>P_2C_Liq_1_UnCtyDRAFT_1000335_pt1 | contig 20406 bp, 16 predicted proteins | sample Pon2CUnioCityCA_2_FD_10234 | JGI IMG/M metagenome (IMG submission 10234) | reverse complement strand
AACATTATTGTAGGCCGCTACAGATTCCTTCCAAATAAAAGCAGCAGGAAAATAATTGCCAAAATCTGTAGCATTTTCCATTTGCAAGCGCCTCCCATTTTGTCCACTAATGCTCCAACTAAAATAATAATTGATGGTATCGTTGATCAAGCTGTAGAAAGGGTTGGGCTGGTTGCTTCTTCCTTTATAAAAAACAGAGTCAAGCCATCCATCATTGGGTTTTGCATAGAATTCAATGAAATCGTTTGGATTAAAAACGCCGTCCTGTTCTCCTTCAATGTAAATTGGAATTTCCTCCCCTCTTGCAAAAAGTTGAATATTTTGAGGATTAAAAGTGCTGACTGGCACTCCTGAATTAATCAAGCTTTGGTAGCTTATGCGGTGAATACCCTCTTCTGAGATCGGTATTTTATAATAAGATTGACTGTAATTGATCCACTCGTTACCGTATGGTTGAGCTAGGGCTGAAAAAGAAATAAAAAATAACGCTATGCTTACTAAAGCTCTCACGGTTTTCGATCAATATCAATACGTACTGAGAAAACATTAGAATATAAAGCCACAGACTGATCTCCGATATCAGTTAAAGCATAATCAATACTCACATATGGCAACTGGATACCTAAACCAAAGTTGGGTTGAAAAGTAGTCAATCTATTCCCATCAATATCATTGGTTACCTGCACATTACCCACTCCTCCTCTTAAGTAGATCAATTCATCATAGGTTGCCTCAATACCGAAACTTGGATCGATGGAGATGGGATCAGAATTTAACAAGACATTTCTTCTTCCATCAAACGTATTTTTCAAGTTTAGCTCTGCACGCATACCTATTCTATCACTAAAAACAAAACTTCTATTAATACCCAATACGAGCTCAGGCAGTGTAAGTTCTACGGAATTTTCAGGGATTTCGTTTCCAGTTCTTAGGAAAACTTCTTGTGTTTCCTGATCGAGGTTACTACTCCAAGCATTAAAAGTGGTGGTAACATCTCTACCTACCGCGGCAAACATCCATTTACCTTTTTCGTATTGCATTCCTACATCAAAGCCAAAACCCCAAGCATCTGCAAAATCACCCACGTTACGGTGAATAATTTTAACATTAGCACCATAACTCAAGCCTTCTATTTCTGTTTTTCTAGCGTAGGTGATCAATCCGGCGTAATCAGCTGCAGAAAAGGTAGTGACACGATCAAAATTAATGTTACCCTCCGCATCGATCAATTGGGTAGTATTGGGAATATCATCAACCCCAAAACGAATAAAAGAAACTCCGAAGCTACTCTGACTGTCTAAACGGGTGGCAAATGCACCGTAATCATAAGCTGCAATACCAGCAAAATATTCACTGTGCATTAATGAAAATTGAAAATCATTTTCAAGGCGACTCAGTCCTGCAGGGTTCCAATACCCTGCGGTAACATCGTTGGCAGAGGCCACAAAAGCATTTGACATCCCTAAAGCTCTAGCTCCTACACCGATCTTCAAAAACTCATTACTGTATTTGGGTGCTTGTGCTTTAGCAGAAAAAGCAAATAAAAAAAATGCTGATATGGTTAAAAAACGAATTTTCATTTTTTCAAAGATTGGTAAAGTTACTCAACTTACTAACCTAATTCTGATTTGATTATTTCTTTTGAGACAACATTTAATTCCAATCAGACTCAAACTATGACGTTTTGAAAGTATTTTTCGGCGTCTCTTTAGACGATTTATTGATACTTTAGCCAAAAAAGCAGCATGAAGGCACAAATACCAAATGCCATTACATCAGCCAATTTGATATGTGGTTGTCTTGCTTTAATGCAAATAGCCGAAGGTAACTTGGTAAATGCTTCAATTTTTGTTTTGCTTGGTGCCTTCTTTGATTTTTTTGATGGGATGGCTGCCCGTTTGCTAAAGGTCAAATCTGAAATTGGAGCGCAATTAGACTCTCTTGCAGACCTCGTTACTTTTGGAGTAGCTCCCTCCTTTATAGCTTTTAAGTTGATTGAGCGCCAAACTGATGAACCCTCTTTAGCTTATCTTGCCCTACTACTCGCTGTATTTTCTGCCCTAAGGCTGGCAAAGTTTAATGTTGATGATAGGCAAACAGAACAATTCATTGGACTCCCTACTCCCTCAAACGCTCTATTTTGGGTTTCCATACCCTTGATAAACTGGCAAGCAGAGTCGTTGACTAGCTTAGTAGCAGTAGATGGTATTGTTGCCATTTTTCAAGATGACTTTTTTTTAGTTGCTGCAGTTCTAACCCTTTCCTATGCACTAGTAGCAGAGGTTCCATTGCTTTCTTTGAAATTTAAAAATTTAGCTTGGAAAGAGAATAAAAGCAGGTTTACCTTGCTTGGTATTGCCTTATTATTGATTGCGCTTTTTTATTTCGTGGCAATTCCAATTATCCTACTTTTGTATTTATTGATTTCCATTATTGAAAACAGAAAAGCAACAGATGAAATTCAAAGCTGAAATAGACATTATGCCCTTAAAAGCTTTACTCGACCCGCAAGGTAAGGCTGTAACTTCTAGCCTAAAAAACTTAGATCTAAGCGAAATTGAAGAAGTAAGAATTGGCAAGCATATTAGCTTAATAGTGGATTCAAGCAATAAGGATGAAGCAACTTTAAAAGTTGAGCAAGCCTGCAAAAAAATATTAGCTAACCACCTTATGGAAAGCTACGAATATACCCTCGAAGAAGTTGAAGCTTAATCGAAGCTTTTTCGCTTTAGTTCAAAATTCTTGCCCAAGTAAACTTTTCTCACTTGCTCATCACTAGCAAGCTCTTCGGCAGTTCCTGCCTTGAGGATATTTCCTTCAAATAATAGATAGGCTCTATCTGTAATTGAAAGCGTTTCGTTTACATTATGGTCAGTGATGAGAATGCCAATGTTCTTCTTTTTGAGATCGGCCACAATACTTTGAATATCCTCAACTGCAATTGGATCGACTCCTGCAAAGGGTTCATCAAGTAGAATAAATTTAGGATCTGTTACCAAGGCTCGGGCAATTTCAGTCCTTCTTCGCTCTCCTCCTGAAAGTAAATCACCGCGATTCTTGCGCACATGCTGAAGTCCAAATTCATCAAGCAGGTCTTCAAGTTTTTGAGCCTGTTCCTGCTTATTCAGCTTGGTCATTTCAAGAATTGCTTTAATGTTATCCTCTACACTAAGTTTTCTAAAGACCGAAGCTTCCTGCGCTAAATAACCGATTCCGCGCTTCGCTCTTTTGTACATGGGAAGAGAGGTGATATCCTCTTCATCAAGAAAAACTTTACCCTCATTCGGTGAAACTAAGCCCACGATCATGTAAAAAGAGGTAGTCTTTCCTGCTCCATTTGGGCCAAGTAAACCTACTATCTCTCCTTGATTAACTTCAACCGAAACACCTTTTACAACGGTTCTTTTTCGGTACTTCTTGATAATATTCTCAGCTCTTAGTTTCATCTTTAAAAAGTAAATTCGAACGCTCCTCTAATCCCAAACTTAGCAATGTTTGGATGATCGAGATAATTTAATCTCCACATAGCATCTATTCGAACCAATTTAAAAATATTCTCAATGCCTGCAGCAACCTCCATATAAGGTTGATTTAAACGGTAAATATTATTGGGAAGTATCAATTCTCCGCGATGTTTATTAGCCAAATCACCCGCCACTGCACGATAAGAAACAACCTCTCGCCATTTTAATTTCCGCAGCAAAGGGATCTTATTGAAAAAATAGCCATCAAAATGGTGCGTATACATTAGGGTAGCATATCGGTCGCTCACAAATTCAAAAAAGTTCATCAGGTTGAAGGCCTGTTGATCGTAAAAGTAAGTTTCATTCCCATTATGAATCTCCAATAAAGGAAAGGGTAAAGTTCCAAAATAGCGCCCTGCAGTCATTCTTAGATCACTGAAACCGAATACCCCTGTATTGATCCGGTCTGATAAAGCCATCTCAATTTTTTGATAGCTGTAATCACCGTCTAAAAGTTCTGGCACCCCTAAAGAAAATTGTGCTTCTACAATGGGATATTTACTACCCAAGCTGATGCGTTCAAATTCTCCTTCAACAAACTTTTCCTTGTAAGCGAATCGGGTGTACAAACTTATTTCAGAGGTAGTAATCAATTCGTCGTCAACAATGCCTTTTTCAGGGTCAAACCGCTGATACTCTAAACTTCCCAAAGGCCGCATTGCTCTCTGAGTTAAAAATAGCTTGTTTGAAAAGCCCGTAATCCACTCTCTAAAGTAAGAGAATCTAAACGACTCAACATCGGTAAGCTTGTCATTTGGGTTTCTTCGTAAAAAAGAAGAAAGTATGTTGTCTTCAGCAAAAGCATTCTGACTTTGACCCAACTGCTCCACATCACGAGTGTACTGCATTTCCACAAATTGCCTTGGATTATCGTCTAGCTTGTATAAAAAGCCTGCATTGTATTTAAAGCGTTGATCTGTTAATCCATAAGCCAAGTAGGCATTTAACATTAAACGGGTGCTAAATTGGTTAGATGTTCTTCCTCCAAAACGAAAGCGGTGACCCTCAACCGGATTAAAACTATAAAGCTTAAAATATGGTCCAAGTTCAAATAAACCGATCTCTTTGTAGCCGGTAAAAATCAGCTGAACAACATCTACAAAGGTTTTAAAAGCTGGAACGTTCTTAACCGAATCCACCATCTCGTATATCCCCTTTTGATTAGCCGATAAGGTATCGTGCCTAGCAGAATCCCAATAAGCTTTAGTTCTTTTATTAGCCTCTTCTAAAACGGCCACATTATCTATTCCTTCGTAATATTTATCTTCTTGTGGAATGTTGACCTCGAAATCTTTATAGGATGTGGACTTTCTTCCATAGAGACCCATGATCTTTTCACCGATTTGAAAATCGACAGTCAATTCATCCTTCTCCAGCATCCAAAATTGGTTATCCACTTTTTTATACTCTTGGCGTACCTCAAAACCGTTGACAAAATTGATGTTTGCATTTTCACTGATATTGGCATGCACTCGTTTTACAGCATAAGTCGTATCATTTATCCACATTGTACCCTCAAATACAGGATCTTGCTTATGTTTAGGTACAAAATCGATCTGGTAACAATACCGCCCATCTATGTTTACACTGTCCATAAGGTAATAGCGGTAGTAAGCTAAACCTGAATTAGAGATAGGACTTATAAACGATTTCCCAAATACAGATATATTGTTTTCATAAATATTCACTTTTTGGTACATGTCTCCTAGGAACTGGGTGATACTCTCATTGGAGGTACCTGAAACCTGAGAAGCTTTGATATACTCCTTTTCAGACTTAGGTTCTCGGCGGTAATAAAAGTCAGAAACAGATTCGGTCATAAACATGGGCAAAAACTGTTTTTCTTCTGAAGTAGAGTCTACATAATCAAATATGAACTGAAATTTATTGAAGATCTTTCTATTCTTAAATTCATCAGTTATGTTATTGATATCAAATTCTACTTTGTTGTAGACTTCATAGTGATAATAGTCGTACTTCTCTCGGTTGTTCGCTTCCTTATTTCGCCAAACTTTTTTAAGAATCTCATGAGCAGGGTTGCCTTTATATTCGATTACAACTTCCTCAAGCTGAATATCTCCTTTGGCCAACTCAAAGTTCACGGTTTGATCACGATCTTTTTCAACTGCTTTGGTTTGCACCTGATAGCCAATAAAACGAGCTGAAAGAGAATCAGTAGGGTAATAGGTTTCAATTAGAAAATCACCTTCTAAATCAGTTGTCGTCCCAATTTTAGAGTCTTTGAAAATTATATTAACAAAAGGCAGGGGTTCTTTAGATTGAGCATCGATCACGCTTCCTTTTACAATGGTCTTTTGCCCATAAGCGTGCTTTGCATGAAAGGTAAAGCAAGAAAACAATAGAAGAAATATGAGACCGTACTTGAGCACTTTCATTGATAGCGTAAAAGTAATTAATCCATTAAGCAAGTAATTGTTACGGAGCTCAATTTTCCTTATTTCGACTTACAACTTTAGAAATGATAATGCTAATTTCATATAAGCCTACCAAAGGGATGGCCACTAATACTTGGCTCGAAATATCAGGTGGCGTTATAATGGCAGCAAGCAGCAATACAACTATGATAGCATGTCTACGATAAGTGCGCATTAGTTGAGGGGTTACTATACCAACCTTAGACAGAAAATAAACCACAATAGGCAACTGAAAAAGTAAACCACAAGCAAGAGTAATAGTAGTCACGGTAGAAATATAGGACTTCAAACTGATTTGATTAAGCACTAGGTCACTTACTCGATAGCCACCTAGAAACTGCACAGACAAGGGGGTGATTAAGTAATAACCAAAAGAAACTCCAAACAAAAACAAGAAAGAACCCCAAAAAACGAGTCCTCTTGCGTAGGATGCTTCTCCTTTTTTTAAGGCCGGCTTTACAAAGCGCCACACTTCAAAAAGAATATAGGGAAAAGCCGCAATTATGCCCGTTACAAAGGACACTAGAATATGCATGGTAAACTGCCCTGCCATGGTTAAGTTGATTAAGTTAAATGGCAGATCTTCAAAGCATAATTTATCTTCTAAGCCTAAAAGATGTGAAAAATCACAAAACAATTGATAGGTAATAAAAGAATTGAAGGCGGGTGCTAGCACAAGCGTATCAAAAACAAAACCTTTGAATACGAAAGCTAAAATTGCAAAAAACATAATGGCTATTAGCATTCTGATCAAATGCCAGCGCATAACCTCCAAATGGTCTAAAAAGGACATGCTGTCCTCTGACTGATCCTCGTCAAAGCTCTGATCTAAGCTCACTAGATTAACCCTTCTTTTAATAAATCATGAAAATGCACTACTCCCTTGTACTTGCCATTTTTGACCACGAGTAATTGCGATATGTTTGAGGCTTTCATCATTTCAACAGCTTTAACAGCCATGGTTTCTTCTTCAATGGTTCGAGGTGAAGCACTCATAATATCTCTAGCGCATATATTTGACAAGTCAGGCTTTTTACTCAGCATTCTTCTCAAATCACCATCTGTTATTACGCCAATTATTTTATCTTCCTCTATTACCGCTGTTACACCAAGACGTTTGGCTGAAATTTCTATTATCACATCGTCAATAGGAGAGTCAGGACTAACCACAGGCATTTCATTTTGTTCCGAAAGGTCTCGAACCCTCAAATACAGCTTTTTACCCAAAGCCCCTCCAGGATGATAACGAGCAAAATCTTTGCTGCCAAAATCTCTGCATTCAATCAAGCAAACAGCTAGTGCGTCTCCCATTACCATTTGTGCAGTGGTACTATTTGTAGGTGCCAAATTATTTGGACAAGCCTCTTGACTAACCTCACAACTGAGTTTCAAATCAGCATACTGAGCTAAATAGGAGCTGCTATTTCCAGTAAGTGCAATAAGTTTATTGCCCATGTCTTTAACCAAAGGAACCAGCACCTTAACCTCAGGAGTGTCTCCGCTTTTTGAGATACACATTACAAGGTCATTTTCTTGAATCATTCCAAGATCTCCGTGAATAGCATCTGCAGCATGCATGAACAAAGCAGGCGTGCCTGTTGAGTTAAGAGTAGCCACAATCTTTTGAGCAACAATGGCACTTTTCCCTATTCCGCTGATTACGAGACGGCCTTTACCTTCGTAAATTAATTGCACAGCTGCTGCAAAATCATCATCAAGGGTACGAATAAGATCATGAATCGAGTCCCGCTCGATTTCAAGGGTTTTTCTCGCAATCTCAATTATTTCTTTTTTCGTTTTCAACCGGCTATTTTATTTTTTAAGCAATGAATTTTTCCTAACTTGTATTTTGAAAAAGGACTAAAGTTTTAGCCTCAGCAAAAGTAAATGAAATATAGAAAACACCCTTAATGGAGACAAAATCCTTACCATTAACTCAACATCTAAAAAAGTTTTTCGGCTTTAACAGTTTCAAAGGAGAGCAAGAAGATATCATACAAAGTGTTTTAGATCAACAAGACACATTTGTTATTATGCCAACAGGTGGGGGGAAATCAATGTGTTACCAGCTGCCTGCCTTGATCATGGATGGCACTGCTATAGTGGTTTCACCGCTTATTGCGCTCATGAAGAACCAAGTTGATGCTATTCGAGGGTTCTCTTCAGGGAATTCTGTGGCACATTTCATGAATTCATCATTGAACAAGACAGAGCTTGCTCAAGTAAAAGAAGACCTGCAAGCAGGAGAAACCAAACTCCTTTACGTAGCGCCTGAAACCCTTACAAAGCAAGCCAATATAGACTTCTTCAAAACCATAGATATTTCTTTTTTCGCAATTGATGAAGCACATTGTATTTCTGAATGGGGCCATGACTTTAGGCCCGAATACAGAAGATTAAGAGAAATTATCGAGGCCATTGACCGAGTTCCAATTATTGCTTTAACGGCCACGGCAACTCCTAAAGTTCAGCAAGATATTCAGAAGAATTTGGGCATGACTGATGCTAGTGTTTATAAAGCATCCTTTAATCGNGCGAACCTTTACTATGAAGTNAACCCCAAAAAAGAGGCCAATCGGCAAATTGTTAAATACATAAACTCACTAAAGGGAAAATCAGGAATAGTTTACTGTCTCAGTCGTAAAAAAGTAGAAGAACTTGCAGAAACACTGCAGATTAATGGTATTAAAGCGCTACCCTATCACGCAGGGCTAGATGCTGCCTCAAGGGCAAAACACCAAGATATGTTCTTGATGGAAGACATTGATGTGATCGTGGCTACCATCGCTTTTGGAATGGGAATTGACAAACCAGATGTAAGGTTTGTGATTCACCATGACATTCCAAAAAGTTTAGAAGGCTACTACCAAGAAACAGGTCGTGCAGGTAGAGATGGTGGTGAAGGCAAGTGCATCGCTTTCTACAGCTATAAAGACATTGAAAAACTAGAAAAATTCTTGCAGGGAAAACCCGTTGCAGAACAAGAAATAGGTAGACAATTAATTTTCGAAACCGTTTCTTATGCAGAAACTGCAGTTTGTAGACGAAAACAACTACTCCATTACTTCGGTGAAGAATATCAAGAAGAAAATTGTGGCAACTGTGATAATTGCCTAAATCCAAGAGAACATTTTGATGCACAAGAAGAGGTAAAACTTTTGTTAGATGCCATACTCGCACTCAAGGAAAATTTCAAGGCCAAATTTATCTCTAACTTCTTAGCAGGTGAAACAACTTCTGAGATCAAAACCCTAAGAAATGATGAACATGAGTTGTTTGGAGCAGGAAAAGAATTAGATGAGTTCATGTGGAATTCAATCATTCGGCAGTGTATTATTGAAAACTTGGTTATCAAAGAAATTGAAAACTATGGTGTTCTTAAACTAAGCCAAAAAGGCAAAGATTTTCTAGAAAAGCCTCATAAAATCACCTTTGTTGAACCCAAAAAATACGATGCAAACGGCGATTCAGGTATCATTAGCACCAACACGGCTAGTGGCGGTGCAGCCGATGAAGAATTGTTTGGCATTTTAAAAGAGCTATGTAAAGAAGTAGCTAAAGATGAAGACCTTCCCCCCTACGTGATTTTTTCAGAGCCCTCACTGGAAGATATGGCTACCCAGTATCCAATCAGCATGCAGGAGCTAACCAATATAACCGGGGTTGGTCAGGGCAAAGCAGAAAAGTTTGGTCAACCTTTTATTGAAGCCATTCAAGACTATGTAGAAGAAAATGAAATTGAAAGACCTGATGATCTGGTTGTAAAATCAGTGGTTAATAAGTCAGGATTAAAAGTTTTCATTATTCAAAGCATTGATCGAAAAATGTCTCTCGAAGACATAGCAAGTGCTAAAAATCGTAGTGTTGATGATATATTAGAGGAGATTGAACATATTGTAAACAGCGGTACAAAAGTGAATCTTGACTATATTATCAATGAACTGTTGGATGATGAATACCAAGAGGAGATTTTTGATTATTTCAGAGAAACCGAGGTTGATTCAATGGACGATGCGGTTGAGGAATTTGATGAGGTCTACTCAGAAGAAGAATTGAGGCTAATGCGAATTAAGTTCCTTTCCAACTTAGGAAATTAGTCTATAGCTTTTACTTGCTCTTCCAATTTCTCGAATTCTTCCATTGCTTTTTCCCACAAATGCATGCTTTTCTCTAACTTCTTGTTAGTAAGCTCCCATTTACTGATTACCTCTTTATTCTCTTCTTTGGTATAGGCATCAGCTTGTTTGAGTATTTCATTGAATGAAGCTAACTCCTCTTCAAGTTGTGAAACCTCTTTCTCCAATTTGCTAAGCTGATTCTTTTGTTTTTTGTATTCCTTTTTTAATTTCTTTCGGTCCTCATAATCGAGCTTAGGAGCATCTGCTTTTTGTGTTGACTTCTGCTGTGGAGCTTTTGTTTTTTTATCATCCTGCTCCCAAGTTCTTACATCATCTGCCTTTTTCTGTTTCAAGAAATAATCAATCCCGCCGAGGTGTTCTTTTATGTTACCATTGCTAAATTCGACAACCTTATCTGCAAGACCACGCAAAAAGTCACGGTCGTGAGAAATCACCAATAAAGTCCCATCGTAGCGTAGCAAGGCATCTTTTAATATATCCTTAGATTGTATATCTAGGTGATTCGTTGGCTCATCTAAAAGAAGAAAGTTAACTGGTTCGAGTAGCAATTTACACAAAGCCACCCTTGCACGCTCTCCACCTGATAAGACGCTAACTTTTTTGTCAACCTCCTCTCCTTGAAAAAGAAAACTACCAAGTAGTGTCCGGATCTTTTTACGAATCTCCCCGGTTGCCACTTCATCAATGGTTTCGAAAACAGTTTTAGAGGGATCTAGTGTTTCTGCTTGATTTTGGGCATAATAGGCAATCTTTACTAAATGCCCGTGTTTTACTTCTCCTGAACTTGGTTCCTCGTCTATCAACAACCTCGAAAAAGTTGATTTTCCCTCTCCATTTTTTCCAACCAAAGCTATTTTCTCACCTCTTTCAACATTTAGGTCAAGATCTGAAAACACGGTATTATCTCCGTAGCGCTTTGTGAGTGCGTTAACCTCTAATGCAACTTTGCCACTGTGGGGAGCGGGAGGAAAAGAAAAACGCATAGCTGACTGGTCTTCCTCCTCAATTTCTATTCGATCGATCTTATCGAGCTGTTTGATCCTTGACTGCACTTGAACAGCTTTAGTTGCTTTAGCACGAAAGCGTTCTATGAATTGCTCTGTTTGCTTGATTTGCTTTTGCTGATTCTCGAATGCCGCCATTTGCTGCTCCCTTCTTTCCTTACGAAGCTCAAGGTATTTGCTGTAGGGTGCTTGGTAATCGTAAATTCTTCCAAGCGTGATTTCAATTGTCCGCTTGGTGAGGTTGTCAAGGAAAGCACGATCGTGCGAAATGAGTAACACCGCTCCCGGATATGATTGCAAAAAATCTTCCAACCATTGAATCGATTCTATGTCCAAGTGGTTTGTCGGCTCATCAAGTAAGAGCAGATCAGACTGCTGCAACAAAATTTTTGCTAACTCAATACGCATCCGCCAGCCTCCGCTAAATTCATCAGTTTGGCGATCAAAATCTTCTCGGTTAAAACCAAGACCACTTAAGACCTTCTCCATCTCAGCTTCAATGGAACTAGCGCCAAGCAGGTTTAGCTTCTCATTTAATTCAGTTAGTTCATCTAATAACCCAAGGTATGATTCAGACTCATAATCATCACGCAAAGCCAGCTGCTCGTTAATTTCATCTAAACGATGTTGCAATTCGATCGCTTTGTTGAAGCTTTGTTCAGTTTCTTCCCAAACTGTGCGACCGGTTTCAAAGTCCATATCTTGTGGTAGGTAGCCAAGCGTTAAGCCATTGGGGTAGGCAATGCTGCCTGAATCTAACTTTTGTATTCCAGCTAAACTTTTTAAAAGAGTAGACTTACCTGCTCCATTCCTGCCCACCAACCCTATACGGTCTTGCTTGTTAATGATGAAATTGATCTCATCAAAAAGCGCACGGTCTGCAAAGTGTAAACTAATGTTATTGACTCCTACCACAATGCAAAAGTAGCCATTCTAAATACTCAAAAAAGCGCACCTTTGCAGCTATGTTGAAGAAACTTCAAGTTAGAAAAACAGCGCATTACTATGTTCAGAATCCTACGGAGAAGGTGACAAGCATATTATATGTTCTGCATGGTTACGGACAAAATGCTGATGCATTCCTAAAAGAATTTACCATTCTGAAGGATTATGGTGTACTTGTTATTGCTCCTGAAGCCTTATCCAAATTCTACAACAAAAAAGGTGATGCGGTTTCTAATTGGATGACAAGTCGTAATCGCTTAGATGAAATAGCTGATTATAAGCAGTATTTGAATCAACTTAGAGAAGATGTAGAGCAAAAAGAGCTTACAAAAAATATCGCCTTTTTAGGCTTTTCGCAAGGAGTATCAACTTGCTTACGATGGTTAAGTCTTTACCAAGATTCCATAAATTGTTTTCTATGTTCTGGCAGTGTTCCACCTGAATTAAGTCAAGGCGATTTTAAGGAGGTCAAACATCGTATTCATTACTTTTTTGGAGATGACGATCCTTTATTGACACTTAACAATGCTAAAAACCAAGTTGAACAAATTGCTAGCTTAGGGCAAGAATTGACTCCGCATCCATTTAAAGGCTCGCATGAGATTTCAGAAAGTTGTTTAGCTGAATTGATCAATTGGGCTCAAGCCTAGCATAAATATGCCTCTTGGCCATTAAAGTTAGGATGACACCTCTGCTAAGCATAAATAGCGTGAATGCCAACCATACTCCATGGTTAAATAAAAATGGCTTTGCTAAATAGAAACTTGGCAAGAAGATCAATAAAGTAGCCAAGATCATAGCATTGCGCATAGCTACTGAGGCAGTTGTTCCAACATATATCCCGTCCCAAATAAAAGCAAGAGCATTTACCAGAGGAGCTGCAATTAACCAAGGAAAGTAAGGCAAGGCAGCCTTAATAACCGCTCGCTTATCAGTTAATAAAGCAAGAATTGCTTCACCGCTGAACCAAAATACAATGCTTATTAGTAAAGCAATTCCTATTCCCCAAAGCATCGATACTTTTAACGATTTTTCAAATAAAGCCTTCTTAGCTTTACCGAAATATTTACCAGTTAAGGATTCCGCCGCAAAGGCAAATCCATCTATTCCGTAGGCAGAAATCGTAATAAACTCAATTAAGAGCATATTTGCCGCACCTAAAATTGGATCAATATTCCCTGCTTTGGTTTTAAAAAACGACATTACAAAGATCAAACACAAAGTTCTGATCAATATATTCGAATTGACCTTAACAAAATCTAGCCAACCTTTCTTAGGCATAGTTGACTTCTTTAAAACTGCCAATAAATTGACTTCATGTTTGAAGAGAATAAGGCCTGCGGCAGCAAAGATTCCCAAGATTTGTGCTGATAATGTACCAAGTGCTACACCTGCTATACCCATTTCAGCAAAAGCCACTAAACAATAACTTATTGCGGCATTAAATCCATTTACAATTAGGGCTAAAAACAAGGCTGATCTTGCATCTTGCATTCCAAGCAACCAACCTGTAACTACATAGATCGAAATAGTTGCAGGTGCTGCGTAGATTCTTATTTGGAAGTACTGCTTTAGTGGTTCTATAACTCCCTGATCTGGCTCTATGATATAAAGCGCTAAGTTTAGCAGAGGAACTTGCAAGATGATTAGAGCTAAGCCACCAATTAAAGCTATTAAAAGGCCCTTCCTTAAGAGTTCTTGAGCTTCTTCCTTCTCACCCCTACCAAAGGCTTGAGAAACCATTCCGGTTGTTCCCATGCGTAAAAAGCCAAAAGCCCAATAGAGAAAGTTAAACAACATGGTGCCAAAACCAATAGCTAGTATATAAGAGGCTGAAGGCATTCTTCCCATTAGACCTAAATCAACCATGCTAACGAGGGGAACAGAGAGATTTGTCAATACATTAGGAACCGCAAGTTTAAGAAGCTGCTTGTGCATAAAACAAAAAAGCCCCACCATAAGAGGCAGGGCTTTTAATTATAGTTTCGTAATTAATATTGCCACATATCATGTTCAACATTGATAATCTCTTGTTCAACTTTCCTTGATTCAAGCAATAAATCAATATTGTCTGTGTAATCGTCAATCATTCGGTTATCATAGACGTTTGTTTCTCTGAATATATAGGACGAAAACACCCTTTTTCTAAATAAATCCTCAAAAGTTAAGCGGGAACCGTCATTAGAAGGGTTGTAAACTTCTTGGTTGGCAAAAACATAACGTGCTTCAGGAAAATAGATCCAAAATAAACCCGTTCTCGTTTTCTGACCTGTCTCTGCACTTTCTTTTTCTATTACAGGTAGTATCCCTAATATTCGTACTTCCATTACAGATCGTTCACGATCAAAAACCCAATCTTCCTTTATACGATAATTAACTACATCTTGAGAACCAATGTCCACGGTAAAGGTTATTTCCTTTTCAAGCCCAGTCTCGAGGTCAATATCAGTTGATGTTCTTTCCTCTGAAAGTTTCTTAACAGCTTCACTTTTCGTTAAAGGTACCTGAAATTGCCCTCCAACTTCATCGTCCTCATAGGCGGTAATAGTCCCTTCTTCAACACCACGCTTTATAACCTCGAACAAACTAACCCTTTCATAACCTATTTCCTTAATTGGCAACTCGGGATAATATAAAGGAAAATTTATTTTTTCTCTCAAATCTATTATCCTCCAAACTCGCTTATAATACATGACGTCTGCTTCACGAATATGGGTATAAGGAACAACCCTTCTTGTTGGTGCGGTTTCTTTAATGAAAATACCGTCCAATACCTTATTCTCTTGAGAGAATCCAAGATTTGAAAACGATACTAATGTTAGAAAAATTAAGACTATTCGCTTCATGACATTAAATTTATATTGCTTTTAAAACAACGGGAGGCAATGTTCTCAGCTCACCATCAGGCATTTTGGCTTTAATTTTCTCAAAAGTAACCCTTGAACCTGGTTTCAATCTTTTAATTACATCTTTAACCTCCTGCGTGAATCTGGGCCCTTTAACATTCATTTCCTTACTTAAACCATTGGCAGCTATGTATGTGAACATATAAGAATCAACCATAACACGAATATCAAATTCGAAATTTTCCATTTTCGCAATGATTCCCGAAGTAACAGCTAAACGATTCTTATTTACACTGCCTGAACTTTTACCCGCAATCTCAGGTGTTGGTGTAGGAATTTTTTTTACACGGAATTCCATGCTTCCCATATTCTTTCTTTCACCTTCAAGTGTTGCAGCAACATTAACTACAGCCTTTCCCGGTTTTTTCACTCGAACCTCCCAACCATCTTTAGATTTGGAGATTGATCCATTAGTAACCGTGGCTTGAATTTGGTCTTTGGGAATACCTGCAGCTGAGATATCAACAGGATTAGGAACCCCAATATAAAAAACATTCATTTTCGTCGCAGAGATTGTAGTACTTGGCGAAGCAACCTTATAATCGAAGTTGAAGCTATATGGATTATATTCGCCTGTGCCAGGATTTTTAATTTTGATCACACCTGCATAGTTATAATCACCAATTGTGTTTGCGGGAATCTTCAAATACCCTTTACCATCTTGGATTTCCATTGGCAAGGTATCTCCAACCACTTCCATAGTTGTGGAATCAATTTCAGTCCCAATGTTAATTAATGGATTTTGGGTACTATCGAAGGCAGCCAAGAAAACTTCTGCTCTGAATGTATCTCCGGTGATTACATAGTTTGATGGTGAAATAACAGCCGCCTCAAGTTTATTAAACTTAAATGAAGCAGCATCTACTGAAGAATATAAGTACTTGATTACATCAGACTCTGCATTTCGAATATCCGTTTGCATTTTAGTCAAAAGTGTCAAAGTAGCTGCAGTTGGCACACCATAAAAATTGTAAGATGGCCAATTCTCTACCACGCCCGAGGCATTTTTCTTTTCACCAAATTTAAAGGTCTCATCCAAAGCTTTAGCGATAGCCGATTCAGCAGGCAACATGCCTTTTAGTTTATCTCTGTAGGCTTCTAGTTTGGATTTCAATTCTAAAGCGGAATACTCCCCAGTTTTCGGATTTGATGGCTCCGAACCAACTAAAATGTTTGTAGGAACAATGTAATTATCTTTAACCTTAACATTCATAAGGTTTAAGATGGTATCCTCTCCGAACTCATTTTTCCCCATAACTTGATCCTTAGGAATCGAGGGTTCAACGCCAGCAATAATCTCAACCTTGATCTCATCAATGTATCCAACTATCGCATCTGCTTCCTTTTGCACTTTCTGAGCCTTATCCCAAAAGGGTTTAACCTTTTCAGGATTTTCGTTGTATGAAGCTACAAATGCATCGTATTGATCGTTGTTCTTCTCTTTAAAGTTATGCTTGGTTTTTTCTAAACCATCATTCACCGTAACGAATGCGTTCAAAATGTCTTTTGAAACATTCATTGCCAAAAGAGCAGTTAAAACGAGGTACATCATACCAATCATTTTCTGCCGTGGTGGTAACTTGCCTCCTGCCATGCTTTATCTAATTTTTATCGTTTAAGTTATAATAATTAAGCTTCAGAACGTGGAGTCATTCCTGCGTTCATAGCATTTAGCATGTTTCCGTAGATGGTATTCAAGGACTGAAGATTTTGAGCTAACTCAGCAATATTAGTTTTGTATTGCTCAGTGCTATCTACTGAAGTTTTTAGATTAGTCATAAGTGACTCAATCCCTTCATATGCTTCATTACTTGCCTGCATATGATCACTAGCAGATTTCAATTGCAATTCGTAAACATTATTTAGCTCGCTTAATTTTGAGGCAATACCTTTAAGGTTGTTTGAATACTCATTGCTATCCTCGCTTGATACTGTAAGACCAGTTAATGCCTCTGATGCTTCTTCATAAGAATGAGAAAGTGAATTCATCTTATCAGCAGCATTTTTAACATTTCCAACATATTCATCTGTGGCAACAGAAGCATCAGAAATGTTATTCAATTGAGAAGTATGTTCCGATAGATTTCTAAATCCTTGACCTAAACTTTCGATTAACTCAGGGCCAATTTTCGCATCTTCTAACATTTTATCCATCTCTTGAGCAACTGAATCACCGGAACCTCCGCCTCTTCTTCTGCTAGCTTCAGTTAGCTGATCGTCTTCTATTCCTGCTAGTTCAGGATAAGCCAATGTCCAATCAACATCAGTATGGGGTGGCTCAAATGCCGAAACGGCAAAGATCAATGCCTCTGTACTTAAACCTATGATTAACATTTCACTTGCACCCGCCCAGTGCTCAATTTTAAATAGTGCACCAACGATTACTACTGCTGCTCCTAATCCGTAGAGCAAGCCCATAATTTTTTTACCTTTTTTAGTTTCAAATAAAAACTGTACAAATCCCATTTGTTATAATTTTAAAGTTAGCAATGAAGTTATTTGTGATAGAATTGGTTATTAAAGTTCTTCGTTATTTTCCGGACGTCCAAGGTAGGACATAACATTTCTAAATCCGATGTAACATTTTGCAGTATCTTGGTATTCAAAAGTTCGAGAACCATTGTGTAAGAAATAGGCAACATCTTTCCAAGAACCACCGCGAATAACTTTTCGCTTAAGTGAAGGTGGATCTGACTCTTTAGCTTCATACATGTAGTCAGCATTCAAGTCATGTTGGAAATCATAAGCTGCTTCATCATAAGCGTTGCTGGTCCACTCTGCAACATTACCTGCCATACAGAACAAACCGTAATCATTTGGATTGTAAGCGTAAACCTTTACAGTTTGTAAACCTCCATCATCCACATAATTTCCTCTCATAGGCTTAAAGTTACCTAAGAAACAACCAAGAGTGTTTCTGATGTATGGCCCACCCCAAGGATACTGGTTGTTATCTAAACCACCTCTTGAAGCCCACTCCCATTCAGACTCCGTTGGAAGTCTAAAATACTGCACATCGTTCATCCCTCTCTGACGAAGGAAACCATTCAATAGGTTTGTTCTCCAAATTGAAAAGGCTCTTGCTTGTTTCCAATTTACCCCAACCACAGGGTAATCATCATAGGCAGGATGCCAAAAGTACATATTGGTCATTGGCTCATTGTAGGAATAAGTAAAGTCATGCACCCATGCTAAAGTATCTGGGTAAACATTTATGATGTCAGTTTTGATAAAAACCGAACGATCAATTTGCCCTTGCTCTCTATTAAACCTAGAGGCTGCAGCCTGATAATCTATCCAAGAATATTCAAACATGAGCTTTCTTGTATCGATCTGTTTTTGACCGTAAAAACGCTCATATTCGGGCAAAAACATTACCTCGAGCGCTTCCCGCTCTTCTTCACCATTCCAATCAAACTTGGAATACCAATTGATAGTTGGCGGGTCAATGTCCTCTCCATACATATTCACTGTATTCAAGAATTCCTCTTCGCTTACCTCTTCGCCGAGAATCTTGCGAGCGATAGAATCTCTTACCCAATAAACAAATTGGCGATACTCGTTATTGGTAATTTCGGTCTGGTCCATATAGAATGCAGCAACCGAAACTACCTTAGTTTTGGAAACACGAGCACCAGGAACATCCTGGTCTGTATTTCCCATAGTGTAGCTACCTTGAGGAATTAGCAGCATCCCATAAGGTACGGGCTGATACCATTCTACTCTATTCTGAACACCTATTAATTCTCCATTGCCCATATCACAAGCAGTGAGCGAGCCAATTAGAGCGATCATAATGAAGGTCAGTTTTTTCATGGCCTTTAATTTAACAAATGCGTGTTTATAAGTTCGCATTATAGTTGGAACTTGCAAGTATACTTTATTTTTTATAAATGGTTTCAAAAATTTCGACGATTAACTAACGCTTAGATTTGAATTAAAGTATGAAGCCTATAAAAATCTTACACTTTTATAGCGCTCAAACTTAAGTGGACGTTGCAGTTTGTAGCAATAGTTTAGCATAAACTCTAGTGAACCATCGTTGTAATCACTAAGCTCTGAAAGGTTGTAATCGTATGCAAATCCAATACTAAGTGGTTTTAAGTAATCGGGCAACATACCAACATTTCCAAGCTTTACACCAGATAAAAAGGCAACTGCGTCACTTAATCTATAAGAAAGCCCAGCCCATATTAAATCATTATAGAGCACATTCGTATTTAAATCCAATTGGGTTGAAACGCCATCAGTTTTAGCAAAGACTGAAGGCTGCAATTCAAAGAGAGAGTTTAATTCATAATAATAACCTGCCATCACATAATAATGTCTGACTTGTTGAAAGGTATACGAAGATGTCTGGTCAGGGTCATCCGAGATTTCCGGCTGATTTAAGTGAGTAGAAGATACCCCTACATACATATCTCTGTTATAATAATATAGTCCTGCTCCTAAATCAAAACTCGTGGCTCCTGCTTCAGAGTTTGGAATAGATGGATCGTCACTTCCATCAAAATTGAATCCTGATGCCCCTCCGGATGTTCTCCATTGAGCATTAATAGATTGGTTGAAAATTCCTAAATCAAGACCTAAAGACAAAACACCTTGTTTGATTTTGTAGTGGTATGAAAAAGCAGCTTTTGCATTTAAAGATTGTATGGGACCAATTTCATCTTGAATTACTGTTAAGCCTGCACCCAATTGATGCTTCTGCCTTAACTTAAAGCCTCCCTCAGCACTAAATAAATTTGTTCTAGGATTACCTTCAAACCCCATCCATTGCTCTCTGGCTATAATAGTAGCACAAATATCTCCTGTAGAACCTGCGTAGGCAGGATTAACCGATAAGCGGTTAAACATATTTTGGGTAAACTGAGGGTCTTGCTGTGCCGAAGCAGCAAAGACGCTCAACGTTCCGACAATAAGGGAAAGAAATCTTTTCATAGTAAGGGATTCAGTAGCTTTACTAGGATTTTAAATTGGTTTTAGTGGCCTAAAATACTCAAATTTTGAATTTCTGATTCAATTCTTACTCAAACTTCTTAGACAAATTTATGTTATTTGAGTTTCTGATACGTTTGAAACCAGCGGTCAGGAATCTCATTTTGTAAGGCAGTTTGATAGTCTTCGTAATTACAAGGAAGCATTAAATGTCGCTCGTATCGCTTTCTAAAATTAGCGTGGTAAGGAACTTCCATCCACCAACGATCACTCTTAGGGCTTTTATAAAAAACTAATTCCTGCTCTGCCTCGTCTATAGCGACTGTATACTTCACGTATTCTTTTTTATTACAAGCGGGAAAATCTTGCTTTCGTTGATTGAAGCCTTCTAAAAAATACCAAACCATTTGAGCAAGCAATTTTGCTGACAAATCAGATTGGTCTTTTGATGGGTTGTAGTCATAAAAACCAATGGCAGTTAGCTTGTCGTTAAAGCCTGCGTAGCGAGCCAACTG
>P_2C_Liq_1_UnCtyDRAFT_1000333_pt1 | contig 20456 bp, 15 predicted proteins | sample Pon2CUnioCityCA_2_FD_10234 | JGI IMG/M metagenome (IMG submission 10234) | reverse complement strand
TTACATTGCCTCCGCCAGCGGGCATCAGGATGGTGTCAAAAAAGTCCAACGCGCCGCTGGCCAAGTTGACATCGGTGCCTGTCGCACCTGCGCTGCCGATTGTGTAGGTGGTTGTGCCATCTGAAATTTGGAGATTGCTGTTGGTTGTGTAGTCATATGTGACCGTAAAGTTTGCTGGCAGTGCCGCCATATCGAGTGTGTCGCCGTTGACAGCGTTGATCGCAGACCAGAAGGCCACATCGTTCCAGTTTAGGGCGGTAAGGGTAAATACGGCCATGATCAGACCTCCTGTATGTGTGTTGCGGCCTGCGCGACGTGCAGCGACTTGGACGTTGTTTTGAGGGTGATGAGAGCAGCTGCATGGGATTTTACCGCCGTATTATGGGCGGTGGCACTGTCAACAACAGGCGCGGGATCGCTCTGATCCCAGAGGGCAATATAGGCCATACTCGTGTCTCACTATACGTTTCTTATTTTTGCTTATCGCCGTGAAATGTGGCGAAAAAGTTTCTTAAGTAGGGAAGTATCATGAAACTCTGTATAAATTTGGTATGAGATTTTTTATCCCAAATGCGGCGTTGCATTTGAGTCACGGCCTGTGAGTGCCGTATTTTTTATTGAGGGTTATGTGCTTTGGCCGCCGTTTTATCGCGCACCCGAGATCAACTGCGCGCGTAAATATCTTCGTAGCGAATGATATCATCTTCGCCCAGATAGCCCCCAGTCTGGACCTCGATCAGGACCATGGGCATTTTGCCAGGATTTTCCATACGGTGCTTTGCCCCAAGAGGAATATAGACAGATTCATTTTCTGTAATGAGCTTGATCTCGTCATCTACAGTGACTTTTGCGGTGCCTGTGACAACGATCCAATGTTCGGAGCGGTGATGGTGACTTTGAAGGCTTAGGGATGCGCCCGGGTGAACATGGATACGTTTGACCTGAAAGCGATCGGACAGAATGAGTGTTTCAAACCACCCCCAAGGCCGGTGATCGACAGGAAATTGGACCGCTTGCTTTGCAGCACGATTTTTGAGCGTAGCAACGGCGTGTTTTACATTTTGACTATCGGATATGTCGGCGACCATGACAGCGTCGCGCATGGCGACGGCCACCACATTTTTGAGACCGATCCCCACCAGCTCGATTTCATCACTCTCCGAGCGCAAGAGGGTGTTTTCACAGTTTAAGGCTGTGGTGTGTTCGGTCATTGCATTACCATCAGCATCACGGGGAGACACTTGCCACACGGCCTCCCAGCTGCCTAAATCGGACCACTTCCCATCAAATCGCACAACACTCACGTTGTTTGCCTTTTCCATGACGGCATAGTCTATCGAAATATCTGGAACCTCCGCCCAAGCGTCTGGGTCAAGGCGGGTGAAGCCGAGATCGAGCGTTGCCTTTTTCACCGCGTCTTCGACGGCTGTGAGCACATTTGGTGCATGGATCTGGAAGGCTTTGATCAGGACATCGACACGTGCAAGAAACACACCCGCATTCCAGAGGTAGCGGGTGTCGTTGAGTAGGGCTTCGGCTTTTTCGCGGTCGGGCTTCTCAATAAATTGTTTCAGTTCCATTACGGAAGGGTGGGTTTCATCGCCGCTTTCGAGCCAGCCATAGCCCGTTTCGGCGCGGTCAGGAGCGATCCCGAAGGTTACAATTTGGCCGTCGCGAGCAGCCACAGCGCCTGCGCAGACCGCATCACGAAAGGCCTGTGGATCGGTTATGGCGTGATCGGAGGGAACCAGAAGCATCAGTGCTTGAGGGTCTGTCTGCGCTAAAGCCAAGGCCGCTCCAATGGCTGCTGGTGCTGTGTTGCGGCCGTCAGGTTCAATTAAGATGCCACCTGCCTTGATCTCACAGGCATCAAGCTGTTCCTCGACAATGAAGCGAAAGCTATCCCCAGTGACGAGCAGAGGGTTGGAGAAACTCTTACCTGAGAAACGCTTGGCAGAGGCTTGAAACAAGCTTTCCTCGCCCAGAATGGACGCGAATTGTTTTGGAAAGCTTTTGCGAGACAATGGCCAAAGGCGTGTGCCTGAGCCACCACAGAGAAGAACAGGGGTAATCATTAAAAGATCCTTGGGTAGGAGGCTGGAATACTAACTAAAGGGTAGACCTGTCACTGGGTCTTGGTAGGGGGTGGGTCTTGCGCAAAATAGAGTTGTTCCGCGACATTATAGAATACTTCGTCCCATGCTGTGAACGCATTATACAGCAAAGTCTGATCTGGAGTGAGCGCACTGAGCGCATTTTCTAGATTACTTGGAGAGGGTGCCATATTTTCCCACACGTCTGGTGTCCCTACAATCAAGCCTCTTACCGATAGGCGATGAACAAAGTGGTTGAAATGTTCTGTAAGGCCAAAAACCATATCGGGTGAGGCAATGTTTCGGACCGCCGTCAGCAGAAGTTGAGGGTCGCTGGCTCCGTCACGTTGCATTTTGAGGCCAGCCAACCGGCGGATCTGGCCATTGTTGACCTCGTTGATATGCCCGTTCGCTGGATCTGCTGTCCACTCTAAAAATGTGCCAAACGACATATCTTGGCCGCCGACAAATTTTTGACTGTGATGATCCGTCGTGCGATACAAATACTTGTAATAGCTTAATAGCCGTGCCGCTGGCTTGCGCAGAACGCAAATATAATTATGCCCTTGAGGCAAAAGATGCGCAATTCCATGTGAAAGATGCCCATAAATAAAACTTGCTTTGCGGCGCTTTGTTTCTGAGAGTGCGGCGAAGGTCGCTAAGTCGCCGTCGCTGACAGGCAATTGGGTGCCTGAAGCAACATGAGGCGCAAGAATCCGTGTGAGACTTGAGCCCGCAGTTTTGGGGATATGCAAATGGACCAGCGCGCGCGCCGGACGCATTGAATGATTGGTCTTCAAATTGCGGGCCGAATTTTTGTTATTAAACTCTCGAGAGTTGAGGAATGCATTGCGCAGCTGCTCGAATGATATTTCGCTTGAAGCCATAACGTTGACTTCGGTCTCAGAAGCCTCTCGGTCAAGAAAAAGGCGGTAGGCGACCTTAATAGTTTCTTTTGTCACGTCCAAGGGAAGTCTCTTTGCAGTTTTTGTGAAGATAAGGCAGGCATCTATTTTGATTTAATGACAGTTTTCATGTGTGTTTCTATCTGCGGGTCAAAGCCCGCCAAGATGTTGGGGAAGCGGAATTTCGTGACATGAAGGTTCATCACTCTATAGCGTTGATCAGGGTTGTGCAGGTTTGCCATTGCACTGTTGTCGCGCTCCAAAGCAAGCAGGACAGGAAAAGTGGCTGCTAGCTGATCAAGGAAGTCAGGGACGCTCACACGATGCATAATGTTAAGGCAAAAATGGTTGAGTTCGAGTATTATAATAGGCTTTTGTGCTGTTAATACCGACCGAGCCCCACGCAGAACACGCGGCTCAAAACCTTCAACATCTAGTTTGATAAAATCAGGTTGATCTGCATGATTGTAGAAAAACCTGTCCATAGTCTCGATCTCGATTGTCTCGGTGATGTGCCCTGCAGTGAGCTTCAGGGTGTCGCTCACAAAACCACCTGAGCGGTTGGAAGGGGCGAATGTGATTGTCTGCTGCTCGTGTTGGTCGCCCATGCCAAGGTTGTGAGCGTCGACATTCACAGCCTTATTGCTCTCCAGATTACTGCGTAAAAAAGAAAATGTGCTGGGTGATGGCTCGAAAGCGAAGGTTTTGCGCGCAAGCTGGGAAAACAAGAGAGCGGTCATGCCAATGTTGGCTCCGACATCGGCAACCACCATATCGGGGTGTATCAGGGCCTTAAAGACAGCGGCCATTTCTGGTTCAAAGACCTCAGGCATCTGGGAGAGATATTGGTCATCGGATGAAACGGTGTGGCGAATGCCACCGATAGAAATGTTACGCTGCACTGCTGTGACGCCCCTTTTTGAGGATGTCTTGTAAGCGTGCGCCATATCTTTTTGCGATCGCCTCTAGAGAGAAATTTTCATGAATGAGGGCTCTTGCCGCGGTGGCTTTTGCCGCGCGTGCCACTGGATCATCAAAAGCTGCACGTAATTGCGCTGCAGCGTGGTTAATATCAGGCTCAGCCCAGACAGAGCCGTTCCTTACGAAGATATAATCGTCTTTCTGTAGCGGTGTTTCGATAAAATCGACAAGCCATGCCGTATCTTGGTTGCAAAAGTCCAAATTGCCCGAATACCCTGTGCAGACGACTGGCACCCCAAGGTTCATCGCTTCTATCATGCCAAAGCCCCAGCCTTCAGATTTATGCAGGCTAATGTAGCAATCGGACCCCGCCTTAAGTTGAAGCAAGTTTTGATAGGAGAGTGTTTCATTCATCACAATGATACGAGGGTCGGACTGTACGATCGTATCGACTTGATCCCATAAATGCATTTGGACGGGATCAAACACGCTGTCTCGGTTTTGAGTTTTTACAATCAGTCGCGCTTCTCGAATGCCGACAAAGGCTTGCTGGAAAGCCCGTAATACGGCCACTGGGTTTTTGCGTTGAACAAAGGAAAAACTATCAAATGCGACTAAGCAAATGTAGTTTTTTGCCGAAAACTTGAAGCGACGCTCTATAAAGTCGCGACTACGGTCTCGACATATTTCTGCTGTGTCTTCAAAGCACATGCCGACATTCACGACCGGTTTTCCGTTTGAATCCTTTTGATAGATTTGCATGCCATAGTCTGTCGAAACCCAGATTTCGTCCAGCATTTCCATGCCTAGATAGTGGCAATAAGCGGGTTTATCGAGTTCCCAAAAGAAGTAGCCGATGTTGTAGCTGTTTGAAAAAACATCGGGCTGATAGGCGAAGGCGAGCGGAATGGATTCCGCATTCAGGTGAATGAGGTTGATCCTTGCCGGGCCGTAGTCCTCAATCAAAGTGTCGCTGGAAAAACCTTCGGGTGCAGGGTTATCCATATCAAAATCAACTGCGCGGACCTCCAACCCTGTTTCGCGGAGAATATCAGCAGAGAGACGTGTCGCCTGTCCCAAACCTGAGGCTTTGGTTAGGGGGCCGATAAGCTGAACGTCAACCATTCGTGCCGTAGTGTCAGGGGCGGGCATTGCCGCCGCTTCAAAGCGGTTGCCTGATGCGTCGCGGGTCATGAAGCTGTAGCTTGGTAGATCAAAGTGTTTGTGCCGAAGGACGGCGGCGTAGCGATCATAGTTTATAGAGATAGGCCTCGATATTGATTTCAGGTTGTCTCGATCATCTCCCATGTTGGCACGCGGTCGTGGCACCTGAATGCGCAAGTCATTCACAAAGGTGTCAAACTCTGACGGTTTGCCCGTCACCGTAGGTGTCAATAGTGCTGTCAGAGAGCTTTGCGGAATATAGCGCAGGATATCTGGGCGACGCACAGCTATCAGCAACATCGCCAGCAAAAGGGTCTTTCGGCCCTGCGCTGTCCCTGGTTTGAGAAAATGCAGGCGCGGAGTATCTTTGAAGAACCGCTCTGTGAAATAGCTCAAAGGCCAAGCATCAAGGCGGCGAGAGGGATGTACGCCCCGCAGAAGATCGGCAAAGCGCTCTGGAATTAAGCAATCCTCACAGAAGAGATGTGGCGCGTCCAGCGATGCCCACCAAAATAGCATATCATAATAGCTGTCGCGGTCATTCAGGTTCATTGTGCTGAGCAGATCTGAGCGACTGGATAGTCGCCACCAGATCATGCGGCTTAGGGCGAATTGCTGACCACCCATGACAACGGGAGCATTGAGGTAATCAATTGTTTCGGCGCTGAGCGGAATGCGGTGTTTTTCTTGACCACGGTACGATATGAGATACCAATACAAAAACCTGTCGCTAGCCTCAAGGCCTGGCCCGACTTTGAAGGTTTGATCCATGCGGTAACGGTAGCGCACATAGTCCATATAAGCGAACTGACCACTAGAGGGCAGCTCTGGATTGAGTTGCTCCGGTAGGAACATTTTGGCGTGTTGAACTAAAGACGGCGGTTTGATTTTTGGTAACGGTCCCTCAGGCGTTATGGACAGTAAAGACTCCAGTTCTTTGATTTCGTCGGCAAAAACAAAGCGGCAAGCGGTAATATCATCTTGATCCGCTGGGGGATTGTAGGTGTCTAGGGTCAGTGTTTTCGCCCCAATGACCATGCTGTTCTGTCCCAATGTGCGAACGCTGATTGCGCCATCTTGGGTTACAATTTTGTTGAGCATATTTTCGGTTAGAACAAAATGAAAGCCACAGTTGGGCTGGTTGCCGTAGGTGGCTCGGACATCCTCGCGCGCAAGATTTGCGAAGCTGCTTGCAATCAATTCACTGCCCGCGAACAGGCCGACTGAAAGATTACCGTTGCCAGTCGCGCGGTCATACACCCAACCTTGTAGCGCGCCCTCGGGCGTTATATCTTCTAAATAGCCGAGCAAGGGCCCATTCTGGCGGTACCGCTCGATTGTGCGCTTAAGCTTTCTTGACGATGCGAGCGCGAGATGAGCGATCTTTTTAACTGACATTTGGATCCTACCAATTACATGCTAAATACTTAAATCATCAGCTCAACGCATCGAAGTCCGAGATTGCCATCATGGATGCAAGCTCACGGATGTTGACTGTCGTTTTCCAGCCAAGCTTTTCCACGGCCTTGTTCGGGTTCCCAATTAATAAGTCGACTTCGGCGGGTCGGAAAAAATGCGGGTTCACTTTCATAACAAGTTTACCTGTTTTGCGATCTGTTGCGGTTTCTTTTTCGCCGTCGCCTGACCAATCAAGATCCATTCCTAAGGCTTCGCCTGCGAATGTGAAAAACTCTCGGATGGTTGTGGTAACGCCCGTGGCGAGTACGTAGTCATCCGCGACATCTTCTTGCAGCATGCGCCACATACCATCGACATAATCCCCGGCAAAACCCCAGTCGCGTCTTGCGTCCATATTCCCAAGCTCTATGGGGATGTTGCCGCCGCGTGCAAGCGCTGCCAACCCCAAGGTGATTTTTCGGGTAACGAACTCCTTGCCGCGCAAGGGGCTCTCATGATTGAAGAGGATCCCGCTGGAGGCGTGCAAACCAAAGCTCTCACGATAGTTCATTGTGATATAATGACCGTATACTTTCGCAGCTCCATAAGGTGAGCGTGGGTACAACCGGGTTGTTTCCGTTTGAGGGACCTCTTGCACTAAGCCAAACATTTCAGACGTAGAAGCCTGATAGAAGCGACACTCTGGTCGGAGTGTGCGAAGGGTATCCAGAATTCTAACAACAGCCATACCATCAGCATCCGCAGTATAAACGGGCAGCTCCCAACTCGCGCCAACAAAACTTTGTGCAGCAAGATTGTAAAACTCGTCCATCTCCACATCTCGAATGACACGGAACATACTATTTTGTTCAAGTAGGTCGAAATCGTGAAGTTGGATGTCATTGGCGATCCCCAGACTTTTGAGGCGTGTCGTTTCTGGCTGGGAAATCCTACGAACCCCCCCGTGAACCTCATATCCTTTTTCGAGCAAAAGCTTTGCGAGATAGGCGCCGTCTTGTCCTGTGATTCCAGTAATAAACGCTGTCTTCATGTCGCTTGCCTTTGTGGTCCGACGTTTAGAACGTTAGTAATCTTTCGTTTGGTTGCAATGTGTCTTGCATGAGGCAGAGGATGCTTGGCGACGCGGTTTTTGAGGGGGGGGTAACAACGAGGTTGTGCGACGGCAGGGTGAGCTTGACCACGGTTTCTTTTTGAGAATATCCGGCCAAGGTTAAAGCCGTCCTGCAGTCGGGTGCCGCTTGCACTGCACTCGGCTTTGTTATGGTTAGTCTCTTGGGTAAAACGCACCCGTTTCATTTTGTTTCCTAGCTAACTTGTTACTCTCAAAAGAAAGTCACACTAAAATTAAATAAGTATTAAATTCTCACTAAAGTTGAAGCGCTGCGCTCAGTTCAACAGCAACGAAAACACTACGTGTAATCGTCCATCAATTTTTCGTTAACTATTGATTAACCAATAATTATTAATGGTTGAGCCTAGGTAAATTTTTCTTTGGTGTTTGTTTCGCGACATGGGTTGAAGCCAGCGTTTACTCTAAGATCTGTGATTAGAGACAAGGCAGGCCGTGCGTATCTATAGGTCTGGAGCGAGACTGAGTTGAGTAACTTGTATGAACGTATCGAGTGCAATAACCCATGCTGTGAACGCACTCTACCTGTCGTCGTCACAGCTTTCGGCACTTAAGCCGATTGTTATTGCTGACTTTATGAGACCTATGCCCCATCGGGCGCAAATAGGCTCGGGTATGCAAAATAAGATTACCCGGCAATTGTTCAACTGGCTTGAGCCAACTTTAGCTCAGACCTTTGCAGGCCGCGCTACAGTGGGGCTTTGGGAGACAGATGACCCTAACGGTCTTCCAGTGGATGAAATTTACGAAAGCTATGATGTCGATCCAGTCATTGTTGGCTGGATACAGCTTTATCGCGTTGAACCGAATTACAAAACGCTTGAGTTGTTGCGGCCTTATTTTGAGGGCAGCTTTGTCATCGGCTTTGAGTTGTCGCCGTTTCAACAGAATGTTTTTAATGCGCTTGGCGTGCCGTATGTTTCGATTGCGTTTCATGCTTTGCGGTTCATGCGTGACTATAAGTTTATGCTCAACTCGAATTTTGGTAACTTGCAAGCATTACAGCGGTTTGCATTGCCTCCAGAGCAGATTGGCTTTGCGGCCCAACTGAGGCGGGCACAATTTCGCGAGACCCCACTTGATCTGAAGGGTCGTGCGGCTGTTTTATTTGGGCAAGTCGAGATTGATACTGCCTTAATCGGTGGACGTGGCTTGATATCTCTTCAGGACCATATCACAGAGATCTCACAACTGTGTGCTGAGTTTGATACCGTGTACTTCAAGCCACATCCGTATAGCGCAACCTCTCAAGAACAGGCACTCGTTTTAAGTCAGTTTGAGAACGTTAAACGGTCCACTCATAACCCATACGCGTTATTGGCTGCGTCACAGGTTGAGGTTGCGGCCTCACTTACTTCCAGTGTGCTGACTGAAGCCCCATTTTTCGGGAAAAAACCTTGGGCTTTATCTAATATTTGGCGCTCTCATTCAGAGACGCCAGCCTATGGTATCGAACTCTTATCAACGGCTTTTTGGAGGGCATTGTTAGGCAGTGTGGACACTGTTCAGATGTCAGAGCAAAGATTGGACACTGCTGTGCCGATGACAGACGTGACAGTGAAATCACTGCTTAACGTGTCTTGGGAAACGCATGGCGCAGCAGCGATTCCTGTGAGTGGTTTTGAGATTACGCTGAATAAGGGCCTTGAGATCGGTCTTGGGCACGAAGGCACCAAAATGTTGTGTGGAAGTGGTTGGAAAGTCCCTTCAAATGACCATTGCTGGGCGGGGCCGCGAGATGCTTTCTTGTCGTTCCGACTTCCACTGCATAGGACACCTGATCTGACGGCTAAAATCATCGTTAGTGGCATGGCAACCAAAGACTATCCTGTATTGCTGCAAATCCACAGTGAGGGGCAGGTCTTGGGGGAAACCGTTTTGGAGACTTCGGGGCTTGTTGTTCTGAACATTGCTTTGAAAGCCTCCTCAATAAGCGCTTTAGGAGATGTGTTGCTGGAGTTTGTATGTAGCCACGCTCATTCACCCAAATTTATTAATGGCGGCTCAGACCAACGAGCACTCGCATTTGCGCTGCGCAGAGTTGAGATTATATCACCTAAGGCAGCGCTTCCGTTTTATATCGGTGAAACGGTTCAGGCGCGTGACACGAAGGGCAATACGCGTTTCATGCCTTACGGTTGGCATGAAGCTGAAGAGGAAGGGATCTGGACAAACGGTCGCCGCTCGCGCCTGCGTGTCACGGTTGATCCCGTGCCAGACAGAGATATTGAACTAACGCTCGGAAATGTGCGGGCTCTTCTGTCTGAAATGGTACCTGTGAACGTATTGGTTGTGAGTGTCGATGGCGTGGCACACCACACCCATAAATTCAGGCTTGGCGAGCCTGGAGAGATGGGGCGGAGCGGCGTTGATATTGTGGTGTCTTTACCGCGTGAGGCGTTTTGCAAGCCAGATGGGATCGTTAATATTGATCTGGATGTGGTTGCTTGCCACTCTCCAGCTTTGGCAGGGTTGTCATCAGACACACGTGAGCTTGGTTTGATGATACGACACTTCAGTTTCAATTCTGCTATTCGATCCCTTGCAACCAGATCATCAACTCATGTTGCCAACATAATTGGTCCATTCAATATTCACACGGGCCTTTCTGTTATGGCCCGAAATAGTTTTTTGGCGATCAATAGTATCATGGAGGATCCTGAGGCTGACAAAATGCGCTTACCTGAGGGGCTATTAGGGCCACGGGCTGTGAATTTTAACAACTCTAACCATCCGGACGAAGACTTCGGGTTTGTTCAGCAAGATCAAGATGGTTCTGACGTCAATATCTTTGTTGGAGACGTGACTCGTGTTGCGCAGATTGTGCGCAAAGATGGAAATACTATCCTGCAGAACCGCCACAACATCTGTTATGGCGCATGGGAACTAGAGAGGCTTCCCACTTATTTGGCCAATAGTCGCTATGTGGACGAATATTGGGGGCTATCCAATTTTATCGCGGATGCTGCGCGCACGCGGATGAATGTCCCTGTGTATGCTTTCCCGCTCCCCGTGGATTTGCATTTTCCTGATACTGTGACGCCACGTGCACGCTTTGGAATACCTGAAGAGGCATTCGCTTTTCTGTTTACTTTTAGTGTGGACTCCACAATGGCCCGTAAAAACCCAGAAGCCACACTTGATGCTTTTCAGAGCGCGTTCCCTGATCCGAACGTCCCGGTGGTGATGGTGTTTAAAAGTATGATCCGGCAAGCCTCTGCCTCTAATAGGGAAGCGTTTGATGCTTTTAAAGCTCGCGCAAAACAAGACCCGCGGGTCATATTGGTCGAGGAGACATTAAGCCGAGATGAGAATGCATCTTTGTTTATGGGGTGTGACGCATATATTTCGCTGCACCGAGCGGAAGGGTTCGGGCTGACCATGGCAGAGGCTATGGGATATGGTAAACCAACGATCGGAACGGGGTATTCTGGCAACCTTGACTTCATGAATGATGCTAATTCTTGCCTGGTGAAATACGCCAAGGTTAAGATGGAGCCAGGGGTATACCATGGCCAACAGCTTGAATGGGCTGAGCCAGATTTCGAGGATGCTGCCCGTCATATGCGGCACATTTTTGAAGATGTTTGCTTTCGTGAGAAAATCGCCCGCGCTGGCAAGCGAACGATTTACCAAGAATTTTCAACGAAGGTTGTTGGACAGAAGCTTCTTGCGCGACTTCAGGGAATTCATGAGGCACGCAAATGAGCGGGATCAATGTCATAGGTATGCCTTTTGGTATGCATGGTTTAGGCTTGGAGCTTCGTGACAAGGTTAATGCCATGCGCGCGGCTGGTATTGATGTCTGTATCCTCAATGAAAATTATAGTTCATTAAGGAGTGAGTTGCGCGATCCGGCAATCGAGGCCTTGGTGGTTGATGAGCCAAAATATGACACTAATTTAATCTGTCATAATCTGCCTGCAACAGGGCTTCTTGCTCGTAAGAAACCAGAGTTGTTTGCGGGGCGGTATAATATCGGGGCGCCATACTGGGAGTTTCCGCAGTTGCCTGATGCGCATCGCTTCGGGCTTGAGCAATTAGACGAGCTATGGGTCGCAACTGACTTTCTCAAAGATTGCTTTTCGCCACACACTGAAAAACCGATCCGTAAAATGCCGTTACACATGGCTCTCATGCCGCGAAAGCTGGGTCTGAAGCCGCGCCGGAAAAAAACTGACACTCTTGTGTTTGGGTATGTCTTTGACTTCAACTCAATGGTTGCACGCAAAGACCCTCTGTTGGTCATCTCTGGGTTTTTAAACTGTTTCGCGGATAAGCCGAAAGCGAATGTTAAGCTAATTCTTAAATATAAAGTTGAGAGATCAAATCTTGTGCGTCAACGCGATATCGACGACTTACAATCTCTTGCTGCGCTTGATCCCCGTATAGAGCTTGTTTCCAAACATCTGCTGGCTGAGGACATGGATGCCTTATACAACAGCTTTGATGTCTACATATCTCCTCATCGCGCTGAAGGCCTCGGACGTGGGATCATTGAAGTCATGCTAAAAGGTAAGGCAGTCGCTGCAACAGCGTATTCTGGCCCCTTAGAATACTTCAGCGACAACTGCGTTTATCCTTTGGATTATTTCACTTCCCATGTTGGCGCAGCTGCAATTGGCGACGTCAAAAGTCACTACACGTGGGCCGATGTTTTGCTTGAGGCTGTGATGGATGCGATGAACGCGTTCTCGCACAACCCAAAACTGTGCGACACGTATGGCAAAAACGCCTTTAAAAAAATGACGCAACACCATGGGCCTAAAGCTCATGGCCTCGCGTGCTCCAAGCGACTTGGGGAGCTTCAAAATGGCTGAAATTAAAGGCCTTCGAGTGCAGCATGATTTCTCGCTTCATTCCGGAGAGCGACAGTTCGCGTCTGCCTTGGGAGACATACGGGGGGATCATATAAACCGTTACCGTTTTGGCCTTCAAAACCTAAAATTCATGGGTTTGAACCCAAAGTCTTGTTACGGGTTGTGTGTTTTTTGTGGCCACGGTTATGGCCGTTATATAGCGGCTCGAGAAGAGTATCACATTCTGGCTATTGATACGTCAGAAGACACTTTGAGCGCCGCCAATAAAAACAATAAATCGAATCCCGTTTTCTTTGCGCAAAAATAAGAAGGGTGCCTGATGTGTTGCGCAGACTGTACCTGGTTTTTTTACGCTATGCAGAACATAACTTGAGGCTAGACCGCGTAGGCGGGCCGTTGCGTGACGCAGCTGGTCGTGATTTTGGCTGGATTGATGCGATCACCGTACGAGGTAACCGATTGACGGTGACGGGGTGGTCAATTGCGCCACGTGTCGGATTGGCGTTGGGCAGAACGCGATTGTGGACCAAACCCGCACTTATTCAACCGGGTAGAAAAGAGCGTGGCTTTACGCTGGATATACCGTTTGAAGTGGGTGATCCTGCTATTTATGTCTGTCAAAGTGAGAGCCAAGACTCGTCCGAGGCTACTGTCTGCCGCTTTGGCGGCATTACTGCTGGGCAAATCAGGACCCGAAAAATCACTCTCATTGCGCCATATATTTGGGCGTTAGTAAAGCTCTTGCCGACAGTCTGGCGTTGGAAGAACCGTGGAGACTTGGGGGCGCGTGAGCTTGTTAAACAAAGGCTCGGCCTAGTCCCCGTCTCACGCGCTGTTCCTATGAACCGGGGGGGGCTTTCCCCTCTATCGAAATGCTCGCGCGAGCCGGTCATAAAAAGCACAAGTGATCGTGTCACGATCGTGTTGCCAGTTTATAACGCCTTTGATGTACTGGTCGAATGTCTTGAGCGCGTTGCTAATCATACTCAGATGGACTGGCATATGATTGCAATTGAAGACCAGTCTACCGACCCACGCGTTTGGCCTATGTTAGAGGCTTGGGCAAAACAGCATATGGGGCGGGTCACATTGTTGCGCAACGACGTGAATCTGGGTTTTGTCGGTGCTGTGAACCGTGGGTTGGCTCAGGCTTTGGTACGTGGAGCGCCAGTGGTGGTGCTGAATTCTGATGCCTTGTTGCCAGATGGGTGGGCCGCTCGGTTGCTGGCTCCTCTTGCAGACAGCACGATTGCGACGGTGACGCCAATGTCAAATGACGGTGAAATTTTCAACGTGCCAGTGATTTGTGCTCGACATGATTTGCGGGCAGGTGAAGCGGATGCACTCGATAAAGTCGCACGTCGGTTTGATCCACTGGAGGGGCTTGTCGAAGCTCCGACTGGTGTTGGCTATTGCTTGGCCATGTCACACAGATTTTTAGCTCAGGTGCCGCAATTTGATACCGCTTTCGGAAAAGGATACGGGGAAGAAACCGATTGGTGCCAAAGGGTTCGTATGTTGGGGGGGCGTCATGTCTGCACACCTGCTTTGTTTGTTGAGCATCGCGGTGGATCGTCGTTTGGGGCGACCACTAAACAGGTCCTGCTGGAGCGGAACGGCGCCAAAATTTCACGAAGATACCCGCAGTATGATAAAGAGGTTCAAAGCTTTATTCGCACCGACCCCGCCGCAACTTCCCGATTGGCATTGGGCTTGGCTTGGGCCGCGGGACGTCAAGATGAGCTGCCTGTTTATCTGGCCCACTCAATGGGAGGTGGCGCGGAGCAATATCTAAGTGAGCGTATTGCCCGCGATATTGAGTGTGGTTTGTCTTCGGTGGTTTTGCGTGTTGGGCAAGGGCATGACTGGGCGGTTGAACTACACAGCCAACTGGGAAAAACGCAAGGTCTTAGTAACGATCTTGCTCTTATTCAGGCATTACTATCTGTCTTGCCTCGGTTGCGTTTGATTTATTCCTGCGGGGTAGGTGCACGCGACGCACTCGGCTTACCGAAGGTGTTGTTAAATATTGCCAGTGCGGACGGCCTAGACCATCCCATTGAAGTCCTGCTGCACGATTTTTTTCCTGTGAGCCCTTCTTACACGTTACTTGGTAAGGATGGCGTATATCGGGGTGTTCCTTTGGCGTCTGGTCCGCTGGCCGAAGATACCGCACATCAATATAGCGGCCCAGAACAGTTGAAGGCCTCATTGGCTGATTGGCAAGCTTCATGGGGGGCTTTGATTGATGCGGCGCAGCGATGTGTTGTGTTTTCGACTAATACAGCAAAATTGCTGGCACAGGCTTATCCAATCGCTGCGGACAAAACATCTGTTGTGCCGCATGAGCTTTTGTATTCGGTGCCACGCATTCTACCCGTAATTGGGAGTGGGCTTGTTATTGGTGTTCTCGGTAATATTGGCCACCAGAAGGGCGCGGCCTTACTGCAAAAACTTGCGAGAGATTTGGACAAGGCAAGTCTTGGACGTTTGGTCGTGATTGGAAATGTTGACCCGTCTTGGCCTCTCCCGTCTAGCGCCGTTGTCCATGGTGGATATGAGCTGCGCGATCTTCCTGGGTTGGTGAGACGCTATGACATTTCGGGGTGGTTTATTCCATCAATATGGCCAGAGACATTTTCATTTACGACACATGAAGCACTGGCAACAGGAATGCCTGTGGTGAGCCTTGATCTTGGCGCACAAGGAGATGCGGTGAGGGCTGCACGGGCTAAGGGTGCGCCGGCAACCGTTATTCCCATCCTATCGGGTGGGGAAGTCGACGCTCATGCGCTGATCGAGGCTTTACACCTGAAACAGGAGGCGTAGATGAGCAGAGATAAGCCCCATATGATCCTGCATATTGGCGCTCCAAAGTGCGGCAGCTCTGCTTTGCAGACGGTATTAAGCATGACGCCGGATTTGCAGGATCGGAGCGGAAATACCTATCGTTACACCGCTCTTCAGGCCTCGTTGGGTGCACTTGACGTGTGCTATGGGCGTGCTCTTACAAGAAGCGCGCATTTATCCTCTTATGGATATGCGACTTGGCCAAACTTTGCCCCACAAGTGACAGCAACGAACGTATTTATTGCCATGTTGCAGACTATGAAGCGGGGACAAACGAAGGGGCACATTCCCATTCTGTCATGTGAAGGATGGATCGCGCATCATGCTTTATTTGCTCAATCGCTGTCTGAGTGGGGCTATCCACCTGTGGATGTTGTTGTTTTTTTGCGGCCTGTGGTTGATTGGACCAATGCCGCATTTTGGCAATGGGGCATTTGGAGCTGTCCGGACATTGACCGTTGGTTGGCGAGAAACAAAATGAGCACTAATTTCGGTCGAGATATTGCGGCATGGGCACAAATCCCCAATGTGAGAGTGATTGTGCGATCCATGCGACCAAATGTTATTTCGGCTTTTGGTTTGCTTTATGATCTTCCTTTGTCGCTTGAAAAACGAAGCAACACAGCGTCTCCCCCTGCGTTGATCGGCTTTTTACTCCGCAATCGTAAGTTTCGCATCACAGGGCATGATGCCTCCACAGAGTTCGTGGTTCAACGCTGGTGTAACCCGATTGAACACTCCTCAAAACTTTGGGCATTAAAGCCAAAGCATCTTCACAATCTCAGGCCAGTGGTGAATGACACGCTGACCACCTTGAGAAAAGTGATGCCTTCACAGGAGTTTGAAATGCTGCTGTCTGATCCGGGTTGGACTTCTGAAGAACCGTATCACCCAGCTATCTTAGCTGGGTTGACTAACCTTACTGATCCAGAGCCTTATGAAGCATTTTATAAAGAGATATGCGCAGGTATGAAGCGTGCATTTGATGTATCGATGTCACAATCATTAGAGTGCCCAAGTCCTCCCGGCAGCTTAGCCTCTGTTGAAGACTGGGATCGCGTGATTGCTCCCGTATTAGATATGCTCTTAAAAGCTGACGGGCGTATTCGCTACAACACACTTCCGTTTTGGCAACGTAAGATCGCCCCTTACATTGGAAAGCCGGGTCAGTCTTATGGTATTGTACCCAAAATCTGAGGCTTCCCTATGGTGAAATCCGCAGAAAACCTGAGATATAAAAAAATGTTCTATCAGTGAACGACGGTTGAGGTTGAAGAGCGGTTGGCTCAATCAAACACGCCAGCGATGCGACCTAGTAGCATAAATGCGCGTGCTGTTCTGGTGTTTGCCAATTCGGAAATTTCAGTATCACTCGCCTCGATTTCAAACTGGGTGAAACTCTTGTCAAACCGGCGCAGGAAGTGATGCACGGCGTCTCGGAAAATTGGATCTTCACGCATACGCCCTGAGGCAAGCGCCAGAGAGGAGCGGTCACGCACGCCGCCAAGACTTGCGATCTGGCGACCCCGTGTGCCTTGGGCAAACTGACGCCAGACTTCTGGGCGGGCCATATCGGGGCGCAGATCATCCATATAAATGCCGTCTTGGCTGAGCAGGGTCAGCACATCTTGGGCGGCTTGAACCAGGCCCGCGACAGCGCGGTCTTTCAGGGCGCGGCGCAGAGCATTGAAACCTGTGGTGTCTTCTGCGGTTTCAGGAAAGTTGATCGCGCGAATGAACTCTTCGCGGCTAATGGAGGGAGCAATGTCCTGCGCTGTTGTTCCAAGCTCCAGCGTGGTCTGTTCCTCGGCTTGCGGCGCGGGTGCTACAACCACAGCACGTGCGCTTTGAGCGTCGCGACTAGATGTAAATGTGGCAAGCGCAGTTTCAGTTTTGCGTTGTGCTAGGGCGATTTCTTCGAGCTTTCGTGCAACGGAAGGCTCCGCTGTGATCCTGCCACTCTGGCTCTGGACGATATAGGCGTGGCGGATCGCATCAATCGCGGATTGGAGGCGCTGGCTTTCTTCGCGCATGATCTTTGAGGAGCGCGCGGCTGTGGCGGCGACCCAGATCATGCCGACAGGCATGAACACCGCGAGCATCGTCATCATAAACCGCAGAGATGTGTTGGCTGTATCTTCAGCTGTGGTTTCTGAAGGCAAGGTCAGAAAAAAAACAGCAGCGCCCAAGAGCCAGACAGCCGAAAGGCTCAGCGCGATGATTTCGATCGCGGTGATCTTATCGGCCACGGCGCGGTCATAAATACCGAGCGGTGTTGGACGGGTTTCGTTTTGATCGGCCATTGCGCTCGTTTTCTTAGATGAAGGCGATTTTAAGGATTTCGTAGCTCTTCTCTCCGCCCGGAGTGCGGACCTCGACACTGTCGCCTTCTTCTTTCCCGATAAGGGCACGGGCGATGGGCGAGCTCATGTTGAGAAGGCCTTTTTCGATGTTGGCTTCGTGTTGGCCAACGATCTGCCATGTTTTCTCTTCGTCAGTGTCTTCGTCCACGACGGTTACTGTTGCACCGAACTTGACCGTTCCTGACAGCTTGGTTGGATCAATCACTTCAGCGAGGCTGAGAACGGCCTCAAGCTCCTGGATGCGGCCTTCAATAAAGCCCTGTTTCTCGCGGGCGGAGTGATATTCGGCGTTTTCTTTCAAATCGCCCAGCTCGCGTGCTTCGGCGATGGCTTTGATTACTGAGGGGCGCTCAACGGATTTGAGCTTTTTCAGCTCGGTTTCGAGCGCAGCGTGTCCGCCACGAGTCATCGGGAATTTGTCCATTGCACTGCCTTCTTGGTCTTTCTGGCGTGCCAATGGCACGCTTTGATCTTGGTTACGTCACTTTGTCCCAGACAGGGGCTGTCTTGCAATAGAGTAAAGGGCATTTTGCATCAATGGGCGGAATTCAGAGATGTGAAGCCCTGTGGCGAGTTTGGCGAGCAGCGCTTCTCTAATGTGCTGGGCCATTCTTTGCCTTGCTACTTTGCTGCAAATACTGCCGCAAAACACTTTAGTGTAAAAACACAACGCGGTGAGGCTTCCCATTATTACTATCAATTACGCGGTTGTTGATGATGGCTATTGCTGACCATAATTTCCGCTTTCATAGAGACAGCGTCCGAATCTTCAGGCTGAGTAAACGGTTCCGATTGGTGCGGACGGTCATGTTGCTGCTTTCGCCTTTGGTGGTGTGTTTTGGCTTAACCATGCCTAGGGATCAGGGTTTTTGATAGTTTGCTATATAACACGGCGTTGAGTGAAGACATAGACACATGGTAGAGCTCACGCCCAAGAGGCTTCCATTACCGATAGGTCTGCTGCCTTGTTCTTAATGCGCCCTTCTTCAAGAAATTTGGCGATTAAGATTGTGCGATGTTAAGAAACTTGCGGCAAATGTATGCATTTGGCGAAGGTATGATTGACGCCATTGTGTTTCGCCATGTAATCCTTCGTGAAATTTTGTTACCCAAACGCGCAAAAGGGAAAAGAAGATGTCCGAAGTTGTCCGCGAGACTATGGAATATGATGTGGTTATTGTCGGAGCAGGGCCAGCAGGCCTGTCGGCGGCGATCCGTCTCAAGCAGCTGGATGCTGACTTGCAGGTTGTGGTTTTGGAAAAGGGCTCGGAAGTGGGAGCGCATATCTTGTCTGGCGCTGTGCTTGATCCTTGCGGGCTTGATGCGCTGATTCCTGATTGGAAAGAAAAAGGCGCGCCGCTCAATGTGCCTGTCAAGGAAGATAACTTCTATATGCTCGGCGAAGCGGGCGAAATCCGTATTCCAAACTTCCCGATGCCGCCACTGATGAACAACCACGGCAACTACATTGTCTCGATGGGCAATGTGACCCGCTGGATGGCGGAGCAGGCCGAGGCGCTGGGTGTCGAGATTTTCCCAGGCATGGCGTGTAGCGAACTTGTGTATGAAGGTGAGCGCCTGAAGGGTGTTGTGGCGGGTGTCTTCGGGCTTGAGGCTGATGGCAGCATTGGCGAAAACACCGAGCCGGGCATGGAGCTTCACGGCAAATATGTCTTCCTCTCAGAAGGTGTGCGCGGGAGCCTCTCAAAAGAGGTGATCGAGAAATACAATCTGGCCGAGGGCCATGAGCCGCAAAAATTCGGTCTTGGGATGAAAGAGATTTGGGAAATTGATCCTGCGAAGCACAAAGAAGGCTCTGTGACCCATACAATGGGTTGGCCTCTCAATGGCAATGCGGGCGGTGGCTCATTTATCTACCACCTTGAGAACAATCAGGTTTATGTCGGGTTTGTGGTTCACCTGAACTACAAGAACCCGCACCTTTACCCTTACATGGAATTCCAGCGCTTCAAGCATCATCCGATGGTGGCCGAGCTGCTGAAGGGCGGTAAGCGTGTGGCTTACGGCGCTCGGGCGATCTCTGAGGGCGGCTATCAGTCGATGCCGAAGATGGTTGCGCCTGGTGTGGCGCTCTTGGGCTGCTCTGTCGGTATGGTCAACGTGCCGCGCATCAAGGGCAACCACAATGCGATGCTCTCAGGTATGGCGGCGGCAGAAGCTGCACATGAGGCCATCAAATCTGGCCGCGAGGGCGACGAGCTTACAGCTTATGAAACCGAAGTGCGTACAGGTGCGATCGGTAAAGACCTCAAGAAAGTGCGAAACGTTAAGCCCATGTGGTCCAAATGGGGCCTTCTGCCTTCGCTTGTGCTGGGTGGGCTTGATATGTGGACCAACACGTTTGGCTTTTCGCTCTTTGGCACGCTAAAGCACGGCAAAAACGATGCGGACAGCACAGAGCCTGCGGCGGCGCATAAAGAGATCAGTTATCCCAAGCCCGACGGGACACTGAGCTTTGACCGTCTCACCAACGTGAGCTTCTCTATGACCAATCACGAAGAGAGCCAGCCTGCGCACCTGCATCTGAAGGATGCTTCGCTGCCGATTTCTGTGAACCTGCCGAAGTATGCAGAACCTGCGCAGCGCTACTGCCCTGCGGGTGTTTACGAGATTGTGGAGAAAGAGGGCGAACAGCAGTTTGTCATCAACTTCCAGAACTGTGTCCACTGCAAGACTTGCGACATCAAAGACCCGAGCCAGAACATCAACTGGACCACGCCACAGGGCGGGGACGGGCCGAACTATCCAAATATGTGATGAGGCGGGCGGGG
>P_2C_Liq_1_UnCtyDRAFT_1000332_pt1 | contig 20468 bp, 9 predicted proteins | sample Pon2CUnioCityCA_2_FD_10234 | JGI IMG/M metagenome (IMG submission 10234) | reverse complement strand
AATGAGCAATCTGAAAACTTTGGAAAGTTAATGGCAATTGCAGTACCTAATCAAGACGTAATTGGGTTTTTAGCTGACAAAGGTAAAAGCAAAGAGTTGCCAAATAGCAATCAAAAGAAAACTTCACGTTTTTCATTAGTATATCGTATTAATGAGCCGACTGGCGAATATGATGAATGGGATATTCCAAGAGTTGAAGAAACTTTAGATTTTTCACCAGATGAGGTTTTAATTAAGCTATATGGTCTAAAGAATAAATTACAAAGAGAGTATTTACCACTACAAGCCAAAATCGTAGATATTACCGGTGAAGGTGATTATTTTTCACAGTTTAATCTTAATGTTTGGAACAACCAACATGGTATTAAAAACCAACAAGCTGGTATAGAATTTGATTTTGAATTAACGCCTGCCAATAGAAATATTTTTATTGAAGACCTACGTAAAGTAGATTATAGATTAACTGGCGCTAATCAAGATTTTAATGATTTAAGTGATCGAGATGAAATATCTACATCTATTAAAGATTTTTATACTACATATTATAATCAATCATTAGATACATTCAATGTAATAGATGGTATACCGATTGGAGCTCCAATTGTGTTAGAATTAACAGACTTACACGATACTTGGAATGATGCTGAATTTACATGGATGGACGCAGAAGATACTGGCAATGACCATTTAGAATGGGATAATTGGTGGCATAGAAGTGTATATGAAATAGAATGGGTACTAAGAGGTCCTAGAAACTATTTTAAAACGTTTAGAGGCCCAATTGATGAATATAACGTATTTCCATTAGTTTTGCCTTACGCTGGAACATATACAGTCGATACCAACTTATATGATTTATATAATGTTAGAAGTACTAAAACTAAAAAGGATTTAATTGAGGTTAAAAACAAAAACGTAGAAGTATATGGATTAACTCAATTTGCCAGTAAAAAGCTAAAATGGAACGAATATAATTATAATTGGAATAAGGTGGGTAGCTCATGGGAATGGGGTAGAGAAAATACACTACCGATTGAAGATGCGATAGGTACATTCTATTTAACAATGAATAGAGCAAACTATTTAAATGATCAAAACGACGGTGCTGAATTTTCAATGGTTCGTAGATTTTTAGATTCAACGCAACCTAGTGGATTTAACGAAACCCCAGGGCCTTATCAATGGAAAGAACTGGCAACCCAAGTTTGGCATGACGGCCCAGAAGTTACCTGGGATATGACAAGAGTTGGTGGTGATATTAATTCATCTTTTAAAATCGAACTGCTAAGTTCTAGTGTGGGCGGAGGAACACTTGAAATCACACAGCTTAATCATCTTAATGAAACAACTACCGACTCGTATCAGATTCAAGGTACATACCCAACTGATAGTGAAGACTTATCAGCTTGGCAAGCAATCGCAACAGAACTTAATGATTTAGATCCAGCTGAACACCCTCTATTATCTAAGTTTAATTATAACGAGATCTTGTTGGATAATGCAGCTGGAGGTTCAGGCCCACAAGAAGAAGATGTTTGCGAATTTATCTTAGCAGTGGCGAAGGAACCAAGCAGAAGTTATGATTTTGAATCCATTAATCTCGATGAAGGTGACATTACTGATGAAATTCATTTTATCAGCTATAATCCAGATTTTAGAGATACATATATTATTAATTCTCAAGCAACTTTACACCTATTGAATCATTTAACTTTTTCATATGATTTAACAAATATGCCAGGTGTGGTTTCGCATAAGTGGAAGTTAACAAATAACACCCTAAATATAGATGATATATACTATAATAATCAGTGGCTGACTTACCTATTTAAATACAAAGGTGATTATACTGTCGAGTTAGAATTAACTGATTCAAATGGTAACAAAAATAAAACAACTAAAAATATTTTAAAAATAGTTTAAAATGGCGACAATAACAACAATATTAGGAACAGATAGCCTTTCATCTTCAAGAATAGTATTAAACGATAACTTTACTGCGATCAACGATCAAGTAGAAGATTTAGCTAACTTACTTGACGTAAGCGGTGAAAGTTTAACTATAAGTGGTAATGTAAATGCAGCTGGAATTTCTCTAGCAGCAGGTGGAACAAATAGGTTAATTGTAAACGCGTCCGGAATTACTTTAGGACTTGAAACAACAGTTGAAGATAGTTTAATCTTAGAGGCTGGATTTAGACATTCAGTTTCTTCTGCTGCGATAACTACTATGCCAGGAGCACAGGATTATCAACTTTCTACATACATCTTAGATGGTGTTACATTATCTGGTGTAAACGTAGTTGCAGCCGGTGAAGAAGGTCAAAACATTACCTTAATAGCTGAAGGAGCAAATACTCAAATAGATGTTACAAACATCACAGGTCCAACTGCATTGACTATTAATCAAGGCGGTACATTAACACTTAGATGGCATGACGGTGCATGGTATATTATATCATCATTCAACTGTGACATTACTTTATAATAAAATAAAACATTAATTAAATGGCTACACCATTAATTAGAATACCACAAGAACAGGGAGGAACTATGTATGCTTTTTCTAGTGCAGCTAGAGATTTAACTCGCGCATATTATAACCCTGATATTGTGTTTGAATACTCAAAATTTGCGCTATTGGATTTACCAGTAGTATCTGAACCTTCTCCAGGGTCAACTAACAATTATATTCAATTTAGCAATTTATTCGAAGGTGGCCAAGGAGGTGTTGCACCAGCATATAGCGATACTACACCTGATGATAATGCAAATCGCCATTTTGCACAAACTTTTCAAAACTACGCTCTAAACTTAGAAAACTTTATCTTAAATGATGATGATTATGATGAATCACTATATTCTTCTGATTCTGAAAAAATACTTTTTAAATGGTTAAACCACATTGGTGCCTTTAGAGTTAGAACAGCAACTAGTCAAGAAGCGTCTAGTGGATTTTCTAGAGTAATTGAAGAAGATAACTCAACACAATCTGGATCTGAATATAGTAAATTAGTTCAGTATGTTGGAGATATTGATGTTTCTAACGATAAAAACTATCAAGGTAACACCTATAATGAAGTATTTATTAATGTACCTTCATCCGTGGGTTATACACCAAACGTTTTATTTAGAGCCAGTGAATATAATACCACTGCTACGCAATACCAACCCTTGAGTGAAATTAATGGTAGAAGCGGACAAACTCATCCGGATCCAAAGATTAATTTAGAAGCTCTTGCAGATACAATAGATGGTACTATTAATTTAGATATTGCAGAAACTTATCACTATGGAATTGAATTTAATTCTGAGGCATATGCTAAAATTACAAGCGATAATAAATTAAATAACCTTTTTGACTATTCTAAGCGTGGAGGTGATTTTAGATTTAACGCTATTTTAGTGTATTATGATATGTACTCTAAATCGAATACTGGTAATAGAAGTACTAACTTATATGGAATTATTTTACTTGATAATTGGAAATATGATCCAGCATCAACCGGTTGGTATATTCCCGAATTTACAAAATATAAGCCAAATGAAGTTACGGGCTTAAATGGTAACGCATATGCTCTTAAATTAAATGTTAAGTTTAATTCATCTTTAGATAACGTTGGGGTTGAAAAGAATATCAATGACTTTTCAACATTTTCAATGGATATTTTCTTTGATACTACGTCTACCTTGGAACAGGCTTCTAAGATTTTATTAGAAGCAAATAAAAATTATGCAGACATTGTTGGTAGATTTGAAGACTTAGAAACCCTATTTTTAACTCAGATCGAACAGGAAGATTTAGTGGCTAGAATAAACGAATTAGAGACTGCAATTGAAAATGCGTCGTTAAACTTCAGTAGTTCAACTGACTTCTTAGATATGATTAGCTCGACTAATCAGCGCTTAAACCAAATAATTAGTGGTCAAATTCCAACAGAAATTCAATATAATACCGATGTGATAAAGTCGGGAGATGGTACTAAAATTGATAAATCTAATCCAAACTCAATTAAAGTACATAATACTAACTATGGTTATTACTTAAATGAACTGTACTCTTTTGAAATTTCAACTGGTCAAATTTTAAATAGTATAGGCTCATCAACTCCATTTAATCCACAAGATAGCACGACTGATGGTATTTGGACTCGTATTAAAAAATACGACAATTTGGTTAGAATACACCTGGAACAAGAAACATTTAATAATGATCTGAATATATACTTAGACGATACTGTTACAGGGTTTAAGAAAGGGCAAGTAGTTAAATTCACTTTTAAAACTTCAATTTTAAACCTAGATAATAATTCGATCAATATCTATACAGATAAACAAAATGGATGGGTACTAAAAGCAAGCGTTCCAGCTATTGAACTATTAAGTAACAAACCATACATTGAAATGATATGTGTAGATGAAATAAACAAGACGTTCGAACTTGAGATTATAAGATAATATGAGTGCAAACAATTCAATATCACAATTACTTGAACAGTTTCTAGAATTAAACACAAATTCTCTAGAAACTTTCAATCGTATTAATGAGGCAATTTCTACCGACAAAGAAACAGTAGCCCTAGATCTATACGATGCGAACACCCAAACCATGAGAACTGTTCAAATACCTGCATTTGGGTATTTAAAGCGTGAGATTGATAGACTCAATAAAAACGTTCAACAAATTAGCGGAGTTGAAGGTAATAGTGCCAATGTTAGATTAAAGGATGGTTCATTTAGAAAAATTCATACTACTAAATTAAAAGGGCCTTCACGGCCAATTAATAATCTGTCAGCCCCAACTCAGTTTAGTACTAAGTTGAATGAATTCTTTGAAGATTTTTTAAACCCTTTATTAACTATCAATTTAGATGTTACTGGTCAAATTCCAGTAGAAACCGAAAGGGTTTACATTGAAAGATTCATTATTGACGGCGAAGATCCTGCTTCTGTAGATCAATTTGAAGAGACTTATAAGGGTCAAAGCGAGATTGACTACGACACTTTCTCAGCCGATCTAATAAGTAACAGTATTAAGTATTATGTTGACTCTGAGGTCATCGAAATGCCTATTAGAAATATTCAATATTCGGGTAATTTTGATGTTAATAAGATCAGCAACGAACAAAGAACTCAAGTAGTTGATGGAGTTTCTCAAACTAAAACTATTAAATTATTTACTTTAAATAAATTAACATATAACGATAGTTCAAAAAATCAAAACGATACTGAAGTTTTAAAAACTAACGACTCATTAATCGTTAACTCTGGAGAATATCATACTAGATACTTAATTAAATCTATTGACTCTTCTACTTCACAGGTTGAACTAGAGTTAATTGAAGGATATGAAGCAATTAATATAGGAGCTTCACAACTAAGTGTCTATAAAGATGTTGATACTGATTTAGCAATTGAAATTAAAGTTGGATTTGATGAAAGACAAGTTGTATTTGTTAAACCAATTGATGCAGATTCAAATATTCCAGCTAATGATTATTCCCCAGGAATTGGATTTTACTCAAATGAACTAACTTTAAACCAGATTGATGGTACACAAGTAACATTAGCTCAATATTATAGAGATGAAGTGGCTGATTTTGGTCAGTTTATTAAGTCTTTAAAAATTGACTATATTCCACCGGCCAGTGTTGGATTAACTCCAAATGTACCAACCCTACAAACAGAAAATTTTAAAGTAGTACAAATTAATACACACTTAACAGATAATACTACTACACAAAAAATAAAACAGTTAAAATCTGATAAGATAGCATCTGAACAAAACTTAAAGAAGTTGGATGAATCTATTCGTCAGAAAAAGGCTGAAATAAATACTCGTAAATTTAAGTCTCAGATTGAAAAAGACAAACAAAAGAATGAATTAAATTCATTAATATCAGAAAGAGATTCTGAAGCTAGATTATATTCATCAATTGTGACAGATATTAAAGCCAGTGCAGAATCTTCTGATATAGGTAATGTATCTCCTAAATTTAGAGTTCGTGGATTTTGGTCAGTGCCAGAACCTCGAGTAGTGGGTAACCAAGTATCTCAAAACATTGTTAAGTTTAAAATCAGATATAGATATGTATCGACTAGCGGTAAAACTAGTCAAGTTGAGCAAATTAAATTCAACGATAGCGTAAATAACACTGAGAAAACAGCTGCATTCTCAAACTGGGTAGAAGTATCAGGTCCAGTTAGAAAACGCGGTAAGAATGATAGTGGAATATATGAATGGATGTCTGAAAGTGAAGAAGATGCCCAGGCAGTTAACTTCAACTCGCTAGATATTCCAATCAATAGTGGTGAAATCGTTGAAGTAATGGTAAAATCAATCTCTGAAGCTGGTTTTCCAGCAAATCCGGTTGAAAGTGACTGGTCTGAGATTACCAGAATTGAATTTCCTGAAGGTGAACTTGCAACCGATTCTCTAAGCGATGTAGTTTCAGAGAACAACATGGACAACGTTAAAGTTCAAATTGAATCTGATTTAGAAGCGGCTGGAGTTTTTCAACACGTTGGAGATTCATTTACAACTAATGATAAGTTTTATGCGCACAATGCAACTGGAATTGCGTCTGGCTTCTTAACAACCGAACAGTCTCCTATTTCTGTATATGATAAATTAGTACAATTACAAGAGGAAGTACTAAGGTTAAGAGCCCAAGTTGAAGGCACTCTAGGTGAACTTCAAGTTCGTATTATCGATGAAGACGGTAACGTAACACCAATTACAAACAACACTAAAGTTAAGTTATTCGCTGGTTATTATATTAACGAGTTACCTGAAACTAATTTTAAAGGTTTCATTGTAACTAAGAACTTTAAAGTTGAACTATCTAACACTAAAGCAACTAATTTAGAATTGATTGCTAGAATTATTGGAGATCGAACACAACCTGCATACATATCCACAGACAATCAAATTTGGATTAGGTAGTGGTACAGTCGATTCAAAAGTAACCAATGATGCGTATTATACTGGTGAAGCTAAATATGATTTAGTACCCGTAGTTTATCAAAACTTAGATAGTACGGATATTGATACATATGAATGGTTTAATTCAAGCCCAGAACAATCTTCACAGCTGAGAGGGCAATTCATCAATTCTAGATTTACTAACCTATCGAATGACTTTGATTTTTATATTACCAATGACATAGATACGGCCGATGAAACGGGTTATAACATATATGAATATGGTTTAAGTTATAATTTCAGCGGTATTAGTTTATTGAGCGATGGTAGTGGAGATAAAGATTATAGCTCAGCAACCCTAACTGAATATGACACAACCGGTACAAACGATCAAATAGATTTTATTTGGAATGGTTCTTATGCCACCGGAGAACCGTTACTAACAACTCTATCAACAGTTGGCAATACTACATACAATAATGGTATTTTAATGCACATCGATCATCCAGAAATTGATGGAAAGACAGCACTTGATATTCAAAGTAATGGATTTGTAGGACTACCTAAAACTACACCTCGAAGAGCAGACGATAGTTACGGTAGACAACAAACTGCATTTAAGCTAACTGGTGTAATTAACAATGAAGGTAACGCCGGTTGGAGAAGTGCTCTTAAAAACTCATTCGAACCTAATGACCAATACTTATTAGGTGGACATTCATGTGGTTCATTCTTATATGTTGCTCCACTAGATAAAGAATCTCTAGTAGTTGATGCTGACAATAAGAGCGGTAAAATTTCTATTCCAGGTGGTAATGCTAATGCAATTACAGTTGACCTGATATTCCAATATCGTATGACAGATTATTATGGTGTTGGTAGTTCAGGAACTGGAAGAATCGGTGGAGTTGTAGGTAGTACTTTTACCAATTTAACTTACGCTAAACGAATTGGATTTGATATATTAGATTCTCAAAACAATGACTTTAAGTTCGACATTGAAGTATACTCAAAATACAGACCGTTAGGTAAAAATATCAATTCGATTAACGCGTCACTGTTGAGCAACTATAATACATTTGCATCGGGTGGAGGTGGAATTGGATCGATCAATCCTAGAACTGCATTCCTATCTGAAAACATAGACTTTGAACAGCCCGAGATATATTTCAGATAATTTGTAGTCAACTTACGTAGGTTGATATATAGATTAAAGAAAAAATATCTTGTAGATGGCTACAACTAAATTTAATATTTCAAATAATGTAGTTGATAATGCGTCATTTGCTGTATTAAGAACCAATCCTAAGTTTACTAGTAACGTTAAATTAATTGTTGATTCAAGTGAAAACTTGTTTCTGGGTTCTTTTAAAGCAAATAAGTCTTTATCTAGAATTGAATATCAAAAATTCGAGGTTAAACCGACAGGTAACTACGCAACTGACATTAGTAAGTTCTATGGAGACTTACCGCTAAGTGAAAGATATTTTACTTGGAGGAAACTGTCAGACCTAACCGCATATACTGAATACTCATCACAATACGAAGACCAATATCATTACGGTGCTAGTTTTAACTCAACTAAGTTGTATGATGAACAATACAAGATGTTAGCCCCTATTTGGTTAGATAAAAAAATACCTTCGCATTTTGTTGTTTGGAGAGTTAAAGACACTGAATATACGCAATCTTATCCAGAAACCATAGAGGGTCAAAATGGTAGAATTTTAGAGCTGCTCAAAGATGCAACTATCATTAAGAGCTACGATTTAAGAAGAGGTTCTAGCTTAGGAGACTATCTACACAATCATGTATACTCAGAAGGCTTTCCAGCAGCCCCGATTAGCTTTAATTTTGATTCTAATGGAAATACATTCTATAATGGAATTGACGTTAGAAAGGGCGGATTCACTTCTAAGAAAGAGTACGTTACTAAAGATTATTTAATAGTAGATCAACCTGAAATATTTGCGAATGAATATTTAACCACAGGCTTTGAAAAAAACGGCATAGTGTCGGCTAACTTAATTAACCTAGAATTTTTATTCGATGATCAGACCGCAGAAGACTATAACGTTTATAGATACTTTGGTCTATACGTAGATTCACATGATGAAGGTGAATTTGACGTTGATAAAATTACAAAGGATGGCCTAATTTATATTACACCCGGTAGTTATAAGTCTTATTATGACTTACAAGATACCTCACTGGTAGATGAAGATATGTTACCTACTCCAGGTGATTTATCAATTCCAACCTTGAATTATTTTAAAGATAAACAGGGTAATTTTCATCATTTAAAAAATGCAACCCAATTTAATTTATTAAGGTTACCTGCTACTATAAATAGTCCGATTTCAAATCTAACAGGCTTCAGGCCAACTGAGAATGTGATTGAAGTTTTACCAGTGAGAACTTCAGCTAGAGGTTTCTTAAAGCTGACAATTACTGGCACCCCGACTGTTAATGATAGGGTTTTTATTGCAGACAAGACAGAACTTAAAATTTCAAAATATAATTTAGGAGATTATGTTATCTTGGCAGATCCTAGCTTACCGGCTGGGCGAGGAGAAAGCGGTAGATTTTCAAATCAAGGTAACTTAAATCAAATCGCAATCGCACTTGCAACCGCTATTAAACTAGGAGAAATAGTAAGCTATAAAACATCAGTTGAAGGCAACTCAGTTGTCATTGAGGACACCACAGCTGGCTTTAATCGTAGAAGAACCGCACTTGCAATTTATAAATACAATGTGTCTGACTTTATTGAAGTTGAAACAGGCAGATTAGATAACATTGGACTAGTTGATTCAGATCCTAACATTCAGGCAATCCTAGAGAGTAATACAGTGTTTACAGACTGGAACATTTTTACTCCGGCCGGAGGTGCAGTTGAAGGAGCGGTATTTACGATAGATGAAAATGAACTGGGAGATGCTCAAGTAGGGCAGCTGATTAAAAGAAAGGGCTTAACTTCATTTGTTAGAGTGATTGAAGTCGTAAAAGACCCCCGAGACAAAACAAAGTATCGATTAATTTTAGACAAGCCGATTACGATGTCTAACGATAATATAATTCAAACCTACGAAGTATACCAAATTAAACACGGTAAATTTAGTGCCTATAATTTAAAGGACTTTAATTTTGATTTTTATGATACCTCTAATTCTGGTCTAGGCGATCTAGTGTATGAAAATGAAAACCCGGAATCTTATTTTAGTAAATTAACCCCAGTCTTACAAACTGATAATATAGAAGACACTCAAACTGAAGAGATAACATCCGAGTATGATAGGCTAGGCGAAAATAGTTTAAAAGAAACTGCGGTTAAGAGCAGAGTGGTGCCAACTATTATGAAGTTCGCACTGAAAGATGCATCTAATGCTAGAAACTTACCTTATATTTTAAATGTAAATGAAGCCTTTGGAACTGATAATTTATCGCCTAATTTAACTATTACTAGCGGTAGAAACCCTGAATTTTTAAATATGGAGCACTTTCATATTAATAAGATTCCTAACTATTTTTACCAAAATGAAACTTTAACCGATTTAAGTTCTTACACATCTTTTGAAAATAGAGGCCATGGAATTACAATTGACCAGTTAAAATCTACTGAAGTGGATTATTTTACAATGTATTTTAATAGAAATGGTAATTATGATGATATAAATGAAGTTTGGGTTGATGACACTTCAAAGAAATTATATAGTTTATTTAAACAGGGATCCAATTCTTCAAACCCATCATCAATATTTAGAGGACTTAGGTACATATATAAAAAGAGAAAGGAATATTCTAGTCCCTCTCCGACTGATTTTATTAATTCAAGCGAAATTAATGATTATAGATTTGGGGTTACTTTAGATCATAGATACGGAGAAGATGATGCTATTTCATATGATGTAATTAAAAACGATGTACATCGTTTTATATGTATACTAATTACACTCACAGTTACTCAAGGTTCAACTGATATTAATTCTTTTGCTAGAAGAGATTACTACACCCTAGATGACATTAAAACGCTTAATCCAAGTAACCCAGAAGAGGAAATAGTAAAAAATACAACCATTCCTTTTGCAATTAGATTAGGTGTTAACCTAGAAGGTGAAAATTATCCATTTGACCAAGAATTAAATTCAGTGTACGCTTCTAGTTTCGCGGTTGCAGATGATAGTGCTAAATTTACACAGTATATTAAAAGAAACGAAAATGGAGTTTATTCTTGGATATATTTTACTACAATTTCAGGTACCTATGGCATGAAAGTTCATGACGTAATTAGTGACAGTGAAATTATAATTAGCGGCCAACCTGTTCCGTTTGATCCAGACCCAAATACAGGTGGTCCAATACCCGGACTCCCACCTCTTACTAACTTAGATGAGGCCCCTGAAGTAGGATTTATATATTGGAAGGGTGGATCTGGAGGCTATACTAACTTATTAGAAGAAATTGTTGCGTATAATTTTGCAGATAGATTTAACAAATTTGGTAACATTTCTTATACTACTGTAGATGAAACCGGGGAATTTAGCAATAGATTTGTATTAGAAGTAGAAGATGGAACTGAAATTATTAAAGCATCTTTAACTACTACTAAATCTGACGCAGATAGACCTAAGTCTTATCAACTTCTATCTGATGAAATCGGAAAAATAATCTCTCTACGAGAAGATGGAGGCTATTTTACAACTCTTAGAAGAATGAATGGTAATTATATGCCTTTATTTAGAGATGTTATCACCTTTGGAGACATTTATACCGAAGAAAAAAGAGTCATTCCAAGTAAAGATGATGTAGAGTTAAATGAAGTGAATTCTACTAATGAAAGAAACTTTTTAATCTATAACAAATTTAATAATCTGGGAGTTGCATTCGAATCATATAAGGCAACTGAACAAAGTGGGTATGGATTTATTAAAAACGCATTCTATCATAAGGTAAATGATGAGAATGTTAAGAATCTATTGAAATTATCACAAACTTCAGATAAGTTGCCGCTATATCCTGCAATTGGTGAAATAGCAATTGATAAAAAAGACTTAAATGTATTTAGATCTAAATATTCTCCAATTTACTTTACTAAGAATTTACCAGCGGGTAATAGTGTTCCAGTTCACGGTACTTTAAGTCCAGTTGAAGTAAAATCATTTATGGCATCTACTGTAATGAAAGTAAAGGATGTATATGATCTGACTTCATTTACGACTACTGGTGAAAGTTCGTTAGAAGATTTAGATTACATTAGAATTAACTCTTTAAATAAGACTAGTATTCACTGGGTGGAAACAGATTCTCAAATTTTTGCAGATTTTTATTTACCTTCAACAATTATAGATGAATTAATTGAAGATGGAATTAAAAACATTTTTAAGAAATACATACAGCCTGAAAACTCATTCGGAGAAAAAGACACAATAGATGACGACTTAGAACAATATATCATTAGTAACATTGTTAGTAGATTTATTATTGATAATATTGAAATTTACGGATTACAAGGTAAAAATATAGGTACTGAATTTGTTTCTGTATCATCTCCAATTGAATTAACTGATGATGGATTTATCAGCTTAACTAATTATGAAACTCAAAGATACCAAAAAGATGGATTGAGTTTTAGATTAATATATAATAAAAAACTAGGCTATCAGTACAAACTGAAAGTATTGGTTAAAATACAAGCTTAACAAATGCCTTTAAAAATAAAAGAGTTACATAAGTCTGATTTAGATCCAAATAACCAACAATGGTGGTCTAAAGATAAAATAGACAAATTAAATTATAACTTTAATTTACTAATTAATGGTGGGATGTCAGGTCCTGCTGGTGGAACGGGCATAACTGGAGATTCGGGTATTTCTGGAGATATTGGAAACCAGGGTCACATTGGCTCAATCGGGTTAGACGGACTTGAAGGTACTGCAGGTGCTAGTCCATGGATAGCCGGTAGAGATGAAAATTTCATTACGCTATTTCCTAAGAAACAAGAACCAATTGAATATATGCCAGTTCGCGTTGAGTTAGGTAAACTACAAAGTGAACAAAATGGAGCAACTCAAACGGCAGGCAGGGTACTCACAATACATAACCACGATACTAGTGTTAGTAACATAGTTATCAATTCAGCGGGTGGTGTAGATTTTCATTTTAGACTATCACCCGAGGCAACAGCAAAAAAAGTTGAACTTGGAAAGCTAGATTCGTCATCAAATAATCTATCTCTACAATATGATTTGAATGGGATGGAGTATATTCTACATGGATCTACTACCAACGACAATTATTTATTACAGGCTAATGTTGATCAAATTATATTTAGGTCTACTGATAGTGTATTAGGACAGAACGTTCAAGTTACGAATACAGGCACTTTTAAATATAACTTAAACGCAATAGAAGATAGACTGCTAGTGTCTTTAGACGCAGGTGGAAATTCAGAATGGAGAAACAAATCAGACGTATTTGGTAGTCTACCGATAGGTTCTATTATTTCAATTCCAGAAGAATTTTTTAATAATACTAACTTTTATTTAACTTACGACGAAGAACAATCTTCTACGAGTGAACTAGAAATTATCTATGGGCGAGGAAGGCAAGATACACCATTTGAAGGCTGGTATTTATGTAATGGTCAAACTTGGAACGATGGAGTTATTCAATATGAGGTGCCAAATTTAAACCAATTTGACTTTAATATTAACAGTAACGGTGGAGATCAAGAAGAAGTTATAAGCGGCGGTGATAATTCACAGATATTAATTGGAGGTTCAGATTTAACCATGCAATCGACTTATCAGTCTTCAGTATACTCTTCATCTTTAATAAATTCAATAGCCCCAGACGATGAGATTATTTTAGGTATTTCTTCGGGTGATTTTTACTCGAGCAGAAATGTTCATATTATTTACTTGAAGGAATCAAATTATAAATGGACGTCAGGCGATATAACTACTATTCCCACCGCTGATATAGAATTATCGGAAGTACAACAAACCGCAGCGGCAGCATGTTCAGCCTCTTCAATCACCTATAAGTGGACTGGAGATAGCAGTACTGACTGGCTGATCGACGATGATATGGTGGGTATTTCCCTATATAACTCTGATTTAACTACGGCTAGTGCAGGTTGGTATGAAAGAGAAGGTCTAGCAAGATACTGGAGTGGGACCAGTTTTAGTAACACCAGTAGTTGTTTGATATTAGAAGAAATCACCCTTCAGTCAAATGTAGATGTGACAGAACTAAATGGAACACTAACAGCTGGAAACACATACGCGATAAATGCAGCTAACTTTGAAGATGCAACTATCCTAATAAGTGGCACTATTAATGCGCCAGCAGGTTGGTATCGAGAAACCAATGACCTAAACGGCTGGAGAAGATATTGGAACGGTACTGACTTCTTAGGAGAAAGTTTTAATCACGCATATGTATTTAGCTCGGGTATTTTAGGTGCTAGCACATCTTTTGACGCAACAGCATGTCAAGTTTCAGTACCACATGCGATCTATTATGCAACCGACAATAGTACTCCCGTAGGAACAACTGAATTACATAAAATTTCGTATACAGGTGGAATAGTACTGGTACATTTGGATTGGATTAGCACAGATACTCCTAGTGGCGAATATCCCTTGGTAAAAATAAAAGCTCAAGATGAACCTTTGTCATCATCTAAATATCAATCTTTAGTCGCATCTTCATTAAGTACAACATATAGAGCCTCTATTACTCAATCTTCAACACTAAACCTTCCGGTTGAGTGTGCAAGCTACATTATCGACGGAGACACTATAATTAGTTCTAATGATTCTAATTTTAGTGTAGAGGGTGAGATAATAGTTACAGGTGCTCCAATCACCCTAACTTTAAGAGTGGATTCGGGTACAGGTGGTTTTGGATGTGAAACTATAGGTACTTTAGATATTACTGGTGCGGGTAGTTATGAGTTAGTGGCTCCGGGTGGTCAAAGGCTATCATTAGACATTGATATTCCAGTAAACGGTACTTTTAGCTATCAACTAGATGCCCTGTTTGGTTGTGATGAATATAGTACTGTTAGCTTTTCATAAAAAAATTAATATATAGAATAAATAGAAAAATAATAGGATGGCAATAAATTTAAAGCAAATACTTCTTACCGACTCTGACAACATCAAATTGGATAAAGTTAACTATAACTTCGACCAATTGGTTGCCAATGGAGGAGGTCCCAGAGGCCCTCGAGGCCTAGACGGAGAAACAGGTCCACAGGGTATTACAGGTGCTCAGGGCCCACAGGGTATTTCAGGACCACAAGGAGTTCAAGGCGCGAGCGGAGCCGACGGAGGGCAGTATTGGCGTAAAGTTTCAACTACAGCTGGTAGCGCATCGTTCGATACATTATATCCTATCCATGATCCGGCTGAAACAGACGCAGCCCCAAGCATAGCGCTAGGATATAAGTCAACGGATTCCGAATATGAATCTCCTAATGGTGATGCGGTATTAACTATTTATAGGAACAATGAGTTTTCTTCTAATTTAAGATTAGTAAACCAGAGTGATGAAGACTTTTTTGATTGGAAGTCAGAAATATTAGGTACAGATACCGTTGTAACCGCGGGCTTTAATAACATTGGTAATAATGAATACATTCAACTAGCAGACCAATTCAGGTTTATTGACGGGACCACAGCACTAGTTGAGCTTAACAGTTCTAATTTGGCCATAAACACAGACGCCTTGTTCTCTAGTAATGTTGAGATCACAGGAACCTTAAAAATTAATTCAGGTAGCCCAGCCGCTGACAAGATTGCAGTATCACTAGATAATGAAGGTACAGTCATTTGGAAGAGCGTTGATGAACTAGGAGGAACTGCCCCGATAGGTACCATAGTTTCTATTCTACCTGCAATTTTCGCGGATAATACCAAGTTTTTAAATCAACAAACATATGCGATCACAGACCCCGATAATGAATTAGTGAAGATAAGTGTCGGAAGGGGAGTAGGAGACTATGAAGGTTGGTATATTTGCAATGGTGAAACATGGAGAAACTTAGACAATTCTATTTCTTTTACGGTACCGGATTTGAATTCATTTTCATATACTATAGAGGATAATCCCGACTCAGACAGTACTAACAGCCAGGGGTTAGCAAGTGTAACTAACGACGAAAATAATTTAATTGGAGGTGCAAATACGTCGATGAATGCAACTTATTCGGCACCAACATACAGTATAACGGGCAATGTTACCACTTCAGATATAAATATAGACCAGGGTACTGGGACAACTTTTAAAATTAAAAGATTACCACAAATTATTTACCTAGGTGCGGATGATTTGTATTGGGAAAATGCAGGCGGTGATCAAGCCCCTGATGTACAGGTAACATATACCTTCACAGATACTAATAGTAATGTAACCGACACTGGTCAACCTGGTAGTTACACCGCTGCATCGGGTTCAAGTGGACAATTTACAGTTACAATTGACACGCCTAGTGGATATTATTGGCAATCGGTGCCAACTATTACACCGCCAACTGGATGGAGTATTGCCAACTCACAGTTTTCAGATACAACCGGCGATGGATACGATGATAGATTAACCTTGGATGTTAATTTTACTAGTCAGCCTGGAAGCCCACAAACTATTAACTTTACTTATAGTTCTGATGTAGCTCTAATTCCACAAAGTGATATTACGTTTACACTAGCTACTTTACAGGGTGGAGATGATAGAACAATAGACACTAATTCTAGCATATTAGATACTTTCGCTGGGCAACCTACTACAACCTCCAACTTTAATGGAAGCACCTTGAGTGTTACGCCTAATTCCGGGTTTGAATTTACGTTAACTGACTACAATGACGCTACTTTAAGTATAATTGGAGATAGTGATGGATCTATTACAGCTACTAAGCAATCATATAATTCTGCTGAAATTCAGTGGTCATTTAGCGAAACAGACTGGCCGGCTAGTAATGAAACCTATAATTTGTCAATCAACGCAAGTGCAACGACTTCCGGGCCACTGGTAGTATTTAGCCCCAATGATCCATCTCAATATCCTATCAATAATGATGAGGACAACCCATACGGCACTATCACTAATAATGGTTCAGATACTGCCTTTTTGTTTATTAGGTTACAAAATAATAATAATGAACAAGTGAATGTTAGCCTTGAATTAAATGATGGCACTCAATTCTTTAGAAGTGTTAGTGCTAACTCCACCGGTACGTTTTATAGTGCTTCATTCCAGATTGATCCAGGAGAAACTTTATTTGTAAACCAATGGCAAGTCTCCGAATTTAATACAGCTATATATAATTATAATATTGATTTTTATAGTAATAATAATGATAGTACTTCTGGAGGTTCTCCAGTGCTAATATGAGGAATTTAAAAAATGAAAAACTTTTTAAATTACATATCGAATAATTTAAACCTAATTAAATACGCTTTAATCGCGGTTTTCATCCTGATGTTTTTACGTCAATGTAATCAGATAGAAAATCTTAAGACTGAGGTTAAACAGGTTGAAACTGTCGCAAATAGAAATTATAATAACCTACTTGCGAGTCAAGACTCTATTCAGGTTGAAAAAAACAAGAACGGACAACTGGTAAGTAAAATTAGTTCATATCAACTAGAGGTTAACTCACTGGGTGATAAGAATGGAAAGTTGCTAAAATCTTATTTAGAATTATTAAACTCTAACGATGAACTCTCAAATACTAACGCCGTAATTTCAGCAGAACTGGAAATAAAAGATTCTATTATAAACGCAAAGTCTGAAATTGTGTATCAATCGGACGAAACCGTTAAGTTAAAATTTAACGACGATAAAGAGTGGGATAAATATAACTGGAGAAGGTTTAATGCTCAAATACAGTTATTTAAACAAGATAGTTTATTTACAATTCAAAACTCACAGTTTAACTTTAAACAAGGAATTAGTTTAACTGCAGGTATTTTTGAAAACAAAGGTAGACAAGAATTGAGAATTTCAACCCCTTATCCTGGAATTGAATTTACTCAAATTAAAAATATTAATTTAGTTAATGACAAACTAAATCCATCTCTACAAAAACCTAAAAATTGGGGCATTGGTGTTGGAATACAGTACGGAATTAACTTAAATAATCAACAGATTGTAAATTGGGGTCCATCTATTGGAATTGGATTGTATTATACTCCTAGTTGGTTAAGATTTTAAAAAAATAAAAAAGGCATGGCAAAATCATCAAAATTTGCAAGACTTGACGAAGATGTTNTATTAGAGTTNATCTATCACGACCAAAACGTGACAAGTGTTGATGATGTAAAAATAGAAAATGATGAAAATGGCAGTCAACTAAAATACCTAGATACTATTGATGGTAATATTGACGCTACTCGTTTTCTAATACATGAACTAGGTGCAGACGTGGTTAACTTTACAGTTGACGTTGCAAACGGATATGTATACATTAATAATTTTGCCAGTCGCCAATTACTGGTTAAAAACGGCAAGACCTATAAATTTGACCTAAGTAATGCTAATATTGACAATCCAAGCGGATTTACAATTCCCGGGGTAACGACNTCATTAAACGGTACAGTTTTAACATTTACNCCTAATACTAATGGTAGTTATAGATATGAATATGTAGACTCTAATGGTACTACATTTATTGGAGGTGAAATAGTAGTTGGTAATCGAGCAAACTCGCTATATGCAACTCCGGAGCAAGAAACTGGAAATAGTATTAAAACTGCTCCAGGTGAAGTGGGTAGATTTTACGCCGTACCAACTGCTCAAGAAAATGAATGGGCGCTACTTGAAAATGATTTAGCATATTTAGATTCTGCTAATTGGAATGGAACTAACAGTTCTGGATTATCGGTAGTAGATGTGACAGATGTACAACATGTATACTATGATACAGTTAGACTTCATTTAAGAACAGGATATTCATTTAACGGTAGAGGATATGAAGGATTTTTATTTCAAGTTAAAGTGCCAAGAACAAATGGTAGTTTTGGATATTTTACTTCAGTGGTTTATTTAAATTCAAGTAACTTTGAAATTCAGAATCCACAACCCTTTACACTAGGAGATTCCTCTTATTCTAAATATGTTGAGATTAAAGTACCTTCACTGGTGCACATGGACGATGCTGCTAAAAATGAAGAGTTTAACGAAACTTTTTTTGGAACAGGTAGTGGTGTAATAAATTCTAGTGTTAATTATCAAATAAAATTTAACTTAATTCAAGAAGTTAAAACAGTTGGAACAGATCAATTAATTGAAATAGTTGAAGAAACTAGTTTAACACTACCTCAAGAAGATGAACTAGTAGATTTAGCAGTTACTATTGAAGAAGCAGAAGATGGAGATTACTTTGAAATCTATGGAACTAAAGATGGATCTACGGCTGGTTTTGAAAATTACATTAATGCTAGATTACAAACTAGTGGAGATGATATAGTTGTATTTTATGACATTGAAGTAAGTGAGCAGTTAGGGCTAAATTATATTAGCACTTATCAAAACTCATTTGTACAAACGTCTCAGTTTGACCAATCAATCCTATTTAGACCAGTAATTTTAAACTCATCAACCTCTAGTAACTTTTTATTAAGAGTGGCGATGAGAGTATATAATGAAACTGATAATACTCAAATAGTTAAATTTGCTTCTTTAATTCACCCTCGTCCAAAAAAGTACGGTAAGAATATGAGTAAAATTAACTTAAGTAGTAATTTTGCGCCAACCGTAGTTTATAATAAATTGCCTAATACTAGTGTTAATAGAGAACTAAATCAATTTATTAATTCTATTCGTCCAAGTATTGGTGAAACTAAATATGTACCAGTTGCGCTCGATACTTATGGAATTCTAGCAGGTTCAACTACAGTTAGTTTAGATGGTACAGAAATTAACGCAACTGAAGAAATACAATATTTACCTGAAGGAGAAGCAGTAATGACCCTATCTAAAGTAAGTGATAATTTTATTAAGTTTAGCATTGCTCAACCTAAAGGCGATGCTCTACAATCAATTAGCTTAGTAAATGCAGATGATATTGTCTTAATTATTAAGAGTGGAAATGTAGAGCAACAAATTAGTCATAATCCTACATTCCCAGATGTTGACTTAGGGAAAGGTGAAGTTTTCTTTAAGATACCTAAAGCAACTGCAATTAGATTTGACCAGGAGGACACAAATTTAACACAGGACAAATTTTATATTAACCTAAAGAACGGAGAGACAGAATCTCTTCTATATTACGGAAAAGTTAACATCATCTAATGATTTTAAACAGTAGAAATAACTTATTCAATTTTAAGTTTCCTAGGACTTTTATTCCTCAGGAGGTAGCAGACAAATATCGCAAGTATTTGAATAGAATGCCAGGGAATATAATGACTGAACCAATCGACTTTATTAATTATTCAATTCAAGGTGTTGGAATTCCAGGAATTACGTTTGATCCAATTGAACAGTCTCCAAATGATGGTACGATTACATATCACCGTGGAGCAATTCCAAT
>P_2C_Liq_1_UnCtyDRAFT_1000331_pt1 | contig 20541 bp, 20 predicted proteins | sample Pon2CUnioCityCA_2_FD_10234 | JGI IMG/M metagenome (IMG submission 10234) | reverse complement strand
GCGTGCCAGAAGCCCCTGCCCGCTCGCCATCGGATCAGAAAGCAAAGCCTCAGCGGCGACCGGCTGCACAAGAATATGCGCAGAGAAGCGGCGACCGGTGTAGCTTTCCACACCATCACCTGCGCGCCATCTATCGAGAGGTGATCCGTCCCACATAGCGCTGAAGCTGGCGCAGGTCGCCAACCTATTCTCAGCTTTCATGGAATGGCCGCCAATCAAAGCGCCGCCTTCCTCAGTCATGATGCCGAGGCTTGCGCGCAAATCGGGAAGATGTTTGGTAATTCCCTCTATGGTTGGTGCACTCGCCACAATATGCGGCTTCAACGGCGCTGGCGGCTCCTGCCCTAAGGCTTGTAAGTCGGCCCGTTTCGCTGCGCTGTCAGCTTTTTTGTCCGCCAGTATTTTTGCGCGGGTAGCCTTCCAGACCTCGTGCTGATCGCGCCAATGGTCGCGCTGGATGTCGTAGTCGGTACGAAGACCCATCTCAAAGTCACGCACGCCCTTCATCGCGAGGCGGTCTGCAGTTGACTTGCGTTCGCCACTCTCTGCCACTGTTAGCAAGAACAGACTAGCAGGTGCGGTGCCGTTCAATGTCTCAGCGTCGCGGTGTCCCTGCGTCGCCAAAGCTGCCGCGGCAAGTACGCTTGCGGCACACATGGCAACAGGTGCTTCGGTGGCGATGGCAATGGCCTCAGCAGGTTTACGTAGTGGCCCCAGCGCTGCGACCGGAAAAGGTGCAGCCTCGGGTACCTCACGGATCAAGGGGGTCGGCCCTTCGGGTGTGAATGGCGTTGCTACGACATACCTCATGCGATGACCTCCTTTCTGACAAGAATATCATTCCAGTCACGATCCTTCGGCGCGGGCAACAATGATACCTGCCAGCCGAGTCCATGGGCGCGTTCGGCAAGATGGCGGCCAGCATCCGATCCGGCCTGGTCACCATCGGTCGCTACGATCAACCGGCCCGACATTGGTGGTAGGCGCAGCCCGCGCATTCCACTTGTAGAAAGCGCGGCCCAGATTGTCGCGGGGTAGCCCAGAAGACCGCTCGCAAGGCTGAGGCCAGTTTCGACACCTTCGGCCACCACAAGAGGCCCCAGCGACTTTGTCAGGCGTACCGCGCCGCCTGCGGTGCTGCCCAGCATCAGCTTTGTGCAACCGTCGAGACTGGCCTTGCCGGTGCCGTCCGGGCGCAGGTAGGTGCGATGAACCGCGCAGCTGTCCGTGCCCTCGATCAGGGCCACGAGCGCAGGGTGCCGCTTTGCAGTCGGTCCATGCCAGCACTCCGGATGAAAGCGCAATGTGTCCGGTAGATCGCAGGTAATCGCGCGACCGCGCAGATAGGCTGCAGCGACAGTGCTGGTGATCGGCAACGCCTCCTGCCAGCACCGTTTGGCCTGATGGGAACGCTGTTCGGCCTGCGCGCGCTCCTCGCGGTCACGCTGCGCTATGGTCACTGCATCGGGCGAACGGTAATCACCAGACCGAATGCCAGCCGTTCCGAGGATATCCACGAAGTCACAGGCGGATTTCTTGCAGTTTAGAAGAAGCCGACCCTCGCAGCCGTCGGCTAGGGTAAGAGCATTTTGTCCCTTGCGCCGTTCGGGTTGGCATACAGGACAAGGAGCAGTGCCGTATCGGCGAAGCCAGACGCCCCCTAGCACTTTCGTTATCGTTGCGGCGTCGGTCACAGCAAGTCCTCCGCCATTTCAAGCGGGTCCCAAGCACCCAGGCCTTCAACACTGCATAGCACGCAGCCCTTGGCATCTTTTAGGACGCGATACGGATCGCAATTGCAGCACCCGTTGAGCATGTAGATTGCGCATTCAGGGTCATGGTGAACCTCTACATGATACAAAGCACCACGCTTGAGGTGTTTACGCCAAACGGCTGCCCATGCCCGACGGGCTTGTCGGTTGGATTGTGTCATTTTCGTGCCTTTCGGTTTGCCCGATCAGCGCAAATGCGTTATAAAGTAACACCATCAGTCCGATGACGCATTTATTTCCCCGTTCGCGCTGCCTGCGGGCGGGGAACTTTATGCAGTTTTCCAAACAGAATTCGGAGGCGTCATGCGGGCTTCGTCGACAGCATCTAAGCCGGCAACATCCCAGCGGCTCATCCGCCCAGAAAATAGAACGGGTGCCGGTATCAATCCACGCTTGACCATGCGGTAAACTGTGACGCGGCCGCATCCGTAACGCGCGGCGACTTGATCGGCATTTAGCCAGCGTTGTGTGGGTTGTATGTCAGACATGGAAACTCTCCTGCATTGTCTGACACTCTGTTGAACACATGTATGCATACATGGTCCAAGGACACGTTTTTACGGATTGTCCACTTGTTCGAAATTCATGCGCTCAATCCGCTTTCGCAAACGTTCTTCTGTGTCGCCTTTCCAAGGAAGATTATTCTGTATCAAGATATTTTTAATTTCTGAATAGATCTCCTGATTGGGTCGCTTACCTTTCCATTCACGCCAAAAATACCGGATTAATCCGTCCTCTAGCTGCTTCTCCGTGCCGACAGTTGCTTGCAACTTCGGCAGCGTTTTTTCCGACAGCATTATCGCCTTAATTTCTTCTCCGGCATCTGGAGTGCCAATATGCTCCGCCATCATTTCGGCGATTAACCCAAGGTGACGTCGGTCCCCATTTTTTCGGTAATCCGAAAGTTCCAGGTTAATTTTTGCGCGTACTAAGTTCCGCCTGTCATCCGTCATGCCTTCACCCCTGTCACAAAATTATACAAACGCGCCGCCAGCTCTGCCCTTTCTGTTGAGGTGTCAACACGACGGTAGGATGTGTCCAAACCTCGTAGGCTATGGTCACAGAATGCATCAGCGATATGGTCAGGCACAGGCGGCGTAGCGGTCCTGCACCACACCTTGATTGCATTCCTAAAGCCATGCGCTGTTAGTTCTGGATTAAATCGCTTCAGCGACTTTCTAATCGCGTTGGGCGTTATCGGACCCATCGTTGTCGGACTTTCAAACACATAACGTTTGTCCGGGTCCGTTCGGTGGGCTTTCAGTCGCTCCAGAAGCGGCTCAGGCAGGCGTAGCGCGTATTCTCTGCCAGACTTCATCCGCCCCTTTGTGCTCCGATCGGTGCGCGCCGGCACAGTCCACACTCCGCTTCCGTCATCAATATGCGTCCATTCAGCGTGGACGACCACACCAATCCGGTGTCCAGTCGTCATAGCCGTCAGGATCGCCAGCTTGGCTGTGTCGCTTGCATCTGTCGTGCCCAGCCATTGCCAAAGGTCTGGCATCCGCTCAGGCGCCAAGGTGCCATGGTGCTTTACCTCGCGTCGCACCAATGCATCTGAAAAGGCAGATTTACGAGGTGTCGGATCTGCCTCGATAAGCTCTTTGTTTGCAGCCCGTTCAAAAACAGCCTGAATGTGTCCCAGTGCGTGCCCTGCCGTCACTGGCTTTTCCCGGAACAATGGCTCCAAAAGTGCAAAGATCTCACGCCGCCTAATGTCAGCAATCGGTCGATCACCTAAAACGGGCTTAATATGGTGCAGGTGGATTGCTTCAGGGCGGCGACGACTTGGGCCCTCCTGTAGCTTGAGTTTGCGGCCCTCATACCATTCATTCCAAAGCTCATGATATGTAGGCGCGCAAATCGTCCCCGTGGCGGCTAGGCCTGCTAGCAGCTCCTCCCTTACCACTGCTTCAAGTTCCGTTGCCGTGGTCGCATTGGCAAACCCTCGGCGCAGCGCATCAACGCCAAAGCCTTCACGTACAAGTCGCTTAGCGGTGATTGATAACTCACGGGCCATTGCAAGCGACGTGTCGGGATAGTCACCGAGCTTGATCCATGTTTTTGCCCGAAAGTAAAAAGCCTTAGCCCCCGATTTCCAGCCACGAATATACAGGCCGGTACGCCCACCTGTACCAATGGCCTCACCATCTTTTACGGGTTTCCATTTCCGGATAGCCAGATCCGTTGCAAGCGTCATCATGCCCTCCATGGATACATTTAAGATACACTAATAGCGTGACATTTAACGAAATGTCGAGCAACACTTAGATACACAAATATACAATAACTATTTACTTGCAGTGGTTTGAGAAAATTTTTGCCTGCGGAATATGTCGGGTATTGCTCCCTGTGTCTCCGCCAATATACTTCCATAAACCTATAGTCTTGAGCAATTACACGTTGTCTGGGTAGGTGCTCACCGTCGCGGATAGCCCTCTTATGTTCGTTATCATTAACTTTTGTGCGGAAGGGTTCGGGTGCCCTCCCTAACAACTTTTTTGCCATTAGAAATGAATTGTATCACGAACTCGTCATATTACCGGTTTTGCGGGAATAATCCCTGCACGATCCTATAAAGTTAAGCTACTTACACGGGCTAACGGCTGCCCAAGATGGCTCTGCCAGCCAGCTTATTCGGTAGCGTTTGCTTGTGCTGTAGTCAGGGGCACCATGTTAAATGCCAGTTTCTTAGGAATATCCACGGCCATTATACGCGACTTGATCTTAGTTCTCTCAGAGACAATTCTGGTCTGATAAGGCAATCGGATCTACGACATGAAATATCGCGATCAGCAGTTGCCTTAAAACAAAGGGCTCCAACTGAGTTAGTGCCCCTTTGATTGGAATGGCCACTTTCTTTTAGATGCACGCCAAAAGGAGAGATCTTGTGTTGGCTTCGGTCATTTTAACCGGGTTGCCGCCTGTGCTTGGGTCCCGCAATGCACCCGCCACGACACGGTCTACGTCGATGTTTTCAATTCCCATCTCCGTGAGTGTTTTGGGGATACCCAAGGAGGCATTGAGGTCGTCAACATAAGCGCAAAAACCCTCGTATCCGCGTTGGATGCTCAGGTAATTCGCCGCGCGGGCCAGCTTTCCGCGGATTTCAGGCTTGTTGAATTGCAGCACGGCGGGCATGCAAACAGCATTCGTCGTGCCGTGATGGGTATGGTAAATCGCCCCGATGGGGTGCGACAGAGCATGAATAGCGCCAAGACCTTTTTGAAAAGCGGTGGCCCCCATAGCAGCCGCAGACATCATATGTGCACGCGCCTCAATATCAGTGCCATCAGCATAAGCACGCGGCAGGTATTCTTTGACCAATCGCATGCCCTCCAATGCCATCCCTTGGGACATGGGGTGATAGTGCGGTGAGCAATAGGCCTCGACACAATGCGCGAAGGCATCAAGCCCTGTGCCTGCTGTAATGAACTGAGGCATTCCAACCGTCAGCTCAGGGTCGCAAATGACGACTGTGGGCAGGAACTTGGGGTGGAAGATGATCTTTTTTTCTTCCGTTTCGGAATTGGTAATGACGGATGCACGACCAACTTCTGATCCCGTACCGGCAGTAGTCGGCACAGCAACGATAGGCGCAATCGCATCTGCGTCCGCGCGTGTCCACCAATCGCCGATATCCTCAAAGTCCCACAAAGGGCGTGTTTGTCCGGCCAAAAACGCAACCAACTTGCCGAGATCAAGGCCAGAACCACCGCCAAACGCGATGACACCATCGTGTCCACCTTCCTTAAAGGCGCGCACGCCAGCCTCGGCGTTTTTCTCATTTGGGTTTGGATCAACGTCCGAGAACATCGCACGCCCCAGACCCGCCTCTTCGAGCAGGTCGAGCGTTTTTGTTGTGATGTCCATACCCGCAAGACCACGGTCCGTGATCAGCAAAGGTTTTGAAATTCCCGCAGATGCGCAGGCGTCTGCAATTTCTGAGATCCGGCCCGCACCAAAGCGGATTGCCGTAGGATAGGACCAGTTTGCTGTGATGCTCATCGGCTTATGCTTTCTTGAGATGGTATGATTTCGGACGTGTTAGGTTGTGGTAGCCAATGACCGACAACCCCCCTCCCCGTCCAGTGTCTTTGCACCCTGTCCAGCACAAGCCCGGATCAAGGTAATCCGCCCGGTTCATGAACACGGTTCCTGTTTCGATCTGATCTGCGATGCTTTCGGCTCTTTCGACGTCTTTGGTCCAGAGGGACGCCGTCAGGCCATAGTCGCTATCATTCATCAGGCGGATGGCTTCTGCGTCGTCATTTACGGACATAATCCCAACAACAGGGCCAAAGCTTTCTTCGCGCATAACCCGCATGTCATGGGTGACATTGGTCAGAATTTGGGGGGTCAGATAGGCGCCGCCATCATCTTGTGGAAACGTCTTTATGTGCGCCGTCGCGCCTTGGGCAACAGCCTCTGATATTTGGCCGCGTACGACTTGAGCAAATCGAGCATGTGCCATGGGACCAATCGTCGTGTCTGGCTCAAGCGGGTTGCCAAGGGTGTAGCCTTGGACGATTTCGACCGCCTTTTGTACGAAACTGTCAAACAGGCTTTCGTGAACATAGATGCGTTCGATCCCACAACAGCATTGCCCTGAATTAAACATGGCTCCGTCGATCAATGTTTCGGCAGCAGCATCAACGTCTGCGTCGTCCATCACATACCCGGGGTCTTTGCCGCCGAGCTCCAACCCAAGGCCGGTGAATGTCCCGCTTGCTGCGGCTTCCATGGCGCGACCACCACCGACTGAGCCGGTAAAGTTCACAAAGCCAAAGGACCGCGCAGCAATGAGTTCGGAGGTCGTTTGATGGTCGAGGAAGACATTCTGAAAAACGTCCTCAGGGATACCCACGCTATGGAACGCTTGCGCCAAACGCTCGCCGACCAATGGTGTTTGTGAGGCATGCTTGAGCATAACAGCATTGCCAGCGATCAGAGCCGGCGCGACCGTATTGATCGCGGTCATGTATGGATAATTCCAGGGGGCCACGACCAGCACGAGCCCATGCGGCACGCGTTTGATCACCCGGCGGAATGTACCACTATCTTCAACTTCGATCGGAGCGAGAGCCTCAGTCGCGATGCTTGCCATATAGCTCGCACGCTCTTCAAATCCGCCGAACTCACCACCATAACGAACCGGGCGCCCCATCTGATGCGCAAGCTCTGGAACGATTTCATCGTTCATAGCGCCCACAGCGGCGACGCCGGCCTGCACAAGGGCGATCCGCTCTTCTAGTGGGCGATTGGCCCATTCCTTTTGAGCGACCTGAGCCCGAGCCACTGCTGCATCCGCTTGTGCGCGGTCGAGAGTTTCTCGGCACACATATACGGACCCGTCAATCGGGGAAACACACTGGATTGTCATACTCTTTAAGCCCTTTCAAAGCCGCGTGCGATTTCCCAATCAGTCACAACGCGGTCAAATTCTTCTTGTTCCCATTCCGCCGCACGGGTGTAGTGGTTAACCACATCATCGCCGAGGGCGTCGCGCAGAAAGTCGGAGTTTCGCAAAGTTTCCGTGGCCGAGCGGAGCGTCTGTGGGATGTCGGAGGCTTTTGCGTCCTCATAGACATCGCCGGTCGTCGCGGCCGCCAACGTCATCTTGTCTTCTAGCCCCTTGATCCCAGCAGCAAGCATGACGGTCTGAGCCAAGTAGGGATTGAGGTCCGAACCGCCGATCCGGCATTCGACCCGCACGCCTTTTGTCCCCTCTCCGCACAGACGGAAGCCCGCTGTGCGATTATCAACTGACCAAACGGCCTTTGTTGGGGCGAACGTCCCCTTTGCAAAGCGTTTGTAGCTGTTGATATAAGGAGCCAAGAAATAGGTATAGTCGCCCGCGTACGCGATAAGGCCGGCCATGTAGTGTTCCATCACTTCGGACATGCCGTACTTGCGATCGGGATCGAAGAACGCGGGTTCCCCCTGCTGCCACAGCGATTGATGCACATGGCTGGAAGAGCCTACGCGCGTATGGTGCCACTTGGGCAGAAACGATGCAGCTCTGCCGTTTTGCCAAGCGATCTCTTTGATCGCGTGTTTGGCGATAGAATGGTGGTCTGCACAATCCAAAGCGGGAGAATACCGGATATTCAGCTCGGCCTGTCCCGCTTCAGCTTCTCCCTTAGTGTTTTCAATGGGTAGGCCCGCAGCGAACAGGTGATTGCGGATGGGGCGCATGACCCCTTCTTCTTTGGTGGTTTGAAAGATGTGATAATCTTCATTGTAGCCACTGATCGGCTCTAGTGCGCTAAATCCGCTTTTGCGAATGTCATCGAGGCTCTTTTCAAACAAAAAGAATTCAAGCTCCGTTGCCATCATTGCATCGAAACCCAAAGCCTCGAGCCGAGCGATTTGCTTTTTCAACATGGCCCGTGGGCTATGCGGCACGGGTTCGTGGGTGTGATGATCCAAAACATCGCACAGCACCATTGCGGTGCTTTCAAGCCAAGGCACGGGGCGAATTGTGCTGAGGTCGGGTTGCATGACATAGTCGCCATACCCCGTTTCCCATGACGTGGACGCATACCCATCAGGGGTCGCCATTTCGAGATCGGTTGCCAGCAAGTAATTGCAACAATGTGTTTCTCGATAGGAGGTTTCCACGAAATTAACACCGTGAAACCGCTTGCCCATCAAGCGACCTTGCATGTCGACGAAACAGACCAAAACGGTATCGATTGATCCGTCCTGAACGGCGGCTTTGAGGGCTTCGAAAGTAAGAGTGCCGGGCATAGGTCATCCGCTTGTTTGACGTTTGGTATCCGTCGGTGAGTATCAGGGAGTGTAATAAGGCGGAGCGTAAACCCCGCCTTATTCTGTCTTTTAGCCGTAGCGGTAAGGCCGACCCGCTTTGACCATGTCTGCGTTGTATTTCTTGAAGATATCGACCACGCGACGCTTGGTTTCGCTTTCGGCGGCGATCTCTTCCCAAAATACCTGAGCGGCGGCTTCAACGGTTGCCCACTCTTCATCGGGAATTGTGGTGAGTTCCAATTTGCTGCCGTTAACGCGCAAGTTGGCTTCACCGCCCCAATACCACCACTGGCGATAGTAATGTGATTGGTCACAGCAGACCCGGAACAACGTTTGCAGATCTTCGGGCAGTTCGTTCCAGCGCTCCATGTTGGCAAAAAACGATCCGGCCCATGCGCCCGAGATGTTGTTGGTGAGGAAGTAGTTTGTCACGTCTGCCCAGCCGACGGTGTAATCCTCGGTGATTCCGGACCATGCGATCCCGTCGAGTTCCCCAGTTTGCATCGCGACTTCGATGTCTTCCCATGGAAGGTTTACTGGAACCACGCCAAATTGTGTCAGGAAACGCCCAGCAGTTGGGAATGTGAAAACTCGCTTGCCCTTCAGATCTTCCAACGAACGGATCGGGTCCTTGGTGGCGAAATGGCAGGGGTCCCATGCGCCGGCAGAAATGTGTTTCACGCCAACTTTGGAATACTCTTCATCCCAGATTTCGTTCAGACCGTATTGGTTAAACAGGACTGGCACGTCCAGAGAATACCGCGAACCGAACGGGAAATAGCCACCAAAAACGGTCACTTCAGTCGGGGACGCCATGCTATCGTCATCGGACTGGACAGCATCAATTGTTCCCCGTTGCATTGCCTGAAACAGCTCGCCTGTCGGAACTAGCTGATCCGCAAAGAACAACTCGATCTGCATGCGGTCGCCTGCGATCTTGTTGAACATCTCAATGGCGGGCACGATGACTTCAGCCGCGAGTGAAGCGCCCGCGTAGGTCTGCATCCGCCACCGGATTGTATTTTGTGCGAGCGCAGGCGTGGCCAACGCGGCTGGCCCCGCAAGTGCGGCACCTTGGATAAACTTACGTCTAGATGTCAATTTTTCTCTCCTTGGTTGGTGTTTAGGCCACTTTTTGCGAGGCTCTTTTATGGTTTGTTGTACACGTAATCCGGGAGCCAAAGCGCAATGTTTGGAAAGGCCATGACAAGAACAAGGGCCAGCACCATGATCCCAACGAAGGGTAAGATGGAGGCATAGATGTCGCGCAGCGTAATCTCGGGTGGTGCCATCGCGCGCATCAGGAAGAGGTTATAGCCGAAGGGCGGTGTCATGTAGGCGATCTGGGTCGTGATCGTGTAAAGAATTCCGTACCAAATCAGGTCGAACCCCAACGCACCTACAAGCGGCACGTATAGGGGGGCAACGATCACCAACATAGCTGTATCGTCCAGGAAGGTGCCCATGAGCAGAAAGCTAAGCTGCATCAAAATGAGGATAGTCCATGGGTTCAAGTTCAGCTTCTCGGTGAACAGACCTTCAATCGCCTTGACCGCACCCAGTCCATCAAACACCGCACCAAAAGCAAGAGCCGCCAGAATGATCCACATAAACATGCACGTGATGCCGAGGGTGTTGCGAACCGAGTTCTCAAACACCTCTTTGGTCATGCGCCCTTTCAGGACAGCCGCGACAAAGGCTGCGATTGCGCCAATTGCCGAGCTTTCGACCAGAGAGGTCCAGCCCTTCACGAAGGGGACCATCATTACGGCAAAAATGATAACCGGCAGCAAACCTGCACGCAAAAGCCTCAACTTTTCGGCCCGTGGCAGGTTGCGTTCTTCGGCAGGCAGGACCGGACCAAGAACGGGGTTAATCCGACACCGTACTACGATATAAATCACAAAGAGGCTGGCCATCATCAGACCCGGGATAACGCCGGCCAGCCAAAGTTGGCCCACAGGTTGCCGAGCAATCATTGCGTAAAGAACAAGCACAACGGAGGGAGGCACAAGAATGCCGAGGCTTGATCCCGCCTGCACCACACCGGTGACCATGCGTTTGTCGTATCCGCGTTTCAGCAATTCGGGCAGAGCAATTGTAGAGCCAATTGCCATGCCCGCGACACTCAAACCATTCATCGCGGAAATCAGCACCATCAGCCCGATAGTACCAATCGCAAGCCCTCCACGCAGGCCACCCATCCACACATGGAACATGCGATAAAGGTCATCCGCGATTTTGCTTTCGGACAGCACGTAGCCCATAAAAATGAACATGGGCAGTGTCAGAAGCGGATACCATTTCATCAGCTTCATTGCCGCAGAGAAGCCCAGATCGAACCCACCTCGGTCGCCCCACAGCAGCAGTGCTGCGACGACGGCAATAAAGCCAATTGCACCAAAAACACGTTGGCCCGTGATGAGCATCAACATCATTGATGAAAACATCAGTACAGCGATCAGCTCATACGACATTAAGCGAATTCCTCTCCGCGTAGGCGCAGAACGTCTTTCATTAATTCTGAGATGCATTGCAGGAGCATCAAGAACATTCCCAAGATCATCACGGACTTTACGGGCCACAGATATGGCCGCCACGCAGAGGATGATCGCTCCATCCGCCCGACTTCCTCAGTCCCGATGACCACACCGCCCAAGAAAGAGAACGGCTCGCTGCCCCAGTATCCAAGCGAGTAAGCGGTTGAGCTGACTGCGCCGTACAAGAGCACGCAAAGATAGAAAATTAGAAACAAGACCGTCAGCACATCAAACTGGGCTTTCTTGCGCGTTGACCATTCACCGTACAAAAGATCCATCCGCACATTCGATCCCATTTGGATCGAATACGGCCCGCCAAGAATGTAGTATGCGACCATCACAAACTGGGCCATTTCAAGGGTCCAGAGTGACGGGAGAAAGAAAGTCTTACTGATTGAGGACCATAGTAAAATGCCCATCAGTACGAAAATTCCGTACATGACCACTCTGCCGACACGGTAATTCACCGCATCCACGAAACGGATATAGCCGCGCATCAAGCCTGACAATTCAAGTCTCCCTGAACGCCGAGGTGTGCGATCGCGGCCAGTAGCCAGCCCGAAATCATTTGCGCCATTTCGCTTTGTTGCGCGGCCGTTTCAAGAAGGTCATTTCGAACTTCAAGCATCACATTGAGATGGCCATGCGCGACGCCATGCTCCTTTAGCGTATGTGTTACGCCGTCCTCAGGGCCATAGGGCGCGTTGCGCTGCACATTGGCGGATGTGTGTTGGTGGGAAAGATCCAACATGGCATCAGCCAGCCGGGTATCGCTGTCATGCAAAATCCCAATCTCCACCGCGCGCGTTTGGCCATGAAATACCGGCGTGTAGCTATGAATTGTCACAAGGATTGGCGCATGGACACGCTCTACTGCCTCGCGAAGTGCGCCACAAAACGGCGCATAGAAAGTCGCGACCCGCACGTCACGTTCCGCCTGACTTAAGGCTGTATTTCCCGGAACATTGATGACCTCGCTCCGTGCAGGCATCGCACTCGGTGAGCTTGGCGGACGGTTGCAATCATAGATCAACCGCGACACGCCACTGGCAACGAGCGGTGCGTGCAGCCGATGTGAGAGTTCTTCTGCCAGCGCCATAGCACCCGGATCCCAGACAGCATGACTGGTTCGATCGCTTGGCGAAAGCCCCAACCCATCATACTCCTTGGGGATGTGCGCAGAGGCATGTTCACACACGAGCACGATGTTAGAGCCACCTTCCGCATTGCGGATTATGACGTGGTCTTGCGTGTGCTTGCGGTCTGTCGGCCCCATGGCGCCCTCCTGTTGAATTAAAGTTCTTGCCAAACCGACAATCTGTCAACAAGATATTGTGAAATAAATATCACACCTTCAGAAAGTGATATTTTTTTGAACAAAGACGAGGCAAGAACCATGAGCCCGGCAACGCTCACCATTTCTGATCGCATCCAAAAGCAACTGGATGATCTGACGCGTGCTGAACGGCAGCTTGCTCATTCTATCCTTGAAAACTACCCGGCCTCAGGGCTGGGACCGTTGAGCGCCTTGGCCAAGGATGCAGAAGTTTCTGTCCCGACCGTTGCACGAATGGTGCAAAAACTGGGGTTTAGCGGGTATCCTGAATTCCAGGCGGAACTGCGTGAGGAACTGAAGGCCAAGGCGAAAAACCCAATCGCGAAGCACGAAACTTGGACTGACGCCGCGCCATCGGAGCATCTTTTGAACCGGTTCACGGAAGCGGTGATCGACAACATTCGCCACACCTTGGGTCAAATTGACCCCAGCGAATTTGATCGTGCTTGTGAAATCGTCGCAGACACTGAGCACCACCTTTATATCGTTGGTGGACGGATCACACACACCCTTGCGGAGTATTTGTTCCTGCACATGCAGGTCATCCGCGGTCGGATTACCCACATCCAGTCGACCTCAAACGCGTGGCCACATTACCTGTTGGATGTGAAAAAAGACGACGTTTTTATCGTGTTCGACATGCGCCGGTATGAGAATAATACCCTAAAACTGGCCGAACTGGCGCACGCCAAGGGGGCGCGCGTGATCCTGTTTACGGATCAATGGCGATCACCGGTGCACCAGTTTGCGGAAGTAAGCTTTAGCAGCAGGATCATAGCCCCATCCGCTTGGGATTCTGCTGCCACACCCTTGTTACTTTTGGAAACGATGATCTCGACGGTTCAGGGTCTGACCTGGGGCGATACCAAAGATAGAATGGAAACACTGGAAGACATGTTCGACCAGACCAAACTGTTCCGAAAATTCACATGACCGAAACAATACACCGTCACACGTAGCAACGGCGCGCCAATACTAAGATCAAAAACCCCTGCCCTATTTGCGCCAACAGGGGACAAATCACAACACGGAGAACTCCTATGAAGACCACATTTATCGCATCACTCCTCACGGCAACGGCGTTAAGCGCGTCGTTCGCGAACGCTGATACACTGCGGCTACTGACATGGGGCGGGTATGCGCCCGAGGACGTCATCGCAAAATTTGAAGCGGAAACAGGCCACACTGTCGAAGTCACAACGTCGAACAACGAAGAAATGATTGCCAAGCTGCGCGCAACTAATGGCGGCGGCTTCGACTTGGCACAGCCGAGCCAGGACCGGATTACCAGCGCTCAGGAAGAGTTTGGCATCTATAAGCCTATGGACATGTCCAAGATCGACACGTCGCAGTTCATCCCATCCATGCTGAGTGCTACAGCAGACAACACCACTTTTGAGGGTGAAGTTTACGGCCTTCCACATGTCTGGGGCACGAGCGGTCTGGTTGTGAACACCGCAATGGCCGACGACGTGCAGGACTATACAGACCTGTGTTCAGACGCTCATGCAGGCAAAGTCTCGTATCGCCTCAAGCGCCCCACATTGATTGGCTTTGCGTATTCTATGGGGCTTGATCCATTCGCCGCCTACGGAGATGCGGATGCCTATCAAGGCATTCTCAACCAAGTGGAGGATAAGCTGACTGAGTGTAAAGCGAACGTCAAAACCTATTGGTCCGGCGGTGATGAAATCAAAAACCTGCTGCGCTCCGGTGAAGTTGTCGCGTCGATGGCTTGGGACACAGGCGGCTGGCAGCTAAACGCTGACAATCCAGATATCACGTTTGTTGCCCCCAAAGCCGGTGCGTTGGGCTGGATTGATACCTTTGTATTGCCAGCCCGTGGACGTGCCGATGATGCAGCCTACGACTGGATTAATTTCGTCATGCGCCCCGAGATCGCCTCGATGATTACCAACCAAGCAGGCAACTTTACGGCCGCTGTAAATGGTGAAACTGCTGTCAGCGGTGAGCTAAAAGCCCGTTTCCAAGGGTCCTATGATCAAGCCGCGATTGACAACATCAAATGGTATCCGCCCGTACCTGCTGGCCTAGAGGCCCTCGAAGGCGCGACACTCGACCGGATCAACGCAGCGAAATAAGTCGCTCAACGTATCTACCAAAAAGGGGGCGCGTTTGTGCCCCCTTCTCTTCTACCGGAAAGAAAAGCCCTTGACCCGTTCCCAGCCTGATTTGGTTTGCAATGCCATTACCAAACATTTTGACGATTTCCGTGCCGTGGATGAGGTCAGTTTTGAGGTCCCTCAGGGATCATTCTTTTCGATCCTTGGTCCGTCTGGTTGCGGAAAAACCACGCTTCTGCGGATGATCGCGGGCTTTCAGCACCCCTCATCAGGCGAGTTATTGATCAAAGGCAAGTCAATGAATGGCGTGCCCCCCAACCGTCGCCCTGTATCTATGGTTTTCCAGCACCTCGCGCTGTTTCCAGCGATGAATATAGGTGACAATGTCGGGTTCGGATTACGACAGCGCGGCGTAGCGCGACACGAAATCACGCGGCGCGTGGGCGAAGTGCTGGAACGCGTGGGCCTTCCGGGCGTATCTGAGCGTCGTATCGATCAACTGTCAGGCGGGCAAAAGCAACGTGTTGCCATCGCGCGCTGCATGGTTTTGGAACCTGACGTTTTGCTTTTGGATGAGCCACTTGGGGCCTTGGACCTAAAACTCCGAGAGCACATGAAGGTTGAGCTTAAATCCCTTCAGGCAGAATTTAACACGACGTTTGTATACATCACGCACGATCAATCGGAAGCCTTGGTCATGAGTGACAATATAGCCGTCATGAACAAAGGCCGTTTTGAGCAGATCGGCGCCCCGCAGGACATCTACCACAACCCTGTCACACCATTTGTGGCAGGCTTCGTTGGTGAGGCGAACAAGTTCACCGCAACAGTCGCAATGACAAATGGCCACGCCGTCAAACTGGCGACAGATCAGGGGCACGAAATTCACATCGACGCCGCATCTGCGGATGTCACGACCGGCTCCAGAGTTGACGTATTCTTACGCCCCGAGGCGATTGAATTGCTTCAGGAAGCACCGGCGACAAGCGATGGCGCGAACGTGAGCACCGGTGTCGTCACATCGGTACTTTTTAACGGTGCAAACTCGGTTGCGACCGTCCAAGACGCCTCGACCGGTATGGTGGTCACTGTTGCCCTATCACAAACAGGGTCTTTGTCTGAGCTTACGAAGGGCCAGACAGTTTACACCAGATGGCAACCGAACATGGCGCGCTTATACCCTTTGGAGGTCCAGAGATGAGCAGCGATACCTCCAGACTGGGCTTTTACCTTCTACTGGCGCCGATCCTTTTGTGGCTGGCGGTATTGATAATACTGCCGCACGTGGGGTTATTCATTGTATCAATCACTGAAAAAATTGGGCCTCGTGAGTATACAATCGGATTAGGCAACTACGCCAAGTTCTTTGAGGAACCATTGTTCTGGCACACCTTTGCGCGGACAGCGATCATGTCAATTGTAGCGACGGCGCTCACGCTTCTTCTTGGTTTTCCAATTGCCTACTACATCGCAAAGCTCACCAAGGGACGAACCAAAGCGACGTTGTTCTTGATGTGCATGATCCCTTTTTGGGTCTCTGAACTGGTACGCACATTCGGATGGATGATCCTTTTGCGCGAAACGGGCGTCATCTCCAACGGCTTGCAGGCGCTGGGAATTGTCAGCGGCCCCGTAGAGCTGTTGTACAACGATGCGGCCATAATGGTTGGGCTTGTCTACACATCCATTCTTTTCATGGTGGTACCTCTGGTGACCACGCTTGATAGCCTCGACGATAGCCTCATTGAAGCTGGGTATGACCTTGGTGGCAGCACCCAATCGATCATGCGTGAAATCGTCATTCCGCACGCAATGCCCGGTATTGTTTCTGGCTGCATCGTGGTCTTCATGCTGAGCCTTGGGAACTATCTGACCCCCGTTTTGTTGGGAGGAAAAGACAGTCTCTGGTTTACCGGCATGATTTATAGCCAGTTCATCACTCGGTTTAATTGGGAGCTAGGATCTGCATTTGGTTTCCTTTTGCTGATCCTGTCATCTCTGGTCGTTTATCTTGGGTTGCGCATTTCAGGCCAATCTTTGTCAGCCACGATGGGGCGCACATGATACCTACAGTTCCTCAACGCAGCTTTGCAAAATGGTGCTACCGCGCGTACGTCGCGTTATTCTTTACCTATCTTGCGCTGCCACTAACGGTCGTCTGCGTGTTCGCCTTTAACAATAGCGTCTTCCCATCGTTGCCATGGGAAGGCTTTACCACTGCATGGTTTTTTGGAACCGAAGCGCCGTTCATCGGCGTCTTCCATGAACGATCCATCTTGCGCGCGATAGGAACATCCGCATTCGTTGCAGTATGGGTTGCAGGTCTCGCTGTCGCGGTAGGCACCTGCAACGCGTTTCTTTTCGTCAGACACAACTTTAGGGGGAAAGGGTTCCTCTACATCGTGATGCTTTTACCCCTTATCATTCCAGGAGTTATCCTAGGCATCTCAATTCTGGTCTTTTCAAGCAACATAGCCAACACTCTTGAGGATGCCACAGGGCTATGGTTCGACCAACTCCGCCCCGGGCTCGTACTCGTCATTCTGGGCCAGTTTTCATTCGTCACCACATTTGCAACGTTGGTCATTTCCGCACGTTTGCAGAAGTTTGACCCGGCGCTGGAAGAGGCCGCCCTAAATCTTGGGGCCAGCAAGTTTGGGGCAATTCGTCAAATTACCCTGCCTTTCCTGCTGCCTGCTATTCTCGCTTCAGCTGTGGTTGCAGTGCTCATGAGTTTTGAGAACTTCAACACAACTCTGATGCTTGTAGGATCTGACTCGCCATTGACCATCGCGATGTTTGATAAGCTGAAGCAAGGTTCAACGCCTGTCCTAAACGCGGTTTCATTGTTGCTCATTCTCGTATCAGCCGGGCTTGGCGCAATGTCTCTAATCTTTCAAAAGAGGCGAGCTTGAACATTTCCATCGCAAGGATCCTTCTCTAGAAGTTCTTGCGAACGATGGTTAGCCCGTCGTGTGTAAGTGCCGCCGGCGTGGATAATAGATGTATTCGAAGCTTGTGATCTAAACTTGCTGCTTGGCTGGTTATGACCGCCGCCACATACCCTTTGCCCTCAGGTCAGAACTTAATAATTTTCGGAAAGTTGCATGATTAACCACTGAAAAAACGAGCGGTGACATGTCTGATCTTTTCTGGCTGACTGACGCGAAGATGGCACGTCTTGAGCCCTTCTTCCCCAAGTCTCACGGCAAGCCCCGCGTTGATGATCGTTGTGCATCAAGATTGAGCTATCCCCCATCTCTTGGACAGGATCTGGCGTACATTAAGGCTACTCTCTGCACCTGCTGATCAAGGTTGGTTGTTTCATTTCTCAGCCAGTAGACCACGGCGGGTGGCCTGCCGCCAAGTGCTGAGTGTGGACGTTGGTAAGTGTAGAAGGTCATCCATTTTCGGATGCCTGCCTTTGCCTCCGAGCCGGTTTCCCAAGCATACAGGTAGACGCGTTCGTATCTCAGCGTCCGCCACAGCCGCTCTATGAAGATGTTGTCGAGAAACCGGCCTTTACCATCCATGGAGATACGCACGCCAGACCGGCGCAACCGGTCTGAACCGCGCCGGGTTTGCCGGAGGCTCCAACTCATGAGTAGGATGGAGCATCATGAACAAGACAACCAACAAATATACACCTGAAGTGCGCGAACGTGCCGTGCGGATGGTTTTGAATGGCGAAGGGCAGCATGACAGTCGCTGGTCTGCGATCCTGTCGATTTCTGCGAAGATCGGCTGTGCGCCCCAAACGCTGAATGAATGGGTGAAGAAGGTCGAGATCGACACTGGCCAGCGCGGCGGTGTCACGACCGAGATGGCGGAGAAGATGAAGGCGCTGGAACGCGAGAACCGCGAGTTAAAACAGGCCAACGAGATACTTCGCAAAGCGTCCGCATATTTTGCTCAGGCGGAGCTCGACCGCCCGTTCAAGAAATGATCTGCTTCATTGATGATCACCGCGCTGAACATGGGGTCGAGCCGATTTGCAGGGTTCTGCCGATTGCCCCAGCGACTTTCTACGACAACAAGGCCAAGCAAGCTGATCCTTCGCACCTGTCGGATCGCGCCAAACGTGATGAGCAACTCAAGCCTGAGATCGAACGCGTCTTTGAGGAGAACCTGAAGGTCTATGGCGTTCGCAAAGTTTGGCACCAGATGCGCAGGGAAGGCTTCGACATCGCACGCTGCACCGTCGCACGTTTGATGAAGGACATTGGCATCGAAGGCGTCATTCGCGGCAAGAAACCAAGAACGACGATACCTGACAAGGCGCTACCCTGTCCGCTGGATCGTGTGAACCGGCAGTTCCATGCTCCCGCGCCGAACGTCCTTTGGGTCAGCGACTTCACATATGTCGCCACATGGCAGGGGTTTGTCTACGTCGCCTTCGTCATCGATGTGTTCGCGCGGCGGATCGTTGGTTGGCGCGCAAGCCGCACAGCCAATGCCGGCTTTGTTCTGGATGCTTTGGAACAGGCCATTCATCAACGTAGACCAGCGCAGGACCAACTGGTCCATCACTCGGATCGCGGATCGCAATATTTGTCGATCAAATACACCGAACGGCTTGCAGAAGCCAAAATTGCGCCTTCTGTCGGCAGCGTCGGGGATTCATATGACAACGCCTTGGCCGAAACGATCAACGGCCTGTTCAAAGCCGAGGTCATTCACCGCCGTGGCCCATGGCACAGCTTTGAAGCCGTCGAATATGCCACCCTGGAGTGGGTCGATTGGTTCAACAATCGCCGTCTGCTGGAGCCCATCGGGAATATCCCGCCTGCCGAAGCAGAGGCAAACTTCTATGCAGCTCTGGAAAGATCAGACATGGCCGCGTAACTAAGACAAATCAGCCTCCGGCAAACTCGGCGCGGTTCATCCTGTTGAGCGTCCGAAGACGTACCAAACTGCAGGTTAAGACCCCCCTTTCCTTCTTCCGCAAAGGCCTCATGCAAGAAGTTTGCATGCCGTCGCATGAGTTCAGCGGTTTCCGGCCGATCTGCAATAATAAGGAGCGTTGTCGTTGCTTCATTCGTTTGAAGGACCATCCGAACCTGCCCTAGTTCTGGCGGATCCAGTGCAATCTCGAGCGGATACCTATCCATTCGGACACCAGCACGCAGTTGTTCTGCGATCTTCAAAACGTCCTGCGGAAGAGGCGTGGCAGGGTTGCGAGAAATTGTTTCAGGGCTGCGTGAAGAACTACTCTGGACCTCGCTTGAGACTTGCGTCGCGATAAGCAAGTCTCCATCGGCTCGGCCCGTATCCCTTAGGCTTCGCTCCACCATCGGAGCGACTTGAGCAACGGCCACCGGCATTATACTTGTCGTCTGATTTATTCCGACGGGCGCAGCTGGCCCAATTTCTCTCACGTCGTATGTTTGATCCAATGTAATTGTAGGTGAAATCTTGGGGCCTTGCGGTGGAGCTAGCACCGTAGAAATGGCTTCTGGCTGTAGCTTTTGGGCTCCGGACACGGCTGGATTAATTGTGATGCTAGCGGTCTGCCCAACTGGACTGTCAAAATCATGCGCAAAGGGTTTGGGCAGTTCAGTTCGATCGGTATTGCCAATCTGATCCGTGCCCAACATCTTCAACATCACGCCGTGTGACACGGACGGCTTCAACATTGACGGACCGGAACCAGCGGCGACAGGTGAGCCCACAACCATCTGCTTTTCCATCGATGCAATAGCTTTGTCTGATTTAATCTCAGTAGATCCGGCCAATTGCACCGCAATGTTTGATATCGGGGCCAACTTTGGCACGAAAGGGTGCATAGCCAACTGCGCCCTACTCTCCGCTATCCCTTGATTGGGCAAGGAAGCTTGCAAAAATCTCGTGGCCTGTCCGTCTATTTGACCGGCATATTTCTCAACCTTTACAGGTCTTTGTGTTTCATCAACATTGATTGGAACCGTTACGTCTAACGATGATGGTGCCTTCAAGAGCGAACGACCTGGGGGAGCGTTGGTTTCACCCCTGGAACCCGCCATAGCGATTGGTTCGCCTTTAGTATTCGACACCGA
>P_2C_Liq_1_UnCtyDRAFT_1000328_pt1 | contig 20741 bp, 23 predicted proteins | sample Pon2CUnioCityCA_2_FD_10234 | JGI IMG/M metagenome (IMG submission 10234) | reverse complement strand
CTTGTGTCCATGTCGTCCCATCATTACTTCTGTAAATCATACCCCCAGGACTCGTACCAGCGTAAACATATCCGTCTGAGTGCGAGGTTAATGAATATATATAAGCTTCGGGGCTGTCAAAAACTAAAGTCCATGTCGTCCCATTATTACTTCTGTAAATCATACCACCATTACCCGTACCAGCGTAAATATATCCGTCTGAGTGCGAGGTTGATGAAAGTATATATAATTCAGGGCTGTCAAAAACTAAAGTCCATGTCGTCCCATTATTACTTCTGTAAATCTTACCACCATTACCCGTACCAGCGTAAATATATCCGTCTGAGTGCGAGGTTAATGAATATATATAAGCTTCGGGGCTGTCAAAAACTAAAGTCCATGTCGTCCCATCATTATTTCTGTAAATCATACCACCACTACCCGTACCAGCGTAAATATATCCGTCTGAGTGTGAGGTTAATGAATATATAAGAGTTTCAGGGCTGTCAAAAACTTCTGTCCAAAAAGATAACTTAGATAAATAGTCTAGATCAACTAACACATTTGAAGAACCTTTAAAACTTAAAGTCGCTTTATGCACTGTGTCATCTGATACTATTTTTAAACTTTCATCTGCAACTTCTAACGACGATGTTATAGCAGTTTTTAAACTACCAACTGTAGCTTTTTTTAGCGAATTGCCGTCTTCTGTATCAACTAAAGCTACTAAATCTTCATTTATAGGTGTTGTTTTAGAATCTGCACCAAGTATAGACCCACCTAAATCCGAAACACTTATTAAAAATTTATCAACAGTTTCGCTGTACTCTAAATTTACAGTTTTACCTGCAACAATTTCACCACCACTTAAAACTCCTGTTTCTGTTTCTATGGCTTTAACACCCAATCCGTTGATGTTTACAGTGCTTGCTCCTGTGTTAGTGTTAACAACTTTAAACCTTATACGCATCCCATCTTTAAGTCGCCAAATGCCTCGCATTTCGTCATCTGGTTCTAGTATGTAGGTATCACTAGCAGAGGTCTCAGACTCTTTGTAAAAATCGCCTTTTGACGCTATTACAGCAGAAGCCTTAGCCATCTGAGCCGTATCATCTTCCGATAAAGTTTGACCCGAGATTGCTATATAATTGTCTGTTTCACTTTTTATCCTGTTTGCATCTACTGCTAAAAAGGCTCCATCTTCTGGATCTCCTTTTACAAACGCGTTATTTCTTATTGCCATATTTTAAACCTCTCATGAGTTAACAAAAATTACCTTTCGATTGATCGGTATCAATCGTTTCACTAAACATTGAAAAATACTTGCTTTTTGTGAATTTGTGTTAAAATCACCTTCTATTGAAAACAGCGACTTTTCCCTATCGTTAAGTGTTATAGGGAACACATAAGGAAACCCTGTCTCGAGTCTTAGCGTTATTGTAAACCCGTAATCACTGGCTAAAGAAACTAAATCGCTATCAGACTGAAACGCTAAAGACTTTATTTTTAACTTTAAATTTTCTTGCCGTTCGTTTATAGTATCTCCCAACGGTATACAGTCATCTGGTATTCCAAATATACCTTCCCATCGACTTAATAAAATTACGCTTGTTGTAGGGTCAACTTCATCTATTAAATCAGCTATATAATCACCAAAACGCTTAAACTCTTTGCTTCTAGCTGTTTGCAATTTATTTAAATTACTTCCTTCAATTCGTTTAGCGTTTAGCACATCTCCGTCTGGTAAAAACTGGTTTAAAAATTCTACCCACTCGGCATCGTAATATCGTTTAATACTCATGGATAAGTAATTGTACCTAAAACAGGTATTGCATCAATTCCAATAGCTATTTCACCTGACGGGTCTGATAAAATAAAAGATTCTACTGCGTTTCCACCAGAATCTATAGTTGAATTTATAATTGAGTTGTAATCTACTTGACGCACATTTTTATTTAAATCTGTACTACTTAAGAAATAACTTTTTAAGGCTTGCGTTATTGCCGATCGCATCGCTAAACTGTTTGGCGATAATTGTGTAAAAACAAAATCTACAACTACGGAATGAGGTGCTTGTACAATTAAATCCGCTGGACTCATTGCAATTGGTTTTATTTCTAAAAGTTTATTGTAAACATTTGTTATCTCATCTCCAGTCGGTATAATAGTATCGTCATTATCTCTGGTGAAAAACACGCGAGCTTGACCTAAAGACGATATCGAATAAGATACAATTATTGTTCCAGTTGCAGGTGTTGTTGGCGAATTTTTAACAACATACGCAATGTTGTCTTTGTCGATTCTAAATACCTTTGTTTCAAATATATTGTAATCAATCTGATCAACCCCAGCAACTGTAATTGTCTGCCCGTTGTACAAGCCGTGATCAGCTTTATTTATTATAGCTAAATAATCCCCGTTTCTAACCAAACTAGTTGGCGTGAAAGAGCTTTCAAGTTCACCTGCACCTTGTACCCAAACTCGCGTCACCCCGTTAACTAACTTAGCTTGCAACTCTATTGACTTTTTATTGAAATTGGCAGGAGTGTTTTTAAGCCTTGCTAAATACCTAGATTTTAAACTTTCTAAAGATTCGAAATCCGACCCACCTGTTATCTCTTCAAAATCAACATATAACTCTTCGTTGACACCAGCTATTTGAGTTATCAAACTCAACCCTGTTCCTGATAGCAAGTTTTGGTTTTCACCGTACTCTAAACTTGTTATAGGTATGTTAGCGTAAACTGCTGACACCGTCATAGTTCCTGTAGCAGGTGTTGTTGGTGTAGTTTCTATAGTGTATGTAAACTCAGATGCAGATAAAACTGTTATTTGAAAAGAACCATTATATTCAGTTTGATCCGCCCCAGCAACGATAACTGAAATAGACGAAGCTAAGTTGTGAGAGGTTGATGTTTTAACGGTCACAACCGATCCTGATCGTGTCAACTCAACTATATTTATTGTAGTATCTGATATCGATCCGACTTGCGTTGTTTCATAAATAAATCCGCTACTTGATGTCGCTTGCGTTCCCTCTGGTATTGTAGTACCATCATTACCTGTAAAAACAACATTTCCTGTCGCTACTGTTGCTGGGTTTTGAGTTATATCAAAAACCGCCGCTTTTCGTTTTAAATACTCGTCCGTTGTTGTATCATCCATATACAACTCTATTAAATTTTCTACTGTTTTATACAACTCATAAAACGCGTTTGCGTCCGCCGAACTTATAGCTCTAAGTAAAGATAATCTTAAATACGGATTTAAATTTTGTATTGTATTTATTATATCAGTATTTATTCGATTGAAAATTTGTTCTGTTGACGGTATTGTTAAACTCATAATTAAACTAAAGTACTTTTATCCCAAATACGATATGAGTTGTTAAATTTTGTACCATCCGCTTTAAATAAAGTTATATTACATTCTAAATTACCGTTCGAACTCAAACAGTTGACTTGTATGTTTTTAGCCAACCCGTCTTCTATCATCCACTCAAGACTTTCTTTTGCGTAAGTTTCCGCCCTGTTTATTGTGTTTTGCGTCATTCGTTCAGATCTTAACAACCATAATTTCGAACCAATCTCAAAGGAATCTACATCGTTCAGTTCGTCTATTATATTACCACCTCGATCGTACGCGTTCGCTATTTCAGAACTATCAGCTCTTTTATCTATTAACAAACTTAATTTTATAGCAGTATCTAAACCTTCCGAGGTTTTAAGTTCACCAGATTCAATTTCAATATCATAATAACCTGATTCTGATAAAGTTAAAGTTATATCTTTTTGCATTATAATATCATTATACCACTAATTGGGTGGGTTTGTGTTTCCGGGAGCCGACGAAACATAATGTGTATGTAAACCCAAGTCAATTCCTGCAGATGTTTTTACAGTTTGCCCTTTTACATCACCTGTTGCTATCACATCACCTGTTGTATTTAAATTGCCAATTATATCTACATCGCCTGTTATTTCTAAAGGGCCTTCAACGATTATTTTTGTAGCTTTAATCTTCACTTCACCGCTAGATATAACTTCAATTTTTCCATCTTCTGTAAATTTTACAGAATCACCTGTGATAAGATTTCCTATTTGAACTTCACCAGATTTTAAATTTTTAAACCTCTCAAACAAAAACAACGGTATGGCAATGCAGTCCGAAGGATCGTTTTCTATCTGCAAAATCAAAGCAGGTGTGTTTATAGGTGCGTTATAAGACACACCGTAAGTCTGCAATGTTGGCAAGTTTTTAACTTGTTGATTGTAAACCACTTGCGGTTTTTGAACTTTTTGTGAATCATCTGCAGTTTTAGATAAATAACCTACCCTTATTATAGATTTTAATTTTTTTAAAAAATACTGCATTATTTATACGAACCTTTATCAATAAGCGTTAACGATGTTTGACTGCCCGAATTTGTATCAAAATTAAAACTAACATCTTTTATCAACATATATTCATCCAAACCATTCCAATCATCTTCTAGTTTAACTATTGTATTCGGTTTCCAGATCACACCATCGCCAACTTCTAACCCATCTAAATCACAAAAGTAGTTTCTGGTTTTTGAAAGTCGATATGACTTTTCCCACTTAGCCCTATTTTGAGCAGAGTCAAGGGTTCTAGCTTTATCGTTGGCAAGAACCATTGTTTTTGGAAGTTTTGTTGTAGTATCGTTTTCTACAACAACTGATCCAGAAGATTCCGAAGAACTTAAAGGCGGTAAGTTTAAAATTTCAAGTATATCTCTTGTTTGAACAACATAATTTTTATAACTTTCAATTTTACTTCGTCTATATACTGCGGTCATAACATTGGTTCCTTGTCCTTTTGTTATAAAGTCATTTTGAAAACCTGCTGTTCTGTGAACTAACTTTTTGCTATAATAAGATTCGTTGGACGAAGAACGGCTTAAAACTATATTACCTTCCCCGTTTGTGTAAGCTAAAACTTGTCTTAGTTGGCAATACTCATCTATTACTGAAAATAAGTTTTGACCTAACTCTACAGCTACATTGTCGTTTTGTGTAAGCAATTGCGTATCAGTAAGTGATAAAACTTGTATATCTTCTATTTGATTTTTTCTTAAAAGAGTTTCTATAAAATCTTTTAAAGATATACTCCCACTTATATTTACAGGATCAATTAAATCTGAATCAACAACTGTCGAAGTTTTATCTCTGCCTTGTATTTTAGTAGACCGATTTGAGATTGAAGATGTTGAAGTTAAGATTTCTATAGTACCTGTTAAAATAGGAGTATTTTTTAAATATATAATTATCTCATCGTCTTCTGAAAACGGCACACTTTTAGCGTTTTCGGACGCTAGGGTTATTTTAAAACTGTTTGTCAAAGTCTCCATAGACATATCAACTTCAATAGATAAAAAGTTCGAGTACGCTTTACCGTTTATAATTATTGTAAAATCACTTTCTGTTTTATTTCTTAAAAAATTAACAGATTTTATAATAGAGTTTGTCATACGGTTTCGTTTTGAATTTTTATCTCTCCTGATATGAAACCTGTGTTATAAGCCTTATTTAATTTTACAATAGAGTCTGATCGTAGCGAATCTTTATATAACTTATAAGCTAAAACCCTACTAGAGGTTTGAAAAGTTTTTATTGTTGTTAATGAACTTAAGTTTAAATTTGAAAAAAAACGCATAACTTGAGATCGCAACTCAGAAACAATTGAAAAAACACTTTTATCTAAAAAATTGTTTTTAATAATTTTTTGATATTGACCTTCAAGTTCTTGAATTTTAATGTCTAACTCTGAAAGATTGTCGTAATCTATTCTTACAGACACATTATAACTTTCTATCAACACTAAACATCTTATAATAAGGTTTAAAATTTTTGAAATCTCAAATAAAATTTCATTTGTTTCTGCTTCTTCATTTTGTTCGCCAAAGTCAAACAAAAGTTTACATAATAAATAAGCGTTTTTATCGGAATTGGCAACCAAGACATACGACGAAAACAAGTCAACTAAAATTTCACCTACCGTGTTATTGTTAATTATACTTAAAGCCTTGCTTCTAATCGATTGTGATTTTTTATAAAAATCGCTGTTATTTTCATTTTGGACGGTCAATATAGACTCTTCCATTTTATCAACTAAAGCAACTAACCTTTCAGCTAACTTTTTAGATACGATATTTTTGTTTAAACCTACAAGTACACTCATCTAAAAACCAAAACTCGAAAATTTTGATTTTAAAAAAGAACTAGCCGTACTTACAGCCTCTGATCTCACAGCACTTATTCCTATGGTTGTTAAAGTTTCTTCTGTAGGAACTATTAAACCTATTTCTATATAAAAATTTGCAACATAATTGTATAGCCCAAATGTTTGAATAGTATCTGTTTTTGTATAATCAACCAATTTAGCTGTGAAAGTGCCGTACATTGGATGCACCAACAAACCTGAACCTGTTGTGTTTAAAGCAGAATCAAAAGCGTCTCTATCTTCATTTTCCACTTGCATATCAATAGTAAATTTCCTGGGTTGCCTACCTAACTGTTCTACAACAAAATTATCCGAACCTGGAAAAAGTTTTAAAGAATTTTTGAAACCTCTATTTTCAGTTGTACCTCTATAATAAAATTTTACACCTCGCCACGATCCGATTTTAAAGTTTTTAGCATTACTCATTCGTTTTTATAACCGTACCCAAACATATTAAAACCTTTTATAAAGTTTATATCATATTGTTTTACTTTTATATCTGGCGAACTTTCAATTTCTATTTTGCCTGAAACAGTTAGTTCGTTTTGTTGATCACTTTTGGAATCTTTTGAATAATACGACTTTCCTGCTAAAAATTCCACATTCTCATCGCTTTTTAAGCCTTTGATACTGTTGATTAAATTTTTTATAAAATTATTTTTTGAATTTTCAAGATTGCTTTTTATATTTTGAATAAACAACTCTTTATCGTATGTACCTGATATAAACCTATTCGTTATGGAATTAAACTTTTTAAAAAAACCAGTAAGTTTATTAAATAGACTTTCAGCCTCTATTAAAATCGATTTTATAAACTCCCCTCCACCTATAGCTTCTATTAAAAATGTTTGAAAAGTTCCCATAAATTTTAAAAACAAACTTGTCATTGTTTGAGCTTTTTTTTCATACTCTTCTATGTTGGCTATATTTTTTTCATATTCTTCTTCGGCCATAGCCATGTAGTATTTAATCTGATCCCCTTGACGACCTAAGTTTTTAAACACTGTGTCTTCACCGATACCGCTTAAACCAAGATTTCTTAATACAGATGTAAAACTGACCTGCTGTTCTGGCGGTAAACTCATCGTTTTTTCAACCAATGCATTAGTTTTTGAAGCTATATCTATTGTTGTATCAATAGCATTTTTTCTAAAATCATTTAAAAGCTGCTCTCGGCTTTTACCTGATATTGATTGTAGAATTTTAACAGAATCTACCATATCCCCAGTATTATCTGTTAAAACTTGTTCAAGCTTACTGTATATTCTAGCTAAACCACTTGCAAAAATTTCTGATTGTGTACCCATACCTTTGGCGGCCGCCGCCATCCCCAAAGCCTGTGAACTTGTTGTGCTTTGAGCCTGAGTTCTTGAAGCTAACATTGTAGCTAAATACAATATCTCATCTTCCGTAGCTTTACTGTTGTTCCCTAAAGCGATTAACGCTGATGAAACCCTATCTATATTCGCAATGTCATCTTTCGAAACATTGATAAGTCTTGCCAGATTTATAGACGCACCCTCACCTGTTAAACCGTCTGTGTTAGCAATTACCATAGCTATTGTTTTTGCAAAGTTTACTAGTTTTTTAGGGTCTTTTACACCTAATTGAGCGGCTATTTTTGCGTAATTCGCCAAAACTGTAGCATTAGCTGTTAAATTTCTAGCCGATTCTTTTAAGTCTGAACTCATTTTTTCTAAAGCTGGCCCAGCCTCAATGTCTGCAGTTTTTGAAACACCTATTAAAGCCTCTTCAAAATCTGCAAAAGTTCTTATCATATAAGTCCCAGCGGCGGCTACAGCTAAACCTCCTAATAGTTTTGAGCCATATACACCAAAAAAACCTTTAGCATCTTTTTTAGATTTTTTATCGTCTGGTTTTGTATACGGCAGCATTGCTGTCTGATTTTTTTTAGAAAAACCTTCAAAATAACTAGAAAATTTAAATTTTTTGACTTGTTCGACAGACCCTTTTATGTTTTGTTTAAGCGTTTTAAATCTGTCTGACATTTTTTTTAAAACAATTTGCGACAATCTAGACTTATTTATAAACTTTCCATATTCGTTTGTTAAACCAAGAAAACCTTTTTTCATCTTTTCAGACACGGTTTTAACTTGATTTAACTTTTCATTAAACTTTTTAGATACGGTCTGAGCTATAGATACTTGTTGTTTAAACTTATTTAATTCTTTACTAAATAAGTTTTTTATTTTTAAACTGTAATTTACAGATTTATCCAAATCAGACCTCTCATCTCATTATAGCATTTTCTTCTTTTTAATTAAAATGTCGTATAAATACTCGCCAGTTTTTAACAAGTCGTAAATTGTCATGTTTTGCAGACAGTCGTAAGTTAAAAAACCACCTGAGTCCACACCTATCCTAATAATAAAGTGCTGTAGGGTTTCCCCTTTTGTTAAAATTTTAAAATCTTTAAATAGAAAAGTTGGTCTATTTTCTTTTTTTATAAACCCACTGACAAAAAATCGACAGTGTACCTCACCAAAAGGTTTCTTAAATCTACATGTTGAATTTGATCTATATGAAACTTTTTTAAAAGTTCACCTTCTATTGTAGCTGTTGGTGCTAATTTTTCTCCAGATTCTAATAGTTTTGTAAACTTTGAATAAATTTTATGAGTTAAATCTTCATCTAATCCGAATTTTAACATTTTTTCTATCGATTCATACATAGCCTCTGCATCTTTTTCTGTTTCAACTTTTGACTCGACAACAACTTCTTCTGAACTTTCGTCTTTAGAAAACTTTGAAAAAACAGCAATAAAACGCGAAAAAGCTGTGTTTAAATAACTTTCTAATGTCAAAAGTTTTAAACTATCTTTAGCTCTTGGTGCGTAAATTTCAATAGTATCTGAGCTAAGTTGTTCACCACCACTGGCGTATTCTATAGGCCTAATTAAAGTGTATTCAAACTTATCTTTTATCATGCGTATTTTGCAGGCGATCCTTGAAACTCTAAAGGTATAGTACCTTCCGAACCTGGGGAAGTTTCTACATCATTTGTTAAAACCATTTTTTCAAATATAGTAGTTTTCCCAGATGGCGACACGATTCTCATAACCATAAAATCGTTGTTTTTCCACTCGCGTTTTTTAGCCAAAGCCTCTTCTGTAGCAAAAATTTCAAAGTTTACTTTTCCTATACAAGTTGTAAAATCTCGAGATTGCACAATACTAACTTCACCACCTCCTGTGACCTGAGGTGTTATAACTCGTTGCCCTTCCCCGTCATCTAAACTTAAAGTTTTATCTATATAGTCTACTTTATCGTCATTTATATATACTGTGCTTCCGCTTAAAGCTGTTGCCATTTTATCTCCTAAATGTTAAAAACTGATTGTAATTTTAAATCTAAAGCCCGTAATTGCGATACATTGGGGGTTTTAGCGTTTCCAGAAACAGAGCCTGTTGATAAATTCATAGTTAAAGTTAAATTTTCTACAAAGTATTGTATATTTTCATTACCACTTCTATATAGCATATAGTTTTCACCGCTTAAAACAGTATAAAACTCAACTAATTTTGATCTTATTCCGTCTAAGTTAGTAATGTTTCTATTTCCGTATACAACACCATCGGTTAATCGATATTGCGAATAAGTTGATTTTATATTGTTAAATATATACTCAGCACTAATTGAAGCTATATCGACAGAATTTAAAAACTTATAAGTTGTGTCTGTGTTTCCGTTTAAATCGTACTTGTAAGTTGTAATAATTTCACCTAACACAGTTTTAGTTCTTGCTGTGTTATTACCTATAACAAAACCGCCAGCTGATTTTAAATCTGATACTTCGCTTTCTTTCCAACCTTTACCCACTTCAATTAAAGGTAAATAGATCGATCTGTTTGTGTAAGGCAATGACGCTATATGGGGGCCTCCAACACTGTCTGCGTTGTTTGCAACAATTACATTTGAATTATCAGCCCCTTCTGTCAAACCTAAAGCTCTTACTGCACCTATTTTACTAGCAATAACTGCATCCAATTCAAAAATAGATGAACCTTTATATAAAGTTTCATTTATTGATTTTTGACAATGAACGATTAAAGATTGACTGTTTTTAGAATTTAAAAAAGTTTTTAAATTTGATAGTGATTCGGTTTTTGAAATTACACAAACACCATCTAAAATTGCGTTGTTAGAGTTCCATCTTGGGTCTAACAAACTGTCTAAGTCGCCTGCCGTTTTAGCTACAACTTCAACATCTAAATTTGATGGGAAAACAATTGTTTGATATCTCATATCACCTATGACATCAAAAAGATTGGTTAAACTTGGGTCAACCGATCCACTTGCCATAGCCGTTATAGTTGTAGAAATACCAGCAACACGGCCTATTACTTGCAACCCTATACCATTTCCCAGTGTACCTGCGTTAACGGCTGTTAGAGCCACTGCTCCATCTGTGTTAACTGCTGTGGTAAGTTTGCTAGTGTCTGCGTTTATCGCACTCACTAACTTATCCCCGACTTGCGCTGCAGTGTCTCCTACTACAACTTGCACAGTGTAAGTATGATTATCTCTCGAACCTATGTAGACTGTCAAAACCCCACTGCCGGTTGCTGTCCCTGTAAACTCAATTTCGCCTGTAGCTTTTACTCCAGTATCATTGTCGTCTAAAGCTATAGCATCTACGGGGGTCTCTGTGTTAATGGTTTTAAAACCTACTAACATTTCCGCAAGTTGAGACCCTTTACCTATGTTTGAAATCTCTAGGCCTGAGTTTCCTATATCTTGTATAAGTTCACCAGAACTATATACAGTTCCTGTTTGTTGACCTACTATAAGAACTCTTTGTGATGAAACGCTAACATCTCGTTCTTCTGATACTTTTGTTATTGAAACTTTTGGATTGTTTATTGTTGTCATATTTTTCCTAATTAAAAAATTCTGTGATTTTCTGCCATAAAATTCTTAAATTATAACCTTTTTCTTTTTGTGTATGACTCACTGCTGTGTACTTTTCTAAAAAACTTCCAGCGTTGCTTGAAAGTTTAACTTTATTTACAATTTTTGATTCTGGTAATCTTCTTGACATTTTGGCTACAAATGGTAGCATATTTTGTACTTCTTCTTTGGTTTTATTTATTTCAATTTTACTTCTTTTTAAAATTGAAATCGGTTTATTTTTTTTGCGGCTTTGTACTTGTGTTGTGTTTATATTCATAATTACATTATACAACAATATAGAAATTTTTCATATTTTTTATAAAAAACCTGAATTTGATTTTGAAATCGATTCTTCGACCATCTTAGTGAAAGTAAATTTTTTGAATTGTACAGTATTTATATTACTATAAGAATCGCCAGTGTTATATAAAAACTCATCTACATCACCTTTATACAGCTTATCAGCATCACTTCTTAAAGTTTCAGTCAATTCAAACTCAAACCTATAAATCATATATGCTGTGTTAAAACTTGTCACCCCGTGGGACAGAGGCATTATTAAACTTGATTCACTGTTAGAAAAAGAGCTTTTTGGTTTATAACCAGCTAAAACTTTGTATAATTTTGGTAAAAAATCTAAATTTAAATTCACATTCTTTGCCCCTAAATGACTGTTTTTACTTGGTGTAAACAGATAACATGAAAAAGTATTTATCATTTTCAAATGAAAAGCCGCCGACGAAAAAACTTCATTTGAAGAGTCGGTTTGGGTAAATCGACTGTTAGACGCTGTTGAAGTTTCATGACATATAAAAAGATATTTATCATCTAAATCTCTTTTACTATAAAAATCTTCTGCTCTTTCAACAGACGATGCCATAGCTATATTTACATAAGGAACTGCAAGCATGTTATCTCCAGCACCTGTTGTTAAGTTTTCGTTGTAATTTTCGTATGTAAAATTATCGTCATCTAAAGCAGATTTTACTTTTTGAACCCCGTTGAAACCTAAAGTGTGATAAGTTAAAAGGGTCCCAGTGTTGGGTAAAGGGTCGTCATCACCTTCATTTAAACTTATATTGAAAGTAAATTTAGTGTCTGAAACAATGCTTGCAACTTCGAAAACCCCTGTGTAAAGTTGCTCAGCCGATTGTATCTTTACAGTTCGAACTGGCCCTAGCCAAAGTTCATGAGACCTTTCGCAAGTAGCTACTACAACACCATTTTCACTAGTTAAGTCTGTAATAACAATTTCAGACTTAACCCCAGATATAAGCACCTGATCGTTTTCTTGAAGTTGATGATTCATACAATTTACGGTCACAATATCTGTATCTGGGGTTTTCGAAATTGTAGTTATTGGTTTTTTAACACTCAAAATGTCTGTAAATAAAGGTAAAATAGATTTAATGTGAAGAGTTATGTCTATTAAATTCATTTTAAAACCCCCCCACCAAGAGATAAAACTTTTTGAAACCCAGACTCTAAAATAGTCATAATTCTATCCGCGTTTTTTTGAATTGAAATGTACATTGCGTTTCGGTTTAGTTTTTCTGGATCTTCTAAGTATTTTACATAATCAACAGTGTTGAAATAATTTAAAGTGTCAGAACCAGAAACATTATAGCTTATACTTCGCCTAGCGTCTCCGCTTCTATTTGCCCACGCTTCCCCGCGTTGACTAGCGTATATTTTCCGCCCTTTATAATAATAAGGTAGACCCAATTTTTTTCTTAAAATATCTTTAGACGCATAAGATTTTAATATCTTACCACTGTAGTACAGGTTTTTTCTATTTTCAAAACTCATCTTTTTATCAAGATTTTTTATAGCAAAAAAGAAACTTTTACTGTCTTTTTCATATTCAAAAGAAGACATTACCCTAAGTTAGCCTCTAAGGTGATATCACCTCTTTTAGTTAATTTCATTTTGTAATACTCATCTTTTTCTTCAACATTTATTACAGAATCTATTTTATAATAATTTTCTTTATATTCAACCCAATTTTCAGATGTTATTTTTATAGGTGTGTATCTGACATATAAAACATGCGTTGAAGTGTCGTTTAAACCTACCCCATCAAAAGTTGTATATCCAGTTTGTAAGGGTTTTAAATTACCAAAAAAAGTGCCAATTTCTTCAAGAACTACATCTGCGTCTTCATGTAAAAAGTTTTGACTTTTTAAAGATTTTTTATAAAATTTTACTTTAGCATTTAATGTTAACGATACACACTTATTCATGGTACGGTAGAATGATTGTGTAAGAATCGTATAGACTTTTAACTGTATTTGGAAGCTCGTTTGTACATGATCTTTCGTACAAGCTATAAATATGATTTAACATCCCTGTCTTTATAGTAGCTGGAACACTATCTGCCGTATCTCCAAAGCCAGTTTTAAATGTTATTTTATAGGCCTTACAATCATAATCAACTTGAGGTAAATCTTTAAAATTATTTAATTTTATAAATATGCCTGACGATTGAACAGAATACTTTTCAGAATCTAATGTTAAATAAATTCCTTCTTTTAAATACTCTATTTTTACTAAAGATTGCCCTACACCCCTTCGTAAAGTTAAATTTTCATATAAATTTTTGATGTAAGTCTCATAAGTTGTTGTGAGTAAATCGATTTGCATATGATTTTGGGCGTAATCATATGCTGTATCTATCAAAAGTTGTATATTTGTGTCATCATAATCACCGCTAACCCTTAGCCAACTTTTCGCTTGACTAAGGGTTATCACCTCGGCACTTGTCTTTTGTATTATAGCATATTCCACAATACAATTCTATCAAATAACTATAAAAAAGTAAAGTTATTTAAGCCCCAACAGGTTGGTAGCTCGGGTTTCCTTTTACAATAAGCACCCCTACAACACCTCCTGTAGATGTGTTTGTTGAAACAACACTGGCTCTGAAATATCGTTTTTTACCAACATAACCTACTGACAACGCTTTGTTATCGTCTGTATCCGCTGTAAATGTAGGCAAACTTCCAATCAATTCAACTTCTGGTACATCGACTGCGTCTGATAAATCAGACTCTTCGCCATATTCAAGTTTTAAAGCATAATCACCGTCTGTAATCGTACCTGTGACCAGGGTAAATACAGCAGATTTAAAGGTTCGTAAGTCTACTGACTCTGAATCTAAAATAACACCTTGAGTTGTAGTATCGCTGCTTATTGAACCTATGTTTAACGCTACACCAACTTGAATCCCACTTTTTAAATCATAATCCATTTTATTTTCTCCGTTTTAGCCTCCTAAATTTATAGGAGGCCTTTTAACATATATTACTTGAATGTAAGTAGTACAAACGCCTCTGGCATAACTACTTTACCACCGATGTATCGGTACCAAGCGTATTCTACAAATCGTTGACTTTTACCACTGTAAGGGTCTTTGACAAGCTCTAAACCTTGTGCATCTAAGATGCTATACCCTCTGAAAAAGTCTCCAAAACCTAATACAATTTCCCCCGAAGTTTGACCTTCCAATCCAGTCAACTTAGGCATATCTTGCATTACAACATAAGGTCGTTCGTTAATTGTATACGGTACACTCGCGCCATTACCTTGAACTAAATAACCGTTGTTCGACCCTTCACGCTCTGTTTTTAAATATGCTAAAGTTTCTTTACTTAAAAAGTATACAGGGTTGTATCCTGTTTTTAACTTTGAACTTAACAGAATTAAGTCATCGTAAGAAACTTTACCAGTTGCTTTTGTATCAAATGTAGGTACTCTTGTGTCTTTTAAAATTCCCTCTGGCTCTTTAAAACCCGTACCGTTTAAACATTTGTTCCCTTCCCATTGGGCAAAAGCTATCATGGCATCTTGTGCCATTTCAGATTCCATATCAAAGTTAGCAAAATTCAACTGGTCTCTGGTCACCGCTGTGGTCACAGTGTTCGCATACGCTGTCATAGTTTCAGCTGTATATGTAGACTGTGAACTTGTAGCGGCCTCCATCTCACCTTCTGATTTAGCAACTAAAATACCGTTTTGGACAGCAACATTTAATGTTTTAGCATCAATTGCTCGAACTCTTGCTAGCCGTCTTACATCTGAATACTCATAGATTTTTTTTAGTAATTCTGACGAAAAAACCTCTGGAACTAAATAACCACCACTAGGGCCAATATCAGTTCTAAGAGCTTTTGTCTCTTCAACATCTAAACAGTTTTTATCCCATGTTTTGACTAAGTTTTTATACGCCTTATATTCTAAAGAATCTTTATAACTTTTTGTATCATTAATAGATTTTTTTGATAAAACATTCTCTAAATTTTCAACTCTATTCTGAAACTCATAAAGTTTGTTTTTATTCTCTAAGTAATCGAGCGTAATTTTTTGATTTTTTGTTTCAAGTTCATCAAGGGCAGCATTTAGTTTTTCATATTTTTCTTTTTGCTCCCCTGTGGCTTGTTCGATACTTTTTTTATCGGCTCTTAAATCTGAAATAAGATCGCTAATTTCTTTTGAAATCGCATTGTTATTATCTGTGATCGTTGCTGTTGTCATGTTTCCCCTTTATTATCAACTTTACTCAATTAACCTACTCTTAAAGCAATACAGCTTAAGCGTTCCTTACGAACTTAAGTAGCTTATTTATATGTTAACACAATTCTTTTAATTGTTTCAACTTTTCTAATATATCTTGTTGCTCTGAAATTATAGAACTTTTAGAACTTTCAACTTCGTCGGTTTTAATTTGATTTACTTTTTTTAAACATCCTATAAAAGCGTTGGTTTCTTTACTTGAAAAATTATGAGCTTTTAAAAAGTTGCTAAAATCTTTTACAGATTTAAAATCTTCTATATATTCTACAAAATTCTTTTTTATAGGATTTTTTTCGCCGAATTGATCAAACTTTTTAGAAAGTGTGTGTTCTATTTTTTCTTTTTCATCGTTTTCAAAGTTTGATTTATTTTTAACCTCTAAAGCCCAATGATAAAGTGAACTTTCACTTAAATTTGGTTTTTGATCTACAATTTCTACAATTGGCATTTCATAAGACTCTAAACCTTCACCTTTTTTTGTATTTTGTGTTAAAAAGTAATTTCTATACTCAGATTCTTGTATATTATTATCAACTATATAATTTATAACATCGGTACGGCATTTTTCATGACACCAGTCTGGTTGTTTTTCTACTTTGCCAATATCTTGCGTTTCTAAATCAGTGGCGATGCTTTTATACTGAAAATTTGCCTTTGCGTTAGCAGGTATAGTGATCAGTGATACTTCTTTTAAAAGAAGTTCTGTCAACTCTAATACAATCTTATTATCTGGCTGTCTTTTAAAATTAGTTTTTATTCTTTTATACCCTACAGAAAGCGAGTTTAACGCACCTATTTTAATTTGTGGTATGATTCTGTTTCTTACAAAATCATCCGCTTTAGGTAGTCTTGCTTCAATATAAAGACCTTTGCTGTCTTCATAAATTTTGTCTATTTTTCCAATTGGTTCGGTTTGGTTATGTTGCCATAAAAAAGCCACATCTTGAGTTAATAAACTTTTTTCATACGCACCTTTTTTTACAACTTCACCATTTCCATCTTCATTTTCAAAAACAGACGCATAACCTTTTATATAAAAATAATCATCATCCGCTTCGTATTTATCTAAACCAGAACTAAGACTTTTATATTTCATTTTTTATACCTCATAATAATACGCTTCACATCTACAATTTATTACATTACCTAAACTTGCACCAAAAGAGGTGTCGCGAGGCTCCATAAGTTTTTCTCCATTAACTATAAATGGCTGATCCGCCTGTTGCTCTTGACCGTCTGCATAAGCGTGGGCGTCTCGAGTTGCAGAGTCTAGGACTGCAGACCACCGTTTTTTCATAGTTTTAAATTTCAAAGCTCTTGGGCTTACCTGGCCTTTAGTAAGTAAATCGTAAGTTTCATCTTTCAAACCTTTTTCACTTTCTTTCAAAGCCTCTAAAACTCTGTTCGGGCTTTCGTCTGAAATATCTAATGCTCGAGACTTAATGTAATTTTCTGCTGTTTTTGTTTTTTGTGAAAAACCTTGCGTTTCAGTTAAACTGGTTGTTGCTATTCTATTTTTAATGGTCTTTTTCGCATTTTTTTTAAATATCTTTATTGTTTTTTCATCTTTTTTGTCTGAAAAACCCATGTCAACAGTTTCATATCTAGCTTCTTTATATTTATCTGAAAAGTCTTTTTCTAAGGTTTTTAAAATAAATTTTATCTGATTTTTAGACTCATACTCTGCATAACCTAAAAGAGCTAAAACTATTATACCTATAGACGCTTTTTCTAAGGTTTTATTTTCATCTTTTTTTTGTTCTTTTACTATTCTACTATTACCATTTTCTAAAAAATTTTTTAGAACTCTTAAATAATGTTTTTTAAGAATTTCAGAACCTTCATCTTCATATTTATCTAGCGTTGTTAAACCACCAGATAATTTTAAAATTTTTAGAACATCGTTTAATATCTTATTGAAAAAAATATCTAAATCTCGTTGTATCACTTTTTCTAGAGCAACTTTCATACTAATGTACATTGAGATGTATTTAACTTTATCCTTCTTCGATAATTCGTTCGCTAACATCCCAAACCTCGCCTGCGTCTTTCACACTTAAACCTGATATACTTTTAAAAAAATCAGTTTTTAAATTTTCTTTTTTATTTTCAGACTTAGATTTTTCAAGAAGTTTTGTAGGTATATTCGCCTCTACCTCTTCCAAAGGTTTATAACCCATTTTTGTTCGCATTTCATTTATTGTTAACGCCCCAGTCTGTTCATAAGCAACAAGGTCTTCTGCTTCCCGAACTTTAAGTGTTGGTATTGTCGAATTATCATAAGTTATTTTTTCATCATATGTAAGTAAATTTCTATCCCGCATAGCATCGGTTAGTTTTGTAGCTATTGTGTTGAAAAGTGGTAAAATCGCGTTATCATATAACGCGTACATAGCTGTCTGATAATTATTATAGGTTTGAGCAGACGAATTTACTAGGGGTTCTGGTATTTCATACCGTTCGTAAACCGATTTTTTCGCCTCGGTCATTATCTCTAAGATCTGCATATCTCTGTTTGAAAGTTTTTGATGATCGACTTTATACTTATCAGTCTGCATCACCATCGCTCGTCTTGAGTTGTTAGGCCCTGAAAAAAAGTTTTGAACATCTTGAACAAACTGATTGAAAATCGATTTGTTTTTAGTATCAACTCCAATAATCGCACCAGCGTTAAATCCTGAATCTAAACCCGACTTTAAACTTAACCAAGCTGAGTTAATCATTTCAACCTGTTTGCACAAAGCATCAACTTTAGATTTCGACTGATTGCTGCCGTTTTTAATATAACCTCGCAAGTGTACTATCTCACCTATGTTAATATCTGATAACACTCTTCCCGTTTCAAGGTTTATACTATAAATCCCATTAAACGAAGATTCAAACCCTGTTCCCGAAACTGTATATAACTTTCCGTCTGAACTCATAGTGATGTTAATGGATTTCGAAGATATTGGGAACATCATTGACGGTGTATAATTTATATTACCGCCTAAATACACATACGCATTGTTATATAACAAAAATTCTGTCGCAATTTGTGCAAGAAAATCTTTGGTTGTATGTACTTTGTTTGGCCTATTTAATAAATTTAAAACTTTATCGCCCTTGGAACTGTTAACCAAACTACCATCTTTTGTTTTTATAACAAACGAAATATCTGAAACTTTATCCGATATCATATCAACAGCGTGACCGAGCGCTGATATAGTTCCATAAATATAATACGGGCTGCTTTTACTAGAATCCATAAAACTATCGTTAAAATTTATAGACGAACTGTCAAAACTTTTTCCAAACAAACTTTTAAACGATAAGTTTTTAAATGAAAAACTTTTATTTTTCATCTTTATTTAAATTTCATAATTTTTTAATTAAAGCAAGTTCTAAACTGCCGTCTTTTGGTTTATAGTTTATTTGACCTTTACCAACTTTCACACTTATTTTACCTTGATTAATTCCAATGGACACATCTTTTAGAAGCCCTTTTTTTTCATTATTTATAGCTACAATAGCTGTTCCAACTTTATCAACATTTAACTTGTTATTAAGTATTATCAAACTCTCCAATTTTTCGATTAAATACTTTGCCGCTTTGTCATCTTTTTTGGTTTCTGTTTTTTTAGCAAAATAATCTAAAACTTCAAGTGTTTTCAAAGTATATATCAAACCAATCTCTCGATTCTTTTTTACTAACAAACATAACACTAAAGATTTAAAAAATAAATATATTTTTTTCATTATTTCCCCTCTTTTTTATAATACCTTATATTACTTGATATTTAAAATTTGAAACTTCATTAAAACTTGCATATCGCATAGCGTCTATAGCGTGATCGTTTTTTTTGACAGGCTCGTCTAACTTTTTCCCATCTTTACCTACTTTCCATTTATAAGATCGTAATTCTTTCAAAAGATTGACTGAGTCCTTATCCACATACATATTGTATTTTTTTAAATTTAATATCGATTCGTATACACTGTTCGCACTTTGATCTGCAGATCCTGCATAAATTCCTTGATCTGACAACGCTTTGATCTGCTCAGGTCTAGACCCGTCTGCAAACAATGAATATATTTTTAAGTTTTTTCCAGCTATACGCGACGCTAATGTATCAGAAGTTAAAAATCTTTCATACAAAAACTCTTTAATATAAATGTTTCGATAATCATCATCTTTTTTAACCCCAACCAACGCTGTAGGATGATTATACCCAAAGTCTAATCCAAAAACCTCTTCAAAATTAACTAAATCATACTGATCTGTAATTTCAAACTTTTCAAAAATAATAGCCGCCGATAAACCTCGCTCTCCTAACCCATAGACTCGCCAATAGTTTTCATCTATATTTTTGTATTGTTCAATCTCTTTAACTGTATTTTCATCTAAAAAAGGATTATCTAAATAGGTACTTTTATAAAAAGTAGCGTCTTTTCTAGGTATAACTTCCTCGTAAATCCAATGATATTCGTCCGAAGGGTTGTAGTCAATTATGATTTTATACTTCGTTCTTAAAGTCAACTGTCTCCAATCTTCCAGCGACATTTCGTTGGCTTCGTTTAAAAATAAAACATCTCTTTTCCGACCACGAACCTTATAAGCATCGTCTACGCTAAAAAATTCTATTAAGTTGCCAAACAATCTGTATTCAAGTCGTTTTAGACTTAAACTGTTTTTATCATACAAACCCTCTGTTTCTAATATCGATATGAAATCTCTATAAACACTAGCTGTTAATGACGGGCCTGTTTTTCTGCATATAGAAATTGTAGCGTTGGCGTTTTTGTTTTTATAACAAAATTCTATCAACCCTTGAATTATACTATATGTTTTTCCAGACCTTGTTCCACCTTGATGTATCTGCACCCGCGTTGTACAATTTTTGAAGTCGTAATAGGTTTTAGGATATTTTCTTTTTACCGAACCCTCCATTTTTGAACCTAGTTTTTTTTTGCTTAATATCCTTTTATATCAAAATTATAAGATTCTGGCTCGGTGTTCGATTCATCATCGTCATCTTCATCATCTTCATCATC
>P_2C_Liq_1_UnCtyDRAFT_1000325_pt1 | contig 20859 bp, 24 predicted proteins | sample Pon2CUnioCityCA_2_FD_10234 | JGI IMG/M metagenome (IMG submission 10234) | reverse complement strand
GTGCCCGTTACAGAGAAGTGCAGTTCAACGGNTTTCGCCAGCGTGCGTCACAGAGCATGACGATGACCGCCGATTGCGGCAAGGGTGAGCGTATGCAGGGCACAATGGACAGCGTGCGCGACAAGTTCGGTGACTAAAGCGTTCCACCTTTCGCCTCTGTTTCAGGTCAAAAGCGAAACGCCGTGATCTGGCGGACCACCCGTGATACTGCTTGGCGTGGAACTTGCATCTGGCTGGTCAGGATGGAGGGTGACCCATGGCTATAGGTTCGGTTGGCGGTCTGGCGCAAGCATATAAACCGACGCTGGACAGGTTCGACACTGCCGACAAGGCCCGCGGCGATGCCGTGGCCGCTGCGCTGGATCGCTATGGCGACACCGTTGAACAGGAGCCGCGCGCGCGCCAGGATGCTCCGCAGTCGGGAACAGCCAGCGTCGTCGTGGAACTCAGCACGATCAAGCGCGCGACCATATCGTTGTTCACCGCGCTGCCGACCGATGTGCAAATCACCCTGTCCGACACCATTCGCGAAACTGCAAGATCCGGGCATTGGCCCAAGGGGCTGGAACAGTCGGATCAGGCCGTGCGGGCCTTGATTTGGCAACACCAGTAAGACACCGCCGCGCCCGAACGTTGATCCGGGATGTGGGTGTGCGCACGGGCGGTGTTTTCGCGCGGGCGGCCGCTTGCGGTAGCACGGGCAGACCGCATCAACCCGCAGGCCGATTTTGGTGACCAGACAGGATAACCGCCGCTTGACCTTGCGCGACGTGTCGAACGCCACACGCAAGCGGGTGTTGGCGGCTGCGCGGGCCCTTCGCATTCGCCCCTTCAGGTATCGTTGAGGTGAAAGATGTGATGTTTACTGACACCAGGGGAATCCTCACCCTCCTGCATGGCCGCGCGCATCAATTTCAGACCGACTTTTGCGGGGTTTCCTTCGGTCTCCCATACCGCAGCCTCGCGCGGGATGTACTTCAGAAGACAGATATCGGGATCATCGCGCCCATGTTCGAACCATGCCGCAACACCGTAGCTCCATAGCTCATCAAGTTTTTTGGCGTTGGTGGTCTGTTCGATCGCGCCGATCAGGCTTGCATGGTAATCGCCCGAACCGGATTGAACCGTGCAGGCGGCCTCGGCGCCTTGGCCGATCGCCTGTACCAGATCGGTATCCTTGCTGCTGATGATCCAGATGATTCCGGTCTTCGTTTCGGGAAAGATCGTCATGGGTTGCGGGTGCTGGCCGCTGCCGGTCACCCCCAGCATACAGGTGCTGATAGTGTCCAGTTTGGTCCATAATTGCGCAATCCCGTCATACGTGTTTTCTGTCAGGCTGGCCATGGTCACACCTTTCCGGGGATTTTGTGGCCGGTCTTTCGAATTTGATCTTTGGTCATGGAGCGCTCCTTGCTTTTGCAAGCTGTCAACGCAACAGGGCAACCGCGTGTTCCGGACACTGGCGGTGGCCGATCATTCCCGAGGCGTGCTTTCCGGTTTTGGCGACAGGATCTCGTTTGTGGTCGGGCCAAGCGTATCGGCCTTGACGGCACCGCGCTCGCCCATGGGATTGTCCTGACCAACCGTGGAGTCGCGTGCTGTCTGCGCCTCCAGTTCTGCGTCGATCTGCGCACCAAGCAGGATGATAAAGGCCGAAAGCCACATCCAGGTCAGCAATATGATGACGCCGCCCAATGCCCCGAACGTCTCGTTGTAATTTCCAAAATGTTGTACGTAACGGCTAAAGGCGATGCTGCCGCCGACCCACATCAGGCAGGCCAGAACCGCGCCAGGCGTCAACCAACGCCATTTAGCTCGCCGTCGATCCGGGGCAAAACGATAAAGCAAGGCGATGCCGGTGGCACCCATGACGAACATGAGGGGCCAACGGACGATCAGCAACGCCTCGAGCAGCCAGCCGCGCACCCCGAACAGCGCGGCGGTGGCCGGGATGGCCGCGACGATCATCACGCAGACAAGAACGCCCAGAATCAACGTGATTGTCAGCGCCAGTGTCAAAGCCCGCACTTTCAGAAAGCTTCGGCTTTCGGTTTCGCCGTAAATGACATTCAATCCGGCGATGAAATTGCCAACCGCCCGCGACGCGGAATAAATCGCCAGCGCAAGTGCCGCTCCGGCAGCCAGGCTGAGGGTGTCCTGATCGGAACGAACCACGTCTTCCAGCTGGCCCATGACGATGTTGCGCGCCGCATCCGGCATCACAGAGGCCATCCAGTCAGACGTGGATAACAGCATCTGATCGGGCATCATCAGGCCCGCAATGGCGACGCCTGCGGTGATTCCCGGAAAGATCGACAAAAGCCCGTAAAACGCGATCCCGGCGGCCAGAAGCCCCACGTTTTGTTGTGAGATCTGCCGACCCACCCGCAGACCGATATCCAGGAACCCGGAAAGCGGAATGCGTATCGGCGTTTTTGCGGCTCTTCCGCGTGTCATGTTTGGTTCTGGTCCCGTGCTGTGCTCATGGTGTTTCCCGTTGAAGACCCTTGGTTGTTGGTCGCGCTGAACATAACGCAGCTTTGGTGCGCGCATGGCCNAACACGTTTTGATCCGGCCCGTTCCCGATTGCTGCCCTGTGGGAACGTTCGCCGGTTTGCAGCGTTACCGCCTGTGTACAGGATCAAGCGGAAAGGTGTCATCATGCGTGTCGAAGTTGCCGGTCTTGGTGGTCTGATCCTTTTGGGTTTGGCCATTTATGCCCTCGTGAACATCATCGGATCGAATGCAGGCACGGGCGCCAAGGTGATCTGGACACTCCTTGTTCTGTTGTTGCCGCTCATCGGGTTCATCATATGGCTTCTGGCCGGCCCGCGCGCCCGCCAGCGCGGTGTTTGACGCACCCCGCGCGCGCCCTTTGGCTTGTCGAGATCTGACAGGTCGCGTGTTCCTTGCGCTGCACATCTGGAAACCTCCAAAAGTTCAAAACGGCGAAAGGAAATCGGATGTCTGACAAGGACAAATCTGATCCGATCGAAAAAGAACGTGAAAATCGAACAGTCCGCGAACTGACTCCTGTGTCAGCCCGACTCATTTTCGAGGCGATCCATCGAGAGGGCGACGAGGAACTCAACCGGCCAAAAGGCGCGCTGTGGTGGTCAGGCATTGCCGCTGGCTTGCTGATTGCCTTTTCAGTCTGGGGCGAAGCGTTGCTGCGCGCCAGCCTGCCCGACACCGAGTGGCGCTATATACTGGAGAATTTCGGGTACTCGCTTGGCTTTCTTCTCGTCATTTTGGGCCGGATGCAGCTTTTTACCGAGAACACGATCACAACCGTGGTGCCACTGGTGATGAAACCGGCCTTTATTACGCTAAGCCGGGTTGCCCGGCTTTGGACAATCGTTCTGACGGCAAATATCGTGGGGGCATTTATCGTGGCGTCGTTTCTTGCCTTTGCGCCGGTGCTTACGCCCGAGTTGCGCGCGGCGATGACCGACCTGAGCCTCCATGCCACGGGTATGCCCGCCATCGAGGGCCTGATGCGTGGTATCCCGGCAGGTGTGCTGATCGCCGCGCTGGTCTGGATGTTGCCGGGGGCGGGTAATGGAGGGTTGATGCTCATTGTCGTGATCACGTGGTTGATCGCGTTGGGCGATTTCACGCATATCATCGCGGGATCTGTCGAAATGGCTTTCTTGCTCGTGCAGGATCAGCTTGGCTTGCAACAGGCTCTATTTGGCTTCTTTGTGCCTGTTCTGGTCGGCAATATCATCGGGGGGACACTTGTCTTCACCCTGTTGACAAGCGCGCAGATCAAACCCGAGATCCAGGAACAATCCGATAGGATGTGACAGCGGCAGAAGCGGTTTTTTCGAAAAGCTCTGAAAAGCCCGCGCCATTGTCGGCACGGGCTTTGTGTCATGGGTATGACGCGTATCTTATGTGACAGGCACTGCCATGCGCCCCGGCCGTTATTGTGACGGCTCGTCGGTCACGACAGGCTCCATGTCGCCGCCGACGGGCACATCTCCCCCAGCGGACATATAGGCGACCAAGCCGATGAGTGCCGCCGCGGCAATCACACCAGCGAGGACACCACCGCTGAGCATCGGTTTGTGTTTCTTTTCCTGGGTTTCGATATTCGTCTTGGGTGCTGACATCTGCGTCTCCTTTCGTTGCTGAATGGAAAACGCGCGCGCTGTGGCTTCGTTCCGGCTTTGGCGATAAGCCAAACACCCCTCTTCACACGCCGCTGATCTAACGCTTTTACCTGGGTCAAACCCATGGGTAAACCTGCGGGCGGTCCCGAACAGGATCAGCTCATAAGCGTTTCTGTTGATGCAAAGAACATTGCCTGGCTTACCGCCGACCGGACCTGATCCTCGGAAAACGGCTTTGAAATGAGAAACGCGGGTTCTGGTCCTTCACCTGTCAGCAGACGTTCTGGAAACGCGGTGATGAAAATCACCGGGCGGTCACCGTCGCGTTCAAGGATCTCTCTTACCGCGTCTATCCCGCTTGAATTATCCGCCAGCTGAATATCGGACAGTATCAGGTCCGGCAGCTCCTGAGCGGCCAGATCAAGCGCGTCTGCTCTGGTGCGGGCCACGCCTGTCACCTTGTGACCCATCTCGGCGACAATGGATTCCAGATCCATCGCGATGATCGCCTCGTCTTCGATGATCATGACGTTGCCCGACACAGAGGAATTCATTTCTTCGACGCCCTTGTCGATATAGCTTTTCGCCTCGTGCTCGTTCACTTGCATGACCTGCGCCACCTCGGGCACCGAAAATTCCTCGATCGTATGAAGCAACAACGCCTCGCGCGTGTTGGTGGTCAGCGATTTCAGATGCTTGTCCGCACGGCCTGTCAGGCCGTCCCCTGTGCTGTGGTCCACCGGCATTCCAGAGGAGCTCCAGATCGCGTGGAAAACCTGAAAAAGGGCCACCTTGGAAGAGATGTCATCTTGATAAAGACTACGGTCGCCAAGAATGGCCTCAAGAGTCGCGGCGGCGTAATTGTCGCCAGTTGTTCGTCTCCCTGTCAACGCACGCGCATATCTGCGAAGATAAGGGAGGTTTGCCCCGATGTCTTCGGTCAGCGTGTCGTTCGTCTGTCCACTCATGCTTGTTGCTCCAAAATTTTGAAATATCTTGGAACCAACGCTGCTCAACAGAGTTTGGTTCCCGAGGCAGTAACCCAAAAGAGCGACAATGAGCTATATGACGTCAAAACCGCCCAACTCCCGCATTGTCGAAGAGATCGACCGAAATCTCAAGCAGGCGTTCGACCATGTTGCGAACGAGCCTGTGCCAGACAGGTTCTCTGATCTTCTGAACCGACTGAAATCAGGTGATTTTGTCTCGGGCGAGAAAGAGAAAAATGACAAAGCAGACGACTGACCCGCGAGAAGAACTGACCGAGCACCTTGGCTCGTTGCGGGCCTTCGCCATCAGTCTGACCCGCAACGTTGCGACCGCCGACGATCTGGTGCAGGACACCCTGATCAAGGCTTGGACGAATATCGACAAGTTCGAGCCGGGATCGAATATGCGGGCATGGCTGTTCACGATCCTGCGCAACACGTTTTATTCCCTGCGCCGCAAACGCAAGCGCGAGGTCGAGGATGTCGACGGCATTTTTGCCGATACGATGTCAAGCAAGCCTGACCATGACGGCCGCCTGAACATGCGTGATTTCAATGCCGCCTTCGCCAAACTTCCCGATAGCCAGCGCGAGGCGCTTGTTCTGGTGGGCGCAGGCGGTTTTTCCTACGAAGAAGCCGCTGAAACCTGTGGGGTTGCCGTGGGAACCATCAAAAGCCGCGTCGGTCGTGCGCGTGCAAGGCTGGCCGATATGCTGGACCTGTCGGACGACGAGGCGATTGAGATGACCGATAGCGTCACAGAGGGTATCATTTCGAACCAGCCAGCTACATGAAGACACTTCGCCGATGGAGACCATCGCTGTCAACGCAGCTGGTGATCCTGTTCACAATGGCACTTTTGCCTTTGGGACTCATTTCTCTTTATCAAACTTGGGCCGTGGCCCGCGAGACGGACGCCCTGGCCGCAAGAGCGCTTTTGGCCGAGGCCGAAAACGCGGCAACCGAGGAACGTAACCTGCTTTACGAAGGTCTCGGGTCTGCCGAAGTGATTGCCAGCGCCGTCGGGCAGGGCGATTTTGCCCCGGGTTTTTGCAGCCTGCTTGTCAAGCAATTCATCGAGGCGCGTGACGTTTTCGTTTGGGCGGGTGTGCTTGAAACCAACGGCGTGGTGCGATGCAGTTCCAATGACGTGCATTTGCAGCTGAATGACCGGGTCGAAATGATGCAGCGAGCAACCAGCGCGGGGCGAGGTTTCTTTTCGTTGCCCGCCGGGCCTGCGTCGGGTGAATCCGTGTTGGTTGCTTATTCGCCGACCTTTCAGAACGGCGAACTGCTTGGGATTACGGTGGTTTCCATTCCGCACGATATCGCCAATCGCGAACTGTCCAGGCGCGTGGAGGACCGTGATTTTGCGATGACCACGCTCAACCGCAACGGAGAGATCCTGTCGTCTTCTGAAGGGCTGGACGCAGCAGGAGCCCTTTTGCCGCAAGACATGCGGATGGCGGATCTTACAAACCGTGTAAACACGACCTTTGAAAGCGTCAGCACCACGGGCGCGCGCCAGCTATACGCGATCAGCGAGCTGGTCGACAACGAGGTCATTCTGGTGGCGTCCAAACCGATGTTGTCCGGCGAGGGGTTCTTGCCGGTGTCCCGCAGCCGGATTGCGTTTGTCTTTCCGCTATTGATGTGGGCCGCCAGTCTCTCTGTTGCGCTTTTTGGCCTTCACCATCTTGTCCTGCGGCATCTGCGGGATCTGCGCAGCGCCATGCGCCGGTTTGCCCTTGGGGAACGGGACGATCCGCTGCTTAACCTGAAAGACGCGCCGCCTGAACTGCGCGAGGCGCAACGCGCCTTCAATCGCATGGTGTTCATCCTGACCGAGGCTGAAAATCGCACTCAACAGGATCTTCGTGAAAAGACGATCCTGCTGCGAGAGGTGCATCACCGGGTCAAGAACAACCTTCAGATGGTCGCGTCGATCATGAGCCTCCAGATGCGCAAGGCGCAATCGACCGAGGCGAAACAGGTTCTGATGCAATTGCAGAACCGGGTCCGGGGTCTGGCCACGATCCACCGGTCTCTGTTCACCATGCCAGAGGTGACGACCGTCAATGGCGGTGATCTGGTGCGAGAACTGGTTGAGGAAATCGGCATCGCCCAATTCGCCAAACGCAATGATGTCGCGCTGCACGCGGATCTGGCCGATGTGCCGCTATACCCCGATCAGGCGGTCCCGCTTTCCATGTTTCTGTCCGAGGCGATGACCAACGCAATGAAATATATCGGCACCCCCAAAGACGCGGATCAGGCACGACTTGAGATCAAGCTTTCCATGGGGGACGAGTCCGTCGTGACCTTGATGATCGAGAACACGCTGGGTCTACCCCAGCTCGAAACAGATCAGGCGGCAGATATCAGTGACGGGCTTGGATCGCGGCTGATGCAGGCCTTCGTCAGACAATTGGAGGGCACAGACAAGATCAAGCATACCACAAGAATCTACCGCCATGAAATCCGGTTCAAGACGGTCGACCCGCAGGCTTGACGGTGTTTGCGCCTTTACTGGATATAAGCGCGCAGTTTATCGGTCATAACTTCCATGACCATCACAATCAGGAAAATCGCGAGGATGATCATCGACGCATTTTGATACTGGAATAGGTCAAATGCGACCTTGAGCTCCTGCCCGATGCCACCCGCTCCGACAAGACCCAGCACAACCGAGGACCGAACCGCCTTTTCCAGCGCAAAAAGCGACGAATTGATCAGCGATGGCATGATGTCCGGCAGGATCGCGCCCACAAGGATAGATCCCTTGCCCGCGCCGATGGCTGAAAGTGCCTCTTGCGGTTCCTTTTCGGCGTCTTCCATCGCCTCGGCGAAGAAACGACCGCAAAAGCCGACCGTGTCGACCATGATCGTCATCGTGCCCGCCACAGCGCCCAGACCGATGGATGCCACGAAAAGCAAGGCCCAGACCAGATCGGGCACCGTACGCAGAAACGAAACGAACGCCTTGACCACAACATGCCCCCGGCCAAGTGGCGATACCTTTCGCGCCGCGCACCAAGCGATAGGCAGGCTGAGCAGAATGCCGATAGCCGCGCCGACAAGCGCGATCTGGAACGTTTCAAGGATCCGCACCCCAATCCGGGCCAGAAACGCGGGTTCTGTATTGGGCGGCAACATGCGTCCGACAAGATTGACCATGCCCGGTACGCCATCGACCAATTGCTGTGGCGTCGGGGAAACCTGCCCCATCGAGGCTAGGATCATCGCACCAAGCGCCACGAGAAGCACGAAATTGATTGGTGAGAACCCGGTGAACCGGCCCGGAGCGGTCTGGCGGGGATCAACCATCGAATGTATCCTGAAGATGGGCGCGGGTGACGCGGCTGGCGGGGCGATCAAAGAGGATCTTGCCGTGCTTGAGCGCCACAACGCGGTCTGCGTGATCGACCGCATGTGCCATGTCATGAGAAGTATATATCAGCGTAATCGCATGGGTTTGGCAAAGCTGTGTGAACAGGTTCATCACGTTCTGGCCCGAAACCGGGTCAAGGCTTGCCGCCGGTTCATCCGCGATCAACAGGCGGGGACGACGCACCAGCGCACGGGCAATTGCCACGCGCTGCTGTTGTCCGCCAGATAGCATGTCGGCGCGGTCCATCGCCTTGTCGGCCAGATCAACATCGGCCAGCGCCTGCATCGCCCGTTCGCGCCAATCGCGACTGGCCAGGCTGTGGGAAAACGCGCGCCAGCTTCCGGGTTCTCCGAACAGGCCGTGGATCACGTTGGACAGGACGGAGCGCCGCCGCACGAGGCAATGTTTCTGAAACACGAAACCCGTCTGGCGGCGCATGTTCAGTCGTTGCGCCCGGCTGCTTTGGGCGCTGACCGGATCACCGAAACAGCGCAGGCTGCCGCCCGAGATTGAGTGCAGGCCGATCAGACTTTTGAGCAGGGTGGATTTGCCGCTCCCGTTGGAGCCGATCAGCGCAATCCGCTCGCCCTTTGTGATCTCAAGGTCGATCCCGTCAAGAATCATTTTGCGCCTGTCGTAGGATTTGCACAATCCGCGCGCCTCGATAAGCGGCACCTGCGGCGGCGCTGTGTGTGCGGTGTCGGTCGCGGTGTCTGTCACTAGGTCCAGCATCTTTCCCCCGGCAAGAAAAGGCCGGGGCGATACCCCGGCCTCAATGGTTCGTGTTGGCTCAGTTTCCGACGAAGGACTTCGTATCCACACCGATGGTTTCGTACATGGAACGGACATAATTGTAGTCGCTGTCCTGAACGTCGGTCAGAAAAAAGCCGCCCTTGTATTTCTTGTTGTCCTCGCCAGACAGGATCGCCTGCATCAGCTCGACAGAGTGGTCCACAAAGGCAGACTTGACGCCAGCGACCGCGTCTGCGTCGAGATCCGAGCGCGCAACCAGAATATCGTTGGGCAGATCGCGGCCACGCGCAACCACGGTAAACGACGTGTCCGGGAACGCCTCGCGGATGCGGCCCAGATGGCTTCGGTTCATGCCAACGGCTTGGACGTCACCGCGGCGCAGGGCCTCTACGGCAAGGTTTCGGCCAATGATCTGCGGCTGATAGTCGACATTGTACTTGAGCCCGAAATCAGCCAGCACTTGTGCTGGTCCAAGATGCTGAGAGGTCGAACCGACGGAACCAAAGGTAACGATCTTGCCCTTGAGATCCTGCACGGATTTGATCGGCCCGTCGGACAGGGTGACAATCTGCGCGAAATAGTCGGGACGCTGCCACGCGGTCACGATCTGAGCATCGGTCAGCTCGTTGATCACGACATATTCGGCGGGGCCGGTCAGAACGAGGTCGACCTTGTCCTGATTGAGCGCCTCGACGGCGGCAGTGCGCGACGAAACCGGGAAAAGGTCAATTTCCTGGCCACTCAGCTCTTCGAGCTTTTTCTCGAACGCGCCGAATTCTTGCTGAAGCGCTTCAAGGCCCTCTATGTCGGTCACGGCGAACTTCAGCGGTTCGGCGAAAACGGGAACGGTGGTGGCGATGGAAACCGCGGCGGCGGTAAGCAGGGAACGGATCATGGGTGTCTCCAGATATCCAGTGTTGTGTATACAGCAGTGTCACACAGACGCCGTATAGGGGATTCGATTGACACTTTCGTGACACGAGGAATGAAGAAACCATGACAATCAGCTGGACGATTTCGGGCGGCGACGTGCTTTGGCCCACGGGCTTTGACACTGCGCCGCTCAATCTGGCCAATGGCCACATCGCCGACACCGCCGAACCGGCCGCACAGGCGCTTGACGCCTCTGGGGCCTGGGTTCTGCCGGGGATCATTGATCTGCATGGCGACGGGTTCGAGGCAATCGTACAACCGCGCCCCGGCGTGCATTTCCCGTATGATCTGGCCTATGCCGAGGCAGATGCCCAGATGATCGCGAACGGGATCACCACGGGATATCACGCGCTGACCGTATCCTGGGAGCCGGGCCTTCGCGATATCGCCATTTCCCGCGCGCTTGTCGATTCGCTTGAACAGACGGCGCCGCGGCTGACCTGCGACACACGCCTCAACATCCGTTGGGAGACGTTCGCGATTGACCATATGGATCAGGTCATCGACTGGCTTGCCCGCCGCCCCGGCGATATCCTGTCGATCAACGATCATACCAGCGCGAACCATCATCTTGGCGAGGATAGCGCCAAGCTGAAACGCATGGCGGCGCGCATGGGTCTGTCACCGGTGGATGCCAAGGCAGAGATCGCGAAGACGTGGAACCGCCGCAACGAGGTGCCGTCTGCCATCGACCATATCTGCGCACGGGCCGCGAGCCTTGGTCGGCCGATCCTGTCGCATGACGATGCAACCCCCAAAGATCGCCAGACCGGCCGCACGCGACAGGTGCGCGTGGCGGAATTTCCGACAACCGCCGCCGCCGCGCGCGATGCCCGCGACGCGGGCGAACATGTGGTTCTTGGCGGCCCCAACGCGCTGCGTGGCGAAAGCCATAATGGCGCACTTTGCGCAACGCAGGCAATCGAGGACGGTTTGTGCAGTATCCTCGCCTCGGATTACTATTACCCGGCCCCGCTGAACGCTGTGTTCCGCCTGCATGACATAGGGGTTTTGCCGCTTGAGCAGGGTTGGTCGCTGGTCTCGGCAAACCCGGCGGCGGCAGTAGGTCTGGAGGACCGTGGCGTGCTGTCACTGGGAAAACGCGCCGATGTGCTTGTCGTGGACAAGCAAACGCGCAAGGTTAGGACAGTTTTTGTCAAAGGAAGAAAAGTGCTCGATCGTGACTGACCTCTGCGCGCCCTGCGGACAAGAAAGCGGCCTCGAAGAGCTGGCACGCCGCCCCTATGACGAACGCTCGGCGCGCGCGATCTGGTTGCAGATCTACGACAGGCTTGGCCAAGCCATTGAGGCAGGTCAGGTCGCCCCCGGCAGCAAACTGCCGGGGGAGGTGCAACTGGCAAGCATGTTTCGTGTAAACCGCGTCACGATGCGCCGCGCGCTTGCCCTGCATCAAAGCGAGGGCAAGTTGCAGGCGCGCAAAGGCGTGGGCATTTTCGTGCGTCACAGGCCCCACACATTCATCATACGCGACGACATGAGCTTTGCGGAATCGCTGGTCGGCAGCAGCGAGGATATCACCTCGCGCACGCTGTATCTTGGCCGCGCGCGCCCCAGCCCCGAAGCGGCAAGGCTGTTTGGCCTGACGGACGGGGACGAGGTGATCGTCCTGCATCGGACACGCCTTGTGAACAATGACCCCATCTATTTCACCCGCAAGGAACTGCCCGCACACAGGTTCCCGGATTTTGAAGAAATCTATGCGACAAGCGGATCTGTGAGCGCGGTCTATCGGGCGGCCGGAATTGCCTGGTTTCGCCGTGCGCAAACCCGCATACGCGGTGGGCTGGCACAGGGTGACGAGGCGGATATCCTGTGCATCAGCACCAAGACCCCGGTGCAACATGTCACGGCGGTCAACCACGACCCCCACGGCAATCCGATTGAACTCAGCCGCGGCTGCTGGTCCATGGCCAGTGTCGAATTTGTGTTTGACGCCTCTGACAAGTAGCACGCGCCGACCGGGGGCGCGCATGTCCATACATGCGACAGCCATAAAGCGTTCCACCGTTAACCTGATGGAGTTGATGCCCCCACTCGACGGCATCGCAATGTGCCATGTTGGAGATGACCAACAGCAAAAGGGAGGCATCCATGTCAGGCGTTAAAGCGTTTCGTAAAAAGCTGTGATCCAGGTTTTTCGCGCAACGCGTNAGCTCAGATCACGCGCGCCACAAGGCTGAGACCCATGACCATCAGAATCACAAGCACGGCAAGCCGGAATGGCCCGGGTGCCAAAGCCTTGCCAATGCGTGTCCCGATGGTCACGCCGACGGCCACCACCAACGTCCCCGCGATGGAAACGAGCAGCGCATCCGGCGTGAACAGCCCAAGCCGCTGAAGCCCGATTGCCATGATAAGGCTGGACATGGTGAACGACAGGTTGATGGCCTGGATAAACATGTTTCGGTCCAGATGCAGCGCCATGAGATACGGCATCGACGGCATCACCTGAGAGCCTGTCACCCCGTTGAGCACGCCGGTCAAAAAGCCGCTGACCGGGCCCAGTGGCCGCTCCCAGCGATCAGCCAGACACAGATCGGGTTTCGCAAGGGCAAAGATACACCACAGCACCAGCACCGCCCCCAGAACCGCCGCCGCCCATGCGCCGTCGACGCGGTCCAGCGTCCACAGGCCCAGAACCAACCCCGGTATCGTCGCCAACAGCATCGGCCAGAAGCGGTGCAAGGTTTCTTGGAACCGGCCCGCGGCGCGCATCACGATAAGATTAGAGGATATCGACGGGATGATCAAAAGCGGCAGCGCCTCTTTCAAGCCGACGATCACGGCAAGAAACGGCAGGCAAGTGGTGGAAAAACCCAACCCCGTCACGCCCTTGGCTACGGCTGCGAAAAGATAGGTCGCCAAGACTGCCGCGATCTGCCATTCGGAATAGTTGAAGTCCATACGCGCCCTCGATCCTGCCGGTCATGCCCGAACGCCGAAGACGTGGTAAAGAATATCCGACGCAAAAAAGGCAGTCTCACATGCCCTTTGCGCTCTTTGCATCACCCATGTAACGGTTTTGCGTCGAGACACGCATGTGAGACCGCGCCGACATTTGCCAACGCGGCCCTCTTGGATCTTACTGACCCGGTGTGAGCTTGTGGATCGTGCCCTCGTCGGTGGCCGTATAAAGGCTGCCATCCGGGCCAAGCACCAGCGGACGAAAGCGTTCGGACTGTATCGGCAGCGTCATTTCGGTAACGTCGACAACCGACATGTCCTCATCCAGTTCGATGATGTCGATCCGCTACCCGATGGGCGTGCCACCGAAACCGATACCCAGGAGGCCAACGGCAAGCGCGCCGTTCCAGTCGCCCCATTGCTCGTCTTCGAGGAAGGTTGCAGCAATCGTACCCTGTGATCAGCCATTGTTGTTCCAGACCAGCGGCATCGCGTCGGGATAGGTTTCGAAATTCGTCATCGGCATGAAGGCCGCGTGCTCGAACCGGTTCATGCCCTCGTTCTGGTCGGGCATGTAGCGGCAATAATCGTCCCGGCATTCGCCACGTCCGGCCATGTTGTCGCGCGGATCCCATCCGCCGTTGCCGCCGTTGACCAGTACCGTGATCTCGTCGGAATGCCACGGCCCATGTTCCGCGGCAATCGGCGTGCCGGTTTCGGGATGAAAGGCGATGCCCTGAACGTTGCGGTGACCATAGGTATAGGAGCGCGGATCAAAGCCTTTGGGTGGGCTGTTGCTTTCGATTTCATTGCCGTCTGTACCCATGCGCAGCACCTTGCTGCCCATCAGGGTCGGACGTCGCCCGTGGTCAGGAACAGATGCCCATCGGCGTCAAAGCGTACGCGCCCACCGTTATACGCCCCCGGACCGCCGAACGGGTGATCAGAATCAACCAGCTTGTATCGCACATCGTCGACTATGTCGGTCCTTTCTGACACGTGTGTGAAATCCTCGTTCACGACAAGGCGCATCAACCGGTTTGTCGGCGGGGTCGACATTCAGGGTGTCGAATAGACAAGGATCCGGCGGTTTTTGTCAAAGGCCGGGTCCACCGCGACGCCCATCATGCCCGCCCATGTAAAGGCAACAAGGCTCACGTGGTTCAGGATCCGCTTTGGATCGCGTTTTGCAAATGACTGCGCCTTTGTTCCCAGATCAGTTGGGTCGTAGCGATCCGCGCCTGAATATCCTGCGTTGTACCTGATTTCACCATATTCTCGATATCGACAAGCGCATCGCGCAAATCATGGACTCCGAACATCGCAGCCGATCCTGCAAGCTTGTGGCACTGCGCCGCAAGATCGGTCTGTGCCTCGGTATCGTGCGCTTCCCAAACTAACCCAAGAACAATATCATCACCCTCCTGGATAAAACGGGCGATGAACTCGTTTACGAGGGCCTCACCAAGATCTCGGCGCAGGTCAGCCAGATTATCATCATTACCGTTTTCCGTGCCAAGACCTGACCGGACATCGCCCATTGTGGCGGTCAGGACCTTGCGCAGCGAAGAAATCTGAAGCGGTTTACCAAGAAACGCCGTCATCCCGGCCTCACGAAAGTTTTCAACCGCCTGCGGCAGCACATTGGCTGATACCGCAATGATCGGCACGTCGGCACAGGGGCCACCGCCGGTTCGTATCCTGCGTGTGGCGGTCGGCCCATCCATGACAGGCATGCTGATATCCATCAGAATGGCGTCAAAACGGTGTTCCATAGCCGCGGCAACACCTTCGCGTCCATTCTGCGCTGTCGTCACCCGATGGCCGTCCAATTCCAGCATGTTCACGATCAGGGTAAGGTTGATTTCGTTGTCTTCCACGACAAGAAGGTTCAGCTTTGGTGCCTCGGCGACATTATCTGTTTCCCGCTTTTCGAGTTGGTGCGGATCGACCTCAGGCATCGGCAGGCGCACCCAAAACGCACTGCCCTGACCGGGGGTGCTTTCCACACCTATGCTGCCGCCCATTGCCTCAACAAAACGCCGCGCGATACCAAGCCCAAGACCTGTTCCACCGGCGGACCGCCCTATCGAGGGGTCGTTGGTGTGGAAATCTTCAAAAATTTTCTCGACCTCATCTTCCGAGATGCCCATCCCGGTGTCGATGACCCTGAATTCGTAAACCGGCGTTGCATCCCCCGTCTCGGAGGGGGTCTGTTCTACCTCCAGCACGATGCTGCCGTTTTCAGTAAATTTTATCGCGTTGCCCACCAGATTAAGAAGGATCTGCCGCAATCTTTGCTTGTCCGTTGCTACAGCCGGACGCGCGTGGCTTGTCCATCGCCACTTTATCACATTACCGCGCGACGCCGCATAGCCGCCTTGTCCATCGACGATTTCCTGCAAAAGCGCCCCGATATCTGTCGGCTCCCGGAGCACCGACAGTTTGCCTGCTTCGAAACGGGCGATATCCAGCACCGAGTCCACGTGATGGAGCAAAACTTCGCCCGACACTTCCATGTTGCGGATGAAATTGCCCTGTTCCGGGGTGGGTTTGCTATTCTTGAGCAGCGAAAGATTGCCCAGAATGCCGTTCAGCGGCGTGCGGATCTCGTGGCTCATCATGGTCAGAAAATCCGATTTCGTTTTCTCGCCTGCAAGCGCCCTGTCACGCGCGGCAAGAACCTCTGCCTGGGTGGCCACGCGACGGGATATGTCGCGCAGAAAGCCGATCATCACCTCCTGATCACCATAGGATGCGGACTGCAAGGCGAGCTCGACGGGAAACACCTCTCCGGATTTGCGCTTTGCCTCAAGCTGAACACGGCCCTTTCCGACGATATGACGCTTGCCGCCTTCTTTCATGCGCTTCATGCCGGCCTCGTGGCCCTCGCGCAAATGATCGGGGACAAGCAGCTCACCGATGGATTTACCGCGGGTTTCCTCCGGGCTGTAGCCAAAGATCCGCTCTGCCGCCGGATTGAATTCCAGAACCTTCCCATCGGTATCCGACACGATCACCGCGTCCAGTGCGGTGGAAATCACGGTGTTCATGCGAAGATTCGTCTGAACCAGTTCTTCCTCTCGGCCGCGCATCACGCGATTGACGTAAAGCAGGAAAACACTGGCCAGCGTCAAAACCAGAAGCAGAGTGGCAGAAAGCGCCGCAAGCTGCGAAAGCGTCGAGGCTGTCTCAAGCCGCAACGCATCGGACGTTGTCACGAAATATGACAGGCCCGCCAATGCCATGCTCCGAATATCCTTCTGGATTGCCCGAGCATCGTTTCGTATCTCGACCACTGAAGATTCCAAAACATCATCCGCACCGTCGATCAGTGGAACAGTCCGTTCAAGAAAATCGCCGATTTTCGCAAGCGGATCGGCAAAATCGGGATCCGTTCGCAAGACCGAAAAGAGTGACGACTGTTGTAAAGTATAGACCCGGCTGTAAAATACGTCGAACTGGCGGCGCAGCTCGGACAGGTCTTCGGCACGCTGCAAGGGCCCGTCAAGGTCGTGCAGATGCTGCTTGAGCGCCAAAAGGAAGGAAACATATTCCACTTCGACCTGTGTGAGCGTCCATTGCACGTTGTCCGAACTGGCGGAACGCTGACGCTCAAGATCCGAAATGACCTGCTGGGACAAGCCAATTGTGAATATCAGTGTTCCGCAAATGACAAGGCCGACAAGCCACTTCAACCAACGGCTTTTGGATTTGCCTCCCTTAGCCGAGCGCTGCAAATCAGCAAACATCGGACGGGGCAAACGTGATTTCAAAGACCGTGACCAACTGTTATCTCACGACTTCCAAGCGTGTCAGTTGCCATATACTGCGCGAATAGACGAGCTCTGAGCGGAAAGACGCATCACTGTCATAGGGGTAGATTACCCAAAGCGGGCCTTTCTCACGGCGCGCCATTTGCTTTCCGTCCAGTGAATAGGCCAGGATCGGTGCCGTGTCGGTGATGCTGTCTACAGGTATTTCCACAGTGTAGTCATTGATCGCACTGGCGAGGATCATCCCGTCTTTGACACCCAGAAGGTCCAGAAGATGCGACATCGGCACGCCGACAAACGTTCTTGTTCCCTCGGTCCACAGCGTCGTTGTTTCAAACGTGACTGCGGTCATCTCTTGTAGCATGGCCATATCGAATTGAGCGGTATCACCCACATTCGTGGCGTCGATATCTCCCGAAACGGTCAGAACGACCTCGTCCTGCGGGGCGGGAATGTCATTCGCCCGTCCGGGCGGGGCAAATAGTAACACTATCGCGGCGACTGTCATAAAGAGGTTACGCATACCAAACTCCAAGCTGATTTAACTCTTTATGGGTCAAAAAAACATGTAATAGAAGCCGCCCAATAGGATAGGACGACGTTCAAACATCTTGATAATACCAGCTTTACTGGGCGGAAAAACATCTGCGTCTATTCGACGGATCCGACAACACACATTATGCGCGAGTCCTTCCGGAAAGGGCCGGTCGTGTTTTCACCCAAGCCCGCGCGTTCCCGCACATACGGCTGGTGTGCCGACAGGCACAGGCACACACANCGCCCTTGCGTTACATGACAAGACAATTTGAGGCTTGCCGTCCAATCAATATTTCGGTAGTTCACGAAATATGGAATCACTAACCTCACAACGCCTCGCCACTCTTGGCCATCCCCTGCGTCTCAGGGTGTTTCGGTTGCTCATGCGCCGCTACCCGGATCGCGTGCCCGCAACCGAACTGGCCCGCGCGCTAGACCTGAAGCCCAACACGCTCTCGGCCTATCTGAATGCGCTGCGCCAGGCCGGGCTGGTGACTCAAAACCGCGTCGGCACCTCTTTGCGTTACTGCATCGACATGGATGTAGCCCGCGAAACGCTTGATTACCTGTTGCTGGATTGCTGCCGTGGGCGTCCGGATATCTGTTCCATAAGCTCCTTGCCCAAACCTAACCCTGGTACCCCCATGATCGACAAAAAATACAATGTGCTTTTTCTGTGCTCCGGCAATTCGGCGCGGTCCATCTTTGCCGAGTCCATCTTGCGCACAGAGGCTGGCGACCGTTTCAGCGTCTATTCCGCTGGTACGAAACCACGATCGGAACTGAACCCTTTTGCGCTGGAAATCCTGCAACAGCGCGGGCATGACATCACACCGCTGCGGGCCAAGCACATGGCCGAATTCCAAAGCGATGACGCGCCCGACTTCGACTTTGTCTTTACCGTCTGCAATCTTGCCGCAAACGAAGACTGCCCGGCATGGTCCGGCCAGCCCATCAGCGGGCATTGGTCCGTGCCTGACCCGGTCAAGGCGGACGGCACCACCGCCGAGAAAAGCCTGGCGTTTCAGCAGGCCTACGGGGCGCTGCACAATCGCATTACAAGTTTCATCGCCCTGCCCTTGGCCTCGCTCGACCGGATTGCGTTGCAAAGCGCCGTGGACGAGATCGCACATACCCATGCAGGAGACACGGCATGACCACCTACGCACTCAACGGGCTAGGCCGGGTCGGCAAACTGGCCCTTAAGCCGCTCTTGGATCGCGGCGCGAACATCGCCTGGATCAATGATGCGGTCGGCACGCCGGAGATGCATGCGCATCTTCTGGAATTCGACACCGTTCATGGCCGGTGGAACGCGGAGTTTGCCCATGACGCCAGCGGCGTGACCATCGACGGCACCCGCCTGCCATTCATCGGCAGCGCGGAGCTGTCCGACCTGCCGCTTGATGGGGTCGATGTGGTGATCGACTGTACCGGCGTCTTCAAGACAGAGGCAAAGCTCGCCCCGTATTTTAACGCTGGCGTAAAGAAGGTTGTCGTCTCTGCCCCGGTCAAGGACGGGCCGACGGCGAATATCGTCTACGGGATAAACAATGACGTCTATGACGCCGCAACTCATGACATCGTCACAGCGGCCAGTTGTACCACAAACTGCCTNGCNCCCGTGGTCAAGGTCATCCACGAAAACCTGGGGATCAGGCATGGCTCCATCACCACGATCCACGATGTCACCAATACCCAGACCATCGTCGACCGGCCGGCCAAGGATCTGCGCCGCGCGCGTTCGGCGCTGAACTCGCTGATCCCGACCACCACGGGCAGCGCCACGGCGATCAGCCTGATCTACCCGGAGCTCAAGGGCCGGTTGAACGGACATGCGGTGCGGGTGCCCTTGCTTAACGCCTCGCTGACCGATTGCGTCTTCGAAGTAAAGCGGGAGACGACGGTGGATGAGGTCAACGCGCTTTTCAAGGCCGCCGCCGAAGGGCCGTTGCAAGGCATTCTGGGATACGAGACACGCCCGCTCGTCTCGACCGACTATACCAATGACAAACGTTCCAGCATCGTGGACGCGCCATCGACCATGGTGGTGAANGGCACTCAGGTCAAAATATACGCNTGGTACGACAACGAGATGGGCTATGCATACAGGCTCGTCGACGTGGCCATGATGGTCGCGGCCTCGCTGAAATGACGCAGTCAGCCGAACGCGCGGCGGGGCTGTCCGCCTATATCGCGGTGACGGCGGCCTATTGGGCCTTCATGCTGACCGATGGCGCATTGCGTATGCTGGTCTTGCTGCATTTCCACACGCTCGGCTTTTCGCCAGTGCAACTGGCCTATCTCTTTGTCCTGTACGAGATCGCAGGCATGGTCACCAACCTGTCCGCTGGCTGGATCGCGGCGCGCTTTGGCCTGACCTCGACCCTTTACATGGGGCTTGGCATCCAGGTGATCGCGCTGATCGCCCTGGCGCAGCTTGACCCGCAATGGGCAATCGGACTGTCGGTGGCTTACGTAATGGTCGTGCAGGGCGCGAGCGGCGTGGCCAAGGATCTGGCCAAGATGTCGTCGAAATCCGCCGTCAAACTTCTGGCACCGACCTCTGATGGGGGTCTGTTCCGCTGGGTGGCCTTGCTGACCGGTTCGAAAAATGCGGTCAAAGGCGTGGGCTTCCTGCTTGGCGCGGGCCTGTTGGCGACAGTCGGCTTCGTCTGGGCGGTGCTGGGGATGGCGGTGGTCCTTGCCGTGATCCTTGTGGTCATCCTGCTGACCATGCCCGATGGTCTGCCCAAAGGGCGCAAGGGTGCTCGGTTTTCCGACGTCTTCTCAAAATCGGCCAATGTGAACTGGCTGTCCGCCGCGCGCGTGTTCCTGTTTGGCGCGCGGGATGTCTGGTTCGTCGTCGGCATCCCGATTTATTTCTACGCCGTTCTGTCGGATGGAAGCGTGGCGGGCAACCGCGCGGCGTTTTTTACCATCGGCACATTCATGGCCCTTTGGATCATACTCTATGGCGGGGTGCAGGCCTTTGCGCCAAGGCTGCTTGGGGCAAAGGCCCGGCCTGACACCGACATGACAAGGGCCGCGGTCACATGGGCGTGGGGACTGGCCGCAATCCCGGCGGTCCTGACCTTGGCTGCGCTTGTCGCGTCAGGGCCACAAACCTGGCTGACGGCAACGCTTATTGCCGGACTTTTGGCATTTGGCGCAGTATTTGCGGTGAATTCGTCCCTGCATTCCTACCTGATCCTCGCCTATACCAAGGCAGATCGCGTCACCATGGATGTAGGGTTTTACTACATGGCGAATGCGGGGGGGCGACTGATCGGTACGATTTCGTCAGGATTGACCTACCAGATCGGGGGCTTGCCATTGATGCTGGGCATGGCCACGCTCATGGTGATCTGTTCCGCAATGGCGGCCGGTCGTTTGCTCATAAAAACAGAGGCTTGAGCCCTCCCCCCACCGGCGAA
>P_2C_Liq_1_UnCtyDRAFT_1000324_pt1 | contig 20880 bp, 9 predicted proteins | sample Pon2CUnioCityCA_2_FD_10234 | JGI IMG/M metagenome (IMG submission 10234) | reverse complement strand
GTAAAAATATTTTTTTGCTCTCTTGGGTCTTTAACCAAATCGAATAATTGATTGCTATCAAAATACAAAGGATTATATTTAGAAGCACCATTTCCTAAATGACCATTTCTAGTATAATAAGGTCTTTCTAAGACTGCACCTTTCCAACCTTTAAATGTTAATCCGTTTTCTATTCTTCTCTGTTTTTGTTCATCATATCTTACAGCGATATATTTCCAATCTTTAGTCATTACACTTCTTGCATATCCTAATTCAAAAAACAAATAATCGTGCACAGCTTTTTTACTACCGTTCAAAACATTTTTAAGACTTACCCCATCACTGTTTAGTTTCTTTTTTGCTTTTTTTAGATTTACACCAGCTATATCTAAAAAAGTAGGAGTAAAATCTATATTCTGAACAAGTTCGTTATATTGTGAATTGGGTTTAATACCATTTGGCCAATGAATCATTAAAGGAACTCTTGTGCCACTTTCATATAAGGTAGTTTTTCCACCATTATAATTTCCATGATCGGATGTAATTACAATCATGGTATTTTCATAGATACCTTCTGCTTTTAATTTTTTTACGACTGCGCCAACTGCATGGTCAAACCAACGCAACCAAGCATGTGCTAATTTTTTATTTTTACCTTTTAGTTCTTTTTTTATTTCTTCCCTTGTTGGTAAATATGAATAATCAGCATCTACCAATCCAGCAGAAGTAAATTTTGGATTTGCATCTAAACCTCTAATGAATTTTCCTTTTTTTAGATGCCATGGTGCTGGACCATGAGGCACGGTTTCACTATAGTACAAAAAGAAAGGATTCTCTTTATTTTCATCTATAAATTCAAGAGCTGCTTTGTTTTTCCATTCAACATTATGAACATTTAAAGAATCGTTATACAATTCTCTTAAATTACCTGCGTAATAAGCGTTTGCATAATCAAAACCATAGGCTTTAATTTCTTCTGTCCACTTATCGTGATTTTTTCTCATTTTTCTAGAAATGCCAGCATTGTTTGGGTTTGAATTTTTAGGATATGTTTCTAAACCAAAGTCGTTCCATTTCTTTTTATTGTTTACAATGTGGTGTTCTATTAGGTGGCTCTTCCCAACAAAACCTGTTTTATAGCCTTCTTTCTGTAACAATCGAGGTAAATTTTCTTTGTCTTTTTCAAGTTCGGTATTATTTTCTACTCGAGTCATTTTACCATAAGGATGTTGTTTCATAAAAACTGGGCCTTCTGATCTTCCTGCATAACGTCCTGTTAAAATAGAGTATCTACTAGGCACGCAAACAGAACTAGACACATAAGCTCTGTTAAAAACCATTCCGTTTTTTGCCAAATCATCAATAATAGGAGTATGGACTTGTTTGTCTCCGTTAAAACCAAAAGGTCGAGATTGTATTCTTTTTTCTGAGTCTAGAGGAACAATTGAACTTTGGTCATCTGTAATGATAAAAATGATATTGGGTTTTTTTGTTTTTTGAGCTTGTAATATAGAAAAGAAAGGTGTTAGTATTAGTAATACTGAAAGCAGTAATTTATGGGTATGCATTTTCATTTTATTTCGTTTTTTATTTATTCCAAATTCTTTTAGAAGAATTATCAATTACATTGTTTAAATACTGTTTAGCCTGATCAGCAATTTTTGTTTCTGAAGAAATAAGGTTTGTTGTTTCTTTAGGATCTTTAGAAATATCAAATAGCATGGCTGCATTTATGTTTTTTTTATTTTTTATGCTCTCTATATATTTCCATTTTCCAAATCGAATCGCTTTTCTTCCTCTTGCATCTCTATGAACTAAAGGAGCTCTATTATGAAATTTTGTTGGTTTTAAAACTGAATTTTTAAAACTAAAGCTATCAGGCATATCTTCTTTTTCTATCCCTTTATTGTTTCCAATATAATCAGCTAAAAATGCATAAATATCTATTGTTGAAACGGTTGTTTCAGCTATTTTATTGGATTTTATTTTATTTGGGTAATTAATAATAAAGGGTATTCTAAAACCTCCATCCCAAATGGTGTGTTTGTCACCTTTATGGGATCCATTTATTTTTAATCCTTTATTCACAGCAAAATTCTCTGGCATCACCCATCCTTTTTTATTTGGAATATCCCCTCCATTATCACTAGCAAAAATGATGATGGTATTTTCTCGAATTCCTTTTGCTTCTAAATATGAAATTAAATCACCTAAAGATCGATCAATATCTTGTATAAAATCGCCATAAGCACCCGCATTACTTTTTCCTCGCATTTTTGCACTAGGAACAATGGGATGATGAACTGCTGCTGCTGCATAATACAAAAAGAAGGGTTTATCTTTACTTACAGAATCCATCCAGTTTATAGCTTTCTCTGTTAAGTCGTCTGTAACATTTTCAGTTATTCTTTGTGGAGCATCATAACCTGTGTATTGTTTTCCATAAAAAGATTTACCATAGGCAGAAATTTTATTAGAACGTAAACCGTAAATTTTATTATTTTCAATATAAACTTTATGACCATCGTCTAAATTATTGGGCAAAACAAAAGCGTAATCTAAACCATAATCTATAGGTGATGGGTAAATTTCACCTAATAAATTTTTAAACTTTTCTTTTTTGAAGCCTAAATGCCATTTCCCAACTATTGCAGTTTTATAACCTAATGATTGCATGTATTTAGGTAAGGTTTTTGTTTTTACATCAATCAAAGCAGGATCAGTCATGTTTACAACTCCCTTTTTTAATCGAGTTCTCCAAGAGTATTGACCAGTCATTAACGCATAACGAGTTGGTGTACAAACAGAACCAGTAGTATAAGCATTTCTAAATTTTACACCCTCAGATGCTAATGTGTTTATATTAGGAGTTTTAATTAAATCTTCTGAAGCGCCATAGGTATTGGTAGATCCATAGCCAAAATCATCTGCAATAAATACAATTACATTTGGTTTTTTTATTTGTGCATGTATAGCTTCTTGATTACTGAAAAAAAGTATCCCAATAAAAAAAGAAAGCCTATAAATTAGTACACAATTCATTTTATGATAATTGAGCTTCATATTTTTTATAAACTCTAAAGCCATACCAAGCAATATAAGTGAAACACAAAAGTGGTAAAATGAATGAAAAGTTAACTTCAGCAACCCCAAATATTGTAGTGTCTGCAACGCCATTTCCACCCAAATCGATAATCATACCTTGTAGTTTTGGCATTAATGCCCCTCCTACAATTGCCATTACCAGTCCTGCAGAACCAACTTTAGATTGCTCTTCAGTTAAATCCCCTAAAGCAATTCCGTAAATTGTTGGGAACATAAGTGACATAAAAAAGGAAATAGCAACAAGAGCGTATAAGCCTGTAATACCTTGAATAAAAATTGTTCCAAAAGCACATATAACTGATAATATTGCAAAATACATCAGTAATTTTCCTGAACTAATAAAGCGTAATAAATATGTTCCTATAGCTCTACCTACTGTGAATAATATAAATGCGGCCATTTGGTAATAACCAGCAGTTACACTGTCAATGCCTATTGCTTCTGCATATTGATAAATGTAGGTCCAGCACATAATTTGCCCTCCTACATATAAAATTTGAGAAACAACTCCAGATACATATTTTTTATTTTGCCCAAGTGCTTTAAATGTTTCTCCAATTTTAGGCAAATTACCATCTGCCTTAGTTTGAGGCATTTTACTAACTATAAACAAGACAAAAACACCTATAATTACCAAGCCTAAGACTACATAAGGATTTCGAATTACCATTAAATCAGATGTTCTTATCAATGCTTTTGAGGCTTCTTCTAAGGCACTAAAGTCGCTAATATCATCTGACTGTAATTTTTTTAATACAAATTGTTGAGCTACCACTAATCCTGCAATTAAACCAACTGGATTAAAAGCTTGCGCTAAATTTAAACGTTGTGTTGCTGTTTCTTTTGGTCCCATTGCTAGGGCATATGGATTTGCTGCAGTTTCTAAAAAAGCCAAACCAAAAGTTAAAACATACAACCCTAAACAAAAAAAGACGAAACTTTCTGATTGTGCTGCAGGATAAAATAATAATGCACCAGTAGCATATAAAGCTAAACCGATTAGAATCCCTACCTTATAAGAATATTTACGCATAAACATTGCTGCTGGTAACGCCATACAAAAATAGCCACCATAGAAAGCCATTTGTACCCAAGCTGCTTCAGAATTAGACAATTCTAATACTTTTTTAAATGCTTGAACCATTGGATCTGTTACTGCATTTGCAAATCCCCAAAGGGCAAATAAAGAAGTTACTAGTATAAAAGGAATAAGTAAGTTCTTTGGAACTAAGGATGCTTTTGTAGTTTCTCTCATGTTGATTAAATTGTATTTCTCTTTTATTATTTAGGTAAGTTACCCATGTCAAACTCTATTATCCCACCATTAATTAATTGTTCGTGAGTGAAAAAAGAACTTGCATGTTGTACTCCATTTAACTTTATATTTTGAATGTATTTTTTCTCTTTACTATTGTTTTTAGCGATTATATTAAATGTTTTACCTGAAGGTAAGTTTATTTCTACTTCATCAAAAATTGGACGACCAATAGAATACGTAGTATTTCCAGGACTAAAGGAATAAAAGCCCATTGCATTTAAAACATACCAAGCAGACATTTGTCCGCAATCTTCATTCCCTGCTAAACCATTAGGATTATTAAAATATAATTCTTCCATAATTTGATCTGTTATTTCTTGTGTTTTCCATGGCTGATCCACAAAATTATACATGTGTGATATATGATGACTTGGCTCATTACCATGTGCATATTGCCCAATTAAACCAGAAATATCATTTGAAACATCATCTCCAACCATTTCTGAACTTGTAGAAAAAAGTACATCTAATTTTTTAATAAACGTTTCTTTACCACCTACCAATTCTATTAACCCTGGAACATCATGTGGTACAAACCAAGACCACTGAAAGGCATTACCTTCTGTATAGTCATCTTTTCTGTGTTTTGAAAAACGAGGATCAAAAGGTTCACGCCATTTGCCATCAGCGTTTTTACCTCTCATAAACCCAGTTTTTGTATCATAATATTGTGTGTATTTTTTAGATCGTTTTATAAAACGATTATAATCATCAGTTTTACCTAATTCTTTTGCCATTTGAGCAATACACCAATCATTGTAAGCATATTCTAAAGCCTTAGAAACCGATTCGTTTTCTAAATCTGCAGGAATATAATCCATAGTTTCATTATAAAATTTTCCCATTGGCATTAAAATATTTTTTATTCTTTTTGAAGGGAAAAAAATATCTGTAGTATCGTATGTTGATGCGTGAACAATGGCCTCATAAGCTTTCTTTACATCATAACCTCTAATGCCTTTATTGTAAGCGTCTACAATTACTGGTACAGAATGGTAACCAATCATACATCCTGTGTAGTTTCCTTGCAATTCCCACATTGGTAATACACCACCTTGATCGTATTTAGTTAATAAAGTTTTTATAAATTCATTAGTTTTTTCTGGATCTGTAATTGTTTTTAAGGGGTTGTATGCTCTAAATGTATCCCATAAAGAAAATACTGTATAAATATTTTCTTTATCTGCTTGATGAATTTTTCTATCCATGCCTCTGTATCTAAAATCTACATCAGAAAATGTATTGGGTGCAATTGAGGTATGATATAAGGCTGTATAAAAAATTATTTTTTGATCTTCTGTACCTCCTTTTACATTAATTTTAGACAATTCTTCTTTCCAACTCTCGTAAGCTTCCTTTTTTACTTTCTCAAAATCCCAATGATTAATTTCCGATTCTAAGTTTTTGCTTGCACCTTCATAATCAACAGAAGAAATCCCTACTTTAGCTAAAATTTCTTCTCCAGCTCTTGTATTAAAAGTTAATACTGCTAATAATTTTTTAGAAATATTATTGGGTAATACATCTATTTTTTTTCCGTTTTCGAAAAATGATAATGTAAACGGTTTATTAAATTTTGCGTTAAAGAAAATATCTTGTGTTACAGCCCAACCACCAGAACCTTTGTATCCTGCTATTTCAGTATCAGAAATTATTTTAAATTCATGATTTGGATTACGATCTGCATAAATATTGTGTGATAAATCTATAATAATCCCAGATTTACCTTCTTCGTTAAAAGTATATTTATGAAAACCTGCTCTTTTAGAAGCCGTAAGTTCTGCTTTAATATTATAATCTTTTAATAAAACTGAATAAAATCCTGGAGATGCAACCTCATCTTCGTGACTAAATCTAGAACGATAGCCAGTATCTGGATCTTCTGGAGTTCCTGGAACTACTTTTGCTTCACCAGAAAAAGGCATAAATAAAAAATCGCCTAAATCACTAATTCCTGTTCCACTTAAATGGGTGTGAGAAAACCCTAATATAGAAGAATCTGTATGATGATAACCCCCACAGGCATCCCACCCTAAAGTTCTTGTATCTGGACTCAATTGTACCATTCCATAAGGAGTTGTTGCCCCAGGAAACGTATGCCCATGACCACCTGTTCCAATAAAGGTATTAACGTATTTTGTGTTATCAACAGAATTTTTAGTAGTTGTTTTTATCGTTTCACTACAAGAATAAAAACCAATTAAAGTAAATGATAATAGATATAGGTAACTCTTTAAACTTTTCATGTATTTTCAGTTTTTAATTCTTAAAATTTTCTGGAATATAAGATGCATCAGCACCCCAATTTTTATTAGGATATTTTCCCATTTCTAGATTGATTATTGCACCATTTATTAAATCTTCGTGAGTAAACCAAGGTCCTTTTAATTCTTTACCATTCAATGTCGCAGACTGAATGTATTTGTTCGTTTGGTTACAATTTGGAGCATTAATGGTAAATTTCTTTCCATTAGGTAAGTTGATACTAATTTTTGAAAAGAGAGGGCTACCAATAGTATATACAGGAATACCTGGAGTTATTGGATAAAATCCCATAGCAGAAAAAACCACAAAAGCAGACATCCCTCCACCATCTTCATCACCTGGAATACCAAAAATATTATCTTTAAACCAAGTGTTTAATAGCATTCTGATTTTCTTTTGAGTTTTCCAAGGAGAATCTGTGAAATTGTATAAATAAGGAATATGAAAACTGGGTTCATTTCCCATAGAATATTGACCTACAATTCCTGTAAAATCTGGAAAACGTGCGTTTAAGGCATAGGTAGATCTGCCCAAATCTTCTCTAAACAGTTGATCTAAGCGCTCTTCAAACGTTTTTCTACCACCCATTAATTCTTGCAGTCCTAAAATATCTTGCTGTACATTCCATAAGTATGTCCAACCATTATTTTCGTCATAATAATCTCTACCACCCATTCCACCATCAAATTTTGGGTCGATATCAATCCAGTTTCCATTGGCGTCTTTTGGCATAAAAAATCCTTTTTCCTTCCAATATAAATTTTTGTAATTTTTAGCTGTTTTAGAGAAGTATTTGTAATCTTCTTTTTTGCCCAATTCTTTTGCAAATTCAGCTAAAGCCCAGTCATCATAACCTTGTGCTAAAGTAACTGCGACAGCTTGTCTTTTTTCAAAATCATCTACTTTTGAATCAGTTTCTTTTTCCCCTGGGTTTAAGGCTGGAAAATAACCAAGTTTTAATGCAAGTTTATCAAGAGGTGCATGTTTTCCCATAGTCCAAGGAATCATACTGCCTTCTAAAGCATTTTTTTTCATTGCTTCAAACGCTTTTTCAGCATCAAAATTAGTTACTCCTTTTCGATAAGCATCTAACAACATGATGGTAGAATGAAAACCATTCATTGGACGTGCGTCTCCATGGATTTGAGGAAATTGTGGTAACCAACCAGATTGTTCGTACATTCTTACATACGAAGCCATCATATCTGATTCCATTTCTGGTTGTAAAATATATCGTAAAGGATGTAATGCTAAAAACGTATCCCAAACCCAGTCATCTGCATAGAAATCTTGCTCATCTTCATGAATTTGGTTATTATAACCACTATAATATCTTCCGTCTTCTGTAATGTTTATCATTCTTTCGTAAGAACGATATAAGGCTGTATAAAAAGTTCTTTTGTAAGCTTCTGTACCTCCTTCAACTTCTATTTGATTCATTATTTTAGACCAACTTTCATGGGCTTTACTTTTGATATTTTCAAAATCAAAATCTGGAATTTCTCCCTCTAAATTTTTCTTTGCTTGGGCTATACTTATAAAGGATAAACCATATTTAAATTGTACTTGTTTTATATTTTTATCACTCCACGAAATCCATGAATTTATTTTTTCATCTTCTAATTTGGCAGTTGTAAAAGTCCCTATAGTGTCCATTTTTGCGTAGACAAAGGCTTTCATTCCCTCAAAAGATTCAGTTCCAGTTAAAGAGCCGTCTGCATTCAATTGCCAATCATCGCCAGATAAATCACTTAAATATAATTTTCTAGTATCGTTATTTTGATAGGTAAATCTAAAAATGCCTGATTGTGTAGCAGGAGTAAATTCTGTTATAATATTATAATCTTCTAACCAAGTAGAGTAGTAGTAAGGATGTGCAATTTCTAGTTCTTGATCCCAAGCAGAAATAGGCATTTCATTTTCTAGAATATCACCAGAAACTGGTAGAATGTTAAAAAGTAAATCTGACCTATGCTTTCTAGTAGTTAAAGGAAAAGAAGTAATTTGATCGTCTCTATAATCGTCTCTTTCTGGATACATTCTTACCATAGAATTTGGCAAATGTATACGTGTTCTTGTAGGCTGTAAAAAAGGAGCGACACCGCCAATTTGTGGATCTACATATTGTACATTGTCTATTTTTATTGTCTGATTAGTAGAACAAGACGTAAAAATGAAAATAAAAATTGCTAAACTATTTAACAATATAGAATTAAAATGGTTTTTTTTTCGCTTCATTTTACAGAGTAATTATTACTTTTTCTTTGTATAATTTGGTCGCGTTTTTGTTAATGGAATTTCTTTGCGTAACATTTTACCTGCTTGTCCTGTTAACCATAAATAGAAGTCAGATGGCATATCTTTGTAAGTTAAAAATGGACTTTCGCCAATTGGTGGATTATCAGATACTTTAAATATTGCTGTTCCTTCATCAATCTCATCAAACATGGCTACATAAATTGTTTTTACATCTGAATCAATTGCATTGAAAAATTGATTCCAAAGAAAAGCTCCATTTAAACGTGGTATTTTATCTAATTTATCTTTACCGTTTTTAAGATTATACCAACTAAAACCAGGGAACACAACAGGCATGTATAATAAATTATTTGCATCACACCATGCTTTATCTGGTATAGTATATTTTATTTTATGATTATCAACTTGTTTTAATGTTCTATATCTTCCAGGAGTCCAAGGATGAACAATATCTGCCATTTTAATTACTTCGTGTAATTTAGGATTTGATGTAGCATCTTTTTGCAGTAATCTCCAATTTGTTGGAACTCCTAAAAGAACGACACAGTTACCATATTTAGAATCATTTTTAAAAAAATCAATAAGCTCTATAATGTTCTCTAAAGTATATTTTCGATTTTTAAAACCTACGCCCCAAATAGAAACCACTGCTTTTCCTTTATAAGTTAAAACATTTGGATTTTTAGGATTGTTTAAATCATACCTTTGTACTAATTGTTTCCAATCGTTTTTTGTGGTTTCTACTACGTTTTTATCATTTGAGCCTGATAAATCGTACATTAAACTTAGCAGTCTATTGTGTTTTTTAGCAGCATTAAAACAATTGTCAAAAACACTATTATAATTGTCTGTTCTTTTTTGACCTCTTGTTAATCCTACTACAAAACGTTGTGCAAAGACACCATCAATATTGTAATCTTTCATCCATTTAAAATGGCGATCTACAGTTTTTGGGTTTGCAGAACTAAATACATAAGCAGGTTTTCCATCTTTGTGGGTAAAAGAAGTCTTATATTTTTCATCGTTATCAAATTCTTTTAAATCTGGCCAATAATCTATGGAAGCGCTTCCAGGCTTAAAAGCACCTTTGTTTCCATAATGCTTCCACTTTAAACCAGAACCATCGCCTACAGCATTAAACCAACCTTGATAGCCTGCAAGAATTTTACCTTCAATATTATTGTTAAAACTATCAGTATTTTCAAATTTTGATGTGCTTGCTTCTTTACCACTAAAGCATGAAGAAAAAGAAAGTAAAAGTACAAATACTTTCAGGTAATTTATGATAGACTTCATTTACTAGTTTTAAATTGATAACAATGTCTTGGAATTAGTTTGTTTTGAACTCTTCTTTAACAATATTTAAATACTGATCTGAATAAGTGTTTGCAGATTCTATTTGAGTTCCTCTGTTCCAGTCATTAAAAGAGTCTATAAGAATAATTTTATTTTTACCAGAGGCCCTTCTTGCAACATTACAAAAGTCTCTAAACCAATTTTCTTTTTTATCAATTACAAAAAGATTACTACCGGGATTTATTATTGAAATATTAATCGAAGGAGAAATAGTAGGTATGTATTCAATATTATAATCCAACCAAGTTTCTTTATGGTATTGAAAAGCTAGGTCTACCAATTTGTGAAACTGTTCAAGTCTATCGTAAAAATTTCTATTTATTGTTGCATACGTATTGTGTGTTACAGCATCTACACCATTTACAAACCTAAAGTCAAATCTTAAAGTGGGAGACCAGTCATTTTGCATGCCTATAAGATAAAGCTCTACTCCTAAACCAGATAATTCTGCTCTCATTTGTTGGTATAATGCAGCATTATCATCTGAATGAAGATTATGACTATTTAATAAATAAACTACATTTTTACCATCTACTTTCATGTAGTTGGGTTGATTAAAATAAGGAATCATTAATTTAAAGTCATCAATAAAACGTTGTACCAATCCTCTTGCCTCAATTCTACTATTATTATTTAACCCCATGTTACCAAAATTGTAAGAAAGCGCAAATTTTATATCTTGTGCATTAGTTGCCGATTGAAGACCATTAATAAAAGTTACATCTTGATCATTTTGGGCCTGATTATTTGCAGATCTAAAATTGAAAATAAAGAAATCTATACCAGCAGTTTGAGCTTGTTTCACATGTTCTTCATAAACAGCAGGATCTCCTATATTTCCATTATAAATACCTATGCTAGGTTCTTCTGGAACAGTGTTTCTTCTTCCAAAAGTGGTATATTGTGCACCTACTGTGTAATCTGAAACTACAGGTTCAATAGGAATTGTGTAGTCTAAGAGACCACCTTCTCCTGTTACAATATCATCTTCAGTGCAGGAAAAGAAAACTATAAGAAAAGAAATAAATAGTAAAAGGTTATGTTTATTAAATATTTTCATTTTAAATGATTTTATAAGTTATACCAGCAGCAATAAGGTCATCTTCTGAGTCGCCATAGATAGCAAAATCTTGGTTAAATTCGGGTACTAGGTTTTCCCAAACTGTAGGTGTGTATGATTTATTCATTTTTAGCGGGGTAAAAAGGGTATTGCCCCCCAAAGTATTTATTGCGTCTTGTAATGCTTCATTATTTAAACTTCCTTCAACCAAAGGAGGGTAAATCATTCTTTCTGCTAATGGTGTATAATCTAAACCTGTTGCACCATCTGGACCAAACTGATCTATTAATGGTAAAATTCTGGTTCTTTTTTGAACACACCACATATCATGTCCTTGATTGTAACTTGCTAACCATCTTTGTCTTATAATTTTATCTAAAGGGTCAGTAGAAATACCACTAGTAACAACACCAAATAATCCTCGATCACCTGTGCTTGAAGTACCCCATTTTATACCATCTCTATCCTTGTATTCAGCTACTCCTGTAGATCCATATTGAGCAAAGGAAGCATCTATGCCATCATAATAATATTGTTCTGCGGTTTTAGAACCTCCCCAACCTTTTAATTGTGCTTCCGCTTTAATAAAATTGGTTTCAGCAAAAGTTATAATGTTGTAAACCATATCTGGAGCCATAAATAAGTCTAATTTTGGTCTGCTATACCTTCTATTTGGTAGGCCATTTAATATATTTTCATTAAAATCTAGTGCCCATCCATCAACAGCATCATTACCACCTAAAGGTCTTCCAAAATAAGGAAGGTCATATTCTACTGTAATTAAATCTGTTGTTGATCCAGATTTAAAAACATCATGTCTAATGATAAGAGGCTGAGAAGAAGGTTCAACCAAAGCAGTTAATCTAGGGTCTTTGTAGGTTTTTAAATTTAAAATAAAATGAAAATTCATGTAAGGAACTACATCTTCATTTGCTTGTACAAAAACATATCTTCTATAATTAAATGACCAATTTTCTTGCTCTGAACCCCATTTCATTGTAGCATTGTCTGCATTAGAGCTTACTAAATTTGCTTCATTAGCCATAGCCTCAATGCCATGTTGTTGTGCTAAAGTAGGAAACCCTTCAGAGATTCTTAAGGCAATTTTTAAACGTAGTGTGTTTGCAAATTTTTTCCATTTGTTATTATCTCCATCAAATAGCGGGTCTTGCTCAAGGGCATCTCCAACAACATCCATATTTTCGGCAGCTTCTTTTAATTCTTTTAATATGTTCATATATATAAACTCTTCTGAATCGTATTTAGCTGAATTTAATCCTTTTAAAGCCTCTTCGTAAGGTACAGGACCAAATGTAGAAACTAAAATAGAGTACACGTAGCTTTTCCAAATTTTAGCAATATATACTCTGTTTTTAAAGTCAGGATTATTTTCATAATTGTCTATAATATCTTGGTTGTTTTGTAAAATATTCACATAGAATGTTTTCCAAAAATTATCTAAGCCTTGCTCTTGAAAGAAAGATCTATTGAATTGACCACCTTTTCCTCCATAATAACTTGCATAGGTATTGTACATTTGATCATTCAAGGTGCCTCCAACCAGATCTAATGTATTCTTCACCACTCCTGCGAATAGCTCTTCTGGACTGGCTTCAAAAAATATAAACTCATTCGTGTTTATTTCTTCAAACTTATTTGTACAAGAAAATGAAAGTAAAAGTACAAGTGCAACCAATTTTAACTTGTTATTTTGTTTTTTAGTTTTCATATATTAGAATCTTAATTTTAAATTAAACCCAATAGTTCTTGTTGGTAAAAAAGAACCAAACTCTATACCTTGACCATTACCTGTGGTAGTAGCAGCCTCTGGATCTATACCTTGTGGAGTATTTCTATAAATTGTCCAAAGGTCTCTACCTACAATAGATAACTTCATGTTTTTTATGTATTTCATTTGGTTTATAATGCTTTTTGGAAACGTGTAACCAAATACAACTTCTCTTAATTTTACAAAAGACGCATCATATACGTGTCTTGATTGATTTTGAAGGCCATCAAAACCTTTTAATTGAGGGTTTAACCATCTTTGTGAATAGACAATTTCTCCATTCGCATCTCTTTCTGCAACCCAATTTCCATTTGCGTCTTGTACGCCTAATGCAGCGCCTTCATATATTGCACCTTTTACGCGGTCAGCATCTGCATAATCATTTCCAAACAAACCTCTACCTTGCCTTTCATTGTTATTTTCACCTAAGATTATGGACGACATTAACCATTCATCTCTACCTTCCATTGTAGTTGCGTGTATTCCGTGATTTACAGCTTTAATCATTGTGGCAGAATACATATCTCCACCCATTTTCACATCTAGTAAAAAATTAAGGCTAAATCCTTTATAAGAAAAAGAATTTCTTAAACTTCCAATCCAATCTGGTTGGGCATTTCCTAATAATTGATCACTTTCAAAGAGCACTCTTCCATTTGGTAAAACCAATGGAGTACCTGTTTCTGGATCTTTTGCTTGGGCATTTCCTCTAATATTACCAAAAGGTTCTCCTGCCTCTGCATACACCCCTACATTAAAATAGTTCCTCATTAATAATCGATCTACACCTCCTACTAAAGAGGCCACTGTAGTTTCGTTGGTAGACCAGTTTATATCGGTTTGCCATTTAAATCTTTTATCAAATATTTTGGCAGAAAGGAATAACTCGATTCCTTCATTTTGTATTTCACCTGCATTTACAATTTTAGAGATAAAACCAGATGTTGGGGTTACTTGAACTGGAATAATTTGATTATTTGTTGATGATCTATAAAAAGTTGCATCCAAAGAAACCTTATTATTAAACAATTTTGTTTCAAGTCCAAATTCTGTAGATGAGGTTAATTCAGGTTTTAATTCTAAATTTTTTCTTGTTTGCTGCAATTGTAGCCATTGTGTATTATTATAATTACCTCCTTCTATATAGTTATTTATAATTTGATCAAAGCCTGTATCATTACCTACTTGAGCATAAGATGCCCTAATTTTACCAAAAGTTAAGATTCTATTTCTAGGGATAAACTTGGTGAAAATTGTAGTTGCTCCAATAGATGGATAAAAATAAGAGTTATTGTTTGAAGGTAATGTTGATGACCAGTCGTTTCTTGCAGTAAGATCTATATAATACGTGTCTTTATATCCTGCTGATATAGATGAATATATAGAATTGATAGTTTTATTATTTGGAAGATAAATGATAGGAGCAAATTCATCTCCATTTGCCAAACTCATAATATCTCTTTGTAAAAGAGAAATCGCTGTTTGCCTCGTTCCTGTAGTTCTTAAATCAAACTTATTCACTCCTAATAAAGAAACAATAGATAGATTATTGAATCTTTTGGTATAGTTTAAAATTGCCTCGTAATTCCAATTTTGTCTATTCACATCAATTTCTCTATACAATCCATTAGGATCAAATGCAGCACCTACGTTGTTAAATTCTAATCGATCTACTTTATTTAAAACACCATTAGCCCTAGCTGTTAGCTTTAATCCTTTTAAGATATCCCAGTTTAATGTTAAATTAGCAACAACTCTATTTGTGATGTCTTGATTTGTGTTTTCATAGATATTCCAATAAGGATTGTTAAAAGGTCCTTCATAATTAAAAGCATCTCCATTTGAGTCTTTATATGGGAATAAATTCGCACGAGACATGTTAGGTGTAATGTACATGTAATTGTTAGCAGGATTTCTTTCACTACCATTTCTGTACATTCTATTGTCTACTCTTTGGTTTACATAAATTAATGTTGAATTTAATTTCAGTTTATCTGAAATGTCTTGAGAGAAACGAAGTGCCACATTATTTCGGTTTATTTGCTCCATTCTTTCAATTACGTGATCACCAAGTGTATTTGAGTACGAAAAGCGCAATCTACTTTTATCTGTAGCTCTAATTATTGCAAATGTATTGGTAGATACACTACCTGTTTTATACAATTCTTTAACATTGTTTGTATTGGCTTGATAGGTTCCAACTGAGCCATTGTAATCGAGTACTTGTTGCCCTAAGAAAGGCATGCCATAAGCTCTTCTATAGGATCCAACCACTGGTAATCCTGTAGTTTGATCTAAACGCCCTGCATTTAAAGCTGTTTTTCCATTTTCACCAGCTCCATAAGCATATTGGTAAAAAGGATACTCTCTATTTGAAGTTACTGCAAAATTTGAATTCACTTCTACATTAATTTTACTTTTAGATTTATTAGCACGTTTGGTGGTTATTAAGATAACACCATTAGACGCCCTAGAGCCATAAAGAGCTGAAGCGTTTGCTCCTTTTAACACTTGAATAGATTCTATATCGTCTGGATTTATTGTAGAAATTGGACTTCCAAGGTCAATATCGTCACCTTCATTCCATACTGAAACACCTCCATCTCCTGGAGAACTATCTAGTGGTATACCGTCTATAATGTATAAAGGTTGGTTGTTTCCTGTTATAGATGTAAGCCCTCTAATAATGACTCTTGTAGACCCAGTTGGTGTTGGTGAATTTACAATTTGAACTCCTGCTGCTTTCCCTGACAGGCCATTTAAAAAATTAGAGGTTCTCGCTTCAGTCATATCTTCTGTATCTACTTTTTGAGTTGAATACGATAATGACTTTTTCTCTCTTTTAATACCTAATGCTGTTACCACAATTTCTTCTAATTGTTCGGTTGATGCTTCCATAACAACACTTAAAATACTTGATGTTTTGTTAAAAGAAACTTCTTTGGTAACATACCCTAAATAATTAAAAATAAGTGTACCTGTTTCTCTTTCTTTTACATCTATTTCAAAGTTACCATCGAAATCTGTATAACTACCAAATTGTGTTGTTTTTAGTGTAATAGCAACTCCTGGTATTGGAGAGCCTGTTTTTAGATCTTTCACGTTTCCTTTAATGATTCTTGTTTGAGAAAAAATTACTATTGGAAAAAACAGAAGTAATAAAATTAAATTCTTTTTCTTCATATTTTCAAAGTTGATTGATTTATTTAGAGTAAAAATATTTTAGACAAAAAAAAGAGAGTTGATTAATAAAGCATTAATTTTTTGTTAATTTTTGTTAATTTAATTAAAAAAAATACTATTTATTTAATTTTTATAAAATAAAAATAGCAACTGATTTAATTTGCTGCTTGGTATTGCTTTTCTAAGGGCACCCCAAATATGGCTTCCAATCCTTTTTTATTATCGAGGTAAAATTTAGAGTCTGGAGGCATGCTTAAATTTTTCCAAAAATCTTTTCGATATGGAATTTTATAATCGCCCATGTCTGTTCTATTTTTTAATGCATTTGACCTAATGTCTATATTTTTCCAGTTAGTTTCTATGCCAAGCACTATTGCTTCATGCCTATAAGAAACATCCATAGTCTTCGATTTTAATTTCATTAAATTTCTATAATATAGACTTATAGGTTCTTTTGATTTATATTCTCTATTGTGGTAGCTTAAGTATAGTTTACCATCTTGATTCTTTTTGTAAATATAAACGGCATTTAAATGAGATTTTTCTAATTTATAGATTCCGTAAGTTTCAACCCCAATAAATAATCTTACCCAGTTTGCTGGCTTTCCTTTCATTATACCTTCTAGAATAGCAATTTCTTCACCATCGTAAGAAGAATAATCTTTGATTTGCCATTTGTAATCATTTGCGTAGAAATCTTTTCTCAGTGGATTTTGTTTGGCAATCATAGCCACTGAATGAAAATTTTGTTTCTTTTTCACAAATCTGTAATCCGCAGATTTTCTATTTTCTACCACTTGTATTTCTTCAAAAGAAGGAAGTGTAAACCCTTTATCTAAAACATTTATATATTGTTCTACTAAAAAACGTGGAGTATAGTTTTCTGTTGAAAACCTTCTATACAAAATAGAAAGTTGATAATAAGAATCTAAACTTGTTTTTCGAATATTTTTTAGCGCTTTTTTTACATAAAAATTTGGCTTTACATTGGTTATTGTAATTTCATCTAAAGAAACCACATCTTCTTTTAAAATAATCGTTTTTTCTTTTTTATTGATGTAATCTTTCACCGTAATTTTATAGCTTTTAAATCCTATAGAAGATACAGTTAGTGTATCTGATAAGTTTAGGCTAGTTAGTTTTAGAAAAAAAACACCATCATCATTACTTGAGGTACCAATAGATTTTTCAACAATACCAATAGCAGCATAGGGTATGGTGTTTTTATTTTCATCTAAAATAGTTCCCTCAATATTTATATTTTGAGCTATTATACCTGTTTGTACTAAAAAGAAAAAACCTAAGAAAAGGTGAATACTTTTTTTAGTGTTAGTATAGAATGAATTTTTTTGTAAACGATTTTCCATTTGCTGTTGCATTTAATATGTAAACTCCTTTGGTTAAATAATTTATATTAATGGGTTGCTTTGCATTAATGTTTTTTTCTTTCTTAATTTCAGCACCATTCATATTGTAAATGGTAACATTCATAGATGAATCTATTGATGTGAAAATAGTGATACTTTTATTGGTTTTCGTATAATGAACTGTAAAATGATCTGTACTAATTTGGTTATCCTCTGTAGATAAAACATGCATTGAATCCCAAGCACCTGCATCATTTCCATCAGACCCAAAATCTACAGGAGTGTCGTCTCCATTTCCAGCCAAATCAAATTCAACTTGACCAGTAGTTGCATTAAAACGCAAGTTTGATGAGGTTAAATTTGCATTCAATTTTGAACTGTTATAAATATCATCTGCTCCAAATCCTTTTGAAACACCAGACAATGAATTTATATAATTTAATTTTACAGCTGCTGCTATATTAATATCAGATGCAGCATTTGTTGCATCGCCTAAGCTATTGCCATAAATTAAACTATTTTTAATTTCAAAAACTCTTTCACCTTCAATTCGGACACCTCCTGCTTTTGCAGTGGCTTTTGAGGTTAAACTAACTTTATTCTCAAAAACTGTGATATTTTCTAAAGCACTTTCTTTATTAAGACCTGCAAAGAATAATCCTCCTCCTTGATAGGTTGCTGTGTTGTTGTAAAATGTATTTTTAGACATAATTACTTTTCTACCATCACCATATATATCTATGGCACCACCTCTTGCTCTATCTCCATTCCCATCTGTTTTGTTCACATTCATCGCTTGATTATTGAAAAACAACGTACCAGTTATTGTTGCAATTCCATCTCCAGAACCACTAATTGCACCACCATTGCCTCTCGCTAAATTATTTTTGAATATACTGTTGGTAATGGTAACGTTTCCTTCACTAAAAAATAAACCACCTCCATCTTTATCAATGCCTCCAGTAGAATTATCATCAAAAACACAATTGGTGAAGGTTAAATTAGAATTTGCATTCATATTAATGGCACCACCATTTATAGAAGATTCTTTATTTCCTTTAAAAATAATGTCTGAAAAATTAACATTTAAACCTGCTTTGCTAATATGAAATAAACAATCTGTTCCTACTTTGTTCCCATTAGGAGAAAGTGTTGCATTATTAGTTCCTACAAAATTTATGCTTTTTTGTACTGTTATTTTGGTATTATGAATAACTGAACCATTAATGTGAATTGTATGACCATTGTCTGTTTTGTCATATGCACTTTTCACCAATTTAAGTGCTGTTCCTGGACTTGTACCTGTATTTGTGTTTTCGCCAAACTCATCTACATAGTAATTTGTGATTTCAGGTAATTTAGGGTAGGAAGGTTGTGAAGCAGTTAAAGGTATTTCACCTCTTAAAGCTTCGCCTGCTTTGCCAGTTAACCATAAATAGTAATCGTTTGGTAAACCTTCGTAATTTGTAAACTGACTTGCTGTTGATGAAGGAGGATTATCATCTACTTTAAAAATACAAGTTCCTTCATCCATTTCATCAAACATAGCAACATAAATGGTAGATACATTTTCAGATACTGCATTGTAAAATTGCCTCCATAAAAAATCTCCTTTTAATCTGGGTATGCTATTTAAATCTGATGAGGTTCCTTGACTCTTTTTTAAATTCTGCCAACTAAATCCAGGAAAAACCACAGGCATGTATAATAAGTTTTCAGCATCACACCAAGCTTTATCTGCGGTTATAATATTTTTATGAGCATCTATACCACTAATGTTGTTATATCTACCAGGCGTCCAAGGATGCACAATATCCGCAGATTTTATAACAGTAAGAAGCTGAGTGTTATTTACAGCATCACCTTGACCAGGTGTTCTCCAACTTCTTGGAACACCTAATAAGACTGTACAGCCATCGTTCTTAAAATAATTAATCAACTCTTGTATATCGTTTAAATCATAATTATCAGTTCTATTAAAGCCAACACCCCAAAGCGCTACCACAGGTTTTTGTTTATAGGTTAACACGTACTCTTTGGAGCTATCATTAACCTGATGTTTGGTAGACATTTCTTGCCAATGTTGTTTAATATCATTTGCCATAGTTCCTGTTGCATTGGCTCCAGATAAATCATACATAATACTGACCAATCTATTATTATTTGCTTTTGCACCAGCTATAATATGGTCTAATACTTTAAGATCATTGGCTTTTCCTTTTGGGTTATTAGATCTTAAATTAGAGGCAAACTGTTGAAAGAAAACACCATCAATTCCATAATCATTCATCCATTTAAAATGACGATTTACTGTTTTTGCATTGGTTGAAGTAAATACATTGGCTACAGAACCATCTTTATGGGTAAAAGGTGTTGCATATTTCTCATCAGCATCTGCTTCGCTCATGTCTGGCCAAAAATCTACAGTTACTTGCCCTGGCTCAAAAGCACCACTCGCGGTTCTGTAATGATTCCAACCACGATTTGAACCATCTGTAGGCGTATTAAACCATCCTTGGTAACCTGCTAAAACTTTACCTTCGATTGAATTTTCAACAGTTTTTATGGTTAAATTTACAGAGGTGTCTGTAAACTCTTGGTAAGGTCTATTTGGGAAGGAAAGTAAGGCTGTTCTTAATGTGTTTCTTAATTCGGTTGCTTTTTCTGGTTTTGAATTAAAAATATTATTGGTTTCAAAAGGATCGTTTGCTAGGTTAAATAATTGGTCTTTGACATGGTACAATGGATATTGTGCTGCAGCTAAACTACCTAAGGAAACGTTTGGAATATAGTAGGGTAGAGGTACTTGTGTGCCATTGGGTCCATTAAAAGTTCCTCCATTTGCAATTTTTGTGTTTATGGCATCAGGATACCTTACAGTTACATATTTCCAATTTTTAGTACGTATGGCTCTAGAATAACCCAATTCAAAAAATAGATAATCATGCACTGGGGTTTTGGAATTATTGGTGATAACCTCTTTTAAACTTTTGCCATCTGTATTAGAATTCGAAACATCAACACCTGCTAAATCTAAAAAGGTTGGCGCAAAATCTATATTTTGCACTAATTCGTCATACGTACCAGAAGTAGATATACCATCTTTCCAATACATCATCAAGGGCACTTTTATGCCACCTTCGTAATTGGTTGCTTTTGCTTTGTTAAAATCTCCATGATCTGAGGTAATAATAATTAA
>P_2C_Liq_1_UnCtyDRAFT_1000321_pt1 | contig 20884 bp, 19 predicted proteins | sample Pon2CUnioCityCA_2_FD_10234 | JGI IMG/M metagenome (IMG submission 10234) | reverse complement strand
TATATTTTAACAGGAGAAATTGCACTAGCAACTTCTATTGCTTCTATAGATTTTTTAACAAAATTGGTGTTGTACTTTTTTCATGAACGAATTTGGAATAAAATAAAATGGGGAAAATAATGAACTTGAATATTGAAGAAATTAATGATTTTTTATCTGATAAAAATCCTTTAGATATTGTAAAATGGGCAGTTTCAATAGCAGAAAATCCTGTAATTACAACCAATTTCAGACCTTATGAAGTAGCTATTTTAAATGCAGTAACAGAGGTGAAAAAAGATATTAAGGTAATTTGGTGCGATACAGGTTATAATACTGTACAAACTTATAGACATGCAGAAGAGCTTATCGAAAAATTGAATTTAAACATCCATTTATATGTGCCTAAGCAAACTGTAGCCCATAGAAATGTGGTGTTAGGAGTTCCTTCTATAGATGATAAAAAACATGTGCTGTTTACAAAACAAGTAAAATTAGAACCGTTTTCTAGAGCAATGAAAGAACATCAACCAGATGTTTGGTTTACCAACTTAAGAAAAGGGCAAACCGCTTTTAGAGACAGTATCAATATTGTATCGAAAAGTAATGATGGTGTTCTAAAAATAAGCCCTTTTTATTATTGGACAGACAAAGATTTAGACACATATTTAGAGCAATACAATTTGCCAAATGAGTTCAAATATTTTGATCCTACAAAAGTAGAAAGTAACAGAGAATGTGGTTTGCATATCTAAAATACACAATTATGAATCAAAGAACATTACAGGCAGATGCTTTAGAGAGCGAAGCTATTTATATATTAAGAGAAGTCGTTGCGCAATTTGAAAAACCTGTTTTATTATTTTCTGGAGGAAAAGATAGTATTACGTTAGTAAGACTAGCCCAAAAAGCATTTTATCCAGCTAAAATTCCGTTTCCATTAATGCACATAGATACAGGTCATAATTTTCCTGAAACGATAAAATTTAGAGACGATTTAGTTAAAGAATTAGGCGTTGAATTAATTGTAAGAAACGTANAAGATAATATCGATTCTGGGAGAGTAAAAGAAGAAACGGGTAGATACGCAAGTAGAAATATTTTACAAACAGAAACCTTGTTAGATGCTATAGAAGAATTCGGTTTTGATGCTTGTATAGGTGGTGCAAGAAGAGATGAAGAAAAAGCAAGAGCCAAAGAACGTATCTTTTCTGTTAGAGATGATTTTGGTCAATGGGATGAAAAAAATCAACGTCCCGAATTGTTTGATATGTTAAACGGAAAAATAGATTTAGGGCAAAATGTACGTGTTTTTCCAATTTCAAATTGGACAGAATTAGACGTTTGGTCTTATATTCAAAAAGAGAATATCGAAATTCCGTCTATCTATTTTGCACACAAGAGAAAAACCTTTTTAAGAGATGGTTTTATTTGGTCGGCAGATGATGATGTGGTGTACAGAGATAAAGAAGAAGAGGTAGTAGAAAGAATGGTTCGTTTTAGAACGGTTGGTGATATGAGTTGTACAGCAGCAGTATTATCTCATGCAGTAGATATCCATAAAGTAGTAGAAGAAATTAGAGATTCCTCCATTTCAGAAAGAGGTGCAAGAATAGACGATAAACGCTCTGAAGCTGCAATGGAAAAGCGCAAACAACAAGGGTATTTTTAAAAGCCCCCTCAATCCCCCAAAGGGGGAAGTCAGCAAGTCTGAAAACAAAAAAATATTAATTATCAATAAAAAGTAGCATTTTTCACAAGAGTGTTCCTTCCCCAAGCCTGCATTGAGCGCAGTCGAAATGGGAAGGTTAGGATTTAATTATGAATAGCAATAAAACACAAACAAACTCAACTCCTTCTCCCTTGGGGAAGGTTGGGTTGGGGCACTTAAAAATAGCAACAGCAGGTAGTGTAGATGATGGTAAAAGTACCTTAATTGGGCGTTTATTATATGATACAAAATCCTTAACAGACGATAAATTAGAAGCTATTGAAGAGAAAAGCAAACAACGTGGTTTCGATTATTTAGATTTTTCTTTAGCAACAGATGGTTTAGTTGCAGAACGTGAGCAAGGTATTACCATTGATGTTGCACATATTTATTTTTCTACAAAAAAGAAAAGTTTCATTATTGCAGATGCTCCAGGGCATATAGAATACACAAGAAATATGGTTACAGGTGCTTCTACAGCACAAGCTTCTATTGTTTTAATTGATGCAAGAAATGGAGTTGTAGAACAAACGTATCGTCACTTTTTTATCAATAATTTATTACGCATAAAAGATGTTGTAATTGCCATTAATAAAATGGATTTGGTAGATTTTTCTGAAGAAAAATACAATATTATAAAAAGAGAAATCGAATATTTAGCAAGTAAAAGCGAATATAAAAATCAGAACTTGACGTTTATTCCTTTATCTGCCTTACAAGGCGATAATGTTGTAGAAAAATCAGAAAATATGCCTTGGTACAAAGGCGAAACATTGTTAAATCATTTAGAAAAATTAGATGCAGAAGATATAAATGATGTTTCTCAAACACGTTTTCCTGTTCAAACAGTAATTAGACCAAAAACAGAAGAACATCACGATTTTAGAGGTTATGCAGGTAAAATTTATGGTGGCGATTTTGAAATTGGCGATAAAGTAGCTGTATTACCATCGCAAACAACATCAACCATAAAAAGTATACATTTTTTTAATGAAGAATACGCCAAAGCAAAAAGTGGAAGTTCTGTAACCATAACTCTAGACGATAATGTGAATATAAGTAGAGGAGATATGTTGGTAAAAGTAGATGAAGAACCTACCATTACAAAACAACTAGATGCAACCATTTGTTGGATGGATAAAGAACCTTTACAAGCATCACAAAAATATTATATCAAGCATGGTGTAAATGATGCACAAGCAAAAATCACCCAATTACATAGCATCATAAAAACAGATTTTTCTGGAAAATTAGAAAAACCATCAGCGTTAGAATTAAACCAAATTGGTGATGTTCAATTAAAGTTAAGTAAACCATTATCGGTAGATGCTTACAATCAAAATAAATCTAATGGAGCGTTTATTTTAATCAATCCAAAAACAAACAATACAGTTGGTGTTGGTTTTATAAAGTAGAAAAACGACGAGTTTGGTAGTTAGAAGATGTAAAATGTTTTTTAAATCTTAGCTATCAACATTTAAACACAAACAAATGCAAAGTTTTAGAACAGAAATAGAAAATCCAGTTGTAGAAAAAGATATTATTGAATTGGCAGAAAAAATTGCTGCATTTAATAACCTACAAATTGATGAAGAAAAATTTAGAAGTTTACGTTTAGCAAGAGGTGTATATGGTCAGCGTCAGCAAGGTGTTCAAATGATTCGTATAAAATTACCTTATGGTAAAGTAAAAAGTAATCAATTAAAAAGAATTGCAGAGGTTTCAGATGAATATTCTAGAGGAAGATTGCACATTACAACTCGTCAAGATATTCAAATTCACTATGTAGATCTAAATAGAACGCCACAACTTTGGGCCGCATTAGAAAGAGATAAAGTAACTTTAAGAGAGGCTTGTGGTAATACTGTAAGAAACGTAACCGCTTCAGAAACAGCAGGTATAGATATAAATGAGCCCTTTGATGTTTCTCCCTATGCAGATGCGCTTTTTAGATTCTTTTTAAGAAATCCAATTTGTCAAGAAATGGGAAGAAAATTTAAAGTTTCTTTTTCGTCTTCAGATCAAGATACAGGTCTTTCTTACATGCACGATTTAGGTTTTATTGCTAAAACAGAAGCTGGTGTTCGTGGTTTTAAAGTAATGCTTGGTGGTGGTTTAGGATCTCAGCCAAGACATGCAGATTTGTTTTATGATTTTTTACCAAGTGATAAAATAATTCCTTTAATGGAAGGTGTTTTAAGAATTTTTGATAGATATGGAGAACGTAAAAGTAGAGCCAAAGCTAGGATGAAATTTTTAATAAAAGATATTGGTTTAGATAGCTTTAAAGAATTGGTAGAGAAAGAGCAAAAAGCAATTGAATTTAAATCTGTACCAATTGATGCAGATGCTTATGAAAGCTCAAAACCTGTTGATATAAAAGAAATACCAAAAGTAGAAATTAAAAATCATCAAGCTTTTGAAACTTGGAAATTAACCAATGTAATTCCTCAAAAACAAAAAGGATATATTGCTATTGGTATAAAAGTTTTATTAGGCGATTTTTATACAGACAAAGCAAGGCTATTAGCTGATTTAGTTGAAAATTTTGCAGCAGGAGAAATTAGATTATCTCTCCGTCAAAATATTTTAATTCCTTTTGTAAAAGAAGAGTTAGTTCCTTTTTTTTATCAAGAACTAGAAAAGTTAAATTTTGTAGAAGCAGGTTATAATAAAGCAGTAGATATTACGGCTTGTCCAGGCACAGATACTTGTAATTTGGGTATTGCAAGCAGTACAGGTATTGCAGCAGAATTAGAAAGAGTTATAGCTGCAGATTATCCTCAATATTTAAAAAACGAAGATTTAATCATTAAAATTAGTGGCTGTATGAATGCTTGTGGCCAGCATAATATGGCAAATATTGGCTTTCAAGGTATGTCTGTACGCACCCCAGAAAAGTTAGTAGCGCCAGCTTTACAAGTACTTTTAGGAGGTGGTAATTTAGGTGATGGAAATGGAATTTTTGCAGATAAAGTTGTAAAAGTGCCAAGTAGAAGAGGTCCTGAAGCTCTACGCAGAATTTTAAATGATTTTGAAGTAAATTCTAATGGAAATAAGTTTGTTGATTATTACAAAATAAAAGGCGAACGTTATTTTTATGATTTATTGAATGATTTACAAGATGTTACCAATCTAACCCAAGAAGATTTTATTGACTGGGGAACCAATGAAGAATATGTTAAGCAAATCGGAATTGGAGAATGTGCTGGTGTTGTTATCGATTTAATAGCAACTTTATTTTTAGAAAGTGAAGAGAAAATTGAAAAAGCAAAAGAAGCTTTTGTAAACAACGTATATTCAAACGCTATTTATCATACTTACAGTTCTTTGGTAAACTCTGCAAAAGCATTGTTATTAGCAGAAAATACCAAAACAAATTCGCAAGCAAATATTATTAAATTGTTTGATGAGTATTTTATTGACACTAAAAAAATTGATATAGGAACTTCATTTTCTGAATTTATTTATCAGATTCATAAATACGCTCCAAAAGAAGAGTTTGCAAAAAAATATATAAAAGATGCTGAATGTTTTTTACAACAAGTAAGAACTTTTAGAGAAAACGAAACAGCAGTCAACGAAACTATAAATTAGGAGGTATGATTTTTAAAAATCCAAAATTAACGGTAGTTGGAGCTGGTCCTGGAGATGTAGATCTAATCACATTAAAAGCCATAAAAACTTTAAAAAATGCAGATGTTGTTTTGTATGATGCTTTGGTAAACGAAGAATTATTAGACCATATCAACCCAAAAGCAGAAATTATTTTTGTGGGAAAACGCAGAGGTTGTTACAGATATCAGCAAGAGCAAATTAACGATTTAATTGTAGCCAGAGCAAAAACACATGGGCATGTTGTTCGTTTAAAAGGTGGAGACCCATTTATTTTTGGACGTGGAGCAGAAGAAATGGAGTTCGCAGCAAGTTTTGGCATAGAAACAGCTATGGTTCCAGGTATTTCATCTTCTTTAGCAGTACCTGCATATCAAAATATACCTTTAACAAAAAGAGGAAATGCAGAAAGTTTTTGGGTAATTACAGGCACAACAAAAGACCATAAATTGTCTAATGATGTTGCGATAGCAGCAAAATCAAACGCAACTATAGTGATTTTAATGGGAATGGGAAAATTGCCAGAAATCATCAAATTATTTCAACAAGAACATAAAAATAATTTACCAGTAGCAATTATTCAAAATGGAACAAGAGATAACGAAAAAATCGGAGTTGGCACGGTAGATACCATTTTAGATGTGGTAAAAAAACAAAAATTAAGCAATCCTGCAATTATTGTTTTGGGTGAAGTTGTAAATCACAGGCAAATATTAGCAAATGTTCAACAAGAACATCAAAAAGCACTAATTGCTTAATTTTTTGTAATGGAAAGAAACTATTTATATCCTATTTTCTTAAAAACTAAAAACCTGCAAATATTAATTGTTGGTGGTGGCTTTGTTGCTGAAGAAAAATTAACGTTTTTACTAAAATCGAGTCCTAATGCGAATGTAACAATGGTTTCGCCAATGTTTAGAGAAGGTACAAAAACCTTAGCTAAAACAGGAAATGTAAAAATAATTCAAAAAAAATATAGCAAGCGATTTTTAAAAGGAAAACATATTGTGGTAGCAACTACAGATATTCCTGCCATTAATCAAAATGTTTACAAACATTGTAGAAAGCGCAGTATTTTAGTAAATGTAGCAGATAACCCGCCTTTTTGCGATTTTTATATGGGAGGTATTGTAACCAAAGGGAACGTAAAAGTGGCAATTTCTACCAACGGAAAATCGCCAACAACAGCCAAAAGATTACGTCAGTTTTTTGAAGAAGTAATTCCAGAAAATATAGACGATTTAGTGAAAAATTTAAATGAATATAGAAAAACCATCAAAGGAAATTTTGAGGAAAAAGTAGAAAAGTTAAACGAGTTTACAAAAAGTTTAGTAGAAAAAAAATAGAAATATTGAGACCTTTCAGTTTTTTAAAATTTGAAAGTTCTAAAAAAAGTAAATTATGATACAAACAGATATCCTAATTATTGGAGCAGGACCAACAGGTTTATTTACCGTTTTTGAAGCAGGTTTATTAAAATTAAAATGTCATTTAATAGATGCATTGCCAGAACCTGGTGGGCAGTGTTCAGAAATTTATCCTAAAAAACCTATTTATGATATACCTGCATACCCAGAAATTTTAGCAGGAGATTTAACAAAAAATCTATTAGAACAAATCAAGCAATTTGAACCTGGATTTACATTAGGAGAAAGAGCAGAAACTATAGACAAACAAGAAGATGGTACTTTTATTGTAACTACAAATAAAGGTACAAAACATCATGCAAAAGTGGTGGCTATTGCTGGTGGTTTAGGTTCTTTTGAACCAAGAAAACCCTTGTTAGAAAATATTGCAAAGTTTGAAGATTTTGGAGTTGAGTATATTATAAAAGAACCAGAATTTTACAGAAATAAAAGAGTCGTAATTTCTGGTGGAGGAGATTCTGCTTTAGATTGGGCAATCTTCTTATCAGATGTTGCTTCAGAAGTAACTTTAATTCACAGAAGAAATGAATTTAGAGGCGCTTTAGACTCTGTAGAGAAAGTGCAGGAATTAAAAAACTTAGGTAAAATAAACTTGATAACGCCAGCAGAAGTTAAAGCTATATTAGGTACAGAAAAAGTATCAGGTGTGGTTGTAGAAAAAAAGGGCGAAGACGCTTTTATGATTGATACAGATCATTTTATTCCACTTTTTGGCTTATCTCCAAAACTAGGCCCTATAGGAAACTGGGGTTTAGAAATCGAGAAAAATGCCATTAAAGTTAATAATGCTTTAGATTATCAAACTAATATTCCAGGTATTTATGCCATAGGAGATGTAAATACCTATCCTGGAAAATTAAAGTTAATTCTTTGCGGATTTCACGAAGCAACCCTAATGTGTCAAAGTGCTTATAAACGTATTTTTCCAGATAAAAAATATGTAATGAAATATACTACTGTAGGTGGTGTAGATGGTTTTGACGGAACAAGAAAAGAAGCGCCAAAAGCAGTCGTAAAAGCCATCAATTAAATTTTTAGAAGCTATTTCTAGCTTTCTACTATATTTTTTATTTTTGTTACATGCGTATAAAAGAATCTTAAAAATAAAGAATAAAAATATCAACAGATATTTGAAATATTTCAATGTGGGCTAAATTTGCTTAAAAGTCATTGCTTTCTTTCAACAAATAATCAATCTATATTGTTAGGTTTCTGTAACTTTGCAAAAAGGCAGCAGTTATCATAGCTAACTATAAAAACTATTAACTAGGCAGATGCAAGACATCAATATAAAAATAACAGATAGAAATGGCGTAACACATGATATAGTTGCACCAACAGACATGGCAATGAACTTAATGGAAGTTGTGCGTTCTTACGAATTAGCAGAAGAAGGAACCATTGGTATTTGTGGTGGAATGGCAATGTGTGCATCTTGCCAATGTTATGTAAAATCAGACCACGAATTACCAGAAATTAGCGATGATGAAGACGCGATGTTAGCAGAAGCATTTCATGTAGAAGATAACAGTAGACTAGGTTGTCAAATTCAAATAACCCCAGAAATTAACGGTTTAGAAGTAGAGTTAGCACCAGAATCATAAGTTTTATGAAAGAAATAAAAGAAAAAGTTCAAGTAATAAATTATAGTATGTGTTTAAGAGACACTGTAGAAGTTTTTACAAAACAACTTTTAAATTGTTTGTTTGATAAGGTTTATCAAAAAGAGAATGCTGTAAAAACTAAAAATAAATTCTTTAAAATTTTAGAGAGATTAGAGGTAGATAATGAAAACTGTTCCTGGTTAGCCTTTGAAAATACATTTCCTAAAATTAGAAAAAAATTAGATTTAGATGCGCAAGCTGCTGTAAATAGAGATCCAGCCGCAAAAAGTTTACAAGAAATTTATTTAGCATATCCAGGGTTTTACGCAATTGCAGTGTATAGATTAAGCAATCAGTTATTAAAACAAAAAATCCCTGTTTTACCTAGAATGATGAGCGAGTTTGCACACAGTACAACAGGTACAGACATTCATCCAGGTGCAGAAATTGGCGAATCTTTTTTTATAGATCATGCAACTGGTATTGTTATCGGAGAAACTACAATAATAAAAAATAATGTAACCATTTTTCAAGGGGTAACTTTAGGCGGAATCCAAGTTAAAAAAAATATGGCATCTACCAAAAGACATCCAACCATAGAAAACAATGTTGTCATTTATGCAAATGCTACAATTTTAGGTGGTGATGTAGTTATTGGAGAAAACTCTGTAATTGGAGCCAATGTATGTGTAACTGAATCAATTTCAAAAGATTCGGTAGTTACAGTTCAAGCAGAAAATAAAATCTTTCAAAGAAAATAAATCACATGAAAACAAAAAGTATCATAGATTTTGTAGGAAATACACCTTTGGTGGAAGCTCAAAATATTTTTAAAAAAGAAGGAGTTACACTTTTACTAAAACTAGAAGGTAACAATCCAGGAGGAAGTGTTAAAGATAGAGCTGCCTATAATATGATTTCTGAAGCTTTGAAAAGAAATAATATTAAAAAAGGCGATACTTTAGTAGAAGCAACCAGTGGTAACACAGGGATTGCTTTGGCTTTAATGGCAAAAGTTTTAGGTGTAAATATGGTATTGGTTATGCCCGAAAACTCAACTATAGAAAGAGTAAAAACCATGCGTGCTTATGGTGCAAAAGTGCATTTAACACCACAAAAACTAGGTATGGAAGGTTCTATAGATTTTGCTTTAGAGTTAAAATATAAAAAAGGGTATTTTAGATTAAATCAGTTTGATAATACAGATAATTCTAAAGCACATTATAAAACTACAGGCCCAGAAATTTGGAGAGATACAGAAGGTAAAGTAACACATTTTGTTGCTGCAATGGGTACCACAGGAACTATAATGGGAGTTTCAGATTTTTTAAAAGAAAAAAATAAAAATATTACCATTGTAGGAGCACAACCTAAAGATGGTGCCAAAATCCCAGGAATTAGAAAATGGCCAGAAGAATACTTACCTGCTATTTTTAATAAAAATAAAGTAGATCAAGTTATTGGAGTAAGTGAGCAAGAAGCTATTACTATGACCAAAAGATTGGCAACAGAAGAAGGTATTTTTGCAGGTATGAGTAGTGGAGGTTCTATAGCAACAGCCATAAAAGTAGCTGAAAAATTAGATAAAGGTGTCGTAGTTGCCATTGTATGCGATAGAGGAGATCGTTATCTATCATCTTCACTTTTCGAATAAGTATTTTTTTAAAGTATAATATTCTTTAAATAAAAAAATAATCCTTTTATTTGTAGTATCGTTCATAATCTTATTGATTTACGTTATCATGAAAGGCAGAGGGATTAGACCCAATGAAGCCTTGGCAACCTCTCACTTTTGAGAAAGGTGCTACATTCTACCTGTATTGAACTTGTTTCAGTAACCTATAAAAAGGGACAGATAACAGCGAAAAAATTACCTTTCCTGATGACATATATTGATAAAAATATCAGAAAATGTCAAACATTTACAAAGAATTACAAAAAAGAATTTTAGTTTTAGATGGTGCAATGGGTACCATGTTGCAAGCCTATAAATTTACAGAAGAAGATTTTAGAGGAAAACGCTTTATAGACTACCCAACACCATTGCAAGGTAACAACGATTTGTTGTCTATTACCCAACCAGAAGCTATTAAAACTATCCATGGTAAATATTTTGAAGCTGGTGCTGATATAGTAGAAACCAATACATTTTCTGGAACAACCATAGCAATGGCAGATTATCAAATGGAAGATTTAGTATATGAACTAAACTATCAATCAGCAAAAATTGCGAAAGAAGTAGCAGAAGAATTTACAAAAAAAGAACCACAAAAACCACGTTTTGTAGCAGGTTCTATTGGACCTACAAATAGAACAGCAAGCATGTCTCCAGATGTAAATAATCCCGGTTATAGAGCGGTTACTTTTAACGAATTAAGAATTGCTTATAAACAACAAGTAGAAGCTTTATTAGATGGTGGAGCAGATTTATTATTAGTAGAAACTGTATTTGATACCTTAAATGCAAAAGCGGCTTTATTTGCAATAGAAGAAGTAAAAGACGAAAGAAATATAGAAGTTCCAACCATGTTAAGCGGCACCATTACAGATGCTTCAGGTAGAACTTTATCAGGGCAAACAGCAGAAGCTTTTTTAATTTCTGTTTCTCATATACCATTATTATCTGTGGGTTTTAATTGTGCTTTGGGAGCCAATTTATTACAACCTCATTTAGAAGCAATTGCTAATAAAACAAACTTTGCAATTTCTGCTCATCCCAATGCAGGTTTGCCAAATGCTTTTGGTGAATATGATGAAACTCCAGAAGAAATGGGCGAGCAAATAGAAGAATATTTAAAGAAAAATTTAATTAATATTATTGGTGGTTGTTGTGGTACATCTCCAGAACATATAAAAGTGATCGCAAATATTGCCAAAAAGTATCAACCTAGAAAATTAGTTATTGGTTAGTGGTTTTTAGTTTTTGGTTGACGCCAAAATACCATTAACTATAAACTTACAACCAAAAACCATTTAATAATATGAATTATACAGATTTAGACGTTTGGAAATATTCCAGAGAACTTGTAAAAAAAGTATATCTACTAACAAAAAAATTTCCAAAAGAAGAAATATATGGATTAACAAATCAAATTAGAAGATCTGTGGTTTCTGTCCCTTCTAATATCGTAGAAGGCATTGGAAGACAGTCAAACAAAGAAACAATTCATTTTTTATACATCGCTAAAGGTTCTTTACAAGAAGTTGAAACACAATTGTATCTATCTTTTATTTAGATTATATGTCAAAGGAAGATTTAAAAATTATTTTAGAAAAAGTGATTTCATGCAAGAAATTATTAAATGGTTTTATTAATTATTATAAAAAATTATAAGTATGAGTGAGACCAAAAACCAACAACCAATAACCATTAACCAAAAACGTTACATGAAATTGTCTGGATTAGAACCACTAGTTCTAACCGAGAACAGCAATTTTATAAACGTTGGAGAACGAACAAATGTCGCAGGTTCTCGTAAGTTTTTACGTTTAATTAAAGAAGAAAAATTTGACGAGGCTCTTGATATTGCAAGGCATCAAGTAGATGGTGGTGCACAAATTATCGATATTAACTTTGATGACGGCTTAATTGATGGAAAACAAGCCATGGTTCGTTTCTTAAATTTAATTGCAGCAGAACCAGATATTTGTAGAGTACCAATAATGATTGATAGTTCCAAGTGGGAAATCATAGAAGCTGGACTGCAAGTGGTACAAGGAAAATGTGTGGTAAACTCCATTTCTTTAAAAGAAGGAGAAGAAAAATTTATTTGGGAGGCCACTCAAATAAAACGTTATGGAGCAGCCGTAATTGTAATGGCTTTTGACGAAGTTGGGCAAGCAGATAATTACCAAAGACGCATCGAAATTGCCAAACGTTCTTATGATATTTTAGTTAATAAAGTAAATTTTGCATCCGAAGATATTATTTTCGATTTAAATATTTTTCCTGTAGCAACAGGTATGGATGAACACAAAAGAAATGCTATCGATTTTATAGAAGCAACAAAGTGGGTAAGAGAAAATTTACCCAATGTTTCTGTAAGTGGTGGTGTAAGTAACGTTTCATTTTCGTTTAGAGGAAATAATGGTGTTCGTGAAGCAATGCACTCTGTGTTTTTATATCATGCCATAAAAAACGGAATGAATATGGGGATTGTAAACCCTGCTTTGTTAGAGGTTTATGATGACATTCCAAAAGATTTATTAGAACATGTAGAAGACGTAATTTTAGACAGAAGAGAAGATGCCACAGAACGTCTTTTAGATTTTGCAGAAACTGTAAAAGGGTCTAAAAAAGAAGCTGGTGCAGATTTATCTTGGAGAGAAAACACATTGCAAGAAAAAATTACACATGCCTTAGTAAAAGGGATTGACGCTTTTATTATAGAAGATGTAGAACAAGCAAGACAAGAAGCTGAGGCACCTATCGAAGTCATAGAAGGTCATTTAATGATTGGTATGAATGTAGTAGGTGATTTATTTGGAGCAGGAAAAATGTTTTTGCCTCAAGTAGTAAAATCTGCAAGAGTCATGAAAAAAGCTGTTGCGTATCTAAATCCATTTATTGAAGCTGAAAAATCTGATAAATCAGAACCCGTTGGTAAAATTTTAATGGCAACTGTGAAAGGGGATGTGCATGATATTGGTAAAAATATTGTGAGTGTTGTTTTGGCTTGTAATAATTACGAAATTGTAGACTTAGGTGTGATGGTTCCACCAGAAAAAATTATACAAACAGCTATAGATGAAAGAGTAGATGCTATTGGTTTAAGTGGTTTGATAACACCATCTTTAGATGAAATGGTTTATCTAGCAAAAGAAATGCAACGTCAAAACTTTGAAGTTCCTCTATTAATTGGTGGTGCAACAACTTCTAAAGCACATACAGCAGTAAAAATAGATACACAATACAAAAATGCCGTAGTGCATGTTAATGATGCCTCAAGAGCCGTAACAGTTGTAGGAGATTTATTAAACAAAAAATCGAGCCATTTATATACTGCAAAATTGAAAAAAGATTATGACGAATTTAGAACCAAGTTTTTAAAACGTGGGAAAGAAAAATCATATATTTCCATTGAAGCTGCTAGAAAACGTAAGTATAAAATAGATTGGGAAACCACAGAAATAAAAAAGCCAAACGAACTTGGAATTCAAACCTTAGAACAACTAAGTTTAAAAGAATTGGTGCCCTTTATAGATTGGAGTCCGTTTTTTAGAAGTTGGGATTTACATGGTAAATACCCAGCTATTTTAACAGACAATTTGGTTGGCGAACAAGCCATAGAATTGTTTAACGATGCTCAAAAAATGTTGCAAGAAATTATAGCAAAACAATTGCTAAAACCCAAAGCAATATTTGGCTTGTTTGAAGCAAACTCAATTAACCATGATGATATTTCTGTTCATAAAAAAGGCAAAGAAATTACCGTTTTTAGAACTTTAAGACAACAACTTAAAAAAAGAGAAGGAATCCCTAATTTAGCATTAGCCGATTTTATTGCAACAAAAGAAACAAAAAAAACAGATTATATTGGTACATTTTGTGTAGCTATTTTTGGCGCACAAGAATTGGCCAACAGTTACAAAGCAAAAGAAGACGATTACAATGCAATTATGGCCCAAGCTATAGCTGATAGGCTTGCAGAAGCTTTTGCAGAATATTTACACAAACAAATAAGAATAAAACATTGGGGGTATGCTACAGATGAAGCTTTAACCAATGAAGATTTAATAAAAGAAAATTACAAAGGTATTCGACCTGCACCAGGTTATCCTGCATGTCCAGATCATTTAGAAAAAGAAACAATTTGGAAGTTACTAGATGTAGAAAATCAAATAGGAGTTAGCTTAACAGAAAGTTTAGCCATGTGGCCAGCAGCAGCAGTTTCTGGATATTATTTTGCCAACAAAGAAGCCAAATATTTTGGTTTGGGTAAAATTACAGAAGATCAAGTAACCGATTTTGCAACAAGAAAAGGAATTACATTAGAAAAAGCGAAAAAATGGTTGCATCCTAATTTGGCAGAAGAATAGTTTTTTTAGACCTTACGGGCTTTTAAAGCAAAAGTGGGTTTTGCGTTAGCGATTGAAATGGCATCCTTTTTGGTTGTCAGTTAGAGTGAATTTTGAGGAACGAAAAATTTGTAACGAGAACAAAGCAAAAAAGATATAATGTAAAGCGCGACCTTTAGGGAACGCCCAAAAAATAAGTTTAGCGTTAAAAGTTTAGGGTGTTTTAACCAAAAACGAATAACCAAAAACGAATAACTAATTAAAATGAAAATTACAGACCACATTAAAAATGCAAACGGAAAAACATTGTTTTCCTTTGAAATTATTCCACCTAAAAAAGGAAATAATATACAAGAATTATACAATAATATAGATCCTTTAATGGAGTTTAATCCACCATTTATAGATGTAACCACTTCTAGAGAGGAGTATGTGTATGTAGAAAAATCGGGTTTATTAGATAGAAAACTAACTAGAATGCGCCCAGGAACTTTAGGTATCTGTGCAGCCATAAAACATAAGTACGAGGTAGATACAGTACCACATGTACTTTGTGGAGGTTTTACCAAAGAAGAAACCGAATATTTGTTAGTAGACTGTCAATTTTTAGGTATAAATAATGTAATGGCATTAAGAGGAGATGCTATGAGTCATCAAAAATATTTTTCGCCATCCAAAGGGGGGCACGAATATGCCTCTCAATTAGTAGCTCAAATACAAGATTTAAATGGTGGTAAATACTTGCACGATGTTGTAGAACCAGAAAACGCTGCCGATTTTTGCATTGGTGTTGCTGGTTATCCAGAAAAACACTTAGAAGCGCCCTCTTTACAAACCGATTTAAAACGCCTAAAAGAAAAGGTAGATGCAGGTGCAGATTATGTGGTTACACAAATGTTTTTCGACAATAAAAAGTATTTCGAGTTTGTAGAAGCCGCAAAAAAAATTGGTATAAATGTGCCTATTATACCAGGAATTAAGCCCTTGGCTGTAAAACGTCATTTACAAATTTTACCACAAGTATTTAGAATCGATTTGCCAGAAACTTTAATAAACGAAGTTTCTAAATGCAAAACCAATAAAGATGTGCGCCAAGTAGGTGTAGAGTTTGCCATTGCTCAATCTAAAGAGTTGTTGGCAGCAGGTGTGCCAGTATTGCACTATTATTCTATGGGAAAATCGTCTAACATAAAAGAAATTGCGAAACAAGTTTTTTAGGGCGTGCCCTTTTTTGTTTTAAAATTTTGCAAGGCAAAACGAAAACAAAAAACGTCAGGCTTTCGGCACTCGCTTTGCACAAAAAAGTGCAAGAGCTCAAACAAAGCCTCAATCCTTCACGCACATACTTATAAAAGCTATTGCATATAGAAACCATTGATAGTTTTATCAATAGAAATAATTTAAGCAAAATAAAAAGGCAAATAATTTAATTACTTTTGTATATCAAATTAATAACAATCAATTTTAAAAACATATAAAATGGCATTAGAAATAACAGACGCAACTTTTGAAGAAGTAGTATTAAAATCAGACAAACCAGTATTAGTAGATTTTTGGGCAGCTTGGTGTGGGCCATGCAGAATGGTAGGACCCATTGTAGACGAAATACATGCAGAATACGATGGTAAAGCAGTTGTAGGTAAAGTAGATGTAGATGCCAACCAAGAATTTGCTGCAAAATACGGAGTTAGAAACATACCAACAGTTTTAGTGTTTAAAAACGGAGAAGTTGTAGACAAACAAGTAGGTGTTGCTCCAAAAAAAACATATACAGATAAAATAGAAGCTGCGTTATAGTAGAGTAGCAATATTTTTTATGATCTTAAAAAGGTTTGGCTAACGCTAAACTTTTTTTTATTTTAGTGAAATTCAATTTTTAAAAGTAACAAAAGCTATTTTGTAATAATATTTAGACAATAGTACAGATTATAACCCTATTTTTAAAGAAACTATAGCAAACTACAGATCATTTAAAAAGAGTATTAGAAACTAAAAAGTAAGTATGAATTTATCTAAAATAAAATCTTCTGAAATTAAAAACCTAAACATGTTAGCAAAAAGTGTGGTAGAAGGTTTTATAACAGGTATGCATAAAAGTCCATTTCATGGTTTTTCTGTAGAGTTTTCTGAGCACAAACTTTATAATAAAGGCGAAAGTACACGTCATATAGATTGGAAATTGTATGCGAAAACAGAAAAGTTATATACTAAAAAATACGAAGAAGAAACTAATTTGCGTTGTCATATTATTATAGATAATTCTGCATCTATGCATTACCCCATTGTAAAAAAGCAAACATTAGCTTCTTTAAATAAGGTGGGTTTTTCTGCGGTAGCGGCAGCCTCTTTAATGGAAATCTTAAAGCGTCAAAGAGATGCTATCGGTTTAAGCATTTATTCAGATTTATATGAATATTACGCACCCGAAAAAGGGAGTGAACGTCATAGAAAGATGTTAATTCATCAATTAGAACAATTATTAGTGTCAACATCTACCAAGACTACAGAAACGTATAAATATTTGCATGAAATTGCAGAAAAAATTCACAGACGTTCATTAATTTTTCTGTTTACTGATATGTTTCAAACAACCAAAAAAAACGAGGCGCTTTTTGAAGCTTTACGTCATTTAAAATACAACAAACACGAGGTGGTTTTATTTCATACGTTTGATGGTAAAACAGAACTAAACTTTAATTTTGATAATTCACCCAAGAAATTTATTGATTTAGAAACCAGAGAAGAAATAAATGTTTACGCAGAAAATGTTAAAGAAAAATACAGGGAAATTGTAGAAAATTATTTTAAAGATTTGAAAAATAAATGTTTACAGTATCAAATAGATTATGTTCCTGTAGATATTAATGCAGGTTTTAATGATGTATTGACAAAATATTTAATTAGTAGAAAAAAAATTAGATAATAATTCATTTTTTTATTTGCAGATATTAAAATCTATTATATATTTGCATCCGCTATAAGCAACGGTTTGGTAGTTCAGCTGGTTAGAATACCTGCCTGTCACGCAGGGGGTCGCGGGTTCGAGTCCCGTCCAGACCGCAAAAAGCATCTCATTTATGAGATGCTTTTTTTGGTTTTGTGTCACTGTAAATTATTGTTTTTCAATTATTTACGTGGTAAAATTTTACTATTTTTTCACAATCTCAAAAACCGCTCGGGGACTAAACCGGGGACTCTTTTTTTTCTTGTAACCTAAAACAATTTTTATTTTTTTAAATAAAGCGATGTTGACAGCATTTAGGCTGCGTTTTGATTTTTTGCTCTAAAAAAACCAATAGATATCTCGGTTTTTAAAAGAGTTAAAAAATAACTTATTGTAAAGGATGTATTCTAAAGTAAATACATATTGATTTTCATTGTTTTTTATTTTATTTTAAAACCTCTTCCGCAATTGGTTTTACTGGGATTTTCCTTTGGTTGTTTTTCTTTATTATTTTTGATGATATTTAATAAAATTAAAGTTTCAAATCCATTAGAAGTTCCATTGAAAACAATGACAATCATGGTCAAAAAAGGAATTGAATATTTTAAAATTATTCTAGGAGATAATATTTAAGTTTTTATTACCTTTTTTACTTCTTTTTTACAAGGTAAATAATATTTTTTTCATTGTGAATTTCAATATCTTTAAAATCAATTAATTTTAAGCATTGGTTTCATTGAGAACCTTATATTTTATCGTCAAGTGGACTATTGATTTTATCGGGGTTTTGCTTTGTTAGTTTGTGCTTGTTATTTTTGATGATATTTTAATAAAATTAAAGTATCAAACCCATTATGAGTTCCATTTAAAATAATGAAAATAATCGTTAAAAAGGAATTGAGTATTCTAAAATTATTCTAAGAGATAATATTTAATTTTTTAATACCTTTTTAACTCCTTTCTTACAATGAAAATAATTATTTTTTTCATTGTGAATTTCAGATTCCTAAAGATTAATGAATTTTAAGTAATGGTTTCATTGAAAACCTTAAATTTTATAGACAAGTGGCTTATTGATTTTATTGCAGTTTTCCTTTGGTAGTTTGTGCCTATTATTTTTGATGATTTTTATTAAAATTAAAGTATTAAAAGTACAAAATAAAATGTTGCGGACATATTTTGTTTATAAAACAATAAAATCAAAAGCAGAATTGAAGTTAAAGGTTACTGTCCAGTAATTGGAAGTAAAAGTAACGAATTGTTTAAAACTTCATATTCAATATTTTTCACACCAGTAAAATTAAAATTATCATTATACATTGGTAGAATATCATTTCTTTGAGTTAAAGTTTCAGAAATATCCGTACTGTTCCCTCTAAATGAATCAGGAGCTGTAGAATTATTATTAGATGGCCCATAACCATTCCCGAAATTCACACTAAAATATGATACATCTGTGAATATATCATTTATTGTAAATTCATTTCTGTCTCCGTATGGATTTTCATTATTTACGCCACCATGTATAACCACATAATATGTGAAATTTGGATTTAGTATAATACCGTTTTCAAGCCAATCAACCTCAAATCCTAATCCATTGTTAATATTATTTGTTTTATCTTGGAATAGTTCAAATCCATAATCTTCTAAAAATCTCATTCCTGTAAGTTTAATACTCTGTTTCACCTTAAAGGATAAAATAAAATCATTTTTACTTTCAAAAGATGAACTTTTTTGAGTTGAACTTTGGCCAGTAAACATATTTCCACCATCAGATGAACCTCTGTAAGTAATTAAATAAAATTTATTATCAGCTATATTAAACAGAATACTGTTTTCAGGATTATTTGTCATATTAATTTCCCCTGGCGTACCAAAAAATACGTTAACAAAACCACTTGAAATTCCTTCATTGCCTTGAGGCCCGGTCAAATCACTTGTAGTAAATGAAGTTCCATCGGTGTAATCAAAGGTAAAAGTTCCGTCACCGTTATCAGAAGTTGATTCAATACCATTTCCACTAGGACCTGTTAAGGAGTTAATAAAATCTTGTTCGGTTCCTGTATTCCCTAATGAAAGCCACACATCATAAGCTGATAGACCGTCAACACCGTCTTCTCCATCAATACCATTATTACCAGACATGCCAGCACTTGCCCACTGTGTTCCATTATAAAAATAAAAACCAAAATCTTGATCCGTTTGATAAATCATCAAGCCGGAAGCTGGTGATACAATTGCATTTCTCTGAGTTTCTGTCATCCTTGGTATTAATAACCCTTTTGAGGTAGAGGTTATATCTAGTGCAGACGAAGCATCTGGTGTTGTTGTGCCTATTCCCACCTGAGCATATGTTGTTGCAGTTAATAATACTGCTGCTAATAATATAAATAATTGTTTCATTTGTTTTTTATTTTTAATATTTTTTGGTTTATTTAATCTTTTAGTTTTGTTTTATCCCCAACCAGGACTTGGAGGTACAGATGCCGCTTGTGCCTTTTTCGGGCTTAGAATCATAAAGGTACCCATGGCTGTTAGTGTAGTATATTTTCCCATTTTCTTGATAGCTTCTTTTCTACTGATATCATCGGTACCGTTAGGTGTGTTTTCTGTTTTTTTCATCTTAAATACTTATTTTATGACTATTTTTTTTGTAAAAACAATATTTTCGGTTCTGTCGCATCTGCTAAAATTAAGCATCAAGTTTTAAACTAATTTAATTTTTCAAGAAGCTAATGATATAAATGATTTGTAGGTTGAACTTTCAGGGTTCACCAGTTGATTTTTCTTTATCATTCTAACTACTTCTATTCCTGATATGGTTCTCTTTGCTGATTCAAATTCTTTAAAACCTAGACCTAGCATAATACGCCACTTTATCATTCGATGGTCTTGTTCTACAATATTATTGAGGTATTTGCATTGCCTTATTTTTATGTTTGAATAGTTTCTTCGATTGTATAGTTTTATCGCAGCTTTATTCGACCCACTCTTATCGATGTTTATAAGTTCTGGATTAACATTATTCTCTATGGCTTTGATTAAAAATTTCTGTGCAGATATACGTTGTCTTCTTTTAGTTAACAAAAAGTCTACAGTATTCCCTTCTTTATCAACTGCTCTGTATAAATATCTCCACTCACCCTTTACCTTAATATAGGTTTCATCTAGTCTCCACCTTTTTCCAACTAATTTTTTTCTCTTTCTGAATTGTTGTTCTACAAGGGGTGTGAATTTGAATACCCAGCGTTGAATAGTAGCATGATCCACTTTGACTCCTCTGATAGATAAAAGTTCTTCTACATCTCTATAGCTAAGACTAAACCTTAATTTGAAGTAAACAGCTTGTAATATGATTGCTTTAGGAAAACAGTGACCTTTGAACATCTTTTTGTTGTAAATATAAAAAAATAAAATTTTTCATTACATTAGATGCGACAGAACCACAAAATCTACTGTACTTTATAAAAAGTATAAAAAAAAGACCCAAACAATGTGTTTGAGTCTTTATAAATAGTGTTGTATTATTATTTGATTAAAAATTCTGTTCTACGGTTTTGATCATGTTGTTCTTTAGTACATT
>P_2C_Liq_1_UnCtyDRAFT_1000320_pt1 | contig 20959 bp, 22 predicted proteins | sample Pon2CUnioCityCA_2_FD_10234 | JGI IMG/M metagenome (IMG submission 10234) | reverse complement strand
GCTTCCATGCGCATCTAGTTTCACAGGTTCAGACTTTGTTAAAAAGTGTCGAATGTAACTTTTACCTCTGGTGATCATCAGGTCTTGTGCTTGCGGCTTTTAGAGGTCTGATCACAGCCTTTTATATCGGCCGGTGTTGCCCGAGATTGTAATATCTTTAGGGTAATAGTGCCCTTTAAAGCGTATGTCAGTTGGAGGCGGCTTGGGTTAACTGGCGCGCCAAAACGCTCGAAAGTTAATACGGAGCTGCCACTTGATCCTACAGTCGATGTGTTTTCTGTACTAAACTCACACACAAAGTAGGTTCGGTTAACTCAAGTAATCTTTGGTAGCTGTTGCAGAGCAGGTAGCTCGGTTCTCTCAGCGCGGTTAGATCAGTCTTTTGGCGATTGGTAGGCCCGGTAGGACTCGAACCTACGACCAAAGCGTTATGAGCGCTCTGCTCTAACCAACTGAGCTACAGGCCCGCCATGGGTGCTTGGTTACCAGACCGCGCGCGCGCGTCAAGTCTTACCGTTGCTATGAGACATATGATGATTTAGGAGAAGTACCAAGTTAGATAATGGGGGCTCGATTGTGGCTGGCAAGAATGGAATAACCTACGCTGATGCGGGTGTGGATATCGACGCAGGCAATGCGCTCGTTGAACGGATAAAGCCTGCTGCCAAGCGCACTGTACGCCCCGGGGTTATGTCGGGGCTTGGCGGCTTTGGGGCTTTGTTCGATTTGAAAGCCGCAGGTTACTCAGACCCTGTTTTGGTTGCGGCGACAGATGGTGTTGGTACGAAACTTCGCATCGCAATTGATACTGGAGAAGTTGATGGCGTCGGGGTGGATCTGGTTGCCATGTGTGTGAACGACCTTGTTTGCCAAGGCGCTGAACCTCTGTTCTTCCTCGACTACTTCGCAACAGGCCGCTTGGAAACAGAGAAAGCGGCGCGGATCATTGAGGGAATTGCGAAGGGCTGTGAGCTATCGGGGTGTGCTTTGATTGGCGGAGAGACTGCCGAGATGCCAGGTATGTATCCTGATGGCGACTTTGATCTTGCAGGCTTTGCGGTTGGTGCGATCGAACGAGGGTGTGATCTGCCGAGCGGTGTTGCGGCGGGAGACGTTTTACTTGGTCTAGCCTCGGATGGCGTACACTCTAATGGCTACTCTCTTGTTCGAAAGCTAGTTGATATATCGGGCCTAGGCTGGGGTTCTCCTTGCCCATGGGGGGAGGGTACGCTTGGTGCTGCTTTGCTGACCCCAACTAGACTTTACGTAAAGCAAGCTTTGTCTGCTGTTAGAAGTGGTGGCGTGCACGCGCTTGCACACATCACAGGTGGAGGTCTCACTGAGAATCTACCACGCGTGCTCCCGGACGGTCTCGGCGTTGACATTGACCTCAACGCTTGGGAGCTTCCCGATGTATTTAAGTGGCTGGCAACTACTGGCGACATGGCTGATGCGGAAATGCTCAAGACGTTCAACTCCGGCATAGGTATGATTCTTGTTGTGGGCGCTGCAGAGGCAGATCGTGTGCAATCAGTTTTGAGTGCCCACGGTGAGAAAGTCTTTGTTTTGGGCCATGTTCGCGAGGGAGAGGGAGTGCACTATGAGGGCTGTCTCGTTTGAAGCGTGTTGCAATATTTATATCTGGTGGCGGTTCCAATATGCTTTCTCTGGTGCGAAGTATGACAGGGAGCCATCCAGCTCGTCCGTGCCTCGTTTTAAGTAACCGAGTTGATGCTGGCGGACTACAAAAGGCGTCAGAATTGGGGATCTCGACAGAAGTGGTAGACCACCGTCCCTATGGGGATGACCGTTCGGCGTTCGAAACGGAACTGCAAGACGTTGTCACACGTTACTCACCAGATATAATTTGCCTAGCGGGATTTATGCGCGTTTTAACAGAGGGCTTTACCAGCCAATGGGAGGGACGCATGCTGAATATTCATCCGTCGCTCTTGCCAAAGTATAAAGGCTTAAAAACACACCAACGTGCCCTGGATGCTGGCGATAAAGAGGCCGGCTGTACAGTGCATGAAGTCACTGCAAAACTTGACGATGGTCCAATTCTTGGGCAAGCGCGCATTGCAGTAGAACCTGAAGACACAGCTGAGACATTGGCTTCACGAGTGCTCGTTCAAGAACATTCTCTTTATCCTGCTGTTTTGAAGCGCTTCGCACTTGGTGATAACCGGCCGCTGTATCTGGCCTGATACTTTTAATTTCTCATCGGCTCGCGTATAGGCAAGCCCATATCTAGAAAAAGCAGACGCCTTAATGAGAACCATCACAACGACCTCAGAGCTGGCAGAGTACTGTCAAGAAGCTTCAACACATGACTACGTCACGGTAGATACAGAATTTCTACGAGAGAGAACGTATTATTCGAAGCTTTGCTTAGTGCAACTTGCAATGCCAGGTAAGACTGATGAAAATGCTGTCCTTGTGGACCCACTGGCTCATGGCATTTCGCTTCAGCCTTTGTATGACTTAATGGCGGATGAAACGACCATCAAAGTTTTTCATGCGGCGCGGCAAGATCTTGAGATATTCTTTCATGATGGGAATGTTATCCCGTCGCCATTATTTGACACGCAAGTGGCTGCGATGGTGTGTGGTTTTGGCGAGCAGGTGGGTTACGAAACACTGGTCCGCAAAATCGCCAAGGAAAGCGTTGATAAAACAAGTCGTTTTACGGATTGGTCTCGTCGTCCTTTATCTGACGCTCAAAGAAGTTACGCGCTCGCGGACGTGACGCATTTGCGGCAGGTTTATGAGTATCTGCGAGATCAGCTTGCAAAAAACCATCGTGCTAAGTGGGTGAGCGAAGAGCTTTCTGTCCTAACATCTCCTGCCACATACTTGATGGATCCTGAAAACGCTTGGGAGCGTGTAAAAGTCAGAACCAGTTCAGGAAAGTTCTTGGCCATCGTACGCGAGCTGGCAAAATTTCGAGAAGCTTATGCTCAGGAACGCAACGTGCCCCGTAGCCGCGTTTACAAAGATGATGCACTGACCGAGATTGCGTCTACGAAACCGAAAGACATGAATGATTTGTCACGTTCTCGCTTGCTACTAAGAGAAGCGCGCAAAGGAGAGATTGCTGAAGGTATTCTAAAAGCGGTTGCCGATGGGATTGCATGCCCAACGGAAAGTATGCCGCAAGGTGATAAAATCCGGGAAAAGCTCAATGTTAACCCTGCTTTGGCGGACCTTCTTCGTGTCTTACTCAAGGCTAAAACCGAAGAGATGGGCGTAGCTTCCAAGTTGATCGCATCTGCGAGTGATCTTGACCTTATTGCTGCGGGTGAAAGGGATGTACCGGCACTGAGTGGCTGGCGAAACGAGGCTTTCGGCGAAGATGCAATAAGGCTTTGCAACGGGGAAATTGGTCTCGCTGTAAAGGGAAGAAGCGTTAAAGTAATTTCACTCTAGCCGGCTACATCAACGTCGGACGGAGAGGGTGTTTTGTGCGCCATTTACGCGAATTTCACTGACACCAAGAAGTGCATCATCTGATATAAATACAGCCGCATTTAGCTCTCGCGATGTATTTGGTGCATTTGGTCGTGAACGATCAGAATATAACGCTTTAAGCGTATACTCTAAGGTGGGTAGTGGGGCAGAAGTCACATCGCTTTCAAAAGCTGGCACAAGGCGAACGTTGTAAGCACCAAGCGTTTTGCTAAGGCCCTTTACATTGAGAATTGCTCCGCCTGCAGTTTGCTCAATGCTTAAGTCGAGAAGTCTCTCAACTGTTTGCCCCTGATATTCGTCAGGCGCACGTTTGAGTGCTGAACGTTGTGGAATAAGTGGATTTGCCACGGTTTGTTCTGCGGTTTCGCCATTACTTTTTCCAAACCAATTCAGGGGATTGTAAGACGAGCCACCAACACTCCCTCCACACCCAGCCAAAGTAAGTGAGGAAACAAAGGCGATTGTGAGTGCGATGCGCATAATTCATTCCAAAAATTGCTCTATCCGTTCGTACCTCAACAGCGAAGATTTGAAAAGATGGGAAAGCATATGGACCTTTAGGCTATGCAAGCCTATTTCTTCTGAAAGAAGAGGATAATATCTATGGCTACATCCGCATTTGAAGAACTTGTTGAGGACTTTGAATTTTTAGATGACTGGGAAGACAGATACGCCCTTGTGATCGAACTTGGTAAGGATATGCCGCCTCTTGATGAAGCATTTAAAGTGCCTGCGACTAAGGTTGAGGGGTGTGCCAGCCAAGTTTGGTTGCACGCATCAGTTACCGATGGGACCTTTTCCTTTGAAGGTGAGAGTGATGCGGTGATCGTGAGAGGCTTGGTCGCAGTATTGCAGCGCTTGTACAATGGGTTGAACGTTGATGCGGTCGCGCTCGTTGACGCACAACAGGAACTTGGTCGCCTGGGGCTTCAAGAGCATCTTTCCGCACAACGTTCAAACGGCGTCCGCTCTATGATTGAGAAAATAAACTCTGTTGCCGACGGGGCTTCAAGAGGCTGAGATTGTTGACTGATCAACGCTTTGCTTGAGTTCTCAGAGCTGTTTCCAAATCACCATAGCCAGTGAACCTGTATTCATAAGCTAGCCCCAGCTTTTTCGCACAGTCTTGAGCTTTAATCTGCAGAGCTTTATCTAGTGTTTGAGCCTGATAAACGAGCGTTGTGTAGTTTCCGAATATCATATCCCGCAGCTCGGGATGTCTATCCAGCCCCATAGGCCGCCAGACGAAAGCGTCGAATTGTTTTACGAGAAAGTCCGTAAGGTAGAAGGCTGTTATCTCTTCGCTATGTGCCGCAAAGCGTTCGTTTCCTTCGAAAAAAGAATAGCAGTGCGGGCCGGAAACCATTTCTACGCCAAGTTCGTCACACTTGGCCTTTAGCAGTCCACCGGTGCCGCAGTCGGCATAAACGATGAAAATACTCTCATAAGCCGTTCTGTGTTTTATAACGGCTGCCTCTACCGCTTCGGTGATTTGTTCGGGGTATAGGTGTAGGTTGGCTGGCAGGCATGTTAGATCCATGTGGGCCCAACTATTTTGCTTCTTTAACGCCAAAATCTCTCGCGCAAGAGCCCCACAAGCAATCAGTAGAACTCTACCTTGCTCTAGTGCCTCAAAGCCATGTTGTGCTAAGGCCGTGTCATCAGGTAGCATTCTTTCTCTCCAATATCAAAAAGGGTCCGAACGGCATGCACCGGCGGACCCCTTGAGAAAAAGCTTAAAGGTTCAGCCCGCGGCTGCTTGGTTGTGCTTACGTAGAACAAACTCTTTGGCGGTTTCAACAGCCACAGCTGCATCACGGCAGTATGCATCGGCTCCGATTGCTTTACCGAATTCTTCGTTTAGGGGCGCGCCACCGACCAAAACGATGTAGTCATCGCGAATGCCTTGCTCAACCATCGTATCAATGACGACTTTCATGTAAGGCATCGTGGTTGTGAGAAGGGCAGACATTCCGAGAATTTCTGGTTTATGTTCCTCTAGCGCTGCAAGATAGTTTTCGACTGGGTTGTTAATTCCGATGTCCTCAACTTCAAATCCTGCGCCTTCCATCATCATGGCGACAAGGTTCTTTCCAATGTCGTGGATATCGCCCTTTACAGTGCCAATAACCATTCCGCCGACACGTGGTGCCCCCGTCTCTGCGAGCAGAGGCTTAAGAATGCTCATGCCGCCTTTCATAGCGTTCGCAGCCAGCAGCACTTCGGGCACGAACAGGATGCCATCACGGAAGTCTTGACCAACGATCGTCATGCCTCCGACCAGTGCTTCCGTAAGAACACGGTATGGAGGCCAGTCGCGACCTAGGAGGATGTTCACGCCCTCTATGATTTCCTCTTTCAGGCCATCGTAGAGGTCGTCGAACATCTGCTGAACAAGTTCGTCGTCGTCTAGTTCGGCAAGGATGATGTCTTGTTCTTCGTCCGACATGGCGGATTCCTTTGCTGTCTTCGTTGCTTCAGCTTTTGCTAAAATCTATGATTCAGACTGGCTCGATTGCGACACACGCGGTACTGTTGCCGACTATGTGCCCGATTGTGGCAGTTGAAGGTCTGAAAAGAGCATCTACGTTACGTTTATCTAGGTGTAGAGCTTACTCAACACTAGTTGCGGCGGCGCCGGTTTGTTCTAGTCGCCGTCGGCTCAGCATCACCTAGCCCATCGCTTGGTGAGGAAAATGCGCCGAGGCGCTTCGCTATCTCTTCAAGTGTTGGCTTATCGGCTTTTGGCCTTGTTTCTAACGCATTCCGCATCTCTCTAAGATGCTCGGGCATTGTCCCACAGCAACCGCCGATAATGCGAGCCCCACTGTCTCGGGCGAGCACAGCATAGTCTGCCATTAAGTCGGGAGTACCATCATAGTGAATGTGGCCGTCTACGTACTTTGGTATGCCGGCATTTCCTTTGGCAATAATCGGACGCTCGACTCCTTGTGCAGCGAAGCCCTGGACCGTTCGCAAAAGATCTGAGGAGCCTACGCCACAGTTTGCCCCATATGCGAGTGGGGGGTGGGAAAGTTTTTCGACCATTGCCACCATGGCTGCGCTGGTAACGCCCATCATTGTACGTCCTGCGGTATCAAAGCTCATTGTGCCGCACCATGGCATATCTGCTAGAGCGAAGGCTTCAGCTGCTGCGATATACTCCTCTGGTGCAGATATCGTTTCAAGCCAAAGTACGTCTGCGCCACCTTCTTTCAGGCCTTCGGCTTGCTCGTGGAAAATTTCCACTGCCAGTGCATGCGTTAGCTGGCCCAAAGGCGCCATTATCTCACCTGTAGGGCCAACAGATCCTGCGACTATGACTTGGTGATCTGCTTTGTCGGCAACATTGCGTCCTATCTCCGCAGAAATGCGAGAGAGTTCACGGGCACGATTTGCAGCAGAATGGAGCTTAAGGCGCGCAGCATTTCCACCAAATGAGTTTGTCAGAAAGATATCGGACCCCGCATCAACTGCCGACTGGTATAGTGCAGTGATTTTTGCTGGTTCAGAAACGTTCCATAGTTCTGGAGCATCACCTGAGCTCAACCCCATATTAAACAGGTTTGTTCCTGTCGCCCCGTCGGCTAGCAGCCAATCTCGTGTTTCCAGGAGCGTTTGAAGCGGAGAGGTCATTGTCTACTATCCTTTTGAAGTTGCTTTGATTTTACACTGAAGCTGCCGTGAAGCAAACTCATAAAAGTCATTAAGTTTATGAGCTTGGCTTTGGCTTTCTAGCAGCTGCGCCTTGATTATCTTTTGGTGCGGTATCTGCGAGGTGGCCGGAGAGCTATTAAGCTCGTGGGTAACTTTTGGGATAGGAGCCCACGAAAAAAATACGCCGCCCTAGGCAGGGGCGGCGTAATGCATTGATTAAAAATCTAGTTTATTTGATTTCTGTCATGATCTGATCTTTTGCGATGGCTGAAAGCTCGGCGCGCTTACTGCGAATTGTGCTAGCATCAGCGATTTGACCGAGGTCCGCTGCAACTTTGCGAACAACGTCTTCATGCCCTGCTTCTTCAAAATCAGCTTTCACAACTTCGGCGGCGTACATATTTGCGTCTTCGCCTGATTTTCCAAGAAGCTCTGCTGCCCAAAGACCAAGAAGTTTGTTCGTCCGAGCTTCGGCCTTGAATTTCATTTCTTCATCGTGTGCGTACTTGTTTTCAAACGCTTTCTCGCGGTCGGCAAAAGAGGACATGTGCAACGCTCCCAATCATATTTCACTCAGTCTAAGTTATGCAATTCGCAGTGACGAAGCACAAGCCCTGATGGTGCATCTTGCGACAATGGGCCCTTTGACATAAGACAGCGTTACCCGTGCAGACTCACCTGCCGTGACGAGATTGGAGCCCAGATGGCACGTCGTAAGAAAATATATGAGGGCAAAGCCAAAGATTTGTTTGAAGGCCCGGAGCCTGGCACTATTGTCCAGTATTTCAAAGACGACGCTACGGCTTTCAACGCAGAGAAGCGCGATGTGATTGAGGGCAAAGGCGTCCTAAACAATATGCTCTCCGAATATTTCATGAACGGGCTCACACAGATTGGTGTCCCTAATCACTTCATTCGACGTCTTAACATGCGTGAACAATTGGTTCGGGCGTGTGAGATTGTCCCTCTGGAAGTGATTGTGAGGAACTTTGCAGCGGGTTCAATGGCGAAGCGTCTTGGGATAGAAGAGGGCACCGCACTGCCACGCCCGATTGTCGAATATTGCTATAAAGACGATAGTCTTGGTGACCCGCTTGTGTCGGAAGAGCACATTGCTGCTTTTGGTTGGGCTAGCCAGCAGGATATGGAGGATATTCTTAGCCTTGCCCTGAGGGTGAATGACTTCTTGTCTGGAGTAATGTTTGGCGTTGGCATTAAGCTTGTCGATTTCAAGATAGAAATTGGACGCGTTTTTGAGGGAGACTATCAGCGCTTGATCGTTGCTGACGAGATCAGTCCTGATAGCTGCCGGTTATGGGATATGGAGACAGGTCAAAAGCTGGACAAAGACGTCTTTCGGCGTGATCTTGGCAGCCTGACGGACGCGTACAGTGAAGTGGCGAGAAGGCTCGGTGTGATGCCAAAGGGGGCGACGCCGATGAAGCCTACACTGATTAATTAAACGTTCGACAAACTCTTATCTGGCTTATGCCGGTGGATACCCAAAAAATACGGAGATGGTTATGAAAGCGCGTGTTCATGTAATGCTAAAGAATGGGGTTTTGGACCCGCAGGGCGAAGCTGTACGCCACGCGCTTGGAGCGCTTGGTTTTGATGGTGTTTCAGGTGTGCGCCAAGGAAAAGTGATTGAGCTCGATTTGGCAGCCGAAACCACTGAAGCGACAATCATCCAAATGTGTGAAAAACTTCTCGCAAACACAGTGATCGAGAGCTACACGATCGAGCTCGGCTGATGATTGCGGCACAAATTACAAGTTGGCGAGCGCCACTTGAAATTGTGAATCTAGCGGATCCAACACCTTGTGAAGGCGGCGTCGTTCTTAAAGTTCTGGCTTGCGGCGTTTGCCGCTCTGACTGGCATGCTTGGACTGGATCTGATCCAGATGTTGCACTGCCCCATGTTCCTGGACATGAGTACTGCGGCGAGGTTGTAGCTGTGGGGGCAAATGTAACCCGGTGGGCCGTTGGGGACAGGGTCATAGCGCCGTTTATACTGGCTTGCGGTCGCTGCGGCGATTGCGCTTCTGGAAACCAGACGATCTGTTCTTCTCAGGCTTTACCAGGCTTTACTCAGGCCGGAGCGTTTGCTGAATACATCGATGTTCCCTTTGCTGATGCGAACTTAAGCGCTTTGCCAGAAACCATCTCTCCTGAATTGGCCGCAGGTCTAGGATGCCGGGTAACGACCGCTTGGCACGCGCTCACTGGCAGAGTTGCATTGCGCGCGGGGGAGTGGCTTGCTGTTTTCGGTGCGGGTGGAGTCGGGCTGTCTGCACTCATGCTGGGGCGCGCCCTCGGGGCTCGTGTCGCGGTTGTCGATATTGTCCCCGATAAGCTTGAATACGCGAAGAGGCTAGGCGCTGACGTCGTGATCAATGCTGAAACTTGCAATGCCTCTGAGGCAGTCCGTGAGGTTACAAGTGGTGGCGCTGATGTCGCGATTGAAGCACTTGGTACGGCCACAACAACGATTGGGGCACTGAAGTCTCTGAGAAAAATGGGACGAATGGTGCAAGTGGGTATGCCCACAGGTGATCATTCGACGATGCCGATACCTATGGATGCAGTTTATTCAGGGCAACTTGCGATCTTCGGTACACGAGGAATGCCGGCACACAGATATCCGAGCCTTTTGAACCTGATGGCTTCTGGTCAGGTTGATCTCTCGCCTCTTGTAACGCGCTGCATTAACTTGTCTGAAGCTTCACTCGAACTCGCGGCGTTTGATGGTGTGGCGCCCGCAGGTGTCGCTGTTATAACAAATTTCAAGAATTGAAACACGAAGGAAAGTGCTATGAAAGCTGCTGTGATTGTTTTCCCTGGGTCAAACTGTGACCGTGATCTCGCCGTTGCGCTGGAGAAAACGGGGGCTGATGTGGAGATGGTTTGGCACAAAGATACTGCATTGCCAAAAGGGATCGATCTTGTGGCTGTTCCTGGTGGCTTTTCATTTGGTGACTATCTGCGCTGCGGGGCAATTGCGGCCAATTCACCGATTTGTGGTGAGCTGAAAGCCCATGTCGAGCGGGGGGGGTATGCACTCGGCATATGCAACGGATTTCAGGTTCTTACCGAGACTGGCCTGTTGCCCGGAGCTCTGCGGAGGAATGCTGGTCTTAAGTACATTTGTAAGCCAATAGACCTTCGAGTCGAAACCACAGATACGGCCTACACAGCGGATTATAGTGAAGGGCAGGTCATAACTGTACCGATCGCTCACCATGACGGGAATTATTATGTGGATGAGACAAAACTAGCAGAAATCTCTGGAGAGGGACGCATTGCGTTTCGTTACTTAGATAATCCAAATGGCTCTGTGGCGGATATAGCTGGTGTCGTGAGCCGTAACCGTAGAGTGCTTGGAATGATGCCGCACCCAGAAAGAATGTCGGAACCTAGCCATGGCGGAACTGATGGAAAGGCGATGTTCACAAGCCTCATGAGCCAGATGGCGCTTGTGTGAAATTCGTGTGCTTGTGAGGCAGCCTATTGCTGGCTAAGTTCGCAGCATGAGTTTAATTTTTGGCCTATCATCTGGTACACGTACACGCACAACGAGTTGGCGCGTAAGGTTTCTTTTTGTTGGGCTTTTGATTTTAGCGGTCGTAACGATTGCAGTTACAAACCGATTGCTGACTGAACGTTTTACCGAGAATACACGCAACCGTGCTGAGTTGCGGCTCACACTCTATTCGGGCAACTTGATGTCTGAATTGAAGCGTAACTCGATTGTTCCGCAGTTGCTGAGTAGAGACCCTGCTTTGATCGGGGCATTGAATTCGGGTGACTTTAGTCAGTCGACGCAAAGATTAATTTCGTTCGTCGAGGAAATAGGGGCGGCCTCTCTGATATTGTTGGATGCAAGCGGTCGCACGGTGGCTGCAACGGATCGGGCACGTTTAGGTGAGCAGCATAGGCAGCAAAGCTATTTTGTTGATACGCTGAGGTCTCCCAATACGATTTTTGCGACAGTGCCACGTGAAAGTGGAGGGTATCGTTTTGTATATGCAAGAAGGGTTACAAGCCAAAGTGAGACGATTGGCGTAGTACTTGTCGAGGTTGATCTTGCAAAGTTTGAGCGCGCCTGGGCAGGCATATCTGATGCTGTGTTGGTGACCGACAGCGAGGGTACAATCATCTTGGCTACAGAACCGCGGTGGCGCGGGCAACAAGAAGAGGTCGCCCTCAACCAAGATCCTGCTGATAGTGCGATAGAGCGTGCAATTCGAGCAACGCAAAATTGGACTAACTTACCGCCAGATGCCTATGTTCAGGGTGAAGCGGTCATGCGTAAAGAGGCGCGTGTTCCCTTCCGCGGCTGGAAGATGACATCCTTTACAACCTATTCAAGCGTTCGAGAGCGGGTAAATGGGGTCCTCGCTTTGGAGATCATGGTCTTTGCCATGATGCTATCGTTTGTTTTCTATCTGTTAAGCCGAAAGTCAGCGCTTAGGATGGCCCTGTTTCAAAGAGAGTCGGCGGAGCTTCGCCAGTTAAACGCGCGGCTGCAGCGGGAAATTGCCGAGCGTGAGAAGGTGCAGGGTGCCTTGAAAACGGCAGAACAGAGTCTGGCTCAAAGTTCAAAACTCGCGGCTCTTGGTGAAATGTCGGCTGCGGTTAGTCATGAGCTGAACCAACCATTGGCTGCCATGAAAACATATCTTGCTGGGTCGCGGTTGTTGCTTCAACGTAACCGGCCAGAAGAGGCGCTATCATCGTTCCATAGGATTGATGATCTCATCGAGAGAATGGGCGCGATAACGAAACAACTCAAGAGTTATGCGCGCAAAGGCCAAGACGTATTGAGCCCTGTAAATATGGGCGATGCGCTCACATCTGCTCTCTCGATGATGGAACCACAACTCAAGTTAAGACATGTGAAAATCGACCGTGTTCTGCCTAAGTGGGCTGTTATTGTAATGGGGGATCGTGTGCGTATTGAACAGGTTATGGTTAACCTAATCCGCAATGCACTTGATGCAACCAAATTACAGAGTGATCCAGAGATTGAGCTTATCCTTGCCGCTGGTGAAACGGCCACATTAACCGTGCGTGACAACGGTCCCGGTATCGAAAATCTCGATGCTTTGTTTGAGCCTTTTTATACAACGAAGCAGCCGGGGGAGGGGGTAGGGCTTGGGCTTGCCATTTCTTCTGGTATCGTGAACGACCTAGGTGGTCGTCTAACCGCGCGGAACTCGATTTCTGGTGGTGCTGTATTTGAAATGCAATTGCCTATCTTGGAAGGCGGCAGCTCAGAGGCTGCGGAATGAATTGAGAGAAATGAACCAATGGCTAAAGCAATGAAAATCGCGATTGTGGATGATGAGCAGGACATGCGCCAGTCGATCAGTCAATGGCTCGCTCTTTCTGGCTATGATACCCAAACGTTTCCAAGCGCTGAGGAAGCACTCAAAGAACTTGGCGCGGACTATCCGGGTATTGTGATTTCAGACATCAAGATGCCTGGCATGGACGGGATGCAGTTTCTTAAGAAGCTGATGGGGGCGGACAGTGCTCTGCCTGTTATCATGATTACAGGTCATGGCGATGTACCTATGGCTGTGGAAGCGATGCGGGTTGGTGCCTATGATTTTCTCGAGAAGCCATTCAACCCAGATCGTATGACAGAGCTCGCGAAGAAGGCTGCAAATGCTCGTCGGCTCACACTTGATAATCGAGCGTTACGCAAAGAGCTGTCTGAGGGCGGTCAGTTGATGAAGAAATTGATTGGCGCAAGCCCAATTATGGAGCGGTTGAAAGAAGATATTCTTGATCTTGGTCAAGCTGATGGACATGTGCTCATCGACGGTGAAACAGGCACTGGTAAAACACTTGTTGCTCATGCGCTTCATGCCGTTGGTGCCCGTGCGGGCAAGAAATTTGTCTTAGTGAGTTGCTCAGCGCTTGAAGAGGATGCCCTGACCAAACGCCTTTTTGGTCCGATGTTGCCAGAAGATACGCGCTTGCCTGCTGTTGAGGAGGCGCGGGGTGGTACGCTGGTATTGGAAGATATCGAGACGTTACCTGATTCTGTTCAAGCACGTCTGCTAAGTTTCATGAATGATGAGGGCAATCCGCCTGAAACGCGGATAGTTGGAATTTCTAATCTTCAGGAGCAGAATCGAACAGTGGAGAATGCGCTTCGGTCTGACCTGTTTTACCGTTTGGCTGCTTTGCGGATTACGGTGCCTCCACTACGTCAGCGAGGCGAAGATATTCTCACTCTCTTTACGAGGCTTTCTGGCGAGTTTGCTGGAGAATATGGCTGTGAGGCTCCGAAAGTCAGTGCACAAGAGGCCGCTCAACTTTTGCAGGCGCCTTGGCCAGGCAATGTCAGACAGCTGATCAATACAGCAGAGCGCGCTGTGCTTCAGTCCCGGAGGGGCGCAGGGTCAATTACGTCGCTCTTGATGAGTGATCATGATGAAATGCAGCCGGTTATGACCACAGAGGGTAAGCCGCTGAAAGAGTATGTGGAGGCGTTTGAAAGAATGCTGATCGATAATACAATGCGCCGTCACAAAGGTTCGATTGCTGCAGTCATGGATGAGCTTTGTTTGCCGCGCCGAACTTTGAACGAAAAGATGGCTAAATATGCTCTGCAGAGATCAGACTATTTGAACTAGGAGCAACCCATTTAGGGTAGGTTCTCTGATGATTTTCACGGTCCTTTCCTGTGAATAGGTGGATGAAAGGGCAGTGTGTATTGCCTGTTGTGTTCAATTAGGCATTGTATTTTAAGATGGTCTGCTCTTAAGTAGAGACTATAGGTGTATGCTTGCATCTTAAGGAATTTATCTGCTTCGGATTTCGCGTTGTATGCAATCCCCAGCAGGATGAATTGGCCCAGAAATGTGGCCGAACGGACCGGCAAGACTAACAGCTTGTCAATGAATGGGCACTTATACGGCGATTTGCGGTAGAGTGTCGGAGAAGAAACGCGATGAAGCGCGCAAAATATTTGAGTTTGAGAGCAGAGGGCCGCCGCGCCCCCTCCAAACGCGTGTCTCCCATCGCCATAAATAGTCACACAACAGGTACCGATTGGCTTCTAAGGCTTAGTGGTGTGTGTGTGTGCAAATGGATATCATGGCTAAGAAAATGCTTATCGACGCCACCCACGCTGAGGAAACTCGCGTTGTTGTGGTTGATGGAAATAAGGTTGAGGAATTTGATTTCGAAACCGAAAACCGGCGCCAGCTTGCTGGTAACATCTATCTAGCGAAAATTACTCGGGTTGAGCCATCTCTACAGGCGGCTTTCGTTGACTATGGCGGCAACCGTCATGGATTTTTGGCGTTTAACGAGATTCATCCGGATTATTATCAAATTCCGATCGCGGATCGAGAGGCCCTCATGGAAGAGGAGCGGGCTTTTGTAGAAGCTCAGCGCGCGCGCGACGAAGACGAGGACGAAAAGCCAAAGCGTCGCCGTTCATCTCGTTCAAAAGCTTCACGCAGCAATTCCGACGATGTGATTGAAACCCGCGAGATTGAAGATGATGTTTCCGGTATGGAGACAATCGATCTGAACGCTGGAGGCGAAATCATCCCAGAGGGGCAGTCGCCAATGGAGTTGGTGGCTGAAACGCCTGTGGAGGAGCCCGTAGACGAGGCAAATGCTTCTGATGTACCTCAGCAAGATCAACCTGCAGGCACAGATATTGCAGAAGATGACGGCGCTACTAAAAAAGAGAATGACCGGCGTTCGAAGAAGGATGCCAGCGCAAAAGACGAAAGTATCGAAAGCGTTGCGGATGATGATGAGGAGGAGGACATACGCCCTCCGCGCAAGCCCCGTCCCCGACGTTACAAAATACAGGAAGTTGTAAAAGTTCGCCAGATTATGCTGGTTCAGGTTGTTAAGGAAGAGCGCGGGAACAAAGGTGCGGCTCTTACGACATACCTTAGCCTAGCGGGGCGTTACTGCGTGTTGATGCCGAATACTGCTCGAGGCGGTGGGATTTCACGTAAAATTACAAACCCAGTTGATCGTAAGAAGCTTAAAGAAATTGCGCACGAGATTGAGGTGCCCAAAGGTGCGGGTCTCATTGTCAGAACAGCTGGTGCCAAGCGCACAAAAACCGAGATCAAGCGGGACTATGAATACCTACAGCGGCTGTGGGAGCAAATTCGTGAGCTGACCCTGAAGTCAACGGCACCCTCGAAGATTTATGAAGAGGGTGACCTCATCAAACGATCCATCCGCGACCTTTACAGCCGTGAGATTGATGAGGTGTTGGTTGAGGGCGAGCGCGGGTATCGTATTGCCAAAGACTTTATGAAGATGATCATGCCGTCGCATTCGAAAAATGTGCAACGCTATGAAGATAGTTTGCCATTGTTTGCGCGCTACCAAGTCGAAAGCTACCTTTCGGGGATGTTTAACCCGACGGTTCAGCTTAAATCGGGAGGCTACATCGTATTTGGTGTGACCGAAGCTTTGGTGGCTGTCGACGTCAACTCTGGACGTGCTACAAAAGAAAGCAGTATTGAAGAAACTGCCTTGAAGACCAATTTGGAAGCCGCAGAAGAGGTTGCCCGTCAGCTTCGTTTGCGTGATTTGGCTGGTTTGATTGTTATTGACTTCATCGATATGGATGAACGCCGCAATAATGCCGCCGTCGAAAAGCGAATGAAAGACAAGTTGAAGTCTGATCGCGCTCGCATCCAAGTGGGTCGAATTTCGGGCTTCGGCCTTATGGAGATGTCTCGCCAACGCTTGCGCCCAGGTATGCTCGAAGCAACAACACAGCCGTGCCCGAGTTGCCATGGAACTGGGTTGATCAGATCGGATGATAACCTCGCACTGAGTGTTCTTCGTCAGATCGAGGAAGAGGGTACGCGCAGGCGGTCTCGCGAGGTTTTGGTTACTTGCCCCGTTGGAATTGCAAATTTCTTGATGAACCAGAAGCGTGAACATATCGCTCATATTGAGGCGCGCTATGGTATGTCAGTGCGTATTGAAGGTGATCCGGCGCTCATTAGCCCAGACTTCACGCTGGAAAAGTTTAAGACAGCCACACGGGCAGTGAAAGAAGTCGAGCCAACGGTTATCTCCGCTTCCGCTGCTTTAATGGATGACATAGACGGTGAAGATACCGACGTGCTCGTTTCTGAAGTGATTACGGATGATACTGCGCAATCAGATGCTGTCGAGGAAGCTGGGGAAGACAAACCTAAGAAACGTCGTCGTCGTCGTCGTCGTCGCGGCAAAGGCAACGGTGCTGATAGTGCTGCAGATATTGCAGTTGAAGGTGACGAGGGCAATGCGGATATGGGCGGTTCTGATGGAGCCGTTGTCGTATTAGATGAAGCTGCGGAGCTTAGCGACAGTGAGGGGGCGGAAGCCGGTGTTGCCGTCGTAGAAGAAGAAAAACCCAAAAAGAAAACTGTGACACGTTCTCGTAAGAAAAAAGATGATTCAACCTCATCGGGTGATGACTCAGTAGCCGCAGTTCCTGCTGAGGCTGAGGCAGAAGAAAAGCCAAAAAAGGTAACTCGTAAACCTTCTACGCGTGTTAAAAAGGCAAAGGTGGATGAAACTACAGAAGCAGTTGATGCTGTAGAGGAGCCAAAACCAAAGGCTAGACGGTCTCGCGCAAGAAAGAAGCCTGTAGAGGCGGAAGCGTCAAATGCTGAAGTTACAGATACTTCCGAAATTGTTGCTGAAGTGCCTTTGACAGTAAAGGTGGCTGATCCGGTAGAGCAAGCAGAGACAGTGTCTGAGCCAGCGCCAGCGCAGCAAGAGGACAAAGCTCCGAAGCCTAAGAAAAAAGGCTGGTGGTCGCTCGGAGGCTAAAATAGAAAAGCCGCGCTCAAGGGCGCGGCTTTTTCCTCAAGCACCTTTACGAACAAGAAAGTGCTTTGCCCCGCTTTCTTCGCAAATACTTATGAGAGTGTGCCCGGCTTCGGAGCAGAAGTGTGGCACATCTATGACCGCTGCGGGATCATCAGAAATGAGAACTATAACGTCGCCTGTGGCAAGCAGGCGAATTCTTTTGCGCAATCGCAATACCGGGAGGGGACAGAGAAGTCCTTTAGCGTCGATAGTTTCGTTCATAAACTGCATCTATGGCTTATATTTCAAACTGTCCACAACCTTGTGACAGAATGTGCCGATGACTGTGAGGTTAGGATAAGATAAAGGTATCAGATGTTTGGAATCGAGATCATAGATGCAGGCCTTTTGCCTGCCTTATTCGTTGCTCTGGCTGCTGGAGTTATCTCCTTTCTGAGCCCCTGTGTTTTACCTATTGTGCCACCCTATTTGGCTTACATGTCAGGCGTCACCGTGAGTGAACTTAACCGCGACACAGGACCTCGCAGCGCCTTCATGCCCTCGGTGTTCTTTGTGATGGGGCTTTCTACTGTATTTTTACTGCTGGGTTTTGCCGCTTCAGCACTTGGTAAGGTTCTCTTGAGTTACAGTGATGTTTTTTCAACGGTATCCGGCATTGTCGTGATGATCTTTGGAGCTCACTTTGTTGGAGTTTACAGAATAGGGATCTTGGATCGTGAAGCACGATTGGATGTTGGAGATCAAGGCGGTAGCTCTGTAGGGGCGTATGTCCTTGGAGTGGCTTTCGCATTTGGATGGACACCGTGTATCGGACCACAACTCGGCGCAATTCTATCGATCGCTGCAAGCGAAGCGAGTATTGCCAAGGGGTTGGTGCTACTAGGAACCTACGCCATTGGCTTAGGGATTCCGTTTATTCTTGTCGCTCTCTACCTTCCAAAACTCGGTGGTGTAATGGGCTGGATGAAGGCCCATATGAGCCAGATTGAGCGTATTATGGGGCTTTTGCTTTGGACTGTTGGCTTACTTATGCTCACTGGAGGTTTTTCGGATTTCTCTTATTGGTTGCTTGAGGTGTTCCCGGCGCTTGCCAAGCTAGGATGACGTTTTTCGCCTCACTCTCGCCAGAGTGCTAGGCTAGCCTTTGTAAAAGAGGATCGGGCATGGTTAGTAAAGCTTCAGCGGCGCAGGAAGTAGTTACCAAACGTCGGGTGTTCTACGTCCCGGGGTATGATCCAATTCATCCACGCCGCTATCGAGAGCTCTACCGAAAAGAGGGCGCGTCTCAGGCTGACGTATCGGGGTATAGTCTCTCTATCGCACCTAAAAAGACTCACGGGGTTTATGGATGGCGCGTTCAAGCTGGTATTGAGGGTGAGTCTGTACAAACTGATTTTGAGGTGCTGGTGTGGTCCGATATCGTTCGTGCCTCCATGGTGGACTCTATCACATCTACCTATATTTTAATGGCGCGAACGGTTTGGGTATATATGAGCTCAGGTGCGCTTTGGAGGCTGATGAAGTTGAGAAAGGGCCCCGTGATAGCGGCTTTGTACCCCGTCCTAATGTTGTTTCTTCAGGCTGCGATTGCCATATCTATAGGATATGTGGCCGCGAAGGCTAATTATACGCTCTTAGCTTTGTTGCCATTTGTACCCTCTGTGTTTGCAATTTTGTTATCTGTTGGTCTGAGTGTCGTAATCATTGTTGCCATACTGAGTTTTTTCAAAAAGCTGGATCCTAAGCTTTTTGTCTACTATTTGATGCATGACTATTCATATTCAGCACGATCTTCGGGAGCGAACCCGCCAGAGTTGGAGGCGCGAATAGCTCTTTTACAGAGTTGGTTGGTCAAGCCCTTGCAGATGATTATGATGAGGTGCTCGTCGTTGGGCACTCATCTGGTGCGCATATTGGTGTTTCAGTGCTTTCTGATGTGATCCGTGCAGGGGCTGTTTCTGAGGGGGGACCTAAACTCTCTTTTCTGACGATTGGGCATGTTGTACCTATGGTGTCTTTCTTGCCTAAGGCTTGGCGCTTGCGAGCAGACCTTGCATATTTGAGCACGAGAGACGAGATTTTTTGGCTTGATGTAACTGCGCCTGGCGATGGCTGCACGTTTGCTCTGTGTGATCCTGTTGCTGTGAGCGGGGTTGCTGCGAAGGGTAAGCGCTGGCCGGTTATTATATCTGCTGCGTTTAGCCAAACACTGAGCGCCAAAAGGTGGAAAGAACTGCGATGGAAATTTTTCCGTCTACATTTTCAGTATATGTGCTCCTTTGACCATCCGAACGATTATGACTATTTTCGAATTACAGCAGGTCCTCAAGTGTTGGAAAAAAGGTTCAATGGACGTAGATCTTCTCAAAGTCGCCTTGAAAAGCCGGTTAACAAGTTCACAAGTGTTGAGCCATGAAACAGCCACCCAAGCCACCAGCAAGGCCTGAAAAAGTAAGCCTTTGGCGCTATTTGAAGCTCTTCCGACAAGATATTTTGTCTGCACAACCCGCCAAACTATACCGAGCGTGGATGGCCGAGTTTCGCACGCCGTTTTTTAGATCGTTTATGGTGAACGATCCTCATATCATTGATCTTGTTTTGAGAGAGCGCCCCGATGATTTTCCAAAATCTGGAAGGGTCGGCGAGGGACTGAAGCCTCTTCTTGGTCAGAGTGTATTTTTGACCAATGGCGACATTTGGAAGCGGCAACGGCGGATCATTGATCCTGCATTTGAGGGAGGTCGCTTGCATACCGCGTTTCCTGCAATGTGGGAGGCATCTCTGGCAGGTGTTTCGAGGTTGGATGAAGGAATATGTGAAATTGAGGCTGTCACCAGCCATGTTGCCGCAGATGTGATTTTCCGCACGCTATTTTCAATCCCAATTGAAGATGAAATCGCCTCCCAAGTGTTCAGTGAGTTTCGAAACTACCAGCGAAGCCAGCCGATACTGAATGTTGCGGCCTTCCTGCCAATGCCACAATGGATGCCTCGGTTCTTTAGACGTGAGACACGTGACACTGCTAGGATAATTCGAAATCTGATCGCTCGATTGACGAAAGAACGTGCTCAAGAAATTTCTGTGGGTCACGCGCCAGATGACTTAGCAACAAAGATAATGACAACACGCGATCCTGAAACCGGTGAGCAGTTTTCCTCAGACGAAATGATTGACCAGGTTGCGATTTTCTTTTTGGCGGGTCATGAAACGAGTGCAAGCGCACTGGCTTGGGCCCTTTACCTTGTGGCGCTATATCCAGAATGGCAGGAGAAACTTTCTCAAGAGGCAACTGTGCTAAATGATTGTAATTTCGCAGTAATGTCTAAGCTAAAACTCAGCAGAGATGTTTTTCGAGAAACACTGAGGCTCTATCCGCCTGTTCCAATGATGGTACGGGAGGCGCGGTGTCCCGAGAGGTTTCGTAATCGAGATGTGAAAAAGGGAAGCCAGATAGTTTTGTCTCCATGGCACCTACATCGTCATGAAAGGATATGGTCAAGGTCTGATGCGTTCGAGCCAGAGCGTTGGCAGAGTGACGAAGGGCGCCAGAGTGCTCGATCGGCTTACATACCGTTCTCTGCAGGTGCACGAGTCTGTTCTGGGGCGGCGTTTGCTATGGTTGAGGGGCCGCTAATTCTATCAATGCTCCTAAAAAACTTTCGTTTTGAGCTAGTAGACGGGAAAGAGCCTCAACCTGTAGCTCATTTAACTGTGCGTTCAAAAGCTGGTATCTGGTTGAAGCTGAGCAAACGTTAGCCCGATTGTTCTTGATAGTACTTCAAAACAAAAAGCCTGATGGCTGAAGCTAACCCGCCATCTATACCGCGAGCTGTATCTATCTCTGCCGCAAGATCATTAATTGGGCGGTTTTTTTCAGCGGCAATGTGTCGAAAAGCCACCCAGAATTCGTCCTCTAGGCTGACGCTAGTGCGATGCCCCCTCAAGGTGACGGATCGTTTTGCAGGTCGACTCATGTTTCGCGTTTCTTTCCTGACCACTCTCGCTT
>P_2C_Liq_1_UnCtyDRAFT_1000318_pt1 | contig 21070 bp, 18 predicted proteins | sample Pon2CUnioCityCA_2_FD_10234 | JGI IMG/M metagenome (IMG submission 10234) | reverse complement strand
CAATGATGACCTTTTCAAGGTCTTTTGCTGCTTGATCGGGCTCTCCCGCCGATATCTCGGCTTGTGCCGATACGAGTGCGACAGCAACAAGGCCTTCGGGCTGTCCGCGACCCATATGACGCGCAACATCTTTCAAAAGAGAGTCTTCTCCGATCTCTTGCAAACGTTCAGATAGAAAAGGCCCCAAGTGTGCCCGAATGTGCAAAGGCAGGGCACTAAAGCTCCTAAGCACAGATTGGCTGTTGAGCGGCATATCGGGGCGTGTTTTATCGCCGGCCAAGAGCGCCCAAAACGCGGCGGTTGTTTCGCAGTCCAAATACCAGCCGTCGGGCTTCTCGCCCGTTAGAACACCATCCTCAACAATATCAGCCATAGCCAATAGCTGAGGTTCTGCCTTAAGTGTTGCAACCTCTGTTAAGACTTGAACGGCTTCCAGCCCAAGCCCATAGCCGATATATGCTTTGGCCAATTCGGCAACAATACCTGGGTCGGGTTGGTCAAACTCTCCGAAAATTTGCGCGCGTAGGCGCCCCGTATGGGCGGTAAAGCCTTCATCAGTGACCCAATCTTGCAAAGCTAGCTTTTCATCTGTCATGCATTTCTGCCCATTCCGATTGAGAATTTGACTGTCTTGAGACATCAACAAATCACGATCGGCACTTGAAAATGCACGCATATTTTGGCCCTCAGGCGCTGGAGGGAGTTTGTCGGCAATTACGGTTCTTGGCGTCTCACTTGGGCGGGGCGTTTTTTCATCCTCTATTGTGGGTATCTTGTTTTGAGGAGTGACAAGCCCTTGAGAGGCCACCCGGCCCATGTCTTCGAGCAAGCCGCGCTCTGCAATACGGCTGCGCTCGGCGCGATTGATTTGGGTCTCCACTGTCGCGGTTGGAGCTGTGAGGGCGAGCTGTTCGGAACGTGGGGTTGAAGTGTTTGTCCGTTTTTTTGGAAAGACCAAGGGGAGCTGGAAAGCACTCGAGGTTTGCTTGTTTTGGTCGTCAGCGGTCGCCATCTGCTCAGGGGGGATTGCTTCGGTGATTTGAACGGGCGTCTCACGGGGCGTCCCATAAACATCCAGCACCAACATCGAGGTGCCGGCAAAAAAACTTCTGATTTCACAGTCACAGTTGAGAGCAATAGAAAGCGCAAACGGGTCGCTTGCGAGACCCACTGATACCACGCGCCCAGCGCTCAATCTTGGCATGACAGACGTGAGATCAAAATTTGGTTTCAAACCATCAAATGTGATAGTTTTGATGTCATCCCCCGATATATCCCATTCCACTCTTTGAGGCAGATCCAATGCAAGCCGCGTAAACCCGTCATGCTCGCCGCTGCGAACTGTTACAGTCTGGCCGTAAACTTCTAGTGGCAGGGCCAATAGGAAAAATATGAACAAAAAGGGCTTCATGCGGCGCCTTGCTTCAAGTCTTTTAGTGCTTCTTCGAGCTCGGTAAAGCTTGGACGACAATGAGACGGTGTATTCTGGCGACCAACTTCGATACAAATGTTGGTGGAGTGATTGTGCAAGTTTGCGACCAAGACTTCTCGGATGAGTTGGTAAAAATGGGCATCATCCTCCACAACAGTTTTGACCTTTGTTGAAAACGGACCAACGAGGCCATAGGCCAAAAAAACGCCCAAGAACGTTCCAACAAGCGCACCGCCAATCATTTTCCCCAATACTTCTGGGGGCTGGTCGATAGACGCCATGGTCTTGATCACACCCAGAACCGCCGCCACGATTCCGAGTGCGGGCAGGCCGTCTGCGACAGTCTGAAGTGCATGACTTGAATGCAAAGCATGGTGCAAATTTGCTTCCATCCGCTTTTCAAGAACTTCCTCGACCTGATGCGGATCGTCGTAATTCATGGAAGCAGAACGCATTGTATCACTGATCAGATCAACGGCCTCCCGATCAGTTAGAATTTTCGGATATTTGGAAAAGATCGATGATTGGTCTGGATCTTCAATATGCTCTTCAATTGCGACCGGATTTGCGCGAGCCAACTTGATCAACTCAAAAAGGAGGCACAGCAAGTCTTTATAGTCTTCATGTTTCCACTTGGGCCCTTTGAAGACTTTTCCCATATCCTTCATTGTGTGCTTAACGGCCGCCATATCATTTGAGATGAGAAAGGCTCCAACTGCGGCGCCGCCAATCATCATCATTTCAAAGGGTAAAGCCTTCAGAATGATTCCCAACTTGCCTCCTGCAAGCAAATACCCTCCGAAGACCATGATAAATATCACGGCAATTCCGATAAGACCGACCATCTGCACTCACCTCATTTCGTTCATAGTACCATACCGTGCGGGAAGTTAAGAAATGCCTCACTCCTTGGGAACATTTGCATTGCGCCCTGCGAGAATTACGCTGATCGAATAGGCGCGTTCTGCGGATAAGCCGGCCATAATCGAAGCGGCAGAGGCAGGCTTCATGCGCCCAAGGAACCCTGCGGAAAACTCGGGTGCCATCTGTTCGAACAAAGCCGAAGCATCTTTAGGTTTCATGTTTTCGTAGACTGTTGTCAGCTGGGCAAGGTCGGTCTCTGCGGCAGAATCTGCCAAAGCCAATGTGGCCCTTAATTCCGATTCGGCTTTGGAGAGCGCCGCGAGCTTTTGTTCAATTTTTTCATCAGCAACGGTCAGGGCCTGCATACGGTTTTTGATTTGTAGCTCCTGAGAGGCAATTCGCTCTTCACGCTCGCGAAAGGCAATCAGCATACTGTTCAGATCTCCGACCGTTTCGCAGCCACTTTCAGGAGCATCGCTTGCTTCGGCTTTTGGCTGGGCTTTTTCCAGTGCGATTGCTTCGCTGGCGCTTAGCCCAATGCGCAACACTGCCGACCCAATCAGCAAAAGTGAAATCGTGAAGAGCGCGCCCCGTGCAGGGCGGGCGGAGCGGCGGATAAAGGCCTTAATCATTGCGGCCTCTCCTCGGGAGCGCGACGTGTAAAGACAGGCTCTGTAACGGCGTCATGCACAGGCTTTGCGACAGATTGAGGCTCGTCTCGTCGGGGCTGTTCTTGTGGCAAGTCGTGCATTGAAGCCACCAAGAGCTCCAAGCGCTGGGCGACATTTTCGGCCCGATCGGTAAGGCCGTCCAGAGAACTGGTGGAGGCCGAAGCGGTTGTCCTTGCGGCTTCTAGTGTTTTGGTGAGGTCATCTACTTGAGCCGACAGAACCGCGACGGCCCCACCAACACCTGTTTCGAGATCGTTAAAACGGGCCAGCCGGCGGGCCAGAACATAACAATAGACGCCTGCCCCCAAGGCCCCGCCGACCAGCAAAATATCAGCTAAAAATTCCATTTTCCCCTCCTTAATTCAAAACAAATTCCATAATCAGCAGGTCATTGACCCTGCCTTCTCCGACAACCAGCTGCACGCGCCGAAGCATTTGGCCTCGCAAGCGCACAAGCGCCGAGGCATTTTTCAAATCCTCAAGCTCGACTGCGCGCAAATAACTGTTGAGCACATCGCTGATTCGGGGCAGCAGCTTTTCAACGTCAGCCTTGTGCTGGCCAGGAGTTTCGAGCTGTGCCCTAAAGCGCAAATGCCTGTCGCGGCCATTGTCCAAGAGCGAGACTGTTAAGGGGTCAACTTCGACAAATGCTATGTCGGGTAAATCCTGCACAACCTCTTCTTCGACTTTTTTTTCAGGGCTTTCGGCCCCAAAGAGCAGACCAGAGTAAACGGCAAAGAAGCCTCCGCCTCCGCCCGCCAAGGCGAGGACAAGTCCAATGATGATTGGAAGTTTTGATTTTTTCTTTGGGTCTTCGTCTGGTGGGGTTTCGGGGTCTGCCATCTTGTCCTCGCAGGATTTTTTACAAAACCTCTATAACCTCAACGGCCCTAACCGATTGTTAAGGCTGTTCGGTCAAATTGGCTTCGAAACGGGCAGAAGCCCAAATACAGGAGAGCCATCCTTGGAGCAGTTACAGAACGTATTTGCATCGACTGATCTACGCCGCAAAATCATTGCGGGGTTAGCTGCAGCAGGGATGTTTGCGGCGATTCTTGCCATGACAAATCTTGCGTCCAAGCCGAGTTTGACCCTGCTCTATTCTGGCCTTGAAACGAGTCAGGCGGGCGAAGTCGTCAAGTCTCTTGAGGCGCGGGGTGTGACATATGACATTCGGGGTGGCTCTATTTTTGTAGAATCCACACAACGAGATGCCCTGCGTATGACGCTTGCGAGCGAAGGTTTGCCTGCCAACAATACCAAAGGGTATGAATTGCTCGACACATTGAACGGCTTCGGCACCACTGCGCAAATGTTTGATGCTGCTTACTGGCGGGCCAAAGAAGGAGAATTGGCGCGCACAATTGCCGCAAGCCCTCTTGTCTCGACTGCGCGTGTGCATATTGCGAACAGTTCCCGCAATCCGTTTCAAAAAAATGCCGAACCATCGGCCTCTGTCTCTGTCACGGCCACAGACGGGACCATGCCAGCCAATCATGCAAAAGCTTTGCGCTATCTGGTTGCTTCTGCTGTTGCGGGGCTTTCCGCCGAAAATGTGACGGTGATCGATGATAAGGGCGGCCTCATTGGAACGAGTGACGAAGTGGCATCCTCAGGCGCAGGGCAAGACAAAGCCGAGGTTTTACGTGCCAAGGTCCAAAACCTGATCGAAGCCCGTGTTGGATATGGAAATGCTGTTGTGGAAGTGAGTGTTGAGACGGTCACGGAAACCGAATCTATTCGTGAAACCCTGATCGACCCTGATAGCCGAGTCGCGATCAGCACCGATACGGAAGAGCGCTCAGGCAATTCGACTGAAGCCGCAGGTGGCGACGTCACGGTTGCGTCAAATTTGCCAGATGGGGCCGCGGGGAATGGAGGCGACAGCAACTCAAGCCAAAACACCGAGACACGCGAGCGTGTAAACTATGAAGTCTCCGAAACCTTGCGAGAAATCACGCGTGCTGCGGGCGCCGTCAAGCGGCTCAGCGTTGCGGTTTTGGTCAATGGAACAGAAGCCACAAATGAAGAGGGCCAAACAGTCTTTGAACCCCGCTCGGCAGAAGAGCTGGCTGCCCTGCAAGAGCTTGTGTCTTCGGCCGTTGGCTTTGACGAAGCGCGGGGGGATGTCATCACGCTTAAGTCGCTTCAATTCCAACCCCTTGATACCTTAGGAACCGAGGCCAGCTCTTCCTTTATGAGTAAGATGGCGTTTGATGCTATGTCGCTGATTCAGATGGGTGTTCTTGCGCTTGTTTCGCTTGTTTTGGGCCTGTTTGTGCTACGCCCGATTCTCACAAAGCCTGCCCCAGTCGTGGCTGCCGCTGCCTCTCAGAGCATTGGTTACACCCCTATGGGGGTTGAGCCGCTCAATGGCGAGATTGCGGATGATGGGGAGGGCATTGGGGCTGTTGATTTTTCTGCTGGCAACTCGCTTGCAGATATTTCTAGCTCTTCTGAAGAGGATCCCGTTGAGCGCCTGCGCAATCTGATCGCAGAACGGCAGGATGAGACAGTGCAAATATTGAAAAACTGGCTCGAAAATAAAGAGGAGAAGGCGTGATGAGCATCTCGCATCTGCTCGAAACATTCGAAGAGATTAATCCTGAAGACGTCTTGGGGCAAAGCGCTGATGATCAGAGAACTGATCACGAACTTGCTGTTTTTGAGCGCGGTTATAAAGCAGGATGGGATGACTGCACCGCAGCTGCGGAACAGTCTGGAGCAGCTTTGAGTGAAGCTTTTGCCCAAAACTTGAACGATCTATCCTTCACATACCATGAAGCCTATTCTGCGCTTGTCCGCTCGATAGAGCCTTTGGTGCGCCAGCTTGTGGAAACAACACTGCCAGACCTTGCAAGCGACAGTTTGGGGCAAAAACTTGGCGCAGAGGTAACAGCGCTGGCCCGCTCACACGCGGGCACTCAACTGCTCGTCAGCTGCCATCCGAGTCGACGGAATATGGTGCAATCGGCTTTGCCTGATGGGCTAAGTCTTTCCGTATCTGTTGTGCCGGATGACCGGCTGACCACGGATCAAATTACTCTGAAGTTCTCGGAGGTCGAGCGCGAAATTGATGTGGCACATTTTGCCACTCAGGCGCGCAGCCTTATTCATAATTATTTTGAAAGCATAAAAGGGGAGCCACTCAATGGCTGATACATTTGATGCGCCCAAGCCGGAAAGCGGCGGGCTTTTTTCTACGGTTCCGATCGAAATGACAGTTTCAGTGGGGCGTGCAAGGCCACTTATTCGCGACTTGCTCACGCTGAGCGAGGATGCCGTTCTGCCATTGGATACGCGGATCGACGACCCCGTCGAGCTTTTCGTCGGCGATCGGCTTGTTGCGCGGGGCGAGCTTCAGGAGTTGGACGGCGACGAAGCCGGGCAACTGGCTGTTCGCATTACGGAAATTGCCGAATCCGGAAAGCCGTTTGTCTGATGAATAAGCCTGGTTTTCTGATTGCTCTTGTTGCGAGCCTCTGCTTGGTCACGGCTGGCCCGGGCGTCGCGCAAGAGTTGAGTGTATCTCTTGGGGAAGGGGCTTCGCTTTCTGGCCGTTCGGTCCAGCTGATATTGTTGATTACCGTGCTGAGTGTGGCTCCCGGTTTGGCAATTATGGTAACGTGTTTTCCATTTTTAGTGACGGTTTTATCTATCCTTCGTCAGGCCATCGGGCTTCAGCAGTCGCCCCCGAATATGCTTCTGGTGAGCCTTGCAATGTTTTTGACGTATTTCATTATGGAGCCGGTATTTATGCAGGCTTGGACCGAAGGCATTGAGCCGCTTACCCGAGAAGAGCTGACGATGGCTGAAGCTTTTCCTAAGGTGGCGGACCCGTTTCGCAGCTTTATGCTGGGGCGTATTGATCCTGAAACATTTGCGTCTATCGCTTCGCTGCGCCCCGAGATGGCTTCGCTTAGCCCGAATGTTGACGCGCCTCTCTCTGTCTTGGTCCCGAGCTTTATGCTTTCGGAGGTGGCGCGCGCATTTCAAGTCGGATTTCTTATATTTATTCCGTTCCTGATTATTGATCTCGTGGTGGCAGCGATCCTGATGTCGATGGGGATGATGATGGTGCCCCCTGCTGTTGTGGCGCTACCTTTCAAACTTTCATTCTTTGTATTGGCTGACGGTTGGCGTCTGTTGACGGAAGGGCTTGTGCGCAGTTATTTTTGACCTCAACGCTTGCGACCTTCGCGCAACCATCCAAAGACGATAAATGCGGAGAATACGAGAAGAGCCAGCCAGGGCGGCATCAGGGCAGATTGTTTGAGTCCAACGGTTTCGTAAGCACCCCGTGGGGTCAGCCCCAGCCAGCTTGCACCCGCGGCATTGCGCCCTTCACGGATGTTTCGCAAGCTGGGAAGGGGCTCTTCAATTCCAAATATACCGCCTCGCTTTGCCTCTACAAATGGGGCCAAAATCTCGGCGCTCGCAATCGTGTTTGCAAACTCTCGTGATGAGGCGGGGCCTAAGCCGGCAACAGATGCCAATGCGCCGTCTTCCAGGCGGTATAACCCTGCGTCACTGGCGGGTAGAAGCCCCTCAAAGAGGCCGGCGCTTACCTCCTTTAGAATTACTTCGCTCGTTTCCCCTGACGGGTGAGTCACTGTCACTGCATCTGGTTTGTCGTGTAAGCTGCGACGCGTGATCTTGAGGCCGCCTTCCGTGGCTTCTGCCAAAAGGGCTTCCTCCTCAAGGTCGGGTTCTTTCATCATCCAATGTGATAAGCGTCGTAGGAGTTCGAGTTGTGGGCCGCCACCTTCATAACCTCGCGCCCAAAGCCAAGCATGATCAGACGCGAGCAAAGCCACACGGCCCTCGCCGACACGGTCCAATACCAAGAGCGGCTTTTCTTCAAACCCCTCCATCAATATATCACCAGTGACGTCTGCGAGTTCGATTTGTCGTATCCAGCTGCCCCAGTCGGAATCTGCTGCGGTTTTCCCGCCCAATCCACGTGTCACAGGGTGACGCTGTCCTGTTGGTGTCACTTTTGGTTGGAATTTTTGTTCAATCACACGCGCCGTCGGGCGTGCAGGAACAATTGGCCCCAATGGCGAACGATACAAACTGTCTGCCGAGGCAAAGTCAGGCCCTGCGGCAAACAAGACCGCGCCGCCTGTTTCGACATAGTTGCGAACGTTTTCGAGATATTCAGACGGCAAAATACCCCGCCGCTTATAGCGGTCAAAGATGATCAGATCGAAATCCTGGATCTTTTCAATAAAGAGTTCGCGCGTCGGAAAGGCAATCAACGAAAGCTCTCCGACGGGCACGCCATCATGTTTTTCCGGCGGGCGTAGAATGGTGAAGTGAACAAGATCAACGGAGCTATCAGACTTCAAAAGATTGCGCCAAGTTCTGCCTCCTGCGTGAGGCTCGCCAGAAACCAACAAAACGCGCAAACGATCTCGCACGCCGTTTATCTCAAGCACGTATGAATTGTTGCGTGTGGTCAGTTCGCCTGCAGTTTCGGGGAGGTCAAACTTGATCACATTTCGTCCAGCGTGTGGTAGGCTCACAGGCAAGGAGATGTCGCGGCCAATCGGAACGTCAAAGCGAATTGGCTCTTCTGCACCCACCGAAATTGAGAGCTGTGTAAAGCCTTCGTCAACAGGCACAGCACCTTGGTCTTCGATCCGTATCGTTAGCTCGATTTGCTCGCCAATAATTCCGAAAGCTGGTGCATTCTCAACTGTCAAACGGCGGTCCCAGTCTGTGGGAGACCCCGTCATGAGCAAATGCACAGGCGCGGGCATCTGTGGCATTGTCTCAATGTCATGCACCAAGCCATCGCTGATGAGAATAGCGCCAGCAACACGGCTTTGAGGTTCTTTGGCCAGAGCCGTTGTCAACGCAGTTAAGGCGCGCGTGCCTGTGTCGTCTGCTCCGTCGCCAACACGAATTTCGCGGATATCTGTATTGGGGCGCCTTTGCAGCTTTTGCAAAATGTCTGCTTCTGCACGGTTTGTTTGCTCTGCACGAGCGCCCAGTTTTTGGCTGGAGCTGCGGTCGCTTAGAACAAAGACAATATCGTTCAGCGCTTTGCGTTCTTCCCGTTCTAAAACCGGTCCGGTTAGCACGAGAAGCACAAGAGCAGCCGCTAAGGACCTCTGCCAAGCCCCCGCAAGTCTGCGCCAGATGGCAAAGCCAATCGCCACTCCCGATAGCAGACCTAAAATCGACAAGATCGGCCAGCTCAACAGTGGAACAAACACAATATCCCAGCTCATTGTCCCAGCCTTTCAAGCAGTGCGGGCACGTGCACTTGATCTGATTTGTAGTTTCCTGTGAGTACGTGCATCACAAGGTTGACTCCGAAGCGAAAAGCCATCTCCCGTTGCCGCTCGCCTGCAAGGCCGCGGCCTACCGGCACAAGAGGTGCGCCGCGTCGATCGACGGCCCAAGCCGCGGCCCAATCGTTGCCGCCAATCACAACTGGGCTGACACCGTCGTTCAGGTTTCGAAAGGGCATTCCTTCTGCCTGCACCGCTTCGACGGTTGAGGCTTCAACCCAGACATCATGGCCCATGTGCCGACCTGGGAAGTCTTGCAGCAGATAAAAGGCTCGCGTTAGGACATGATCCTCTGGCACTGGCTCAAGCTCGGGGATATCAAGTTGGGCGGCCAGTCTGCGCAGCGCTTGTCCTGAAGGGCTTGCGGCGCCAAACTTCGCAACATTTGAGTCACGTGTATCAAACAAAATCATTCCGCCGGCCCGCAAATAAGAGTTGAGTTTGAGATATGCGGCTTGTGATGGTGTGTTTTGATCGGGGGTTATGGGCCAATATAGCAACGGATAAAAAGCAATCTCATCGCGCTCCAGATCAACAGAGTGTGGCGGCTCTGGCTCAATGGAGGTTCTGAAAAAGAGGGTGTTTGACAGCCCCGCAAGGCCCGCAAGCGCCATATCGTCTATGCCTCTGTTTCCTGTGAGCACATGGGCCAAGGCGATCTCGCGCGTCGCGCTGATAGATTTTGCGGTTTCCTGTGCCTCTGTCGTGTCTGCTGTCGCCAATAGCGCAAGGGCAATCAGGGTGACAATAGGCTGACGCAAGCGACCCGACAAAAATAACGTTGCCAAAATATCAAGGGCCAGAAGCAGGAGAGCGAAGCCAAAAAGCGGCCCGCCCAAGGCTTGTTCTGTTTGGCCGTCAAAGCTTGTTTTCTCGATTTGTGGCGGCCAGCTTGCGCGCTCAAGGCGGCGATCTGTGTCGATCACATTTTTTGCTACGCGCCGTCCTGGCCCTTCATATAGCCCGGGGATCAGGTCAGGCCCGACTTGGTTGTTTAACAGCGCGTCGCCGGTTACGCTGCTCAGGTTTTGTGCGTCTTGCAATTGCCCAAAAGCGTCGAGCGTTTTTAACGGTTTCCAGAGTGTTCCAACCATTTCTTCTTGATCCAGAGAGGTTGTTGAGCGGGCAACAGACAGCCTTTCAAGCATTCTGACAAAAAGCCCAGAAAGCGGTAAATTGGACCACTCGGCATTGGCTGAGATATGGAATAAAACGACCTCCCCCTGACCAAGCGCTTTGCGTGTGACAAGGGGCGTTCCATCACTTAACTGGGCGATAACGCGGTCTGCCAGTTGTGGGTCGGGTTGGGCGACAACTTGTGCTGTTACCTTTAGGTCTTCAGCAATACTCAACCCGAAGAATGGCGAGTCGGGGTCAAAAGGTGCAAGCGATTTGGGCTCTCCCCAACTCATCGCGCCTCCGACAATACGTCCTCCTGCCCGAAGTCTTACAGGCAGTAGTGGATGCTCTGTGGCGCGGCTCACTTCGCTGGCGGCAAGCCGTGGACCCGCAAAGCGCACCAAGAGGCCACCCGCGGTCACCCATTCAATCAGCGCTGTTTCATTTGCGTCTGTCAGCTCGGCCACATCTGCCATGATCACAACGTCAGGGGGCGCCAGCAAAATATCATCAAGGCTGCCGAAGCTCAGGTTTGATGAAGTTACAAGCGCCTTATTTAAATAGTGAAGTGGCGATAACAATTCGAGGCCCTCTCGGTTTTTCCGCGCATCCACAAGCGCAATGTTACGCTGGCGTAAGCTGTCATCTGCCAGCACAACGGCGCCCGCCTGTGCTTGTCCTTTGATTGAAAAGCGGTTCACGCGCGCTTGTAACTCTAAAGGCAAATCAAACTCGACATTGGTTTCTTGGACACCAGCATCAAGCCTTATGTTTATCTCATCTAGGATACGCTCGACACCAGCAGGATCAGGGCCAATGGCCTGCACCACAAGATCACGCGCCCCTGTCTTTTTAAGGTTATGGACGGTGAGTTGAATGCCGTTCATTTTTTGAGGTGAAAAAGATAAGGCATACAAAGGCGCTGAACCTTCCGCGACTGTAACCACTCCGCGCGTTTCGAGTAGAGCCAGAAGGTCGCTACGGCTTTCCCTCGCCACACCGTCACTGACCCAAAGCGTGTCAAAGCGCCCCTGAGGTAATTTCGCCTCGAAGGCGCCTGAGGTTGTCATTTCCCAAGCTTCAGGTTGCAAGCCTGCCAAGCGCCGCTCCCAAACCTGTGCCGGTTGAAACACTGTGTCTTCTGGACGTGTCGTCTTCATGAGTGCAACGGTTCGACTCTCAGCTGCAGCCTCCTTTAATACGCGGGCCAAAAAACCCTGCCGACTTTGCCAATCATGAGCGCTTGCCCAGCTAGCATCCAACACAACCAGCAGTCGCTCACGACTCTCTTTGGTTTTGCTGTTTGGATTAAACACGGGCCCTGCCAGTCCAATAATGACTGCTGCAACAGCAAGTGTCCGCAGCAACAGAAGCCACCAAGGGGTGCGGTCCGAACTGCTGTCATTATCCTTGAGGCCGATCAAGAGTGACACAGCCGGAAACAAACGCCGTATTGGTGCTGGGGGCACTGCTCGTAACAATACCCACAAGATAGGAAGTGCCAACAACCCTAGGAGAAGGTAGGGCGCGGTAAAGAATAACGGACCAATGTTCATTTTGGACCTTCAATCATGGTGTGTAGCCACATCACAGCTGACTGGGCCGGTGTGTTCGTGTGGTGGCTGTAAAAGGTCCAACCTGTTTGACGGCATATTTGCTTCAGGCGCGCCTTGCGTGCTGCCAATCGCTCCAAATAGCGGGCACTCAGGTCTGCTGCTTGCAAGGTTTCATGACGCATGGTTCCTCCAACTGAGTCAAAAACCGAGCGGCCTCGAAATGGAAAGCTTTCTTCCGCAGGATCCAGAATTTGCACGCAAACTCCACGTGCGCCTTTGGTTGCAGCTTCCAGTAGAGTTTTTTCAATTTTTTCAATGTCACCCAAAAAATCCGATACACAAACACAGAAAGCGTTCTTTTTTATCGTCTCAAACTGTGGTGCTGCGTAATCTTCTGTTTTCAGGTCAGTCAGAAACTCTGCAAATCTCTGGAGCTGCTTTGCGCCTGCGCGCGGCGGCAGGTTTTCACCAGATAGACCGATTTGCTCTCCTCCCCGTGAGAGCAAAATCGCCACAGCAAGGCTCAGAAGCTGCGCGCGATCTATCTTTTCGGGTAGATTTGGAGCGCTTGAAAACTGCATGGAGCGCGCTCGATCCACCCAAAAGAACACCGATTGTGAAATTTGCCATTCTTTTTGGCGCACAAACTGTGCATCTGAGCGTGCTGAGCGCCGCCAATCAACCATGCGCAAAGTATCGCCCAGCTGAACGGGTCGATACTGCCAGAAGTCATCTCCACTGCCCGCACGCCGCCGCCCATGCCCACCAGGAATTACAGCCGCCGCCAATTGTTCGGCACGCACCAAGAGCGCGGCGAAGTTGGCCGTTGTCGCTTCAGCGCGGCTGCGTAGAGGCCGCGCCTCACTCATGCGGCGTCTTTCAGGCGCGCACTCTGGGCGATCTCGGCCTCAATCAAGCTGTCCAGGCTTTCCCCACGCGCAAGGGCTGCAAAGTTAAGGGCCATGCGATGTTTCAAGACTGGTTTTGCCATAGCAATCACGTCTGATGCATCAGGCACCAACCGCCCATGCAACAAAGCGCGCGCGCGAACCGTCAACATCAAAGCTTGGCTTGCACGTGGGCCAGGCCCCCAAGCCACAGTTTCGCGGACACGCTCAGACGCATTTGGCTCGTCTGGTCGAAAGGCCCGAACAAGTTCCAAAATGCTTTCCATAATGTCTTCTCCAACGGGCATACGGCGCAAAACCGCTTGAGCCGCCAGAAGGTCTTCCGCGGAGAAGATATTTTGAACCGTCCCTTCCGTCGCGCCTGTTGTCGCGAGCAAAATTTGCCGCTCAGTTTCCAGATCAGGGTAACCAACGTCAATCCGCAGGAGAAAGCGGTCTAACTGCGCTTCCGGCAGCGGATAAGTCCCTTCCTGCTCAATGGGGTTTTGTGTCGCCAGAACATGGAAGGGCTTTGCCAAATCGCGGGCTCGCCCAGATACACTGACTTGCTGCTCTTGCATCGCTTGCAAAAGCGCAGATTGCGTTCTTGGACTCGCGCGATTTATTTCATCTGCCATCAGAAGCTGGCAGAATACAGGACCTTCAATAAACTTGAAGGCACGGCTTCCATCATGATCTGTCTCAAGAACTTCAGATCCAAGAATGTCCGCTGGCATTAGATCAGGCGTGAATTGGACACGTTTGCTATCAAGGCCCATCACGGTTCCGAGTGTTTCGACAAGTCGTGTTTTGCCCAAGCCTGGCAACCCAATGAGAAGTCCGTGTCCACCGCAGAGAAGAGCTGAGAGTGTCAGATCGACAACGCGTTCTTGGCCAATGAAACGGCGTGTGATTTCTGCCTTTGCTGCAGACAGTCTTTCCTCGAGGGTCTCGATCTCTGCAAGCAAATTGTCTGCATCGCCCATGGCAATTCTCCAAATGAAACACTACGTTTGGTCTCAGTCTAAACAGAAACTTACAAATGGCAAAATCAATGAGCGGACAAAATACCGTGAACCCAAGTGCTGAAAGTATTGCGGCTTCTGCGCGGGCCGCTGCAAAGGGGCGCGGCCTTCCGCCTGTTCACCTTTGGAATCCGCCGCACTGTGGCGATCTTGATATGCGCATCGCCCGTGACGGCACGTGGTTTTATATGGGAACTCCGATTGGCCGCCCTGAACTGGTGCGGCTCTTTTCTACGATTTTACGCAAGGACGGCGACGCCTATGTTTTAGTGACGCCAGTTGAGAAAGTTGGAATTACAGTTGAAGATGCGCCTTTCGTTGCCGTCGACTTTGAAGCGACCGGTGCAGGCCAGACCCAATCTCTTAGCTTCACAACAAATGTTGGTGATAAAGCCCAAGCGGGCCCGAATGTGCCCATTCGTGTCGAACGAGACCCAGTGACAGGCGAGCCTTCGCCATATGTCCGCATTCGAGCCAATCTTGATGCTCTTATTGACCGTAAGAGCTTTTATCGTCTTGTTGAGATAGGAACATCGGAGCACCATGAGGGAGCCGACTGGTTTGGCCTTTGGTCAGACGGCGTGTTTTTTCCAATTATCCCATCGGCTGAGTTAGTCGAGTAGAAACTAATGTACGACGAACTCGGCATGGAGCGCGCCTGCGGCTTTAATGCTCTTCAAAATGTCGATCATGTCGCGTGGTTTGACTCCGAGTGCATTCAAGCCTGAAATGACCTCCGAAAGGGTTGTCCCGTCAGGCACTTCGGCAAGATTGATCCCCGGTTCGTCTTCAATCGCAGCATTGGTGCGCGGCACGATGACTGTTTCCCCCTCTGCAAAAGGGTTGGGCTGAACAGCAACCGGTGCTTCTTGAATACGTAAGGTCAAGCCGCCCTGGCTGACGGCAACGCGAGAAATTCGCACATCTTCACCCATCACAATGGTTCCAGAGCGTTGATCCACGACAACACGCGCACGACGTTCAGGGCGCACCATAATGTTTTCAATCTCGCCGATAGCGTGCGCTGTTGAGCGCCGTCCTGTGGCTTGGATATTGATTTGGACGGTTCCAGAATCAAGCATCACCGCCACGCGCTTACCGAAGTTTTTGTTGATTACATTTTCAATCCGCCCTGCCGTTGTGAAATCGGCTTCGCGTAAAGCCAGCCTCAAAGTGCTCAGCGAAGAAAGCTCAAACTCGATCTCACGCTCTACCCGTGCGCCGGAGGGTATCACACCAGCCGTTGGAACGCCTTTCACAACGCCACCAGCCTCCCCTTCTGCAGCGGCACCCCCGGCAATAATTGTGCCTTGCGCAACGGCATAAATCTGTCCATCCGCAGCATTGAGCGGCGTCATGATCAGTGTGCCGCCCATCAAGCTTTTGGCATCACCAATGGCTGAAACATTGACATCAATTGTCCCACCCGCCCGCGCAAAAGCAGGTAGCTCGGCAGTGACGAAAACGGCAGCAACGTTCTTGGGGCGGTATTGCTCACCACTGACGTTGACGCCGAGGCGTTCTAGAATATTTGACATGATTTCTTCGGTGAAGGGGGCGTTTCGTATCCCGTCGCCTGTGCCATTCAGACCAACAACAAGGCCATAACCTATTAAATCATTTCCGCGAACACCATCAAATTCGACGAGATCCTTAATCCGGACCTCGCTGGCCTGAACGGCCCCTGATAGGCTCAAACTGGCCAGCATAATGATCAACAGTCTCATCATCTTAAAAATCCCACAAGGGAAAGCTGTGAGAGTTTTGCTGTTGCTGTATATAAACTTTCCAGTCTGAACTGCGTTGCTTCCAGCTTTACGATTGTATCGTATGGATCGGCAGAGAGCAGCTCTGTTCGAGCGATTTCAAGGCTGGTGTTTTGAGCTGTCAAGCGGATGCTCGCATCTTCGATCCGAGCTTCAGCATGGCCCAGAGCGGCGCGCGTCACTGTCAGGCTGTCGACGGCGTTAAGGCTTATTTCACCTGCGCGGTCAAGCATAGCCGCACGTGTTTCGTCTGACAGCACCAGTGCGGGATCGGCGGAAAGCGCTGCCATTGCTGCAGATTTAAGCGTAATTTTAAAGGCAGCGTCATCGCCTTTAATTTTGAGGTCAACGCGTTCGCCATCGCCTAAGTGAAAGGCCGACATATGGCTTGTTCCGCCTGTATAGGCCACGGTTTCATAACCGCCGCCAGATCCGAACCAATCATTCATCGCTGTTTCGATGTCTGCCACTGTGACTTGCCCTGTCAGTGCGGCTCGAAGATCATTTAGTATTATATCGGCACTTGCCAATGTGGTGCGGTCTGTTGCGCTGCCTGAAAATAACGCGCGGCCAGCTACTGAAGTGTTGAGAGTGGATACCAAACCCTCAACCACCGCCTGCCCTTTGAGCGCAAGATGAGTGTCTGTGTAAGTGTTTGAGCCGTCTCCAAGCCCCAAAATATCAGAACTCATGTCGCTGATGCTTTGCTGCAGATAGCTCAGGCTGGATTGCATTGCCGCAGAAAAGCCAGCAGCTTCATGGGCTGATCTGGTAAAGACGCTGTTCATTTGAAGGCTGCGTTCTATATCGGTGAGGTAATTTAAATCCCCACCCAGATGTTTCATTACATCTTGCACTTTCCCGCTCGAAAGTTCGCTGGTTAGCCGCATCATCTCGGTCTTGAGCTCAGCGTTTTGGCGGCGCAAATGGAAAGACTGCGCCATGTCACCTATAGAAACCGAGTTCATCCTATGGCCCCCATCAATACATTCATCATATCGTCAACGGTTTGCAAAACACGGGCATTTGCTGCGTAAGCTTGCTCGATCTGCATGAGCTTTTGCATCTCTTGGTCAGAGTCGACGCCGTCGTTTAACAAAAACTGCTTCGTTTCGGCTGCCCGAACGGCGGCAAACGTCAGATCTTGCTCGGCGCTCAAACGTTGTGCGCCGAATTTACCTGCCACTAAGCTTGCCAAGTCCGAAGCTGATGCAGATTGAGCGCTAAAGCTGCCTGATGACAGGCTCTGAGAGGCATTGAAAGACGTGGAAAATGCCTGAAGCAAGGAGGCATCTCCGACCGAACCAATTGTTGCGGCACCAAACCCGTCTCGCAAATGCCAGCTCGCTCCGCCTTGGTCTGGATCGACTATTTGGTTTACTGTTATGCGCCGAGCGATCCCTACTTCATTTGAAGCCTCAAAAAGAGTGCCCGCATCTGTAAACAACCCAGGTGATCCAGGCGCTAATGTGGGATCAAGCCCCGGCGCTTGTAACCGTTCCGTCAGATCCCGCGCGAGGGCATCAAGCTCTGATTGAGCGTTAACAGCGAGATCATCCCTTATTTGAAAGAGGGCTGCGAGCTCTCCACCGCGCAGGGGGCTATTCTGAGCGCTCAATGAGATATCGACGCCGTTGATTGCAATGCCTGACAGATGGCCCGCGTCAATCGTCATATGGGGCACTATTGTGTGGGCATTCGTGTAAGAAATTTCTGCAGCCGCCCCATCTAAAAGAAGTGCGCCACCCTGAGTATAGAGCGCTATGCCTTGATTGGGGCGTTGCATTTCTTTGACGGGAACAAAACTTGCAATTTCGGTGATCAGACTTTCTCGGTAATCAACGAGGGCGGATACATCGCGCTTGGCTGTAGAACCACCAGCAATTTGGACGTTGAGTTCCTGAACCTGCGAAAGCTTCGTGTTCAAAAGCTCAACGGCTGAGTGGATCTTTCGATCCGCCGCTACACGCATATCCTGTATGCCCTGGCTTGTCGTATTGAGCGATTCAGAAATCGAACTAGCTTCGCGCACGACCTGATCAAGGCGCCCAGAGAGATCTGGACGGCTGATTGCTGAGACCAGAGCGGCCTCAAATCGGGCCATTCTGGCGGTCAGAGAACTAGCTAAATCTGGCGTGCCAACAAGCTGTTCAAGCTTTTTTTGAAAGGTTGAGATGGTTTCTTGGGCTGCCTGATTGGAATTTGCATCGCGCATTTCTGCAACAAGTGCTGGCTGACGGTGTCGAACCGTTCCAAGGACCTTCACACCTCCGCCACGCGCGTCTTGTGATTGCAATTCTACGTCACGCCGACCATATCCATCTGTCATGGAATTGGCCATATTTGACGAGACAATCTGCGCCGAGCGTGTCGCTGCGGTTAGGCCGCTGATCGCATTGGAAAGTGCTCCGGATAAAGACATATCACCACCTTGAAAATGCACAGACAGGCGCGCGGCTTCATACCGCACGCCTTACGTTTATCGTTTGATATTGGCCGTCTCTTGCAGCATTTCATCAACAGTTTGGATGACTTTTGCGTTTGAAGTATAGGCGCGCTGGGTCTCGATCATCGCGGTCAGTTCGCCTGCGACATCTGTCGTTGATTCTTCTCGAGCAAAAGCCACGATATCGCCTGTTGGCCCATCGCCTGCATCCCATAGAAAATAGGATCCGCTTTGTGGAGATGGCAAATATGTTTGCTGGTCCAGTGCAACCATTCCGTTTGGATTGGGCAGGGAGACCATCGGGATTTGGTAGATTGTTTTGGTAATTCCAGTGTCAAAGAAGGCGTGGACGAAACCGTTTTGATCCACTTCTACAGAGGTCATGTTCCCAACCGGTGTCCCATCTTTCGAGATCGAAACTGGTGCAAAGGTATCTGAGAGCTGTGTGAGGCCGTCAGACGTTCCGACCTCGCCAATATTGAGCGTCATTGGGCCGCCCGCCACTGTGACTTCGAGCGCGCCTGTCAGCGGATCATAAGCTCCGCCTGTAATGGTTGCGACGGACTCCAATGTGCCTCCTGCTGTGCGGCTGTCGTCAAAGGTCAGCGTGTATTCGCCAATCACTGTTCCCGGAGTGGCGGAGTCAGTGATCGTCATTGTCCATTCGTTGGAGACGCCCGTTGCAGGCACAGAGGGAGAGAATGAAATTGAGACGCTCTCGGAGGTGCCCATATTATCGTAATACTCAATCGAAAGCTCTGAGGGCGCCCCAGCTGCTCCGGCTTCTGTCTCGGTTGCGGGCAGGTTGACGCCAAGGTCAATTTTGGTCGTTGGCTCGCCTGTGAACTGGTTGACGTTAATCTGGACGGGCTTGAGCCCGTCCGTTGTATCGCGTGGGTAGGTTGGGATGCTGCCATCAGGCAGAGCAGGCCAACCCAATAGGACGAGGCCCGCTTCGCTGCGCAGGTAGCCGTTAGAATCTGTTCGGAACGAGCCAGTCGTGGCGAGCAGCATTTGGGACTGGCCATTGCCTGTGTTGATCTCTGAATCTCTTGCCACGGGCAAAAAACCGTTTCCGCGGACAGCGATATCTGTTGGGTTTGATGTGGCCACAAGCGCGCCGCGTTCGCTAATCAGACGTTGTGTTGTCGAGCGCACCCCGCCGGCGGAATATGTTCCGCCTGTTGAGGAGATCACCATCGAATGAAAGTCTGCCTCCATCCGTTTGTAACCATATGTGGCCGAATTGGCGATATTGTCCGAAATTGCCGCGAGCCGTGTCGCATTGGCTGTAAGGCCTGCGACACCGGCATTGAGAGAAGAGGAAATTGTCATGGATACGCCTTTCTGCTGCATCAAACGCTTGTTGAGCAACAGTCTTAACGCGTCACACTTAACACTGGGCTAACATCTAAAATTGAAAAGAGTTTCAGCGGTCGGATCTCAGTAAGACAATTTCCAAACGGTTGTTACGCACAGCCATAGGATTTCTCACAGCGAGCGATTTATCCGCGTGGCCCGTTTGCCGCATAAACCGAGTTCGTGCTAACCCACGGTCTTCTAGCATTTCGCGCATCTTGTTGGCGCGCTCTGCTGTCAGGCTCCAGACAGGGTTGTCCGCAAGAACGACCGGTGCGGCTCGCATATGCGCTCCTATCGCGATATCATTTTCAACAAGCCCAGACACTCGCGCAATGACATCTGCCAAATCGATCAAAACACTGGTCGGAGTGTCACTGTTGTCTTCAAAGAGAGCGAGGTTCTCGAGGTCGAAGATCTCAATGATCATGCCTTCGTCTGTCACGCGTGTAATGATGTGTTTTAGAGTGTCTTTCTCAACGATACTCTCGCCACCGATACCCATTAAGGCGTCTTCGATCTTTCGATAAGCTTCTTCGGCTTCCAGATCGCCTCCCTTTTCGGATGTGGCATTCTCTCCATTCGCAGTCATACCCATTTCGCCTCGGGCCTGTCGCGACTCTGCGGTGTGTAGGCTGCTTGCCCCAGTGCCGTTTTGAGGCAGGGTCATCTCCGAAAAAACAGACTCACCGCCAAAGTTTCCGTCTCCCCCGCCCGAAATCCGCGCGATTGGGACAGTGGGGCTGAAATAATCAGCGACGCCTTTCCGCTGCTGTTCTGTTGTTGCATTCAACAGCCACATCAAGAGAAAAAAGGCCATCATAGCCGTCACGAAGTCCGCATAAGCAACCTTCCAAGCACCACCATGATGCCCGCCGCCTACAACTTTCTTCTTTCTCTTGATGATGACTGGCGCCAAATTGCTCTGCGCGCTCATCTTCACCACCTTGTTTTACTCACCCACCTTCAGAGCTAAGCCAGAACTCTTACTGGTGCCTTAACAAAACAAGGCATTCCTATGATCTATAACGGCCTAATTAAGGCACCCCTTGCCGCCTCAGCGCATTGTGTTTCCAGGCGCAATACGTGGTGTCAGGACGATCTTTTCATCAAAGCTCACAGCTTCATCCGCAGAGCGCGCAAGAATAATCTCCGCGGCCTTCTGGCCGATCTCGGCACGGCAGGCATCCATTGTCGCCAGCATTTTGGGCAAACCTTGCAATAGTTCAACGCCGTTGAACCCGGCCAAGCCGATCTGTCCTGGCACATCAATCCCCGCTTCAAGGCAGTAAAGCAAACCGCCCGCCCCGATCATGTCATTGGAATAGTAGATAAAATCCAGATCAGGCGTGCGCTCAAGCACCGCCTTGGTCATCTCGCGCCCCTTCGCCAAGGCCGAGCCACCCGAATAAAACTCCTGATCGGCTATCTCGATCCCCGCCTTGGCAAGCGCCTGCGTAAAGCCCTCAAAGCGCTTCCGCGCGCGGTGATCAAGCGGCATCTTTGTGCCTAGAAATGCGATCCGCTTGTGTCCCGCAGCGACAATAGCTTCTGCCATCTTGCGCCCCGCCGCGCGGTGACTGATGCCGACAGCCGTGTCGACTGGCTCGCCGTCCACATCCATAATCTCGACAACCGGAATG
>P_2C_Liq_1_UnCtyDRAFT_1000317_pt1 | contig 21101 bp, 18 predicted proteins | sample Pon2CUnioCityCA_2_FD_10234 | JGI IMG/M metagenome (IMG submission 10234) | reverse complement strand
GGACCTACACTTATACCTACTACGTACCCCACTACGTATCCAACAAGTGTAGCAACAGCTTATCCTACTACTTTACCTACTAGTAGGACCACAGAATACGGACCTACACTTATACCTACTACGTACCCCACTACGTATCCAACAAGTGTAGCAACAGCTTATCCTACTACTTTACCTACTAGTAGGACCACAGAATACGGGCCTACACTTATACCTACTACGTACCCCACTACGTATCCTACTACTTTACCTACAAGCAGGACTACGAGTAGCCCAACAACTGCACCTACTACGTACCCCACTACGTATCCTACTACTTTACCTACAAGCAGGACTACGAGTACTCCTACTAGTCGGTCTACTTCTGCACCTACGCTAGTGCCTACACTAATGGGCCAAACGGGCGTGCCAGTAGTATATAATACTTTTTATCCTACTACTTTACCTACCAGCTCACCCGCTACTAGGAATACAGAGTATGGGCCTACAAGCAGGCCTACTAGCCGTACTACAAGCTATCTTAGCTACTTTCCTACTAATCGTCCAACCAGTGGGCCGTTTACAAGGAATACAGGGTATCCAACTAGTAGACCAACTAGCGCTCCCTATGCCTATTATACTTATTATCCTACAGCAGTAGGAGTAACTGGAGTACCCTATTCGTACCCAACAACTATTGAAGATTGTCAAGAAAATGCGGCGCTTTATCCTGGTTGTAGTGCTATTAGTTGTGTGCCGCTGTACACTGAGCCTGGATGCACGTATATAATATGTGACGCAATTTGTAGTGGAGTGAATTATGTAAATACTTATGCACAAACTTCTGAATTTGTTTCAGGGATAAACTACTATAATACTTATTATGATACTTTAGTTTCAACTTCTGGTACTACTTATTATGTAACTTATTATAATACCTATACTCCAACATCAAGAGTAACTAGTTACTCAACTACGTTCCCGACTTTAGTACCTACAACGTATGTAACTTATTATAATACTAGCAGGACTACATTTAGACCTACTTCAGGAATAAGTTACTATAATACTTATCAACCGACTGAGTATGGCCCAACTACATATGTAACAGCCTATGATAGTTCCTTCTCGACTTCGTTCCCGACAGAGTATGGACCTACAACGTCGCCTACAAGTAGACCTACTACTATTGTAACGTCATACCCGACTTCGTATCCAACAGAGTATGGACCTACAACGTCTCCTACTAGTAGATTAACAGCTATACCTACAACTCTACCTACTGCGTTCCCAACAGAGTATGGACCTACGTTGTACCCAACAGAGTATGGACCTACAACGTCTCCTACTAGTAGATTAACAGCTATACCTACAACTCTACCTACTGCGTTCCCGACAGAGTATGGACCTACGTTGTATCCAACAGAGTATGGACCTACAACGTCTCCTACTACTCGTATAACTACGTTCCCGACTATAGTAGCTACAACGTATTTAACAGAGTATGGACCTACGCTAGCCCCAACAGAATATGGGCCTACGTCAGCTCCTACATCTATACAAACACAAGTACCCACGGTAAGGCCTACATCTTACCCAACAACAAGAGTTACATCTGCACCAACAAGCAACTTAACAGGATAAGGAGGAATTTATGCTATTTGCAAAAATACAGTACGATGAAGTAATAGAGTTTCCCGTAAACGAAAGACGATTACGGGAAGCTTTAAAAAATATGTCATTACCAAAAGAAATAACCGACGAGCATCTTCAAGGAACCGGCTATGTTGTAATAGGGCCCTGGAGTAGTTTTGAGCAGCCAGAAGAAAGTGAAGATTATGAAGTTCGTTTAGATATCCCCGTTAAAACAGAAAATGGGTGGGAACGAACTTGGAAGCTACAACCAGTCCCTGAGACAAATAAGCCTCATAGAAGGCGGTTTAAACTAAAACAAATAAGAGCTAAAAGAGATGTTCTAATGGAAAGGGGTGACAAATTGATTGCCCGATATTACAGAGAAGTTAGACTAGGACTTCCCATAACTTTTTCAATTGAAAGGATCGATGCTTTTATGCAGGCTTTAGCCGAAATAACAGACTCACCAGACCTTTTCAATATTACTTGGCCGGAGCTATAATTAATGAGATTTGTAAATGTACTAATGTCTTCACCCGAAACACACAAAGACAGACTCGCCGATATGGTTACTAGATCGAGTCGAAATGAATGGGCAGAAAGTATGGAGCCTTTAATTAGGCAAAGAAGCCCTTATCCTACAAGCTATGATGTTGCTGCAACTCAACGAACAAACTTTCAAGAATTTACTTATACAGAGTTTGCTGGAGGAGCACTTTTATCGACTCAGTCTATAAATGTTAATACTCGTCTCATGCAGTTAGCTGCGCAGGAAGGAGGAGATACTACTTCAGTATTAGAAAATTGGTCTAAGTTGCTAGTAGACAAATATGAGCTACATAGAGAAGAAGATGAAGAGTTTGAGTATCCTGAAAGAATGATTTTTACTCCAGCTAATAATGCTTTTGACCTGTTAAGCTGGGAAACCATGTGCAGAGTATCCCACGATAACGAAGATGTTCGAGTTAAGCCTCACCCTCTTTGTGACGGAGACGGAGTTAAACAAATTGTAGATAGAATTGGATGGAATAATCTAATTCCGCGAACTCACTCTGGAATGGACTACATGTTAAACAGTAAAGAAATATGGGGGACATCTTGCAGTGAGCTAACAGTTACTGCAGCAATGCTAGGTAAGAAAGTTCACAATGTTGGTAATTTCTTTCATGAAGCTGATGGAGCCTACTATCCTCTTACCAGGGAGTTGTTTACTTGGGAAGACCAGCAACAGGCGGTACTAAATATGGCTGCTTGTGAGTTCTCCGGACTAATATTTCCTTGGCAATCAGAAGAAGAGATTACGATGCGAATAGATAAGTTTTATGAGAAAGCTTTAGATATACGTAGAGCGTATAAGGAAATGTACGTACAGTATCCTAGGAAACGATAAAGGAGGCGCAAAATGAAATTAACAATGAGAAGTGGTGAAGTAGGAAAGAGAATAGGTATTTGTAAAGAATGCCCCGACCTTAACAAGCTTAATTTTTGCCGACAATGTGGCTGTTTTATGCCTGCTAAAGTTCGACTACCTGAAGCTTCTTGTCCTGTATTAAAATGGGATAAGATGTCAGTTGAAGATAGTAAAGATAAAATTCCTGTAAAAGAGATAGAATAAATGGCAGTACAAGTTAGTAGAAGAGATGTCCCGTCAACAGAAATACAAGAGTTACAGTCTGATAGCAGGTTTATCAAACTCCCAGTAAATCCCTACTTGGATTTACTGGGGATTGATCCCTTGCCTTCGCAAGTAGCTCTCATAAATGCAATTAATAATCCAAAATATCGTTTTGTAGCTGCCGCTCTTTCTAGACGGCAGGGTAAGACTTATATTGCAAATATTATTGGCCAATTAGTCTCACTCGTTCCAGGCTCGAATATACTTATTATGTCTCCCAACTACTCTCTTTCCCAAATTTCTTTTGATCTGCAGAGAAACCTGATCAAACACTTTGACCTAGAAGTTACCCGAGATAACGCAAAAGATAAAGTTATTGAAATTTCTAACGGATCAACTGTGCGAATGGGTTCAGTAAACCAAGTAGACTCTTCTGTAGGACGTTCTTACGATCTTATTATTTTTGACGAAGCTGCACTTACAGATGGAGAAGAAGCTTTTAATGTTTCTCTTCGCCCTACTCTAGATAAAGATAATTCAAAAGCAATTTTTATCTCTACTCCGCGAGGTAAGAACAATTGGTTTGCAAAATTCTTTGATCGAGGTTTTTCAGATGAGTTTCCTGAGTGGTGTAGTATAAAAGCTACTTATAAAGATAACCCTCGTATGAGCCAACACGATGTAGACGAAGCTAGAAAGTCAATGAGCGAGTCAGAATTTAAACAAGAATACGAAGCTGACTTTAATACCTACGAAGGACAGATTTGGAACTTTAATGCAGAAGAATGTGTTGCAGATCTTTCTGAGTTGGACACTACAGGTATGGATATTATAGGAGGCCTTGATGTAGGTTTCCGAGACCCTACAGCTTTTTGTGTAATTGCATATGATTGGGACTCAGGTAAATATTATGTTTTAGATGAATACTATGACTCAGAAAAAACTACTGAGAAACACGCGGAGGAAATTCGAGATCATATTCATAGACATGATATAGATTACATTTACATAGACTCTGCAGCAGCACAAACTCGATTTGATTTTGCACAGAATTATGATATTAGCACTATAAATGCAAAGAAGTCTATTATTGATGGTATTGGACATGTAGCAGCAATAGTTGATAATAATAATTTGATTGTAGATCAGAGATGTACAGAAACGCTTTCTTGTTTAGATCAGTACCAGTGGGATCCTAACCCTAATCTACTAAAAGAGAAGCCGAAGCACAATAAAGCATCGCACATGGCAGATGCACTTAGATATGGGCTATATTCGTTTGAAACTTCGCAGACTAGCTTTTAATAATACATGACCAAAAATAGTGTTTGACAAGAAACCTCAAGTTAGCTATAATTTCGATATTAAAGTGGAAAAGCAAACATATGGCACAGCTAAAAAGAGACAAAGTTAAGTATATTCGAGACAAAGCAAAGTCTCAGTACGAAAAAGCAAGTGCATGTTACATTTGTAACAGCACAGAAAAGCTAGACTTTCACCACTTTTATAGTTTAAGTCCTCTGCTTTCTAAATGGTTAAAAGAAAAACAGGCCATTCGTCCAGAGCACTATACGGATGAATATATAATAGTTTGGCGAGACGAATTCATAGAAGAAAAGCACGCAGAGCTATATGACTATACAGTAACATTGTGCCACGATCACCATTTAGAGTTGCACTCAATTTATGGAAAAGACCCCTCTCTAGCGACAGCTAAAAAACAAGAGAATTGGGTAGAGATACAGAGAACTAAACATGGCGTGGTATGATGCAATAATTGGCAAAAAGGCAGAAGATTTAGAAGAAAAACTAAATCCTGCTCAGCCATACTACGACAATAAAATTGAGCCTACTCGTGAGCCTACGTACTCATATGAGCGCGCCTATGAAGAACTAGAAATAGTAAATCGTGGCGTAAATATGATTGTAGATGACGCAGCTGAAATCAGCACTATTGTAGGAATGGCTACAAAAGGAACTGCGGTACAGAAAGGAATTAAGCGCTCTAGGGTAGACCTTCTTTTAAACTCTGAGCCGAACCCTTTTCAAGATATAAATACTTTCCGTCGAAACTGCATCATTGATTTGATTCTTGACGGCAATATCTTTATTTATTTCGATGGCGTACACCTCTATCATCTGCCCGCAGATAAGATGGTTATTCACGCCAGTGATACTACTTACATTGAAAAGTTTACTTTTAACGAAAGAATTAATTATTCTCCTAGTGAAATTATTCATGTAAAAGAAAATTCATTCTACTCAATCTATCGCGGGGTTCCACGACTGAGCCCAGCATTGCGAACAATGCAACTGATGACGAGTATGAGAAAATTTCAGGACAACTTCTTTAAAAATGGAGCGGTTCCTGGGCTTGTACTGAAAAGCCCAAATACTTTATCCGAGAAAATTAAAGAGCGCATGCTCATGTCTTGGCAGGCTCGATACAAGCCAGACGCAGGCGGTAGGCGCCCTCTCATTCTTGATGGTGGTATTGATATTGATAAAATTTCAAATGTAAACTTTAAAGAACTTGATTTTCAAAGTGCTACTGAAGAAACTGAAAAAACTATTTTGAAGGCGCTTGGTATTCCTCCTATTCTATTAGATTCTGGAAACAATGCAAATCTTCGCCCAAATATGCGTTTGTACTATTTAGAGACTGTACTACCTATAGTGAAGAAATTAAACTTTGCTCTTGAGCGTTTCTTTGGCTATGAGCTTTCAGAGGATATTACAAATATTCCTGCTCTACAACCAGAACTGCGCGACTCCGCGCAGTACTATTCTGCTCTAGTAAATGCAGGAATTATTACGCCAAATGAAGCACGAGATAGCCTAGGATTCGAAGATATAGATGGACATAGTGATTTAAGAGTTCCTGCTAATATTGCAGGAAGTGCTGCCAACCCAGATATGGGCGGCAGACCTACAGAAGAAGGAGAAGAATAAATGTCTAATGTTAGACAACGTAAAAAAGCATTACAAGATTTAGCAATGTATTTTGCAGAAAAAGGAAAAGTACTTACTCAACAAGAGTATATTGATGCAAAGGATAAACCAATTCCTTTCTCAGGTATTCGAAACGTATTTCGTAGCTATTCTAGAGCTGTTTCAATGCTAGAGAGAGCAGAGCCAGAACTATCTCGAATGTCGATGAAGCCGAAACCAGAGCTTCCAAAAGTAAAGATAGAGACTCCAAAAATTGAAGTACCAAAACCACAGCCAGTAAAGATTGAAGTACCAAAGCCTGCACAACCAAAGGCTGAGCCTGCGAAAGCAGAGGTAAAAGAAGATGGAAAAGATATTTAATTTAACATCCACATTCAAATCTCACGCAGCAGAAGACGGCAGCGTAATGATTCGTGGCATGGCAAGTACTGCCGATTTTGATCGTGCGGGGGATTCTATCTCTCATGAGGCATGGGCAAAAGGCGGCCTTGACAACTTTGAAAAGAATCCTATCATTCTTTTTAATCATGATTATGACAAGCCGATCGGTCGCGCTACGGGGTTGAAAGTAGGTCCCAACGGTTTGGAACTTGAAGCAAAAATTAGCAAATCTGCCCCTGCGGCAGTTTGCGAACTCATTAAAGACGGTGTTCTTGGAGCCTTTTCTGTCGGTTTCCGAGTCAAGGACGCCGATTATATTAAGGAAACCGATGGATTGATGATTAAGGACGCTGAGTTGTTTGAAGTTTCGGTTGTTTCCGTTCCTTGCAATCAGGCAGCTACTTTTTCTTTGGCGAAGTCTTTTGACTCTATGACAGAGTACGAAGAGTTCAAGAAAACTTTCACAAATCGTGTAGATCTAGCCGGTCAGACTCTGGCTAAGGACGAGGTCAATACCTCTAGCGTAGCTAGTGACACACCGGAAAAGGCGGAATTTTCCGCACAACAGGAGATCAAAATGTCTGAAGTTAATACTCCAGAAATCGACTTGGAAGCTTTTGCTAAAAAAGTAGCGGAGCAAACTGCTGCTAATATCGCAATGAAGCAAGCCGAGCAGAAAGCAGCTGAAAAAGCTGAACAAGAAAAAGCTGCTGCAGAAGCAGAAGCTAAAGTAGCTCAGGAAGAGCAAGTTAAGGCTGCAGTAGTTACTGCTGTTGAGTCGGGCGCAGAGCGTCTTGAAAAAGACCTCGAAGAAAAGCTTGCTGAGAAAGATGCTAACTACAACGAAGTTCTTAATTCTTTCAAGAAAGAACTCGAAGAGAAGAGCGAAGAGCTTGCTAAAATGCGTGACTCTAAGCGTACTTTCTCTGACCGCGGCGCAACTGGCGATCTCTCTAAGTGGGGCCAGGACTTCATGCACGCACATCTTCTAGGTGTTATGACTGGTAAAGGTATGAACACTAACTTTGCACAGGGCGTAATGCAGAAGGCAGGCATTGATTATGCTACTAACGCTGGCGATATCGATCAAGAAGTTTCACGTATGATCGAGAAGGAAGTTACTCTTAACCTCCGTACTGCAGGTCTATTCCGTGAAATTCAGGTAAATGGTGCAGCAACTGTACTACCTATTCAGCCTGATGTTGAAGCTGCAACTTTCCAAACTGGTGCTGCAGCTGCTGGTAACCTTGAGAATCGTGGTGCCTCTGACAACACTTACAAGCCTTCACAGGTTATTCTCAACGCTTATCGTCTGATCTCTCAGACTTTCATGGACAACCATGTAGACGAAGAAGTTCTCGTCAACCTGATGCCTATGCTTGTTGATTCAGTTGCTCGTGCACACGCTCGTGCGGTTGATGGTGCTATCATTAATGGTGCTGGTTCAATCACTGGTCTTACTGGCTACGCAACTGCTAATGCAGACGCTCTCGACATCTCCGATGGTGAGGCTCTTACTGCAGCTAAGCTACTTGCAGCACGTAAAGACATGGGTAAGTATGGTATTAACCCAACTGACGTTGCGTATATCGTTTCTCAGGCACGTTACTACGAGCTTATCGAAGATTCAGGTTTTGCCGACATTACTGATGTAGGTTCTGATATCGCTACTAAGATTACTGGTGCAATCGGTGCAGTTTATGGCTCACCTGTTATCGTTTCTGACAGCTTCGCTGCAGAAGGTGATGGCACTACTCCAGTACCTGCGGCATTTGCTGTTAACACACGCAACTACGCTATCCCACGTCTACGTGGTGTTGCAGTAGAGCAGGATTACGAAGTTGGTAATCAGCGTCGTGTTATCGTTGCAACTCAGTCTCTCGGTTTCGAAGAGCTTGTTGCTGATACAGCGGGCAATCGTTCAGCGGTTAAGATCGTTACTGCGGCTTAATCTCTGTACAATAACTCGGGGGAGTTCGCTCCCCCAAGTTTTTATTTATTGACTTATGACAAATTTAATTACTTTAGAAGAGTACAAAGAAGCTGAAGGTATTCAATCTCCGAAAGAAGATTTGCGTATCGAAGCTTTGATTCCGTCTGTGAGTCAATTAATAAAAACTTATTGTGGAAATAGTATTGTAGATTACTACTCTACTAATAAAACAGAAGTTATTAACATTAACTGGGACACTCATTTAGTTCAACTTACAGAAAGCCCTGTAAATACTATAGTATCTGTAGAAGAGCGGGACTCTTATCAAGATAGCTATGTTGAACTTACAGAAGCAGCTCATGAGTTCTATTTCGATAGTAATACTGATAGTATTATGCGTACTACTGGGGGAAGAAACTACCGAAACTGGCCTAAAGGCCCTGGGGCTGTGAAAGTAGTTTATACTGCTGGATACGAGACAGTTCCTTCAGACTTACAACTTGCAGTAATTGACTTGATTACGTACTACTTGAAAGATGAGCATAAAGAGCGCCGCACACTTGCAGGAGCTTCTATTCAAAATCAAACAAGTACTAGCCAGCGTAACAATGTTGCGTTCCCTGACCATATCAAGCGTGTACTAGACTTATATAAAAACTTCTAATGAGTGCTGCTAGCCAAAGAAAATTTTTGGAAAGATTACAAAAAGACCTATTAGCTGTAAGCTCTAGAGACGCAAATGCTGCACAAAGAGAACTCTTTAATAAAAGAGGTCACGTATTTACTATAACTAGTAGGGCTTTAAAAAGAGGCTTGCGAGAAGGTATTGCAGCAGCCTTTACAGAAGGCAGTAATAAAGAAGCTAAAGCATTTGCAGCAAAAATATCAAAACAAAGCGATGCAGATATACTAAAATTTATAACTGTACTTACAAATAGGTATAGAGTACAAGAGAGACAAGGAAAAGCACAAGTAACTTTTGCTTCTTCTAGAAAACTTGTAGTAGTAATTCCTGCAGAAGGTGATGTGTTTAAAAGAATTAAAGGCGTCTACAACGGCCCATTAAATACTTTATTTAATTCAATAAACCGAAGATCAAAAGGGATACTAAGTAGAAGAGGCGGACTATTCAATCTAGAGCATGGAAAATTTGTAGGCGTTCTAGAGACTACTGTAAGAGATACTATAGATAATGTATTAAGCGATTTAAATGCTACAGGAAATACATTAAGAACTGTAAAAACGTTTTTTGAAGCTCAAGGAGTAGATATTTCGGTAATCCGTAACTCCAAAACCGAGACAATGCAAGTATTTTTGGGATCTTCTGTATCCAATCAGGCAGAGAGACAAGATTCCCAAACAAAGAAAAAGGACTTACTAGCAGTACTAGACAAAGCTTTAAAGAAACTACAAAAAGATCCTACATTTGCTTTCGCAGAATTAAAAGGTTCAGATAGTTTCAAAACTAGAAAAAGAAAACAAGCTATAAAAACGGTTACAGACCCCTTTAAAAATAAAAAAGGTATTAAGGTAACTACTGAAAATATAAAACTTAAAGATTCTATTACTAAAGTGGCTACTAAAGTTAAGCCCAAAGTTAAAGTAACTACTAAGTCAAGAGCCTCTAGAGTAAGAAAGTCAAGTCTTACAGGGGGTTTTTCGCAAACTAAGCTATACGCACTATTAAATACCAAAATCAATGTGACTGTAGCAAAAAATATGGAAGACCCGGCTCTTAACTATCAAAGCGGGGTCTTTGCAGGTAGTGTAAAGATTACAGATGTAAACACTACTCAAAAAGGCTTGCCTTCCGTAGGATATACTTATCAATTATACCCTTATCAAACTTTTGAGCCTGGGTATGCTCAGGGAGACGTAGATAGAGACCCTAGAAAACTTATTGATAAGTCTATACGAGAAATAGCGGCCCAAATGGTAACTGGAAGACTTTATACTAGGAGACAATAATGGCTACAAGAATTTATACTACACGAAGACAGGCCATTGTTAACGCATTAGTAGATAAATTAAAAGAAATAAATGGAAATGGAGAATACTTAACTAACTTATTTAATAATGTTCACCCAAGATTAAAGTTTTGGGACGAAATTGAAGAGTTCCCAGCAGTACATTTAAATGCAGGAAGCGAGACTAGAGAATATCAGGCTGGAGGGTATAAAGATCGATTCATGAACTTAACTCTTCGATGCTATGTAAACTCAGAGGACTCAGTAGAAGACTTAGATAAATTGATGGAAGATGTAGAAGTAGTTTTAGAAGATAATTCAAGATTACAATACATTGATAGAAAAGGCGTAGCACAGTATACGCACCAAATCACAGTCCTCAGTATTGATACTGACGAAGGTGTACTTGAACCATACGGCGTCGGAGAGATGGTAGTAGAGGTTCGATACTAGAAAATACTGGCACGAACAAAAGTTCAAGTCCAAGTTTTTTCAGGATTATAGGAGACAATAATGGCACAACAACTATATTTTACTCGGTATACGAAAGTATTCGTTGAGTTTGACTCGGTTATTTGGGAGATTCCCGTACTAGATGGGTTTAGCTTCTCTCAAGCAACCAATGCAACCGAAGTTACTTTGTCAGAGATGGAAAGTACAGCCGGAGTAAGCCGTCGTGGTAAGAAAGCATTTAACGACTCATTGGCTCCAGCAGAATGGTCTTTCTCTACATATGCACGTCCTTACTTCGCTTCTTCAGCACACGGTGCTGTAGATAACGCACTTTGGGCACTCATGGCAGGCGCAGACGGCTATGACAGTGGAGAGTTTACTTATGACACAAGTAATGATGTAACTACTCAAGTTACTTCAGGTGCTTCAAAAGGTGGACTAGCCGCTCAACAAGTTAATTTTGCACATTCAAACCGAGCAACTCTTGCAGATGGAGTAAACATCTTCTTTGTACTTGGTGACGATAACCGTAAATACTACAAAATGGAAAATGCTACTATTAATGAAGCAAGTATCGATTTTGATGTTGAAGGTATTGCTACAATTAACTGGTCTGGATTTGGCACAGTTATTACTGACCAAGCAGCTACAGAAGCGACAACTGCAGGATATGCTGCTGCACTAAGCGCAGCTGACCAAGATGAGTATATTTATAACACTACTACGGAGAAACTGTATAAGTCAGTTGATGGTGCAGGCACTGCTACTACTTTGATTGATACTGGCGTTACTGATACTGATAACTTTATTCGTAACCGTATTTCTCAGCTCGCTATCACTGATACTCTTGACGGCGACCAAGCTTACAACCTTACTTTGACAGGTGGTAATATTACTATTAGTAATAACCTTACTTACCTTACTCCAGAAGAGCTAGGCTCAGTAAACTTACCTTTCGCAGGTATTCTTGGAGAAAGGGGCGTGTCAGGAAACTTTAGCTGCTATCTAGGTTATGAAGATGGAGTAGGTACTACTTCTGCTGCATTCTACGATCGACTAAAGGCTCTAAACACTACTGTTACTAACGAGTTTAAGTTGATTTACAAGCTTGGTGGTACAGCTACTAGTATTCCTCACGTGAATATTACGATTCCAGCAGCGCACGTAGAAATTCCTACACATGAAGTTGGAGATCTAATCTCTATCACTACAAACTTCATGGGTCTTGGTACTGATCTTGACACTGCGGATGAAGCATGGGTAGAGCTAGTAGGACCAACTACCTAATTAAAAATAATTCTTGACTTTTCTGTTGAGATAACATATACTAATAACAATAAAAGTGAGGGTGTAAAAGCCCTCACTTATTTTATAAACAACAAAAGGATATACCATGACAGACGCAGTAAAACCTACAGTTTCCCTAGCTAGCTTACTTACACCAAGCAAGACAGTTTCTATAGATTTCCCAGGATATAAAGGGTTTTCTTTAGACATTTGTTACTTAGGAAGAGACGAGCTAGTAAAGCTACGTAAAAAGTGTGTATCAACAAAGTTTAATAAGCGTACTCACCAACCAGAAGAAGTTTTAGATGAAGATAAGTTTCTGGAAGAGTATGTTAGTGCAGTCATTAAAGGTTGGTCTGGACTGAAATTTTCATACTTAGAAGAGTTTCTTTTGGTGGATATTTCAAAGCAGAATCCCGATGATGAGTTGCCTTTTAATCGTGAAAATGCAGAATTACTAATGCGTAATTCTAATACTTTTGATTCTTGGATTACAGATACTGTTTCTGATCTTGAAAATTTTACTGGGAGCAAGTAGCCAGAATACAAGAGTTACTTGCTCGCTATGTTAAAGAACAGTCTGCGTCTGTATCTGTAGATAAGTATCTTGAAATATGCGAGCAGTTAGGCACAGAGCCTGATCCCCAAAAGATGCCACTTACCGAGTCGAATTTTCCGGCAGAGGTACAAGTGGCATTTTTTATGTTTAACTTATTATCAGATGTTTGGGAAGGTATGTCTGGTAGTTATATGGGGAAAGACTGGTCGCATTGTTCACAACTATTTAAGATATATGAAGTAGAAGATCAAAAGACTACAATATACTTTATGAAAGTATATGAAAGAATTTTAATGAATCAAAGAGCTGAAGAAGCCGACCAACGAAGAAAAACTGAAGAGCGTAAAGCTAAAAGCGGTGGTAAGAAGTACACCCATAATGTATCAGGATAATGGCAAATAATAAAGTCAAAGTTGATGTAGAAGTTACCGATAATGGTACTCTTAAACAGGTAGGCAACAAAGCTAACAAAGCGGCTAAAGATTTAGACGGGGTTGCACAAGGCTCTAGGAATACTGATCGAGCTCTGAAAGGTACTGCGCAGGCTTCTTCTAACTCCACTAAAAATTTCTCCAAGATGTCCCAAGGCATTAGCGGTGGCCTTGTTCCTGCTTATGCCACTCTTGCCGCGAATCTCTTCGCAGTTTCTGCTGCATTCAGTTTCTTAAAGAATGCAGGAAATCTAGTAACTCTTCAAGCTGGACAAGCTGCTTATGCAGGTGCCACTGGCGTTGCTCTTAAATCTCTTACAAACGATATTATTGCTGCTACTGACGCACAAATTAACTTTACAGATGCGTCCCAAGCTGCTGCAATAGGTACTGCCTCAGGTCTTTCTACAGATCAATTAACTCGTTTGGGTACTGCTGCTAAGGATGCTTCTTTGATTCTTGGCAGAGATGTTACTGATTCTTTTAATAGGCTTGTACGAGGTGTGACAAAGGCAGAGCCCGAACTACTCGACGAATTGGGTATCATTCTAAGATTAGACAATGCTACTAGAGAGTATGCAGACGCTTTAGGCTTATCGCAAAAAGACTTAACAGAATTTCAAAGAAGTCAAGCAGTAGCAAATAATGTTCTAGACCAAGCAGAAAGAAAATACTCTAAAATTATTGCAGTTGTCAATCCTGGAGTAAATACTTTTAATAAGCTAGGAAAGTCTTTTGATGATATTATAAATAAAATAAAAGAATTTGCAGCAGTAACTCTAGGTCCATTTGCAGAAGCTATTTCTCAATTCCCCTTACTCGGAGTGGCTCTACTAGGTGTCTTTGGTAAAGGCGTACTGACAGCAGCCCTGCCTGGACTACGGGATATTGGAGATACTGCTAGAGAGAGTGCTGAGAAAGCTACTGCTTCATACGAAGAATCTAAAGCTGCTTTAAAGTCTTACACCACTGAAATGCGTGTTGCAAATAAAGAAGCGGCTGCACAAAGAGCACAGGCTCTTGGTGATCCAGGCTTTAAGACTACAAAGCCTGGCAGCGGTTTTGACTTAATTAGTAAAGGACGTGGTGCAGACCTAAGCTCTCAGCAGCTGTCAGGAATGAAGAGAGCAGTTGCCAACAGCAAAACTCTAACTAAAGAAATGAAAGCTAGCTGGACGTCAGCTCTTGATGAGATGCTTTTAGCAACAAAGAAAAGCACTAAAGGAATTCAGCAAGAATTTAAGAAAACGCAAGGGTTTATAGGTGTAGCAGGTAAGAAAATAGCAGTAGGCTGGAACTTAACGATGGCCACTATGAAAGGCGCTGTTGCAAGTTTTGCTGGATTTGCAGCAACAGCTCTTTCTGTAATTTCATGGATATCTTTAGCAGCTACTCTTGGTGTGGTTATCTATCAGTTCTTTAAAACTAAAAAAGAAGCAGATGAGACTTCCAAGGCTTTAGACTATGCCGGAGAAAAAGTATCTTCCCTAGCAGAGGAGTTTAAAAACTTTAATCAGATTCAAAGGATTCTTCTAGAAGAAGGAGGCACCGGCCTAGAGTACTTTACAAACTTAGGAACTAGAATAGGAGCAGTACAGCTACCTAAACTAGAGCCTTTATTTGATTTAGGATTGGACAAGTTTCAAACTTACACAGAAAATTCAGCAGAAAAAATAGAAGAGCTATCTGGAAAGCTATCTATTGCAAAAGATAAGTTAGAAATTTTCAATAATACTGCTAATAAAGTAGCGGTTTCAAGTGCTATGGACCAAATAGCTGTATTTTCTCCAAATACAATGGTAGATCCTACAAATGAAGTACAAAGGCTAGAAGAAAGTTTAGCGGCAGCTAATAAAACTTTTGGCGATTTTCTTAATACTTCAGACGATCAAAGACTCCAAGACTTGGGAAAGACTTTAACTGATCAAGCAGCTAATTTAAGCATACTAAATAATCAATTTGCAGAGGGAAGCTCTAAAAGTATAAGGGATTATTTAGAAACTTTAGATACTTTAGTAAATACTAAAGGGTTGTCAGCAGAAAGAACTCAAGAATTATGGACTCAATTAAAGCAAGAGCAATCGGCGGTACAAGAAGCCACGGCACTATTTAAGGACTATAAAAGAACTCTAGAAGATACTACTAATCAGTCTAATCAACTTAGAACTGGATTTTTGAATGTTACTGGAGCGGAGTCCGCGGTAATTGCTTTAAATAATCAAGTCAGACTAACCCAAGATCTATGGAAAGAAAATGGAAAGCTTACCGAAGAGCAGAAAAAACAATTTAATCTTACTCTCAGAAACTTAGAGTTTGCTGAAGCCTTAGACAACCTAGAGAAAAATAAGATAAGAAGAGCGAATGCCTTAGCTGTTAGGACTGAAAAATCTCTGCGGGGTCAAACAAAAGGCCAAGCCACTTTAATTCAAAGAGAGTTAAAAGCGCAAGAACTTGCAAACAGTAGAAAGTATGTAGACGAGCAAATTAACATACTTTACAATGAGCGCGAAAATAAAAATGGTGAACTCAATAATCAAGAGCGTACTAGATTAGAGGCTCTAGAGCAAGAGCTAGCATTGATAGACGAGCAAAATATAAGCCTAGAAAGAAGTGCAAATAATCTTGCACAACTTTATGACTCTGCAAATCAAGGTCTAGAATCTTCGCTTCAGAAAAACATTGCAGCAGTTATTAAGGGAGAAGAAAAAAGTTTAAAAGATGCCATACTTAATATAGGTATGGGAGTCCTAGACGGAATTGCGGACACTTTATCTACTCAATTGACTGATCTCATAATGGGTACTAATCCTTTACAGATAGCGCAGAAAGGGGCAGTTACAGTAGCAAATGCACTCACAGAAGGAGCAGCCGCTGTCGGAGCAGCAATTCGCGCAGCTATGGGAGCAGAGCCTGCAGCATTTGTAGGCCCTCAGCAGCCTTCTATAGTAGAAGAGGTAAAGAAGAAAAAGCAGGGCAGCATATCAAAGTTTCTTCTAGGCGCAAAAGCTAAAACTTCTGTAGAAGATGATCAAGGAACCCTTGCAGAGACTACTGAAAGACGTGGAGGACTATTTAGTCCAATTATACGTTTCTTCTCTGGAAGTGAAAATCCTTTTATTAAAGGACTTACAGGACTTTTTTCAAAAGAAAATCCTTTGCTAAAAGGCTTCGGAAGCATATTTGGCAGCCTTTTCCAAGGTTTAGGTTCATTACTTGGTGGAGGCGGAGGAATTGCCAGCTTATTTACTAGCTTCTTAGGTTTTGCAAATGGTGGAATGGCTCCTGGAGGTTTTCGTGCATACGCAAATGGTGGAATTGTAAGTAAGCCAACTCTTGGTATGGTAGGTGAGGGTCGCCACAATGAAGCGATTGTACCTCTACCGAACGGCAGCTCAATTCCTGTAGATATGAAAGGCTCGGGGCAGCAAAATAATAATGTAACTGTAAACGTGTCTGTAGATAATCAAGGAAACGCATCTACTAACTCTCAGCAAGATTCTGCTCAGGCAGGAAATCTTGGACAAGTTATTGCACGAGCAGTACAGCAAGAACTACAAAATCAAAAACGTTCGGGCGGAATACTTAGCCCATATGGAGCAGCATAATGTCATTAGGATTTACAACTTCAGCAGCATTCGGAAGTCGCCCCATTTCCCCCGATAGGGGAATTGGGCGACAATCTACACCCAAAGTATTGGTAGCAAAGTTTGGAGATGGTTACGAGCAAAGAATTGCAGATGGAATCAACTCTATTCAAGAGACTTTCAATGTAACTTTTAATAATCGTACTGCTGCAGAAATTGATGATATTACAGGCTACTTTGCTTCTTTAAAAGGAGCTACTGCCTTTACCTATACAATTCCAGATGAGACTCAAACTTCTGATGTGTCTCCCGATACTGCAGGAGAGAGAAGGCTAAAAGTAGTTTGCGAAAACTATAATCAACTGTATCACCACGAAGGCGTTTATTCAGTAACAGCAACTTTTCGACGAGTATATGAAGCATGAGTGAGTTAATAGAAGCAGTACAACTACAAGACCCTGGAAGCGAGCTAGTAGAGCTTTATGAACTTACTGTAGAGGGTACTACTCTGTACTTTCATGCAGGACTAGAAGCCGACTTATCTACTGTACAGTTTAGAGACCGTACCAGTCCTTACACTGTTCGAGAGTATATCGCATTTCCAATTATGATGGACGGTGTTGATCTCTCCGCAGATGGAGCTATAAATCGCCCTACTCTTAGTGTAGCAAATGTAGCAAATACTTTTTCCGCAGCAATTGGAAACATTAAGGCAGAGGACTTAGTAGGCGAGCGAGTTACAAAAAGAACTACCCTTAAAAAATATTTATATGGAGAAAGCGGCGACGCCTCTCCTCCCGTAGAATTTCCAATTAAGAAATTTATACTTGATCGAATTTCTGGAGAAACGAATACAGTAGTAACTTATGAACTAGCCGCTCCTTACGATTTATCTGGTATAACTATACCAAATCGTACTGTTATTGGGAAGTATTGCTCCTGGCAGTATCAAGGATACGGGCTTTCTCAAAAAGGTGGGTGTATTTGGAGTAAAGATAGCGTAGTTTCTTACTCTGACGGCTCTGGAGGAGTCAACACGCATAAAGCTTATTTCGATGCAGATGATAAACCAATTGTACCTTCTGGTAGTACAATGACTGGTTGGACTTCTGGACAGTATGAAACTTATGTTTCTTATAATGCAGGAACCTCTTATTCAGTCGGAGACTACGTAGAGTATAACGATGGTACGCAAACCACTGTATGGAAATGTTTAATTGCTGGCTCAGGAAATACTCCTGCTACTGATTCTAATTATTGGGAAAAGGGAGATGTTTGTGGTAAAAAATTATCTTCTTGTAAATGTAGATTCCAGTTTAAACCTCAGACTGTTGGAAGCTCTAATTCAGATCCTGCTATCGATAAAAATACAGGTAAAATACTACCTTTCGGAGCCTTTATAGGAAGCATGAAGTTTAGATGATCGATGATATTCAGAAACACTTTGAGGAGAGCTATCCTCAAGAAGCTTGCGGAATAATTGGAATAGTAAAAGGTAAGAAAAAGTATTTCCCTTGTAAAAATCTTGCACAAGATAACGAAGATTTTATACTCGATCCTACAGACTATATTTCAGTAAGAAGGCAAGCAGATATATTCGCAATCGTTCACAACCATATAGATTGGACAAATGAACCTAGCGATAACGATATAAAATACTGTAATTCCTTAGGAGTACCTTACTATATTTTTAGCTACCCTGATATGGAGTTAAATATAGTAGAACCAGAAGTAAAAGTAAACACTTTAGTAGGAAGAGAGTACGAATTTGGTAAGTTCGATTGTCTGGAAGCATGTAGGGATTATTACAAACAGACTTTAGGGCTTGAGTTACCGAAAAGATTACCGTACTTAGATGACTGGTGGGAACATGGTCATAACTATTTTACAGACGAACATATACAAGAGTGGGGCTTTAAGAAAGTAGACGATCTAAAGCCAAATGATTTATTAATATTTACAATGGGAGCAGCAGTGCCTAACCATTGTGGAATTTATACTGACAATGATGTATTTTTTCATCATGCAGTAAACCGCCTCTCTTGCAGAGAAAACCTATATCCTTTGTGGAAAAAGCATTTAACTGGAATATACCGATATGAACCGTAAGATTTATTTAGAAGGCGAACTAGCATTAAACTTTGGAGCAGAACACTCTTTCAGTGGAGACAGTGTAAAAGATGCTCTTCGTCTTATAGAAGCGAATAATCCTTCTTTCAAAAAATACTTTATAGATGCGGCAGAGTGTGATATTGGTTTTCACATTGAAGTAGGAGGCAATGAGCTAGAGAGCCCTCTGGAGTGTCTGCTTCCTCTTCGAGAAGGCGATATTATTATCACCCCTATTTCTGCAGGTTCTAAGTCAGGGGGCGGAAAAATACTTGCTGCTGTAGCTTTGGCCACACTATTTATTATAAATCCAGGAGGCGCTCTAATAGTGTCAGGCGAGCTGACAAAAACTGGTATGGTATTAGCCTCACTATCAGTAAACCTGGCTATGACAGGTATTCAGCAGTTAATGGCTCCAGACCCTTCTGTTGACCAAAAAGATGAAGGGTATCTTTTCAACGGTTCAGAGCAAAATATTGTAGAAGGTATGCCAATTCCCTTACTGTATGGGGAACTTCGTGTGCCTGGCTATCCAGTATCGTTTGAAATGATACATGGAAATAAGCGAGTAACTTCTTCAGATCAAGATGTAGATATTAATGGTAATATTATTTCCAATTCTCTACTTGATGCTCATTATGAGGATTTATACGAGAGGGGTATAAATGGTGGAGCAAACTCTACTGCCACTCTTAGCCAGTCTGGCCCTATGTCGGCAGGCTCTTCTTTTAGGAATACTCAAGACATATTATTTACGGATATTATCTCTGAAGGCCCTATCTATGGCTTAGTAGACGGCCCTAAGTCTGTTTACTTAAACGATGATCCCAGCTTTGAGCAGGCAAAGAGCCTTACAAGAGTATCTCAAACTCCAGTAGAATTTGATTTTACAAATGGTAGCTCGTCAGTAACTATAGATAAAAATGGGTATACGAAAGAGATACTTGCAGATACCTCTGACAACGGCACAAAATATATAATAGTACGAAACTATGGCTCTCAATCAGGTACTGCAGCTTTAACTAGCGTATCTTCTTACGATGCTGTTACAGTCACTGCCAGCAGTGCTCTTTTTACTTCTGATTTTGTTTATGACCCAGAGAACTCTACTGCTGCAGCAATTATTCGTCTTTTAGACTCTAACTCTGCTACAATATTTGAAGGTTATGTTAATTCATTCACTTCTAGCACAGAAGTAGTTTGTATACCTTTCCCTGGCAGTGCTCTTAATCCTGCCCTTGTAGATGGTAGTTATACTATTGTTGTTGACGGCAAGCTTCAAGTAGCGTCTATATCTGGCACAACTCTCACTCTTTCATCTAACTTTCCTGGAAACACTGGAAGCTACAAGTGTGATCTAACTTCTACAAACTATTCTGTTGTATCTTTAGAGGATAGAATTGGTAATGGCTCAAAATATGCAAGTCTTGATGTTCAATTCCGTACAGGAAATATCGTACAGCCAGCCTTTGCAGATGCAGCCGGAACAGGTGTTGGTTCAGTAGCTATAGGCCCTGGAGGATCTTTCAGTGCTTTTAGTCCTGTATTGTATAGTGATCCTGTAGAAACTGACAATCCTCAAGTAGAATATACAGGAACTTCAGCTTCTGGTTTCGGACTTACTGCCGCACAAGTAGAAGAGGTTGATGAGATACGAGTAAGTTTTGCATACGCACAACTTTGGAATCGTAGCGAGACAAATACTCAAACAGCCGCTACAGTTAGGTATACTGGTGAAATTTCACTTGAAAAGGGTGGGTCATTTCAGCCTTATCAGTCTATAGGACAAAATATAGAACACGTAGGGTTGAGCAATGCTCCTCGTGTATTCGAAGAAATTATTGATCTTAAAAAATATCAACCATTTACTGATTTTAAGATTCGAATTACTCGTACTACATTTAATGACTTGGCGTACAATCAAGGAACTAATACTACCAACCCTAACTACACAACATCTACAGAAGCTTCTATTAGCTCTTTAAACAGTATTATAAAAGAAAATCTATCTTATCCTCTTACAGCTATGGCGAAAGTAAGGATAAATTCCAAAGATTTCCAAAATGTTCCTACTCGAACTTACCACTGTAAGGGTGTAAAAGTAAAAGTACCTTCAAACTATGTAACTCGTGAAGAGGGGGCGTCAGGACTAGCTACTTATAATAGGAACACGAGTACGGGGTCTATCGAATCGTCATACCAGAACTGGGACGGCA
>P_2C_Liq_1_UnCtyDRAFT_1000316_pt1 | contig 21123 bp, 16 predicted proteins | sample Pon2CUnioCityCA_2_FD_10234 | JGI IMG/M metagenome (IMG submission 10234) | reverse complement strand
AGCGCTCAGCAAGACAATGTCTCCTAGATACTTTAATAAAAAGACAAAAAGTAAGTGTGATAAACTTATATAATTCATCAAAAAAAGAACCAAGGCAAATAACTGAAGTAAGCTTGCTGATACCAATATAGCAGACTGCACCCAAGCATCTCGATCATCATAAGCTTTACTTTTTTTGGCCCATCTTAACCGTTGTTCAATAAAAAGGTGAAGTGAATCAGGAAAGCCAGTTCTAACAGTTGCTTTTCGATCTTTCAAAAAACTAAATCTTGCATGCTTCCCTTTTAACTTTTTGAGAGCGTGGAGAAGAAAAACATCATCTCCCGAAGCCAGTTCGGCCTTTAAATCTTTATTCGATAATTTTAAATAGTCAGCTTTACGGAACATCATATTAGCGCCATTGCATATAAAACCATTAGAATTTCCAATAGAGCCTGCAGTTGCAGCCATTAATGCGCCCTGCTCTATGTTGAACAGTTTTGACCAAAAGCTATTGCCATAAAATGATACAGGTGCTGTCAGAAAATCAAGCTTTTGTGCCACAAAATTAGTCAGTAAAGTGCTTGCCCAATCTTCGTTAAATCGACAATCGGCATCAGTTGTTATAATTAATTCATGCTTCGCTAACTCAACTCCTTTCCTAATTGCTGCTTTCTTTCCTTTCCCATTTTCTAGCTTATGGAGGTGAAAGCGTTTATTGTTGAGACAGACTTCCTTTAATAAGTTAAACCCATCATCTTCTGAATGGTCATCTATAAAAAGAACCTCCAATTGATTCCTATCTAAATTTTGGGCTTTTAAGGATTCAACCAATTTACCAAGCTGATTCTGCTCATTGCGGAAGGCAATTACAATACTGCAAGCTTGATTTATTCCCCTTTTTGAACTATTCGATATGATACCCAGCCTTTGTATGCCCCTCAACCAATTAAGTAACAAGAGCAAATAAGGAACCAGTCCAATAATAAGGTAATTATTCAGCATGCCGCAATTTTTTTAGTGCCAACCAATCTACTTTCCTTGCTTCTGTCAAGCCTAAAAATGCGGGTAATAATAAATTTATGCACCACAAGATCAATGAACTAAATAGGCCAATTACCCCTGAGTAGCCTAAATGCTCAAAAACAATAAAAGCTACTGAAGATCGAATAGGAAGGTCTGAAATCCAAGCGCTAGGAACAACAGAAGCAACAAAGAATACTGCTACACAGGCTATGATAGCTGTTTTCAATGGAATAGTTGTTTCAAAAACATACACCAATAGCACAAATTGAATAAGGAAAATCAAGTAGCGCATAAAACTGAGCAGAAATGTCGACCCACGCTTTGCTGTATTAAAGTTCAATTGGTCCACCTCTTGACCAAACCTAAGCCGTTGGTTAATAAAAAGTATGATCCGTTTAATAAAGTGTGAAGAAAAGAAAAGGTATAAAAGTAAAATGGCGGTAATTATAGAAAAGGTTAACTTAAGACCAAACGAAATTGACATAAAAATGGGATAAAATGGAAAGACAACTACTGCGGCCAAAACTGTAAGAAGCAATTGAGAAAAAGAACTAAAGGTATTTACGTACAGAACCTTGATTCTTTGCTTCTTTGAAATGTGAATTAATCTACCCGCAAGCTCTCCTAGCCTGTAAGGTGTAAGAAGACTCATACTAAGCCCAAACAGGACTGATAAAAGGGATAGTCGAAAAGAAATAATAGAAAATTGCTTAACCAAATTACGCCATTTGAAGGTTTCAACTAGCCAATTAAGGGGCATAAGCGCAAATACTAGAAGAAAAAAGTAAAGGTGAGCGTTTAATTGTTGCCACATAAAACTAAGATCAGCTCGAGAGATTCTTTCTTGAAATAAATAGATCAAATACCAAGAGGCCAATACTGCAAGCGATATGCTGAGTATAGAGTTAGTTAATTTATATAGCTTTGTTTTTAACAATGGAGAAGCAGATAATTGAAGCGGATAAAATAATTCTCGGAATAGATCCAGGTACGAATATAATGGGTTACGGCTTGATATCAGTAAAGAAAAAAGAGATTTCTTTACTTTCTATGGGTGCTATCCACCTTGCTAAGCTTGGTGACCATAGTATTCGTTTGAAGAAAATATTTGAACGCACACTTTCTTTAATTGACGAATTCAAGGTAGATGAAATGGCTATTGAAGCACCCTTTTACGGTAAAAATGCTCAATCAATGTTAAAGCTTGGAAGAGCGCAGGGTGTAGCGATGGCAGCTTCTTTAGTGAGAGAGGTTCCTGTTACAGAGTACATGCCCAAAAAAATAAAAAAGGCCATTACCGGAAAGGGAGCTGCCTCGAAAGAACAAGTAGCATCAATGCTAAAAACTATTGTGCCACACAAAGCTTCTCCTAAGTACTTAGATGCAACCGACGGTTTAGCAGTTGCGGTTTGTCATCATTATCAAAATGGGCGAATGAGTAGTACTTCAAAGTCATACAGCTCGTGGGATTCTTTTTTGAAGCAGAACCCTGACCGAAAAGCTTAAGCGCGAATTGAATCTGCAATTGCTGCCAATTCAGAATGACTGAGAGTAAGTTTGGGAGCTGCAAAATTGATATCTTCTACTTCATTAATAGGCACAAGGTGAATATGTGCATGAGGCACCTCCAGTCCTATTACAGCGATACCAATCCTTTTACATTTTACTTTGGATTCAAGCTTTTTACCCACTTTCCTAGCAAATGTCCATAGATCACGGTATTCTTGCTCTTCCAGATCGAATATGTAATCTATTTCCTTTTTTGGAATAACCAAGGTATGGCCTTTAACCAATGGGTTAATATCTAAAAAGGCCAAAAAGTGTTCGTTCTCAGCTATTTTATGGGCCGGTATTTCACCTGCAACGATTTTCGAGAATAGACTAGCCATTACCGTTTAATCTCAAGGATTTCAAACTTCATCTTGCCTGATGGTACTTGAACTTCCGCTACATCACCAACTTTCTTTCCAAGCAGGCCTTTTGCGATAGGCGATTCAACCGAGATCTTTTTTTGCTTGATGTCAGCCTCTTTCTCAGAAACAATGGTATACTCCATACTGGCGCCGTTCACAAGGTTCTTCAGCTTTACCGTAGATAGGATTAAGACCTTAGAAGTATCTAATTCAGACTCATCGACAACTCTGGCATTAGCTATCAATGTCTCCAGCTTACTAATTTTCATCTCTAGTAAACCCTGAGCCTCTTTAGCGGCATCGTACTCTGCATTTTCTGATAAATCTCCCTTGTCACGAGCTTCTGCGATTTGCTGAGAAATTGATGTTCTTTCGACAGTTTGCAACTGTTTTAATTCGTCTTTTAGTTTTTGCAAACCTTCTTCTGTAAAATAACTGATCTGTCCCATATTATCTGTGCTATATAACTTAAAAAAGAGAATCCCTCATCGGGATTCTCTTTCGTAAAACTATGTAATTAATTTGTTCTTAGAAATTTAAGGAAACACCAATTGCGTTCGTTCCATCGAAAGTCCGTGTCACTCTGTAGGAATAATCAATGCCAAAAGTAGAACCTGACTGTCCTAGCGGAATCTCTACAGTAGCACCAAATGAGGGTCCTGCTGATACTGTTCTGCTTTCCTCTTCACTTTCAATATCTGATTCATAAGTATATCCACCTCTAACCATGAACATCTCTCTAAAAGCATACTCTGCGCCAATTCTAAACTGATCCTTAGTAAATGAGTTAGAAGTAAACGTTCCTGCAGCGGTTAATCTATGCTCTGAAAGTTCATCACTTTCTGGATTTTGAGCAAGGTAAAAATCATAAGACAATCCAATATTCAGTAAAGAAGGAAGTTCAAAATCATTTGAGCGTTGATTAATCGTCAGCTGCTTCTCTGTTTCCAAATCTTCGAATCGATCTGATAAACCATTCCCTCTATACTGCATAGTTGGCCCTACGTTTCTTAAGGCAATACCAAACTTCAACTGGTCGTTTTCCCCGGTAACGTAATTAACACCCGCATCAATTGCAACTCCACTAGCTCTAACATTTGCCATTGATTGAGAAACCAATTTTACAACAACTCCCCCACTGATTGTTTCTGAGAAGTTCTTAGAATAGGCCATTCCTAGATTAAAATAATTAGGCCTGAAAGTTCCCAAACCTCCATCAGGATTATCAACTGTAGTTATATCTAGATCACCAAAGCTCATTGACATCAAGGAAACACCTAGCACACCACCTGATTCACCAAGACGTTGTGCTAAACCTGCAGCATTGATACTAATATCTGTTCCAGACAACCAACTCGTATTAACGAAGTTTACTTGTGTTCCTTCGGTATAGGCTAATCCGGCTACATTCAAATGCATGGCCTCTATTCCAAAGGCAGAAGCGGTATTTGCATTACCCCATCCAGAACTTCTTGCCCATGGATTAATGAGTAGCTCTGATGCACCGGCTTCTCCTGCACGATCTTCATTTCCTCCATAAAGGAGCGTAAAAGAAAGACAAGAAGCTAATAATAGACTAAAATTTATTCGTTTCATAAATCTATATTTTAGAAATTGTTAAGGTCTACCGGTCTCATCACACCGAACCATTTAAGAATCTTTTCACCAACCCCAGGAACATCAACATGAATGATGTAAACACCACTCGATATTGGAATACCCACTTGGTTGGACAAGTCCCAATCAAGGAAATTAAGCGGATCTGACTTATTGTATTCGCGAATTAATGTCCCTGACATGTTGTAAATTTTTATGTTACAATTTTGAGGCAGATTTGTAATCTTAACCCTATTATCAATAGCACTATTTTCATAATCTGAAACTGCATAATATGGGTTTGGAACAACATTTATTTCCTCAAGTGCATCTGCAAGAACGCCTCTTTGATTTTTCAGAGTAGCTATCCCCTGTGTCTCGAAAGTATAAACTGGTCTGCCATCGTTCATTAAATCGGCATCTATCTCAGAATATTTGACATCAAATGGCTTAGCCACCTGCAGATAAACACGTGCATCTGTTTCAAGCAATTCAGCACCCTGTTCGAGTAATGGTATAGATACCCAACTACATGCAGCCCAAGCATACCCAGGAATAATACTTACAGGGCTCTTCAACATTTCATTCAAGCGCTCCCCGGCATCGTACTCTGTCATTTTAGTAGGCAAGGTTGGAATCGTAGGAACACCTTCTGCATCGAGCGTTTTTCTGAAGATGTAAGTAACATGCTTACCACCCCATACTAAACTACCTTGAGCTCCAGAAAAAACAGTTGATGTAGGATTCCAAATCATATCGCCTCCGTTGTCAACTCCATACCAACTATCCTCTCCAAAAGCCATATTCATTCGTTCCCCTGTCTCAAGGTTTATTGCATATCCTGGGAACCATCCCATACCAATGGAATCAATATAAGCAGGGCTATTAGGATCTGTAACGTCTGCAGGATCTCCAGGCTGCCACATATTTCCATCCTTATCGACAGATCCAAGTGATCGCTTAGAATACTTACTATCTCCTGCTATCGCTCTACTAGTCTCCTCCTGTAATTCAATCACAGGGCAACGAGTCCATTTGCTTTTATCTTTTGTGTATACAATAACTGTGGAGTTCAAATACTCTAGTCTAGATCTTTGAGCAGAAACAAAATCGAAGGCTGGCTTATTCAGAAGTAAACCTGTATTGGTATTTCCAGTTCCATAACCAACCAAACCATAAGGGGCAATCGTACCTTCAAGTATATTTTCAAAATCTTCATTAGGGTCTACAAAGTCTCCACCAATCGTTCGATCCCCGTAAGCTGCCTGAAGACCACCCGAAGAACCCGAAAGAATCCAATTAAAAGGTGTTTCTCCATCAGAATCAGGGATACCTGTAAGCCATGCTTTAGTAGGATCATCGTACTCAATACGAGAGTCTATAAACCCATTGCCGTTTGCAGGATCTTGACCAGGATTATCTGTTTGCTCAATTAAGATGGAAAGTCCCCAATTAGGATCAAAAAGCAATTGTTCGGTCCTTGTATCAATGCTATTCTTGGAATACACAGTGTCTCCACCTTCAACCCAAAGCATCCATTCTGCTGTATCTGTTACCGCAGGGTTACCATTAATATCTTCATCAAGCATTTTAAAGTAAAACTTACCATCTACTACGTTAAGGGGATCTACCACTTTAACTGTGAGAGGCCCTGAACCAGGTCTGTAATCTAAGCGGTCTATAAAAGAAGAATCGTCTTCCCAACTCTTCTCTTCAATAAGACGATCTAGAGTCTGATTTGTCAATTCAAGCCCATTGTTACCGTTACCTTGTCCTTGAAGTCTTGTTATTCCTATCAAATCACCATATGATGAACGTGATACAGTACCACTTTCTTCAGGTGTAATGCTGTGTGGAATAGCGGCAACAGAGGCAATTGAACCTCCATCTGCTGTCTTTCTACTAGCTAGATAAGGCTGCTTCTGACCATCTGATGCCGGTGCTAGTGGGTTTTCAAGATCAGGAGCTTGATCTTGCTCGTAAGGCTTAAATTCATTGTAAGCATATGCCACCGCAACGTAGTAATAGGTTTTATAGTTAATCAGAGATGTGTTACCCGTTGCAAACAAGTCCTCAGTTGCTCTAAAACTATGGACAACTCCTTCGTTAGATCCCTCAACCTGTAAGACTGGTATATTAGCTCCAAGTCCTTCATCAAAAGTATAGTTGATCAGGGTTGTTACACCATCTTTAATGTCGCATTGGAAAGCTAAACGAGCCACTGAAGGATTACCAATCTCAGAAACAGATACATCAGGACCTTTAAGTTGGAAAATTTGATAACCTTGGAACCTGTAAGTATTATCGTAGACAATAGGTGGATTTCTATTCAGTAAAGTATCAGGAGTTACAATATTTGGATCGTCTTCTTCATATTGTTCGTTGAAGTTGTTTGATAACTCACTATTACTTAAATACAGGATCAATTCCTGATCTAGTTCTTGAATTGTTAAATCTGGAGCATCAGGGCCATCAAGCACCTGAAAACAGTTGTCAAATAATGCTTGAGCCTTATCATCGGCCGTAATTGCTCTTTCTAAAGAAGCGAAACGACCACCTGTTTCAGCTTGACCGAATACAACCCCCACTGTAATGTCGTTTACATTTCCGGGCTCTAGAGTAAAAGGTCCGGCTGACTGCAAGAATCTTCTATCACCCGGAGCATTCGGAGAACCTCCACCAGGAGTAGACTCAGTCCAATTGGTATTTTGAGGGACCGTAGTAATTCCATTTTCATCAGTTGTACCCCAATGTAAAGGATCACTATCACCTGGGAACATGAAGTAAGTTGGAATTGACTCAACCCCGCCTGAAGCTAATCCATCTCCGCCATGACGCATGTTTTGACCATTTTGCCAAATACCTCTCATATAATTATAGTAATGAATCGCCAAAGATGGGTCTCCATTCTGACCTCCTCCGATGTTATAATAAACGAACCTTCTCATACCAAAACGCTCATTATCAATTAAAGTATCGGGTTCTAATTCATTAGGGTTAAAGTAACCTAGTCCGTTTAATGCTTGGCCGGGAAGAATTCCAACTTGGTTATTTATTCCATCAGCATCCTGATAAGGACCTTCAAAGAAATCTATTCCTATAACAGCAGGTGTAGATCCATATCCGGTCTGACCATTGAAATCTTCATCCGTTTCATCACCATTGTAACAAAAGCCAAATCCCCTTTCTACATCACATCCAACGTAATCGTCCTGAGGATTACCTAAGTCAGAATCTACATAATTCGCAAAGTATGTATCTGTTAAAGTAAATGTTGAACGATTTATTAACTCAAAATTGTAGAAAGTCATATCATTAATCTCGTCATTAGTTGCGAAAGCGAAAGTCTGACCGTGAATCTCCATTCCTATAGAAGGTGCATTTGTTTCAGTATGAAGGTTACCTTTATCGTTAAAAATCCACCAATAGGTCTTATCTCCAAATAGTGGCCTTGAAGCACTCTCACTTCTGCTAGCTCTTGGAGCGCGGCAATCAACCTGTCCATTTGCATTGAGAATATTGGGATCAATTAAGCTATTGAAACCAGAACCAAGATCGTAAAAAGGATAATCTCCGTCGTTATAATCATAGAAGCCATCACCATTTACGTCTACATAAGGAGCTAATTTATTAGCTTGTCCTTTAGATAGGTCTCCATTAGCAGGCCAGTTTTGGATAGAAAGTGGAACTTGATAGTCAGGAAAATCTTCAGCATCAGTGCCTGCTTCGACTGCTCTTCTATACAAAACAAATTGCAAGACCTCCTGCTTATCGATTTCAAAGAATCGATCCCACTCCTCACAAGTAGCAGCATTAATTTCGGCAGTACCTGTAGTATCGAGAGGACCTGTCCAATAGTCTACTCCGCCTGTGCCGAATAAACTTGCTGCAGCTTTTAACTGACCATTAACATCAGTTCCTGCCATCCATAATCCTCCTGCGTATAGAGCGAAAGAGTTGGAATTTCTCGGCACTTCATAGTCTGCGCGACTATTTGGTCTATCTTGCCACCATAATCCACCCGTTTCTACACGAGTCCTTACATTATTGTATTCCATGTAAGTAATTCGTGTGGCAGGCGAGCATCCAGCGGCTAAAGATTGCCTGTTCGCGGCATTACGATCATTATTACTTTCACTTGGGCCTTTAGCGGCGAAAGCCACCTGAGTGAGCACAAGTAAGGATAATGTGATATTTTTTCTAATGTTCATCATCTTTCTATTATTTCTTCGGCCTAAAAGTTTAACATTAATCCAAGACGAATTCTTCTTGGAAGCTCAAAGTTGTACATGTTTTGCAATCTTATTGCGTACTGATCTCTAAACGACTCTTCATTGATTTGCTGACGTATCACGTCTTGGAAGGCTGCAGAGGTTAAGAAACCATCATCATCAGCATTTCCTGTGTAGGCATAAACATTCTGTACGTTCTGACGATCTAGCACATTCAGCACTTGTAAGTAAACATTAAGTGTAGAGGTCTTTTGACCATTTTTCCATAAACTTTCGTTTGACTCATTCTTACTACCCCACTTGATCATAAAATTCTTATCAATACGGGCGTTTAGTCTAACTGTCCAAGGCAAACGAGATCCACTTACATCACCAACAATTGGTTGTCTAAATTGACCCCCTCCAATATTTTCACTATTATCTGCTCCTGATCTTGCAGTGTATGGGGTTCCCGAACCGGCGATAAACTGAAGGTTCAAACCTGCATCTTCTAAGATGTTCTTCCCTGCGATCTTAGGACCATTGTATCTGCTTCCTCTAGCATAACGGTAATCAATATCAGTAGTTATCTGATGTCTTTGATCGTAGCTGTATGGGAAGATAGTTCTTAGGTTTGGTTGACCTGAGTTAACTAAATTCAGTGAACTAAGCGATCCTGAACCTGTACCTTCAGCGAATTGCAAGGTGTAGTTCACTCTCAACATTATATTTTTTATCCTTCTCAAGTCATAATTAACAGAGAACCCTTTTACAGTTCCAAAATCTTGGTTAGAGTATGTTAAATAGTCCTCAGGAAATGCACCTACTAAACGAATTACTTGAATTTCATCCCTTTGCTCTCTGTAGAATGTATTGAGGGTTAAAGCTGAACTATTGGTTAATTTTTGTTTAAACCCAATTTCATAACTTATCGTTCTTGTTGGACGCAGGTTCGGGTTCGTTAAAATCCTATTATGGTTTTGGATATAAATAATATCAATTGGATCTAGTGCCACATTACCTGTTGGACGCTGAGTTAAAATATCGTAGTTGGCAAAGAAGGTAGCCTCATCAGAGATTGGGAATGAAAAGGAGATTCTTGGCATCAAAGTGTACTGAGGTTCGTAATCCTCGAAAGAAGATGCATCCATATCTTCAACAACACTTCTTCTTGAAGGGTCTTGCAACCAAGGCGCTATTGAACCACCTGCCTGTAAAACTGTAGGATCATTGAGTTCTTCACCTGTAGCATTAAAGAAGGTGTTCGTTTCGGGATTGCGGTAACCAATTACATTCTCAACCCCAGGATTTTCAATATCAGAAACATAAACAACGTAATCTTCACCAATATTTCCTGGAACGTTTGTTAAGCCTTGTCCTCTTGCATAAGCAACGTCTCTAGTTGGGAAAAACGAGAATTGATCCCTTAACACTGGCTGATTTGCATCAAAACGATCCAAACGCAATCCAAGTCTAAAAACTAAATCGTCAAAGGCAAATTTGTCTTCAATAAATCCTGCAATATAAATTGGCTGATAAGCAGCTACGGGTCTGGTTTTAAATCCTAATTCATTTGTCTGATTAAAGAAGTCATCTAGGCTGGGCTGATCAGTAAACTTGTTACCCAAATGATCATAACCTCTGTATTGCAGGTTAACATTATTAGCAGGGTTAATTAATTGCTCAGCAGCAAAGTATTCCATTTTATAAGTGCTGATATCGTAAGAGTCAAAATCAATAAAATCAGTTCCATCAACAGGTAAGCCTAAAGCCCTTCTCATGTTGTAAGCAAAATAAGTTCTTGCATCTCCTGCATACGCTCTTTCGAATGTAATCTCAGGAAAAGAGGAGGCTTGTACAATCGTATAGTTGCTTGAGTCTATTTGCTCTATGTGACTATTCACAGAACCTCTACCTAACTGCCATAAACCTAAAGGATTTAAACTGTAATTGCTTGTAACTCTTTGCTCATACTCAAATCCAAGCATTATTGCATGCTCGCCAATGTCTGCAGAACCTATACCACTCAAACGATACTGATCGCGCTGTGTTTGTTGGTAAGAGTTAAAGACTGCACCAGGGTGACTCCATAGGTTGTACACATTGTTCGGAATTGTACTACCATTTACTAATCCACCAAATCCTTCAACATCTTCTCTTGTATCATAAAATTGAGGGAACTGATCTCTAAACTGGTAAAAACTACTAGTATAATTTGCTAAAAGTGGATTTGTGGTTCCCGGAGTGAAATTATAAGCGATCGGACTGTTAAATGCAGTCAAGAAATCGCCTATATAACGCTGACCATTATCAAGCAAAACCCCATTACCATTTCCTGTTTCAAAAGCATAAGATGGCTCAGTGATAGCATTAAATTGACCAACATGTCCATAGTTAAAGAAATTATCCTCGTGTCGTTCATCCTCCAAAACTGTGGTTCTTCTAGAGAAGTCAGCCTGAATACTAAAGAAAGCATTCTTTACAATAGAATTATCTTCTTCCCCTTCTTCGGTCTCCGCATTTGCAAAACGCTGGGTATACCTAACGTAGGCTCTTACATCATTGGCGGTAGAGCGAGGGTTGTTAAAGTAGTTGTATAGTTGAAAGTTTCTCGAATCGCTGTTACCAACCCTACGATCAAAAGTACCCCCAATCGCTAGTGCGGATAAATCATTGATCTTGATATCAATTTTTCCATTCAGTACTAGTCGCTTAGATTCTACATTTCTTTGATAATCGATTTCTTCAAAATCACTTGAACGGAGGAACTCAGCTTTTTTGAAAACTCCAGGATTGATGCCATCTGTAAACAATGGATCAGAGTGAATTTCATCTTGCACAGCGTCTCTTGGTTTATACAATTGCACTGCTGATGGTCTTGGATTTAAAATCGTTCGGTACTCCCCTGTCAACAAGAAACCTAATGGAGCATCTTTAACATTGCCTTCGTCATCTTTTTTCGTAATGATTGGACCACCTGCGCTAAAACCAAAAAGGTTGTAACCAAAGTTATCCAAACCAACAACATTTCCTTCAGAAGCTTTAAAGCCTGAAGTTAATACTTCAACATTTCCAAAATACTCTTTCAAGGCTCCCCTTGTAGTAATAGAGGTTACACCACCAGTAACGTCACCATACTGTGCTGACAAACCTCCTGTCTTTACTGTAACCTCCTCAATTGCTGATTTGGGTAAAGAAGTAGATCCAATAACTTTAATACCATCAATAAAGGTAACGTTATTGCTTCCTCTACTACCACGCATGTTCATGGTGTTTGACCCATTGTCCCTTGAAACCACTCCGTTACCTGCTGTTTTAGCAACGTCAATTGCGGACCTTACGGCCATACGTTCAATCTGTTCTCTTGTTTTTGTTTCTTCAGAAGTCGTTTTATCAAGTTCAATTAAGGGCTTTTTATACTCAACGATATCCACAACGTCCAATTTAACACCTGCAGTTATCTCTAAGTTCTGTTTTGTAATCTTATCTGACGATACTGAAATACCAGCAACTCGCTTCGTTTGGTAACCAACGTAAGACACCTGAAGGTCATAAGTTCCCGGAGGAATAGGTTTCAAGGTATACCTACCGTCAAAATCAGTTGTGGTTCCTATTACTTGATCGGAGCCATTCATTAAAGTTACGTTAGCAAAGGGAATGGGCTCACCAGAGTCCCCATCTTTAACAACTCCTTTTATTGATCCTTGTCCCACTTGAGCGTGAATAGACAAGATTGAACCAAACGCTATCACTAGCGTCAACAGTAATTTTTTTAGCATAATTGTTGTTTTATGTTCTTACAATGGTCGTAAAACTACAGGAGCGTAAAGATATACATTTAATAAAAAAAATAACAAACCTTAACACGTCCTTAATTTACCCCTAAACAAACAGTTCTAAATCACAAGTTTAGCTTAACGAAACCACCTTGTGAGGAAGAATCCTTTCTTTTTCTTGTTGTACTTATTCGCTTTTTTTCTACTTTTTTTCATCCTCTTTCGTACTTCTTTAGTTTGTAAATCTATATGTCTTTGCTTCGCTGCTTCTATTTCAGCTTTCTGCTCTTCTTCCTTGTTTTCTTTTTGTTTCTCTAGCTGCTCTGTTCTTTTATTTACTGATTTCTCAACCTTTTTTGCGGATTGAGCAGAAGCGTTTAATTGAAAGACACAAAAGAATAAAAAAATGATGCCTGGAATCAACCGATTTTTATACATGAGACAAGATGAATTGTTGTGATTATCTTTGGGCGACTAAAGTAAGCACTTTGTATAAGCCTATAAAAGACTTCTTCTCTCATTTGGGGTTTTTCCTTTTTATTAGCCTGTTTTTTAGTGGTTGCGAGGATGATACTGAAAACAACAACATTCCATTAGTAGAGGTAAACTTTACTATTGCAGTGAACGATCCTGCATACCTGAATCTTCAAAATATTGGAGGCTGGGTATATGTATCAGGAGGGTCAAGAGGAATAATCCTATACCGTAGCGACAACGAAAGCTTCAAAGCCTATGATCGCCATTGCACCTTCAACCCTTCTAGCACCTGTGCGCTTGTGAGTGTTGACCCCAATAACATAACCGCTAGTGACGACTGTTGCGGCTCTTCTTTTTTACTGACTGATGGCGGCGTAACAAGACCACCTGCCGTTCAACCTTTAAAGCAGTACAATACCTCTTTTGACGGGAGTATCCTTAGGGTGTTTAACTAAAAAAAGGGAAAGCTTTTAACTTTCCCTTTCTTGATGCTTATGAATTAAACTATTAGTATCTGTAGTATTCTGGTTTGTAAGGTCCTTCTACTTTTACACCAATGTAATCGGCTTGATCTTTTCTTAGTTCCTCTAACTCAACACCTATCTTCTCTAAGTGTAAAGCCGCAACTTTCTCATCAAGATGCTTTGGAAGGGTGTATACTTTATTCTCATAGTCACCACTACGGTTCCAAAGCTCAATTTGAGCCAAAGTCTGGTTTGTAAAAGAGTTTGACATAACAAATGATGGATGTCCTGTTGCACAACCTAAATTTACTAATCTACCTTGCGCTAATAAGATGATATCTTTGCCATTGATGGTGTATTTATCCACCTGAGGCTTGATCTCAACCTTGGTTGAACCATGCTCTTTTTCTAAGTAAGCAACATCGATCTCATTATCGAAATGCCCGATATTACAAACAATAGTTTTGTCTTTCATTTTGACAAAGTGCTCTTCAGCAATAATGTCTTTATTACCAGTTGCAGTTACAACTATGTCAACCTCGTCTACCGCATTGATCATTTTCTTCACTTCAAAACCATCCATGGCAGCTTGCAAAGCACAAATTGGATCAACCTCAGTAACGATTACTCTCGCTCCTGCTCCTCTTAATGATTGAGCAGATCCTTTACCAACATCACCATATCCTGCAACTACTGCAACTTTTCCTGCAATCATTACATCAGTTGCTCTTCTTATTGCATCTACTAAAGATTCTTTACAACCATACTTATTATCAAACTTTGACTTCGTTACAGAATCATTTACGTTGATAGCAGGCATAACAAGAGTTCCGTTTCGCTCTCTCTCATAAAGTCTATGCACCCCTGTGGTAGTTTCTTCAGACAATCCTCTTATTTCCTCTACCAATTCTGGGTAATTATCGAAAACCATATTGGTCAAATCACCACCGTCATCTAAAATCATGTTAAGCGGCTTTCTGTCTTTTCCAAAGAAAAGCGTTTGCTCGATACACCAATCAAATTCTTCATCGGTCATACCCTTCCATGCGTAAACAGGAATTCCTGCAGCTGCAATTGCAGCTGCTGCATGGTCTTGAGTTGAGAAGATATTACAAGATGACCAAGTTACCTCAGCCCCTAATGCTACTAGCGTTTCAATTAAAACCGCAGTTTGAATGGTCATGTGCAAACAACCTGCAATTCGAGATCCTTTTAAAGGTTGCTCCTTGCCATACTCTTCTCTTAAGGACATTAAACCTGGCATTTCTGCTTCTGCCAAATCAATTTCTCTTCTTCCCCATTCTGCAAGGGAAATGTCTTTTACTTTGTAAGGTAAATATTCTACTGATGTTGTACTCATGTGTTTATTTTAATTTTGGGGTGCAAATTTACTAATTAATCTATTGGTTAGTAAGCTTATAAATATGGATTATAAAAAGATTGCTGTTTCTGACTCGCATTTTGTTGCTTATTCAAATATTGATTACAAGCAAGAGGCAAAGTTGTTTTCGTTTGTTCGTGAAAAAAATCTTGAACAAAATAGACTGGATCATTATAAAAATCCGAAAAGAAAAGTTGAGTGGATGAGCGTACGTTATTTGTTGAACTTTTTACTACCCGACTTTCAGGATGTACAATATCATTCAAATGGTAAACCATTTTTAAAAGACTCTAATGATCACCTTTCCATTTCCCATTCGCATGAACGAATAGCCGTATCAGTCTCCAAGCACTACCCTACTGCAGTAGATATTCAACTCATAACTCCTAAGATTAAACGGATAAAAAATAAATTTCTCAACCCAAGCGAACTTGCTCTGATTGATGAAAACAATGAGACGGAATTAACCTATTTGTGGAGTCTGAAAGAGGCCCTTTTCAAGATTAATGGGAACCAAGAACTCTTTTTAAAACCAAACTTTCTGATTGAAAGCATAAGCTCTAAAGACAAGACAATACTCGCTAAAGCTAAGATTATTAGTGGTAATCAAGTGTCTTCTTATCAGCTAAACGTAGAAATGATAAATAATTATGTATTGGCTTATTTATTGAATTCTTAATATTGCACCTTAGGTTTTACTTTTGAACACATCTACACTAAATAGCATTATATCAAGCGCTCAGAAAGGCGAAAAGCAATTGGCTATTTTAATTGATCCTGATAAAGCAAGTGACAGCTATTTAGAACTTCTGGTAGAAAAAACGGCTCCTTTGAAGGTCGATCTATTTTTAGTTGGCGGAAGCTTATTAACTGATGGCGATCTCAGAAAAACCATTAATAAACTAAAACAGTTGACTACAAAGCCTGTAATCATTTTTCCTGGTAGCTCAAATCAGATCGCAGAGGAGGCTGACGCCATACTCTTTCTTTCATTGCTTTCCAGCAGAAACCCCGAAATGTTGATTGGTAATCAAGTGATTGCCGCTCCTTACATTAAAAAGACTGCATTAGAGGTAATTTCTACAGCGTACCTTCTCATTGATTCAGGAGCGCCTACAACAGCCTCTTACATTAGTAATTCAAGCCCAATTCCCGCCAATAAAAGCGAAATAGCAGCTAGCACCGCTTTAGCTGGTCAATATATGGGTATGCAAATCACTTACCTAGACGGGGGAAGTGGCGCCCAAAATAGTATTCCAACAAATCTGATCGAAAAAGTGCGGGAATACACCAATACTCCAATTATTGTCGGTGGCGGAATCAGAACTGCAGCTCAGCTCAACCAGGCCTATGAAGCAGGAGCTGACGTGGTGGTAATCGGAGACGCATTTGAAAAAAACGACAAGCTAGCCAAAGAACTAGCATCCTTTAGGTCGGCTAATGCCTAGCTTATAGTCTAATGACTGAGCTGATCGATCAACTCTTAAAAGAAAGTAGCAACTTCAATGCCCTAGAAGTATTGGCCGTTTTAACTGCTTTAGCTTATGTTGTTTTAGCAAGCAAAGGCAGCAAGTGGTGCTTTGTTTTCGGACTAATTAGCTCCGCCATCTACGTATACTTAGCCACTATATTGAAATATTATTTTGACAGCTTCATCAACCTCTATTATGTTGTTATGNCTGTTTATGGCTGGTTTGCATGGAGCAACAAAAGGTCTGGAAAAAGCCTAAATGTCAATTCCATGTCTTTAAAAAAGTTCGTGATCTGGCTTTTATTAGCATTAGCAATTAGCCTTATGCTTGGTTTCAGCGCATCATATACCGATGCAGCTTTACCTTATTGGGATGCCATTACCACAGTTTATGCTGTTTTGGCCACCTTTTTGGTGGTTAAAAAAGTAATTGAAAACTGGCTAATTTGGATTGTAGTAGACTTCATTGCCATGCTTATGTACTTCGAGAAAGGACTATTATTGACATCAGGATTATTTCTTGTTTACACCATTATAGCTATAAATGGCTATGTGCAATGGAGAAAAAAACTCGGTTATGCTTAAAAAGGTTGCTATAGTAGGGCCTGAAGCGAGCGGCAAAACACGTTTAGCTTACGAACTAGCGCAACATTACCGAAGCGTATTTGCCAAGGAGTTTGCCCGAGAATACTTACAAAACATCGGTTTATCATACAAAAAAGATGACCTTTTGAAAATAGCAGTTGGCCAATTAAATGCCGAAGATGAGGCTATTAAAGAAGCAAGTGGGCTGGTATTTTTTGACACCAATTTATTGGTTATCAAAATTTGGAGTCTTTACAAGTATGGAAAGGTTGACCAAAGAATCGTTCAACTCCATCATTCTAGAGCTTACAACCTTCATCTACTTCTAAAACCTGATCTTATTTATGAAGAAGACCCACTAAGAGAGAACCCTTCAATAGAGGATAGAATGGAGCTTTTTGAGCTCTATAAAAAAGAACTCAAAGAAAATGGTGATGAATTTGCTGTTGTTGAAGGCAGTGGAAAAAATCGATTAAAAGCTGCTCTTAAAATTTTAGATTCCAAATTCAAATCTTAATTTTGATCTATCTCGTTGGGGTGCCTTTAAGGCTGAGATCATACCCGTTGAACCTGATGCCGGTAATGCGGTCGAAGGGAGACAGATACCTTATTTGTTAAAATAAGGTTTTTTGAAATCAATTTCAAGAAAAATTAGCCCCAAGTTTTTCAATTTTTTATTTGAAAGAAAAACTTGTTATGAAAAATTTAATTGCAATAGGTCTAACTATCCTTACTTCCATAGGCCTAAATGCCCAAAACATTGCTAAAGGAAAAGTAATAGACGCTAAAAGCGGTGAAGCCTTAATTGGAGTAAATATCTACGCTCCCGTCCCGCAAAGAGGAACGAGTACAGATAAAGAAGGCAAATTCTCATTAGAGCTTCCAGAAGGTGAGTTTAGCGTTAACGTGAGTTATGTAGGCTATGCGTCGCAAACTTATTCTTCTAAAAATCTAGATGATCTAACCATCAACTTAAGCCCCCAAGTCAATCTTGAAGAAGTTGTAATTAAAGCATTCAAAGCTCAGCCCAATGCTCCTGTAAGCCAAAAAACTTTGACTGCTAAAGACATACAAGAAGAGTATGTGGGTCAAGACCCAACTTATCTGCTTGAGCAAAGCTCCCCTTCTATCCTATCATATTCAGAAAATGGAACAGGCTTTTCGAATTACTCTCAATTTCGACTCAGGGGAATCGACCAAACGAGGGTTAACATAACACTGAATGGGATCCCACTCAATGACATGATCGACCAAGGGGTTTTCTTTTCTAACTTTACTGACTTAGCGAATAATATTGAATCTGTTCAAATACAAAGAGGAGCAGGAACCAGTACCAACGGAACCGCCTCTTTTGCGGGTTCCGTTAACTTCGAGTCTAGCCCTTTGAACCAAGATAAACCTTCAGGAAGCGCTGAACTTGTAGCAGGTTCCTTCGGAACATTGAGAGGAAGTTTAGGCATGAATACCGGGGTTATGGAGAACAAATGGGCTTTCTCTTCACGATATACCACCTTTACCTCAGATGGCTACCGAGACAACACTGACTCTAAGTCACAATCATTCTTTGGCTCAGCTGGATACTTTGGAGAAAAAGACCTGATAAAAATTACTGGGTTCATTGGAAATACAGCAAATGGTTTAGCCTATACTCCTGTGGCCCTTAGTCAAATAAAAGAAGACCCTAAAACCAACCCCTTAAACGAAAATGATCGCGATGATTTTGGTCAGTGGATGATTCAAGGACAGCACACGCGTTTATTCAACTCTCGCTTATCCCTTGCAAGCACCCTCTACTATGGCGGGGCAGGGGGTGATTTCTTTTCTACTTTCCCTAACGGCACAGGAGGCTTGGATCAGATCAACTTCCCACTTCGAAATGACCACTATGGATTAATGTCAAATGTCAATTACTCTAGCGAGTCAGGAAAAACAAATCTGCACGCCGGAGTTCACGCTTACACCTTTCAAAGACAAAATAGAGAGGAATTAATGCCTGACCAAGCCAATCCTTATTACGTAGAGGATTCATACAAAAATGAGCTCAGTTTTTTCGCGAAGGGAGACTATGCTTTCGGCAAATTCAAAGTTTATGGAGATCTTCAATTTAGAACACTAGTTCTAAATATTGACCCAGATCAGACTCTGTTGCCAAATGAAGGAAATGTAGCATTAGACTGGACTTTTATTAATCCAAAGCTTGGCATAACCTACCAGCTTGATGAATACAGGTCCGTTTATGCCTCAGCAGGAAGAAATGGGAGAGAGCCAACCAAAATCGATCTTTTGGGCGGCTTTCAATTGAATGGCTCAAATCTCACAAGTATTCAAAATGGTGATGTAGAGGCCGAATATGTTAATGACTATGAGCTTGGCTTAAACTTCAATTACCCAAGGCTTTCAGGACAAGTGAACGGTTTTTATATGCAGTTTGAAAATGAGATTGCGCCCATTGGAGAGTTTGTTCCTGAAGGATTTCTTCAACTTAGAAAAAACATGCCAAGCAGCTTTAGAGCAGGTGTAGAAATTGACTTTACCTTCAAGCTCAACGATCAACTAAGTCTTTCAGGAAATGGAACTTACATGCAAGCTGAAATCGACCGTTATGCACCAGAAGGTAATCAAGTGTTTACTAACGTAACTCCCGCGCTTAGTCCTGAATTGATGGGAAATGGAACCATAACCTATTCCTTTCTTAAGAGAGTTAGCTTAAGCCTTTCTGCAAGGTATGTTAGTGAATCCTATCTAGAGCCTACGAATGACGATCGGTTTAAAACCCCTGAATTTGTAGTAGCTGACGTAGGTCTGTCTATTAGGTTTAGTGAACGCAGCCAGCTTAATTTGTTTGTGAACAACATTTTTGATGAATTATATTTCACCAATGGTGCCCCAGTAGACCTTGACTTTGATGGAACATTTGATGAGCCAGGCTTTTTTGTGCAACCACCGAGAAACTTTTATACCCGACTTATGCTCAACTTTTAAGGGAGCGTACTTTAAAATAGTTTGAACTTAAACAAAAAACTAAGGATTAGGTCTTATTGAAAAATGGCATACAAGTCTTCGCCTTTTAAGGCCTGCAATCACAACGATTAGGGAAATAGATCTTTGTATTGGGGAATTCATTTTTCAATTTGGTAATGGACTCATCATCAAAAACCATTGATTTCAAATTAAGCTCAATCAAATTATGTTTGAGCTGACTAAAAGATTCGGGCAGTGACTCTAATTCATTCGCCCATAAATTTAGGTTTACAAGTGACTGAAGCTTACCAAAGTTGGCAGGCAATTGTTTAATGGAGTTTTTTGAAAGATCTAAAATTTCTAGCTTGCTCAAAGATGAAAATTGATATGGAAGTAAGCTTAAGTTATTATGAGACAAATCAAGTTCTTCCAAGCTGCTTAAAGCTGCAATATCTGGGGCCAACTGACTGATCTTATTTTTACTTAAATCCAAGGTCCTGAGCCACTTAAAAGTGTAAATACTATTAGGTATTTCATCTAACCTTTGGCGGCTCAGATCCAAGTGAAAAACCCAACTAGGATTTTCGGTAGCGAGCGTTAGATCAGTATAAATGTAATCGTAATCTCCGGGCTTTTGAGCTTGAAGTACATTGGCGAAAAGAATAAGCAGACTGCTTATGAAAATAGTTTTCTGCATGTAATTTCGTCTCTAGCTAATTCCTGCTTTAACTCAGTAAGATCATTAAACTTTTTCTCCGTTCTAATGCGCTTTACCAATTTCACTTTAAGGTTTTTGTGGTAGAGGTCCTCGTCAAAGTCAAAAAGATGAACCTCGATCTTCCGTTGCTTATTTTCTTCAGTTATAGTAGGCCTCATGCCAATGTTTAACATTGCTTGAAACTCCCTCCCTTCTGTAACTGCCTTAACTGCATAGATACCATTGGCTGGAATTAATTTGTACTGACTGTTTAACTTCAGGTTAGCTGTGGGGTAGCCGATGGTTCTACCAATCTGATTTCCTTGTACCACTTCTCCGTTCAATTGATATTCACCACCTAAATAATTATTAGCAACCTCAACTTCACCCTCAGAGAGGGCCTTTCTGATCTTGGTTGAACTTACATTTACATCATCAATGTCCTGAGCCGGAATTTCCTCCACCTCAAAACCATATAAAGGGCCAAATTCCCTTAAATGATCAAAAGAACCCTCCCTGTTTCTACCAAAGTGGTGGTCGTATCCTATTACAAGCTTTTTGGTGCCAATTTGGTTTACCAAGATAT
>P_2C_Liq_1_UnCtyDRAFT_1000315_pt1 | contig 21129 bp, 27 predicted proteins | sample Pon2CUnioCityCA_2_FD_10234 | JGI IMG/M metagenome (IMG submission 10234) | reverse complement strand
GCTGGCCACTACGGTATCTTCGCAGGCAAAAGCTGGCGCAACAACATCCGCCCGCTCGTGCTCGACTTTATCGATGCCAACGCAGCCGCGCCTGAAAAGCCCAAGAAGAAGGCCGCAGCCAAGAAAGCGGGCTAAAACAGCAGCCACTCCGCCACGCCCAACAGCACCCCACAGGGCAACGCCACCAAGAGCGCCATAAGTGCGGCGCCAAGGGGTGTGAGCCGTGGGGCGGGCAGGCTCTGGCCAAATACAGTTTTCTCGCGGTTCATACCCGCGAGTTAACCACGCATTAGGTTTCTTTTGGCTTAACAGGCCCATGGAAATCGCACAGTCTCTCCAGCAGTCCGAAATTTTCAACGCCGCGCTCACCCGCTTGGGCCGCGCGCCGTCCCGCCTGCCCCTGCCCGACGGGCCTGCCTTTATCATGCGCCGCTTTGGCCTGTCGCTGGCCACACGGCCCCGCGACTGCGCCAAAGCCTACACAGCTCTGGCCAAAAAGCGCATCCGCCTCATCAATGCCGAAAGCGAAAGCGCCGCCCTCTCCGAGCTGGGCTACCGCCAGATCTTGCAGCCCGCTCATATCGCCGAGCTACAGCTCTCGCCGCACGAGGCCGCCCTGCGCGCCGCGATGCACCCCAAATGGCGCCGCAGCCTTGCGCGCTTTGAAGCCGATCTTCCCGCGCGCTCTACGCTCAGCCACCGCGCCTTTGACCCAGAGAGAGACGCGTGGCTGCTGAAAGCCGAGGCCAAGCAGGCCCGTGCGCGCCGCTACCGCAGCTACCCCGCCGCCCTCACGCTCGCCATGTCGCAGGCCTCGCCCAAAGCCTTGCGCCTCTTCACACTCAGCCACGACGACAGGCCGCAAGCGGCCATGCTCTTTGTGCTGCATGGCATCCGTGCCACCTATCACATCGGTTGGACAAGTGCCGAAGGCCGGGACCACGGCGCGCATTGGCTGCTCATGTGGAAGGCCATGCGCGAGCTGCCCGCCCGCCGCATCACCGAGCTTGAACTGGGGCTGATAGACACCGACGATGGCGCGCCGCTGGCCCGCTTCAAGCTCGGCTCAGGTGCCAGACCTCGCAGCTTGGGTGGCACATGGGCGCGGCTCTTTTAGCCCTAAAGCTGTCCATACAGGCTGCCATACAGCTTGCCATACTGGCAGCCACACGCCTTTAACTGCGCAAAACAAAGGGCTGCGTGAGCCAGGCCTCAAGCAAAGCATTCACCCGATCAGGCGCTTCCAAAGTCGGTAAATGGCCCGCATCCTCCACGATTTCAAGCTTGGCATACGGGATCAGCTCGGCCATGAACTCATGGCGCTTTACAGGCGTCAGCCCGTCATATTCCCCACAGATCACAAGCGCGGGCATCTTGGCCTTCCGCAGCGCCGCCTGCTGGTCGCGCCTGCGCTGTAACGCTCTGATTTGGCGCAAGAAAACCTCAGGCCCGAGGCTCTCGGCCATCGCCTGCACCTCTGCCAGAACAGCCATGCGCCGAGGCCCGGGCGCGAGAAACTCGGGCTTGAGAAAGCCGCGCAAAACATCTGTCATCCGCCCCGCCCTGATCCCCACAATCATCGGCTCATAGGCAGCAGCACTCTGTGGCGTTTCGGCCAGCGGATTGGTGTCCATAAGGCACACCCGCGTCACCCGCTCAGGCGCGCGCCGCAAGATCTCCATGGCCACAATACCGCCCATAGACAGCCCTGCCAGTGCAAATTTTTGTGGTGAATCCAACAAGATAGCCGAAGCGATCTCTTCTATCCGCTCGCCTTGCGACGTGCAGGCAACCATAACATTCCGGCTGCGGCTAAAGTGCTCGACCTGCGGCGCAAACAACCGCGCATCACACATCATACCCGGGACAAACAACAGAGGTTCACGCATTTACAGAAGGCTCCTAACAGAGCTGCAGAGTGGCAGAGACACCGCCAAGGTCAACCGCTCAATCACCCCGTTTTGAAACAATGCGTCTCACCCCTTGGCCGCAATCACCTCTTCAACCGCAGCCTCCAGAAGCCCCAGACAGCGCGCATCAGAAAAGCGGTGGTCGGCCTCCTTTACCAGTGTCAGGCGGATATCATCGCCTTGGGCATGCTCCAAAAGCCGCACAGCCGTTGCAACACTCACAGCCGTATCCGCCGTGCCCTGCAAGAACCGCGTCGGAAACGGCAGCACCAGGTTTTCACGCAAAACCAGATGCTTACGCCCATCCTCGATCATCCGCTTGGTGATGATGTAGGGGTCCATATAATCAGAGGGCAGCTCGACATGGCCCACCGCCTCAAGCGCGGCCTTCTGTGCATCGGTAAAGCTGGCCCAATAGCCGTCCTCGGTAAAATCAGGTGCCGCCGCAATGGTCACCAGCCCCATCAGCCGCTCAGGCACCGCCCGCGCCAGCAAAAGCGCCTGCCAGCCCCCCATGGAAGAGCCGACCACAAGCAGCGGCCCCTCTGTCAGAGCTTCGATTGCAGCTAAAGTGTCTTCATGCCAGTCGCCAATGCAGCCCTCTTCAAAGCGCCCGCCACTTTCGCCATGGCCCGAATAGTCAAACCGCAAAAAAGCATGGCCCTGCGCCTTGGCCCAAGCTTCAAGGTGAATGGCTTTCGTGCCCTCCATATCCGATTTCAGCCCCCCGCAGAACACAACTGTGGGCGCGCGCCCCTCGGTTTTGTGATAGGCAATCTCGCGGCCTTGAGCTGTCTTGATCTGTGGCACGTTACGGGCCTCCCTTTCCTCAGTTGCACACAGTTTGCCCTGCCGTGGCCAGCGCGGCAACCGTCTTTGGCCTGCCTTGACAAGCCCATCCCAAAAGCGCAAACCACGCCCCGAACCATACCCGCAACCGGGCGCTTTCGTGGGCGCCAAACTGACGAGGAGCTAGGCTATGAGCCAGATTTCCCTTACCCTTCCCGATGGCAATTCACGCAGCTACGCAGCTGGAATCACAGCTGGCGAAGTTGCGGCTGATATTTCCACAAGCCTTGGCAAAAAGGCTATTTCAGCCACAGTCAACGGCCAGCACTTTGATCTGGCATGGCCGATTGAAGCCGATGCCGACATCGCCATCCACACACTCAAAGATGAAGACCAAGCCAACGAGCTGATCCGCCACGACTTTGCCCACGTCATGGCGCGTGCGGTGCAAGAGCTCTGGCCAGATGTCAAAGTGACAATCGGCCCGGTCATCGACAACGGCTGGTACTATGACTTTGACCGCGAAGAGAGCTTCACACCTGAAGACCTCGGCGCGATCGAGAAAAAGATGAAAGAAATCATCAACCTGCGTGACACCGTCCGCACAGAGATCTGGCCGCGCGACAAGGCCATCCAGCACTACAAAGACAAGGGCGAGCCCTTCAAGGTCGAGCTGATTGACAGCATCCCCGGCAACGAACCGCTGCGCATGTATTGGCATGGCGAGTGGCAAGACCTCTGCCGCGGCCCGCATTTGCAACACACAGGCCAGCTGCCCGCCGATGCTTTCAAGCTCATGAGCGTTGCCGGGGCCTACTGGCGCGGCGACAGCAAGCGCGAGATGCTCCAGCGCATCTATGGCGTGGCCTTCACAGGCAAGGAAAAGCTCAAAGCCTACCTGCATATGCTTGAAGAAGCCGCCCTGCGCGACCACCGCAAACTGGGCCGCGAGATGGACTTGTTCCACATGCAGGAAGAGGCCCCCGGCCAGATCTTCTGGCACCCCAACGGCTGGACTGTCTACACCACTTTGCAAGACTACATGCGTCGCCAGCAACGCAAAGGTGGCTATGTCGAGGTCAACACGCCCAAGTGGTGGATCGCAAGCTCTGGGAGGCTTCTGGCCACTGGGAGAAGTATCAGGAAAATATGTTCATCGTCGAGGTTGACGAAGAGCACGCCCGCGAAAAAGCTGTCAACGCGCTCAAGCCGATGAACTGCCCTTGCCACGTACAAATCTTCAACCAAGGTCTGAAAAGCTATCGCGATCTGCCCCTGCGCATGGCCGAGTTCGGCTCTTGCAACCGCTATGAGCCCTCGGGCGCGCTGCACGGGATCATGCGGGTGCGTGGCTTTACCCAAGACGATGGGCACATCTTCTGCACCGAAGAGCAGATCGAGAGCGAAACAGCTGATTTCATCAACTTCTTGTCGATGATCTACAAAGACCTCGGCTTTGAGAACTTCTCCGTGAAGTTCTCTGACCGCCCCGAAACACGTGCAGGCTCTGATGAAGTCTGGGACAAGGCCGAAGCTGCCCTGCTTTCAGCCACCCGCGCCGCAGGCATCGAGCCTGAGCTGAACCCGGGCGAAGGTGCCTTCTACGGCCCCAAGCTCGAGTTCGTGCTCACCGATGCAATCGGACGTGACTGGCAATGTGGCACCCATCAGGTTGACTTCGTTCTGCCCGAGCGGCTCGATGCCACCTACATTGGCAAAGACGGGGATAAACACCGCCCCGTCATGCTGCACCGCGCAACGCTTGGCTCCTTTGAGCGCTTCATCGGTATTCTGATTGAAGAGCACGCAGGCAAGCTCCCCTTCTGGCTTGCGCCACGTCAGGTTGTCGTTGCGACCATCGTGTCCGATGCTAATGACTACGCTCATGAAGTGGTTGCAGCCCTGCGCGCCGCTGGTGTGCGTGCCGAAGCTGACGTGCGCAACGAAAAGATCAACTACAAGGTCCGCGAGCACAGCCTTGGCAAAGTCCCCGTGATCCTTGCTGTCGGTCACCGCGAAGTTGAGGAGCGTACCCTCACCGTGCGCCGCCTCGGTGAAAAACAGACAAGTGTTACAAGTCTGGATGATATCGTGAGCACGCTGGCCAAATCGGCCACACCGCCCGATCTTCTGTAACAATTGATCCAAATCCAGAGAGCAGGCGTAGCAAATAGCGCCTGCTCTTGAAATGTTTCCCCCTCAGAGCCGCTCAAAACGCTCACAGAAGCTCTCATCTGCGTGACACACGCGCCCGTGAGTGGCTTGCGAGCGCATCCTCCCTCTAGGTTTGTCTTACCGCACAACGCGGTCTGATTTTAACGTAAAGGGAGTTCCCAATGTCCAAATTTATGAAATCCGTCGCCGTCGCAGGCGCAGTTGCCGCAGCCCTCAGTGCCCACGGCACAGCCGCCTCAGCCATGGAAAAAGAGAAGTGCTTTGGCGTTTCGCTCGCAGGTGCAAATGACTGTGCCGCAGGCCCGGGCACAACCTGCGCAGGCTCTTCAACAGTTGATTACCAAGGCAATGCCTGGACGCTCGTTGACTCAGGCACATGCATGGACATCGAGCTGCCAGCCATGGCTGATGGCGAAATGCGCAAAGGCTCGCTCGAAGCCCTTGAGCGCGATCTGCCAGCATAAACCACACGGGAGGGCCACCACCACGGCCCTCCCAAAACTGTTCTTTGGAGTGTCCTTATGTTTGATCAACGCCCTGACAACCGCCTGCCCAACCGCGCGGGCCTTGGCTACAAACCACAGCACTATAGCGCGATCATGGACAGCCCCACATCTGTTGGCTGGTTTGAGGTTCACGCCGAAAACTATATGGGCCAAGGGGGCCGCCCGCTGGCACAGCTGCGCGCTTTGTCCGAGCGCTTCCCCATGTCCGTGCATGGCGTCGGCCTCTCGATTGGTGGAGAAGGCCCCCTTGATAAAGAGCACCTCGCCCGCCTCAAACACCTCTGCGACTGGCTCAACCCCGCCAGTTTTTCAGAACATCTGGCATGGTCGTCACACGACAGCGCCTTTCTCAACGATCTTTTGCCACTGCCCTACAACAGCGCCACCCTCACCCGCGTCGCGACATATAAATGAGCTACAAGACACGCTGGGCCGCCAAATGCTGCTGGAGAACCCCTCCTCCTACCTCGCCTTTGACGCCTCAGATATGAGCGAAACCGACTTTCTGCGCGCGCTCAGCACGCGCACAGGCTGCGGGCTACTGCTGGATGTGAACAACGTCTTTGTCTCCGCCACCAACCTTGGCTACAGCCCGCAAGGCTACATCGACGACTACCCGCTCGCAAACGTGCATGAAATCCACCTTGGTGGCCATGATGAAGACGAGGATGATGCTGGCCGCCCCCTGCTGATTGATAGCCATGGAAACGAGGTCGCCGATCCTGTCTGGGCCTTGCTCGACTATACGCTTGAGCGCGCAGGTCCGCGCCCCCTGCTCATCGAATGGGACAATGACGTCCCCGAGTGGAGCGTGCTGGCCGCCGAGGCAGCACGCGCCGAAGCCGCGCTTCAAAAGGCGACCGCATGAGCCAGCTCACCTTCTCTCACGCGCTCCTTGCGCCAGACCAGCCCGTGCCAGACGGCCTCTCAGACGGCCAAGGCGCGCCCGCAGGCAAGCGCTTTGCGGTGTATCGCAACAATGTCACCGTCTCGCTGATTGACGCTCTAGAAGCGGGCTTTCCTGTGGTCGCAAAGCTCATAGGCACGGAGAACTTTCGCAACATCGCCCGCGAATACTTGCGCGCCGAGCCGCCCACCTCTCCTGTGATGATGCTGTACGGTGCCGGCTTTGCAGCTTTTCTTGCAGGCTTTCCGCCCCTCGCCAAATACGCCTATTTGCCCGATGTCGCACGGCTCGAATTTGCCCTGCGCGAAAGCTACCATGCCGCCGATGCAGCGCCGATAGCCCCCGAGGCTCTGGCCCAGTTTGCCCCGGAAACGCTTGGTCGCCTACGCCTTGTCCTTGCGCCAGCGCTGCGCCTTCTGCGCTCGCCTTGGCCGATTTATGCGCTCTGGCTTTACAACACCCAAGACAGCGCCCCCAAGCCGCAGGCAGGCGCGCAATCTGTGCTCATAACGCGCAGCGCCTATGACCCCGAGCCGCAGCTTTTGCCCCCTGGAGCCGCACCCTTCATCATGGCGCTTCAGGCGGGGCAGACGCTCGAAAACGCAGCCGAAGCCGCCGAAGACGCAACAGCAGAGTTTGATCTCAGCCACACCTTAGGGCTACTCCTGAGCACCCAAAGCATTGTTGAACTTATACATGAGGAACAGCCGTGAATTATTTGATAAATATATACAAAAATACATCTGAAATCCTGCAAAATACATCTGGCGGAGCGTTACCCCTGCTGGCGCGCTTCACCTTCGCCGCCGTGCTTCTGCACTACTTTATCGCCTCAGGCCTCACCAAACTGGGCGATGGGCTTTTCGGCTTTCTCACCCCCTCGGTCGGCGCCTATGCGCAAATATTCCCCAAGGCGATGGAAGCTGTCACCTACGACATCAGCCAGCTCACCGTGTTTCACTGGGCCGTCGTCACAGGCGGCACACTTGCCGAGTTCGCGCTGCCTGCTCTGATCGTGATCGGCCTTTTTACCCGCCTCGCCGCACTCGGAATGATCGGCTTTGTTGTGGTCCAGTCCCTGACCGATCTCTACGGCCACGGCGGGATAGAGCACCAAGGCACGCTCGGCGCATGGTTTGACAAAGCCTCCGACAGCCTCATCCTGGATCAACGCGCGCTTTGGGTCTTTTTGCTCATCACACTGGTGGTGCAAGGCGGCGGCTGGCTCTCGGCCGACCGCGCCCTGTGGCGGGCTTATCGCCCGAGCGCGGCCTGAGTGTCTTTGCCCCAGCCCAGATAGAGCGCCTCGCCCGCCTCTATCAAAGGGCGCTTCATAAGAGCAGGATGCGCCGCAATCAGATCCAGCGGCGCGCCCGCACGCTCAGCCTCGCTCAGCCCCCGCCAAGTGGTAGAGCGCGTGTTCAAGATCGCCTTGCCAAACTGTGCCTCAGCCCGCTCAAGCAACCCTTCAGGCAAGCCCGCCTCGCGCACATCAACCAGCTCTGCCCCCTCAAGCGCCTTGAGCGCTTTGCGGCAGGTATCGCAGTTTTTCAGCCCGTAAATCTTCATCACAGTTTTCTCCGAATCTCTAAATTCATTTGATTTTTACAAAATATGTGTAACGCTTGCGCCAGTGACTTTCTATTTCTGACTTCCGCCCAGTCACCCTGACGGAGCCACGAGATCGTGAGTGACGACAGGTATATGGGGCCTGCCTGAAAAGGCTCCGCCAAAGGGAAGAAGGAGAAGCGGCATGCCAAACGGCACCGTGAAGTGGTTCAACACAACAAAAGGTTTCGGTTTTATTGCGCCAGATGATGGCGGCAAAGATGTCTTCGTTCACATCTCGGCTGTCGAGCGCTCGGGCCTCACAGGCCTCGCTGATGATCAGAAAGTGACATTTGATCTCGAAGATGGCCGCGATGGCCGCCAAATGGCGACCAACATCAAACCGGCCTAAAGCCAAACATCATACAAAAACGGCGCGGAAAGCTCATCTTTCCGCGCCGTTTCGTTTATCTGTCAGAGCTTAGTAGCAGCCTTTTTCACCCTCAATACACGTGTCGCGCGGCACATGGCGCACAACGCGCTTCTTGTAGGTCGTTTTATGCGTCTTGGCGGGGTGCGCCATCATTGAGGAATAGCTCACGTTCTGGTTCGGCGTGCCACAACAGATCACCCCACCCATCACAATCGGCGAAAGCCCCGTGGGGCAATTGTTGGCCCCATGATAAGGATATGTCGGCATGAGATCGCTCGCCATGGCTGGCGCGCCCATGAGCGCAACGAAAGCAGCTCCAATTACAACTTTAGAATTCATAACAAGTCCCTTACCCAAAATGTTGTATCTTATTTCCCCCAAGCTACCAAACCGAGCAAAAAGGTCAATTGAAAAGCTCCGCCCTTGCCGCCAGCACAAAGGCTTCGCCCACCAGCAAACAGTCTTGCCCCGCAGACTGCACGGCAAACAGGCGCTTTTCAAACGCCAAGTACATCAGATTGATATCACAGTTTAAGCAACTGCCCCGCCTGTAAGGGCCCCTGGCCAGCCCTCTTCAGTCTAGCAGCGCCTGAAACTCGCGCCACTCGCCTTTGCTCATCCCTGAGGCTTCCTGGCTCACCTCTTCGCCCTTGAGCATCCGCTTGATCACGTCCAGCGCCTTGCCAGAAAGCGTCGCGCCCCCCATGCGGTAGTCTTCAAAGGCGCTATAGGCTGCAGGTACCCAATCAGCCACCAGCTTGCAGATCTCGTCTGCATAGACGCGGATCTCGTATTGCGCATGGGCATCTGCTCGCAAGCGCAGGAAGTGCAGCAGGTTGTGCAAATCGACCTTCCAGTACCACTGCGTATAGATGTTTGCGGGCAGGTTCATCCGCGCAAGCTCGCGTGCAAGCCCCTGCTGGCCCTCATCCGAGATCATCGCTTCATAGTGGTCATAGGCGCGCGCTGAATCTGCCTTGAGATACTCAAGCACCCGCGCCGCCTCTTCGCCTGTCAAAGCTTCGCCACGGCCTTGGTTGTTCACCACAGACTGTGCCGCAAGCTGCTCAGGCGCCGGAATATAGAATTCGCGGTCCAGAATAGAGTACCGCGCCGAATATTCGTTCACATTGGCCGTGCGGTGGCGGATCCACTGACGCGCCACAAACACAGGCAGCTTCACATGCAGCTTGATTTCGCACATTTCAAACGGTGTCGAATGCCAGTGGCGCATGAGATAGCGGATCAGCCCCTCATCGTTCTGAACACTCTTTGTGCCCTTGCCATAGCTCACCCGTGCGGCCTGACAGATCGCCGCATCATCGCCCATATAGTCGATAACCCGAACAAACCCGTGGTCGAGCACAGGATAGGCTTTGTAAAGATGTGCCTCCATCCCCTCACTCACCGCGCGCAATGTCGGCGCGGATGTGCTGCGCAATGTCTCGATTTCGGCCTGCTGGTCTGGTGTCAGAGACATTGGAGATCCTTCCTGAGGGGCTGTGAGTCGTGGCGCACTATATCTTGCGAAACCCTCAAATTGGAACACTAGAAAAAGCGCGAAAATGCCACGGGCTAAAATTCATATCAAAAGGACCAATCACTCTGATTGACAAGTTGTCGCGAAAGTTTGATTTTTAAGCCAAAAGATATATCGAGGGTCACTTATTATGAAACGCTTCCTACCAGCCATGGCTGTCGCTGGCCTGCTCAGCGCGTGCAGCGGCGACGGGACCAACCCGTTTGATGAACCCGTTGACCCGACAGCAGACCCAAGCACAGTGAACAGCAAGTTTGTCTACGACTTTGAAGACAAGCTCACAATGAACGCGGTGACCTATGATGCCGACGACAATGTCTTGCTGATCAACAACCTGCCGTTTGATGGCCCCGATGGGCGCTACGAATACCGCCGCACGCAAGGCAACGTTGATATCTACCGCAGCCTTCAGACCCCCACCACAGGTCAGGTCCGCAGCTACGCAGTCTTCATGAAAAACGATGATGCCGAAGTCACAGCTGCCGTGGGCGAACGCTGGATTGATTTTGGCTATGCAGGAGCCAACGTCAAACGCGGCAGCTTCAATCTCCCGTCTGGCGTGGGAGAGTATCTCTACCTCGGCTCTTATGGCGGTGTGCGCACGCGCAATGACGGCGCAAGCATTGAGCTGGTTTCAGGCGACGCAACTCTGGTGTTTGACGCGCTCGACTTTGATTCCACCGCAACTGGCGATGAAGATGCGACGATCGAAGGTGCAATCGTTGGGTATGTCGACAATCGGCTCCGCACAAACGCTGCAGGTGCCGTGATTGACGAGCAGCTGCCGACAATTTCATTGATCCTTGTCCAATATGACCCCGAGACTGGCACCTTTGATGGCACGGTAAACACCGGGTTTAACGGAAGCGTCCGAGACACAGGCGAATGGGGCGGGCTCATTGCCGGAGCAGAAGGCGACACCATTGGCGCGCATCTCGTGATGACAGGCACCGCCGAAATGCAAGTTGTGAACTATGAAGTCCTGACGTGGGTGGACCCTGTCACGAGCGAAGAAACCACTATTTCTGCCTATAGCTCTGATGCTGACTTCACCAGAATTAACCAGCAAGTGAACAACGGAGAGGCCGTAGAGACACTTCTGGTAGACCGTTCAGGCATTCCGGCAGGCGCTACAATCACGTCGCGGCTTGAAGAGATCACCTTCGAAAGCGCTGCCGATGCGCGCGAAGTGGGCGTAATCCTCACCGAGCGTGAACCAACCGACCTCACCCCCATCCCGTAAGCAGATGGGCACATGCCAGATGTCTTTTCTGAGCCATAGCTTAACAGCGCTGAGAGCCGCCTGTCTGGCCGCGGGCTTGCTCACAGCACCTGCTGTGCTGGCCGAGGAAGCCCCGACAAGCCTCACACTGCCCGAGGCGCGCAGCTTTGCGCTCGGGCTGCTGAAGCAAGGCCAGCCGCGTGCCGCCCGCGCCATCGCCATTGGGCTTTTGCGCAAAGACAGCCGCGACATCCTTGCGCTCATGGTGCTGGCTGAAGCCGAGCGCGCTCTGGGCCGCCCCACCAAGGCCAAATTTGCAGCGCGCCGCGCATGGCGCTCAAGCGACAATGAGAAAGAGCGTTTCGCTGCTGCCTTTGCCATGTCCAACATCCTGAAAGACGAAGCAAAATTTGGCCAAGCCCAAATCTGGCTGCGCCGCGCGGGCCAAGCCACAGACGAGCCGCGCTTTGAACACGCCGCGCGCAGCGAGTTCCGCCGCATGAAGGCCGCCAACCCATGGAGCCTGAGCTTTGGCTTTACCGTTGCCCCGACATCCAATGTCAACGGCGGCCCCAATGACAACACATACACGATCGGCGACCTTGTTTTTGTAGATCCGACAGCCGTGCCGCTCTCGGGCCTTGAGATTGGCGCACGCCTCAACGTGACACGCCGGCTCGCCCCTGCTGACTGGGGCCGCGTCAGCTTTGGCATCAGCTATGACGAGCGCCGCTACATTCTCTCAAGTGCAGCCAAAGCCGCCGTTCCCACAGCCAGCGGCGAGGATTACGGCTTTGCCGCGCTCGAAGCCACGCTCAAGTTCGAGTTTGACGGCGCCAGCGAGGCCGCACTCACAACCGCGGAGCTCAGCTTGGCACAAAACTGGCAGGCCAACGCAGAGATCGCCCATAGCTATAAACTGTTCTTGGGCCGTCAGGTACAAACAAAGCGCTTTGCGCGCATCGGCTATGGCGTCAGCTTCCAGGACCAAACCCGCACAGACAGGCCGCTGCGCTCCACCAAAAGTTACACCGTTGATGGCTTTGCCCTCCAGCAGCTACAAAACAAAAGCCTGCTGCGCTATGGCGTCGCGCTCACGAAAGTTGACAGCGCCTCAAGCGACATGGCCCACAAAGCGGCGACACTCTCGCTCTCATACCTGCCCGCAAAGCCTCTTTTCAGCGCGCAAGCCACCTTCTCGGGCCTGCTGCAACTGCGCGCCTATGACAAGCTGCGCTTTGGCACCTCTGTGCGCAGCGACCAAAAGGCAGCGCTTTCCGCCAATTTTGTCTTCAACAAAGTCGATTATATGGGGTTTTCGCCCTCTCTCACGCTGAACGCCACGCGCAACATCTCCAACAAGACCTTCTATGACACGCAGGAGTTTGGCCTCAGCCTTGGCATAAAATCCACGTTCTAGCCTTGGCGCGCGCAAAAATTGCGCTACTCTGGCCCCCAAACGCAACAGGAGCTGCCAGATGAAAGTCACCTATCTACACACCATGGTGCGCGTCAAAGACCTTGACGCCTCAATCCGTTTTTACGAGCTGATCGGCCTTGAAAAGACCCGCCACTACGACAGTGAGCAAGGCCGCTTTTCGCTTATCTTCATGGCCCCTCCCGGTCAGCCCGAGTGCCCTGTCGAACTCACCTATAACTGGGATGGCGACGATGAGCTGCCCTCCGACAGCCGCCATTTCGGCCACCTCGCTTATGAAGTCGAGAACATCTACGACATGTGCCAGCACCTCATGGACAACGGCATCACAATCAACCGCCCCCCCCGCGACGGGCGCATGGCCTTTGTGCGTTCGCCGGACAATATCTCCATCGAGTTCCTGCAAGCAGGCGAGCCTCTGGCCCCCGCCGAGCCGTGGAGCAGCATGGAAAACACAGGCCACTGGTGATGCGCCGCTGGCTGGCAGCCCTCGCTCTTGCCGCCCTGCCTCAGGCAGGCGCGGCGCAAGACGACGGCTGCCGCCTCGCGCTCGTCTTGGCGATTGATGTGTCTTCATCAGTCGATGACGGCGAATACGCCTTGCAAAAAGGCGGCCTCGCGGCGGCCCTCATCGCGCCCGATGTCGTGCGCGCCTTTCTGGCCTCGCCCCGCCCTGTCGCGCTCAACATTTTTGAATGGTCAGGCCGTTACAATCAGGTCAGCGTGCAAGACTGGGTGCTCATCCGCTCCCGCGCCCACTTGCTCTATGTGGCCGAAAACGTCGCCCGCTTTGAGCGCAGCTACAACGAATTTCCCACAGCCATGGGCTACGCACTCGGCCATGCCGCCAAAGAGCTGGAGCGCGGCCCGCCCTGTGACGCCAAAACAGTCGATATCTCCGGCGATGGCATCAACAACGAGGGCTTTCGCCCGCCAAACGCTTATAATGCGTTTCAACTTTGCAGGTGTCACCGTGAATGGCCTCGTCATCAATGGCGCCGACCATGAAGGCGAAACCAACCTCATCCCCTTTTACCAAAACGAAGTGCTCCATGGCCCCGGAGCCTTTCTGGAAGTCGCGCAAGGCTTTCGCGACTTTGAGCGCGCTATGCGCCGCAAGCTGGAACGAGAAGTTGCCCCCGGGCTGATCGGGGTTCTGCCTGCGCGCGGGGTTGATCCGCACAACGGCTGAAGCACGCGCAAAAAAGGGCGCACTGTTGCCAGTGCACCCTCTTTGCCAGCCCCCCGTTTTAGGGCGCTGAAACCCGCCTCAATAAATATAACGGATCTGATCGGCCCAATACCGCTCCACCCGTTTGAGGGCGCTGGTGATATCTTCCAGCCCCTCGTGGCTGAGAACCTGCCGGCTCACCAAGCCCTCTGCGTGGCGCGCAAAAAGATCGGCCACAACCGCGTGGATCTTGCGGCCCTCGGCCGTCAGCTTGACGCGCACAGAGCGGCGGTCAATCTCGCAGCGCTGGTGGTGCATATAGCCCATCTCCACCAGCTTCTTGAGATTGTAGCTCACATTCGAGCCTTGATAGTAACCGCGGGTTTTCAGCTCCCCCGCGGTGACCTCGTTATCTCCAATATTGAAGAGAAGCAGCGCCTGAACTGCATTGATCTCCAAAACACCGACACGCTCGAACTCGTCCTTGATCACATCTAACAGGAGCCTGTGCAGACGCTCGACAAGTGCGAGCGCCTCCAGATACCCCGACATGAAGCTGGCTTCAGGTCCATTTCCTACTTGCATTTGAAAGCTCATTCTTTGTCTCCGTCGAAACTGCTCGAGGAGGAACCTGAACCAAAATGCCGAAAAATCAGTTAAATGCTGGGGCGAATGGATAAAATGCAACACACATCGGCCAAAAGCCGCGTTGGTCTAGCGGGCGTCAACGTGCTGGGCGATCTCTTCAATCAGCTCCGATAGGCCTTGTGGCGCTGACGTTTGCCCGCTCACCCACTGGTACAAATCCTGATCATTTTCATCAAGCAGCGCCTCATATAAATCGAGTGCGCTCTCGCTCATTTTGGGCAAATGCGCCTCACTAAAGCGCATCAAGATCAGGTCCATCTCTTTAATACCCCGCCGCATGGAGCGCATTTTGAGCCGTTTCAGCCGCGTCTCGCGTGATTCCATCACCACCTCAGTCAACCCAAGTCCGCAGTTTTTTCTCCAGCGCCCCCAGTCTGTTGGCCGTGCGCAGTGCGCGGCTCTTCAAGTCTACAATTTCGGCCAAAATCTCATTCATGTCTTTCTCTTCACGTGAGACATCCTGCACAGGGTCAACGCCCTCGCCGGTGCCATCCAGAAGCCACATCATGGACACATTGAGAAGCCCCGCCAACATGCTGAGTTTGTTGGCGCGGGGCTCGGCCATGTCATTTTCCCAGTTGCGCAGCGTGACCAGCTTCACACCGAGGCGCTTGGCAAGCTGCTTCTGGGTCATCCCCGCCGCTTCACGCGCGCCAGAAACACGGTCCCCAAATGTCGATGTTTCCGGGTCAAACCAATCTTTGGTCATCTCTTCAGACATAACTCTCCTATTCCGCCGATCTTTCTTGATCAGCCTTCAACTGCAACCTAAGACGTATACAACCCAATGCAAACTAGGTTTCTGCCAATGTCCTTTCTTTCTAAGACACTTTCACGCGTCAAACCGTCACCCACCATCGCCATGAGCACAAAAGCGGCCGAGCTCAAGGCCGCTGGCCGCGATATCATCAGCCTCTCGGCGGGCGAGCCCGATTTTGACACACCCGATCACATCAAGGCCGCCGCCATTGCCGCGATCAACGCGGGCAAAACCAAATACACCGCCCCCGACGGCATCCCCGAGCTGAAGCAGGCGGTTTGTGACAAGCTCGCGCGCGACAACGGGCTGACATATACGCCCAAGCAGGTCTCCATCGGAACAGGCGGCAAGCAGATCCTCTACAACGCGCTCATGGCCACGCTCAACGCGGGCGATGAAGTGCTGATCCCTGCGCCTTACTGGGTGAGCTACCCCGATATGGTCCTGCTCGCAGGCGGCACACCTGTCATTGCCGCCGCCAAAGCCGAGAACGCTTACAAGCTCACGCCCGAAGAGCTCGAGGCCGCCATCACGCCCAAAACAAAATGGTTTATCTTCAACTCCCCCTCCAACCCCACAGGCGCGGGCTACACATGGGACGAGCTGAAAGCGCTCACAGATGTTCTGCTGCGCCACCCCCATGTCTGGGTCATGTCCGATGATATGTACGAGTTCCTCGCCTTTGACGGCTTTGAATTCTGCACACCGGCACAAGTCGAGCCGCAGCTCTATGAGCGCACGCTCACCTGCAACGGTGTCTCCAAGGCCTACGCCATGACAGGCTGGCGCATCGGCTATGCAGCTGGCCCCGAGCCGCTCATCGCCGCCATGCGCAAGATCCAGTCACAGTCGACCTCCAACCCCAGCTCCATCTCGCAGTGGGCCGCGCTGGAAGCGCTGAACGGCAGCCACGACTTTATCGCCGAAAACAACGCGGTCTTCACCCGCCGCCGCAACCTTGTGGTGGACATGCTCAACGCCTGCGAAGGCATCACCTGCCCCAAGCCCGAGGGTGCCTTCTACGTCTACCCTTCCATCGCAAAGCTCATCGGCAAGGTTACAACGGCAGGCACTCTCATTGACACCGATGAAGCCTTCGCAACCGCGCTACTGGAAGAAACAGGCGTGGCCGTGGTCTTCGGGGCCGCCTTTGGCCTTAGCCCCGCCTTCCGCATCAGCTACGCGACGTCGGATGAAGCATTGGTTGACGCCTGCACACGAATCCAGTCATTCTGTGCCTCACTCAGCTCTTAACGATTAAGGCACTCAATGGTCGCCGAACTCCCGCCGTATTACTTCCGCGTCCGTGACAACGGCGCTTTCGTCTTTCGGGTTGATACCGAAAACCGGCAGCGCCGTATCGAAATGGACCAGATCGCTGTGGTCAATATCCGCAACGGCGAGATCAAGCCCCATGGCGGGCGGGAGTTGTCACCCGAGGATATGGCCGCAATCGAGCAGTGGATGGATGAGCGCACGCGCCTGCTCGCCTACCGTGATATCGACGATATCCACCGCGCGGTGGACTACCTCAACACCACGACCCAATGGGCGCAGTCAAAGGCCACCGACGCACAACTTGAAGCCGTCACAGACGCCTTGCTCCTCGCCATGCACGATCTGCGCACAGTCCTCGTGCGCAAAAAAGCCGACAGGCTGATGGACAGCTAAAGTTATTTGACCTGAAGATCGCTCAGCCGCGCCGCGATGCGGCTGGCGGTGTCATCACTGTCCGCCGAGACAGCCAAACCCACCAGCGCCTCGGCCGTGCCGCCAAAGGCGCGCGCATAGTCAGCGGCGAGGTCCACCCGCTCGCTATGCGCCCCCGTGCCCGCCCCGCGCAACACAACCGTCTTGCCGCGCGCGCCAAGGTACGGGCTGTCAAGCTGCGCACCGCGCCTATGCGANCCGCCCCAGACATACACAAGCACGCGCACAGCCTCGTTGCCCAAGAGCGTGCTGATCTTGGCGCCCCTCAGCCGCTCGGCCTCCGCACGCGGCAAAAACACCGCATACAGCGCGATGTTGCGATCATCGCCGCCTTTCAAGCGCAAGTCAGTCGCAGGCACAGAGCGTTCAACAGCCCAAGACCACGCCGCCGACTGGCTGCCCCAAGCCGTTTCAGGCAAAGGCTTATAGATCAGCGACACAGAGCCATCAGAGCCAATGCTCAGGTTCCGGCCCTCATAACCGTAAGAATTGCGCGAAAAGAGCGAGAATTTCTGATGCTTCCAACCCGTGTCAAAGCTGACAGCTTCGGCCTTGGCCGCTATCGGAGCCAGAAAGGCCAATACCACAACCGAGACATATCTGAAGAAACCCTGACGCATGATGACCCTTTACCAGCTACGCAAACCGCCCGTGAAGCCTAGCCGCCGCAGCGCTGAAAGCAAATCACCCTTGCTCGCCTGCTCTCACGCTTGAGTGATCAGCCGCAGGCTGCCAGCGCAAAAACCGCCAGATCAGCAGCACCGCCGCCACCGCAAGCCCCAAAGCAAGGCCCAGCCAGATGCCAACGCCGCCATAGCCAAGGCTGATCCCAAGCACATAAGAGGCAGGCACCCCGATAACCCAATAGGCCACACCGGCAATCAGCATCGGCACGCGCGTGTCTTGCACGCCGCGCAGCACCCCAAGCGCCATGACCTGCGCCGCATCGACCAGCTGAAACAGTGCCGCCGCCGCCATAAGGCCCACGCCAATGGCCATCACCGCAGGCGCATCAGGGTCGGTCGGGTCCAGAAATGCCGAGAGCAAAACTTCAGGGATCGTCAGAAAAATCACAACCGCAACAACAGCCACAACCACAGACATGGCAAAGACAGTGTAAGCCCCGTGGCGCAACCCGCTGATATCCCCGCGCCCATAGGCCCGCCCNGCGCGCACCGTCGCTGCATTGCTCAANCCCAGATGCACCATAAAGGCCAGCGAGATCACCTGCATCGCAATCCCGTGCGCCGCCAGAGGCAAGGTGCCAAGCCAGCCCATCATCACAGAGCTCGCTGCAAACAGCCCCACCTCGGCCAGCGCCGTGATCCCGATAGGCCAGCCAAGGCGAAACACCTCGCCAAACGCTTCCCAATCCGCCCGCCAAAAGCGCACAAAAAGCTGATGCTCGGGCGTCGCGATCTGCGCATAAGCCACGATCAGGACAAACGAGAGCACCTGCACCACAAGCGAGGCCCAGGCAGCGCCCACAATCCCCAGTTCGGGCGCGCCCCAGTTGCCAAAGATCAGCGCATAATTCACCAGCGCATTGGCAAAGACAGCCGCAACCGTAATCCAGAGCACCGCTTGGGTCTTTTCAAGGGCCGCCAAAAAGCTCTTCAGCGTCATCACCATCAGCGCAGGGAAGATCCCCCAACCGGCGATGGCCAGATAATCAGCGCCCATAGCCGCAAGCTCGGGCGTCTGACCAAGCGCCAAAAGCACAGGCTCCGCCCAAAGAAACAGCGGCATCACCGCCACACCAAACATNATCGAGGCCCAAAGCCCCATCCGTGTGGTGCGCCGCGCGCCGCGCTCGTCATTCGCGCCCTCGGCCTGCGCCACCTTGGGCATCACAGCCCAGGCAAAACCCGACCCGAAAATGAAAAAGACAAAAAACATCGTGCCCGCCAGCACCTGCGCTGCAAGCGCATCCACGTCATACCAGCCCAGCATGAGCGTATCGATCAACGTGATAGACATCTGCGCCACATGGCTGCCCACAAGGGGCAAGCCGAGCACAAGATAGGCCTTCANATGNTCNCGCGTTGTNTNTTGCATCNNANAGGCTTACGCGGCAGCGCGCGCGGGAGCAAGCTTTGAGAGGCTGCAAAAGCCGTTGAGTTCANCCGCTGATTGCGCTTTAGAGTTTGCCATGGCGCCCAACGCGTGCGCAGTTTCAGCAAAGGCGCCCATGTCACATTCCTCCACTCCGCTTGAGCCACGCGCAATANGGCTCATCAAACGCACAGCGCTCTGCGTCTTTGGCCCGTTCTACTTCCTCTATATCGGCTTTGTGCCGCTCTTGTGTGCGCGCCGTGCACAGGCTTTCGNGGCTGGTACTGGCGCACTGTCAAGCGCGCCTGCTCGCGGCTGCTCTGGCTTCTCAGCATCCGCACCGAGATGAGCGAGGCTGACAAAGCCACGCTCGCGGGTGACGAGAACAGCCTGATTGTGATCAACCACCGCAGCCACCTTGACGGTTTCACGCTGATGGACACTGTCCCTGATGCCAAATGGTTTACCTTTGCCGCCAAGAAAGAGCTCTGCGATGCAGCGCTCTTGTCTACGGGCTTTAAGGGCGCAGGGCTGGTTGAAATTGACCGCGCCAGTGGCAAAATCGCCATGCAGACGCTCTCGCAAGCGGTCAAGGACATGCCTGCGCGCCGCTCTGTTGTGCTCTTCCCCGAAGGCACACGCGTGCGCACAGCCTCTCTGGGCAGCTTCAAAGCAGGCGCGGTTGTTGTCGCGCGCGAAACAGGCCGTCGCATCCGCCCCATCGTGATCCTGAACTCTGACAGCTTGCTCCCGCGCGGCAAGTTTACCCCCAAAAGCGGGGTGATCACCCTCAAGGTGCTGCCCGCGTTTCACTGCGATCTGTCAGCCACTGTCGAAGAAGACCTCGCCCGCCTTCACGCTGCCATGTCGGCGGTGTTTGACGCAGGCGTTTAAGGCTCGCGGAAGGCTTCACGGCTCTTGTAAAGCGGCTTGAGAAGATAGGTCAGCACCGTCTTTGAGCCTGTGTGCAGCTCCACGTTGGCCTGCATCCCGGGGCGGATCTCGATCCGGCTCTGGCGCGCGTTGAGCTGGCTCATATCGACCTTCACAGTCACCTTATAGTGCGCCGAGGCCTCAGGGTCGCGGGCGTTGTCGTCCTTAAACGTATCCGCCGAGATCACATCAACCGTGCCCTTGAGGCTGCCATAAATCGTGTAGTCATAGGCCGAGAGCTTCACAGTGGCTTCCTGTCCACGGCGGATGTTGGCAATATTCTTGGGTGGCACGCGCGCCTCCACAAACAGCTCCTCATCCAGCGGGATGATCTGCAAGATCTCCTCACCGGGGCGCACAACGCCGCCAATGGTGGTCACAGCCAGCCCGTTGACGATCCCGCGCAAAGGCGAGCGCAGCGTGGTGCGGTTGAGCTGGTCCTGGCCTGCTTTGAGGTTCTGGCGCAGCGTCGCAATCTCTTTCAAGGTGTCCGAGTAGTCTTGCGCGCGTTCAAGCTCTGTCTTGGTGACAATATCATCATAGCGGATCTTGGCGTCCGCATGGGCCTTGCGCGCCCGCGTCACCTCGATCAGCGCCACGATCTTCTTTTTGAGAAGGTCTTCCATCAGCCGCTTTTCCTGACTGGCCTGTTCCAGCACGCGCGCAGCGCCCTCTTTGGCGGTGTTATATTCGCTCTGGCGCGCCACCAGAAGCGCGCGCTCGGAGGCCACGATCTCGGGGCTGCGCAGCTGCAAAGCCTCAGGCACACCAAATTCGTTCAAACCGTTCAGCTCGGCTTCAATACGGCGGCGGCGGATATCCAGCGCGATGATCTGGTCTTGCAAATCATCCACCGAAGACTGGAACTGCGTCCCGCGCAACTGCGCCAACACATCCCCCTCATTGACGATCTGGCCTTCCTTAACCATCAGCTCCGCCAGAATACCGCCCTCAAGGTTCTGGATGATCTGGGGGCGCGAGGAGGAAATCATCTCGCCATCCGCGCGCACGATCTCATCGACCCAGGCAAAGGCGGCCCAAAGAATAAAGATCAGCACAGTCGCAGCACAAAGCCAGATCAAAAGGCTCGGCCCCCGCATCCTGACGCTCAACTGGCTTGAAAGATTGGTCGCATCCACACTCATGCGGCACCCCCTGCTGCGCTCTTGTTCAGATGCGCCAAAACCTGATCGCGCGGGCCATCAACGGCCATACGCCCGCTCTGCAAAATCACGGTGCGGCTTGTGAGCTGCAAGATCGGCACACGGTGCGTGGCAATCACTGCGGTGCGCCCCTTGAGCCATGTCTGCAAGCGGTCCACCAACACTTTCTCAAGCGTCTGGTCCAGCGCTGCGGTCGGCTCGTCCAGCAGGCAGATCGACGG
>P_2C_Liq_1_UnCtyDRAFT_1000314_pt1 | contig 21188 bp, 23 predicted proteins | sample Pon2CUnioCityCA_2_FD_10234 | JGI IMG/M metagenome (IMG submission 10234) | reverse complement strand
ATTAATGGCTGCTCCAGAAGAAAGCAGATCGGATTGTAAAATTATTGGTTATAATATGGCTGGTGAATTTGTGACGTTTAAAGAGGGAAATAATGAATTTATTGTTCTTGTAGATAATCCGAATCAAGATGGATTTAGTGCTGCCTGTTATCACAAAGACCTAGAGCCTTTTATGGCAAGAGGAAGAGCCTTGAAAGAAGCAGGAAAAACGAGGCAAGAAATTTATGCTATCCGTGAAGCAGAAATGAAATCGGGTACACTTAACATAACAACAGGATCGACATTGCACATTTATTATGGCGCAAAAACGATGTATAATCCTGAAACCTCAAAAGTTGAAGGTGCTCAACTTCGTTATGTCGTTTATATGCCCTGGGCAACAGCTGCCTCTACGGGTTTGCCAGAAATTCCAATTGCTGCGAACCATCCTTGGATTATGAATCCTGGAACACATAGAGCTCATATTATGATTTCACCATTACCCGAAAATATTGAGTAGCTCATTAACTACTCTTCTTTATACGAAGCGTAATTAAGAAAGGATCTTTTTATTTGTTTGTTTACAGCAAGGAGATTATTTCTCTTTCTATTTTGTGCAAAAAACAGAACTTCGCTAACGATGGATATGAGGGATTAAAACTCGATATATCGGAAATAAGTTATTAAACAAATTGAAAAACAAGTTGCATTCAATAATTTTATAAGGCATATTAAAATAATTGTATCTTTGAACTGTGGAAAAAATTGGAGACATAGAAATCCGAGTTGTAGGGAAATCAGGCAATCAAAGTCTAAGCCCTAACAACTATGATATTAAGCATATTGCAACTATTTTGCAAAATGTTGAGGACTTATTATATCCAAACAATAAGAAAGATAGACCAATTATTACTTATGATATTCAAGAAGGTTCTGTCATACATTTATTTAAAACAACTATTCAAACAGTAATTGGATTTAGTGCTGTGTTAGGACAAGTTCAAGCTAATGAATCAATAGATTTTCTGGAATTAAAAACTGCGAGAGCAATTGAAAATATTCAAAATTTATCACGTCAGAAAAATTATGAGTTTCAAATTAAAACTTCTCTCAAAGACAACTATGAATTAACGATTAACCCGTATACAAAATATTTTAGAACAGAAAATATTTGGGTTGAAGCGGAATTCTATTTTTATGGTATTCTAAAAGATGCTGGCGGAAAAAGTAAAGCTAACATCCATTTAGACACTAAAGATTATGGATACTTATCGATTGAAACTGGAGAAGAGTTTTTAAAGGAAAGGGAAGAAAATTTACTTTACAAAAAATTTGGTGTTAGAGTTAGTGGAAAACAGAATATTGAAACTGGCGAAATTGACACGAAATCCCTTTCTTTATTAGAACTAATTGATTATCAACCAAAATTTGACAGTGACTATCTGAATTCACTAATTAAAAAAGCAAAAAAAAGCTGGAATAACATTAATCCTGATGAATGGCTGTTAAATTTATTATTCGACTTCTAAATGACGAAGATGCGCTTCACTTAAATGCCGTTGCTTATTTTAAATATTTCTTAGAAAACGAAATAGCTTTAAAAATTTCTACAATTAAGCGAAACATAAAAAAAATCTCTTTTCTAGCTAGAAAAGAGATTTAAATTTTTAAGATCTACAGGGTTTTAATCTTCATCTTCAAGATCATTTGCGTCAAAATCGGCATTGTCGTCGAAAAATTCTTCGTCTTCTGCGTACTCCTCCATTGCGTTTTCTAATCGCTCACTTATTTTAACGAGATAATTGGTGTCTTCAGTTTTTACTTCAACCGCTTTTATAGTTTCTCCTTTCGCATTTTTAAAGGAAATGATATCACTATAATCATAACCATCAGGATATTTTTCAATTAACATNTCTAAAATATCTTTGGTTAATTTTGCGTATTCTACGATTACTCTTTTCATTTTTTAATTGTATTTCATCATTGGCAATAAGCGAATAATTAAATATACTAAATTTCATTTAGTCGTGAACTTAATTATTAAAAAATCTTATTTTAAAATGATATTTAGGTACTACATTTCTAATAAATAGGCGAAAATTAACGGCGCAACAATCGTTGCATCGCTTTCTATGATAAACTTTGGCGTATCAATATCTAATTTACCCCAAGTAATTTTTTCATTAGGTACAGCACCAGAATATGAACCATAACTTGTTGTGGAATCTGAAATCTGACAGAAATAACTCCAAAATGGTGTTTCTGGTCTTTCCATATCTTGGTATAACATGGGCACAACACAAATTGGGAAATCTCCTGCAATCCCTCCTCCTATTTGAAAAAATCCTATTCCGTTTTTAGAATTAGCTGTATACCAATCTGCCAAAAAGGTCATGTATTCAATTCCAGATTTTACAGTACTTGCTTTTAATTCGCCTTTTAAAACATACGAAGCAAAAATATTACCCATTGTAGAATCTTCCCAGCCAGGTACTACCATTGGCAAGTTTTTTTTTGCAGCCGCATACATCCAAGAATCTTTGATATCAATTTCGTAATATTTCTCTAAAACTCCAGATAATAACAGCTTGTACATGTATTCATGAGGTAAATAACGTTCTCCTTTTGCCTCTGCCTCTTTCCAGATTTTTACAATATGCTCTTGTATTCTACGAAATGCTTCTTCTTCTGGGATACAAGTATCTGTAACTCTATTTAAGCCTTTTTCTAACAAATCCCACTCGTCTTGGGGCGTTAAATCTCTATAATTTGGTACACGTTTATAGTGAGAATGTGCCACTAAATTCATAACATCTTCCTCTAAATTTGCGCCAGTACACGAAATGATATGCACTTTATCTTTGCGAATCATTTCTGCAAAAATTTTGCCTAATTCTGCTGTACTCATTGCACCTGCAAGAGAAACTAACATTTTAGAGCCATCTGCTAATTGTTTTTCATAGCCTTTTGCAGCATCAACTAAAGAAGCTGCGTTAAAGTGTAAAAAATATTTTTCTATAAAATTTGTAATCGGTTTATTCATCTGTTGTTTTATTTTTTTGAAATTTTTCGAACTTCAAAAATATCTGTTCTTCTATCTTTTAAATTACGCACGCTTCCAAATTGATTCAAATCTTTTAAGAGATCTAAATCTACATCTGCAATTAAAATCATTTCTGTATTTGTGGTTGCTTCTGCTTTAATTCCGTTTGCTGGAAACGAAAAATCGCAAGGTGTAAATACCATAGATTGTGCAAATTGTATATCCATATTATTTACTTTTGGCAAATTACCAACACTGCCTGCAATAGCAACATAGCACTCGTTTTCAATGGCTCTTGCTTGTGCACAATGTCTAACTCTTGAGTATCCATTTTGGGTATCTGTTAAAAAAGGAACAAATAAAATGTCCATACCCTCTTCTGCTAAAATTCTACTCAATTCTGGAAACTCTGAATCGTAACAAATTAAAACGCCTACTTTACCACAATCTGTATCAAAAGTTTTAATTTCATTACCTCCTTGCATACCCCAAACTTTTGCTTCATCTGGTGTTACGTGCAATTTTTCATAACGATCTTTAGAACCATCTCTTTTACAGATATAACCTACGTTATACAACAACCCATCTTTTAACTCAGGCATACTACCCGTAATTATGTTAATGTTATAGGTAATGGCCAATTCAGAAAATTTCTGAACAATGGTAGGTGTAAATTTTGCCAATTCTCGAATAGCTTGCGATTCTGGCAAATGATTATGATCTGCCATTAGTGGTGCGTTAAAAAACTCAGGAAACAATGCAAAATCTGATCGATAAGCCGAAACTGCATCTATAAAATATTCTGCTTGTTGCATTAATTCTTCTAAATCTTTATACAAGCGCATTTGCCACTGAATTAAGCCCAAACGCACCACCGTTTTTTTAGTTGCTGCTTTTTTAGACTTTTTTTGATAATAAATATTATCCCATTCTAATAAAACTGCATATTCTCCAGAATTTTTATCACCTTCTAAATATCCTGTTAAAATTTTTGAAGGATGAAAATCGTTAGAAATTTGAAAATTTAAAACAGGGTCGTAAATTTCTTTGCGCTTTACTTTTTCTAAATATTCTTTTGGTGATATTTCTGAGGCAAATTTGTGATAATTTGGCATTCTGCCTCCAAAAACAATACCTTTTAAATTTAGAGTTTCGCACAGTTCTTTTCTGTAATCATATAATCGTCTTCCCAGACGTAAACCTCTAAATTCAGATTTGATAAAAACGTCTATTCCGTATAAAACATCTCCTTCTTCGTTATGTGTACTAAAGGTAAAATTACCTGTAATATCTTCATACGTATGTGTTTCATCAAAATTATTATAATCTACTTTTATAGACAATGCGCATCCTGCTAGCTCTCCATTGATTTTAATAACAACCTGACCTTCTGGAAATTTTGTAATGAGCGATTGAATTTGAGGCTCTTCCCAATATGTGTTAGCCATATTCGAATACACCTCTATCATTGCTTGCTTTAACGCTTGATAATCATCAATCGTTAAATACTGCAACTCAATATTTTCAATTGTTTTTATCATTATAGCTGTCTAGAAATCGTCGTCATTATCTTTAAACTTAGACAACTTGCTAAATGGACTATCACCGGCCACGTCATCTCCATTATCATAAGTATCGTCGTTCGCAGCAAACTTATAGCTTAACATTTTGTAAAATAATTTAGCTGCTAAAAAGTCTGATGATTTTTCATTTTCATTAGGACAAAGCTCTACCATATCAAAACCAACAACGGTCTTTTGCTCAAAAACAGCTTTTAAAAACTCTAAAGTTTCATAATAAAATAATCCTCCTGGTTCTGGTGTACCTGTTGATGGCATTATAGAAGGGTCTAGAGCATCTAAATCGAAAGTAATAAATACATTTTCGGTTAATTGTTCGATGACTTCATCCATCCAATATTCGTTGGTTGCCATATCATGCGCAAAGAAAACTTTATCAGCATTCATTGTTCTTTTTTCAGAAATATCCATACTTCTAATACCAACTTGCACTAAGTTGGTTGTAGAATTTGCTTCGTAAACTGCACACGCATGATTGCAAGAAGAGCCTTCGTATTCTTTACGCAAATCTGCATGCGCATCGATGTGTAACACCGTTAAATTATCAAAACACTCATTAAACGCTCTGATGGTTCCTATAGAAATTGAATGTTCTCCTCCAAAAACAGTTACAAACTTATTTCTGTTAATGTACTTTTTAGTGGTTTGATGTACAACTTCTACCATAGCTTCTGGAGTTGCTTCTACTTTTAAAGCATCGGCTAAAAACACGCCTTCTTTATAGACCTCAGAATCGGTTTCTATATCATAGAGTTCCATATTTTCTGAAGCATCTAAAAAAGCTTGTGGGCCTTGGTCTGCACCTTTTTGCCAAGTACTTGTTCCATCATAAGGAACAGGAATAATTACAATTTTTGAAGTTGACAGTTTTCCAAACTCTTGTGGAATGCCTGCATAGGTTTGATTTGTTTCCATTTTAATATTAAGCTAAAGGATTGTATACCTCTTGTTTTATTTCTTTTTTAATTTCAATTTCCTCATCCATTTTTTGCCCATAGCCTAAAATGGAAAGTAATTCGCTACTTTTTTGTTGTTCTTTAAATATTTTAATATTTAGGTTTCCTTCTTCATCTCTATCTATAATCAAATGTTTTGGGTGCGGAATTAAGCAATGCTGTAATCCGCCAAAACCGCCTATAGATTCTTGATAAGCACCCGTGTTAAAAAAACCAATAAACAACGGATTATCTTTCTCGTAAACAGGCAAATAAATTCCGTTGATGTGTTGTTCTGAATTGTAATAGTCATCGCTATCACAAGTTAAACCACCTAATAAAACACGTTCATATTTATAATTCCATTTATTAATAGGTAACATGATAAAACGTTTGTTAATGGCCCAAGCATCTGGTAATGTTGTAATAAAAGACGAATTGATCATATTCCATCGTTCTCTATCATTTTGTTTCTTTTGATATAAGATTTCATATATTACAGCACCAGATTCGCCTACGGTAAAACTACCAAACTCGGTAAAAATATTAGGTACATCTACTTCTGCTTCCGCACAAGCCTCATTTATTTGATTGATTATTTCATCAATCATATAGGGGTAATCATAATCAAAAGCTAATGAGTTTTTTATAGGAAAACCACCACCAATATTTAAACTATCTAATGTTGGGCAAATTCTTTTTAGGTTGATGTATACATTTAAACACTTCATCAACTCATTCCAATAATAGGCATTGTCTTTAATACCTGTATTGATGAAAAAATGCAACATTTTTAAATCTACTTGTTTATTATCAGCGATTTCACGCTCGTAAAAACTTACTATATTTTTATAGCCAATACCCAATCTCGAAGTATAAAATTCGAATTTTGGTTCTTCTTCTGATGCTATTCTGATCCCTACGTTTAGTTTTTCTTTAGTTTCTTGCATCAATAAACTCAATTCCTCGTAATTGTCAATAATTGGGATACAATTTTTATGCCCTGAGTTGATTAAATTCCCTATATTTTTAATGTATTGATCTCTTTTAAAACCATTACAAATTACATAAGTGGTATCTTTTATTTTACCTTCTTTCTTTAAATTGTTAACGATATCAATATCAAAAGCAGATGAAGTTTCTATATGGATATCATTTTTTAAAGCTTCATTTAAAATGTGTTTAAAATGCGAACTTTTAGTACAGTAACTATAAAAGTATTTTCCTTTATAATTATGTTTTTCCATACTTTTATGAAACCAACTTTTCGCTTTATTGATGTTTTCTGAAATTTTTGGCAGATAGGTGAATTTTAACGGTGCACCATATTTTGCTGCTAATTCCATTAAGTTAATTCCGTGCCAGAATAATTTATTGTTTTCTGTTTTAAATTCCTCCTGAGGAAAATCGAAGGTTTGTTCAATTAAATCTATGTATTTTGTATTCACTTTTTGTTTTCAATTATTAGTAATAGCTTATCTCCTAAACTTTTAAAAAGTTTAGTTTTATGGAACAATATAAACTTTTATTACTGAATAATCTTTAAATAAACCACGTGCAGTTTAGAGTACAACTGCAGGCCAGTAAGATACGAAAACGGAGATACATTAATTTTTTCGTCGCATTTCCAAAATGCCATATGATGATTTATCTCCTGTAAAAAATCACTTCCGAAATAAGAAAAACTAAACATTTTACTTAAATAAGTATATCAAAAGTAAATTATTTTTTAATACAAAAAACAAAATCAAAAAAAAAATCAAAAAATATTTTCGCTTTAGTTTTATCAATATATACTAGTCTTCAGGCGGGTATCCGTGAATCTTTTCGAAGACTTCGTCGAAGTTATTTCGTAAATAGGCATTTAGTTTCTTCCTGTAATCGTCTTTTAACCAAGTTACAAAGTTGTGTGTACTTTTAGAAATACATTTTGCATATCTATTAATTCGGTCATCAATCTCCTCTCCTAGCATTTTTGCTAAAATTAGGGCATCAAAAACATCTTCGCTATTTTCAATACACATCTTTGCGTGATGTTCTATCGATTTTTCTAAAACACGTTTAGAAGATTCTCCAGATCGAATGGTATCGATATACACTGCTTTCATATCAAAATAAGTATCTGTAGATTTTGCAAATTCCTTTTTAACATCGGCAGGTAATTCATATCTAAAAGTACTTTCTATTTCTTCATCAGATAAAATAGCATTTAGATAATAATCTGGGGCTCTAAACATTTTTTGCCAATCTAAATCTGCACCCCAAGGCCCAAATCTATAAAAATTATTACCCAAATCAATAACATCAAAACTATTATTATCTTTATAAATACGAGAACCACGCCCTATCATTTGGTAATATAAGGTTAATGATTTTGTTGCTCTATTTAAAATAATAGCTTCGATACTCGGTTCATCAAAACCCGTAGTTAAAATACTTACAGAAGTTATAATTGCGTTTGGTGTTTTATGAAACCACCTTAATATTAACTCTCTTTCTTTTTTTGTATTCGTATTATCGAGGTGCGCTATAGGATAACCCGCTTTTTTAAAAGCATGAAATACTTGAATAGAGGTATTAATACCGTTATTAAATATTAGGGTTTTTTTACCTTTTGCGGTCTCTTCGTAAGCAGAGATTAGCTTGGAAAGCATATCTGTATTGGTGTACAAATCTTCTGAAGATTTTACAGTATAATCTCCATTTGCACCAACCTCTAAAGACGTTAGCCCAACATTATAAGAATACATATTGGCTTTGGCCAAATAATCGTTATCAATTAAATCTTGTATCGATTCGCCAACAAATAATTCTTGATAATTCTCATACATTGGTAATTTAATGTTAGAGCTTAAGGGCGTTGCAGTAACACCAAGAATAAAAGATTCATCAAAAAATTTAAAAATCTTTGTAAACGAATTGTAATGTGCCTCATCAACTATAACCAAACCAATATCTGAGATATCGAGTTTATCATCATTCAGGCGATTTTTTAAAGTTTCAACCATTGCCACAAAGCAGTCAAATTCGTGTTGATCATCTAACTTTGCAGTAGAATTAATGATTTTGTTACGAACACCAAACTCTTTTAACATTTTCGAAGTCTGCTTACTCAACTCAATTCTATGAGTTAAGACCAAAACTTTCTTTTTAAATGTAGTAATGTAACGTCTTACAATTTCAGAAAAAATAACAGTTTTACCACCACCAGTTGGTAGTTGATACAATAGATGATAATCTTTAGGAGCGTTTTCGAATCTTTTAAAGATTTCGTGTAACGCGTCTTTTTGATATCCGTATAACTCTTTACCTATAATTTTTTCTGAACTATTTATTTCTGCCAAACGTATACTTATTTAAGATACAAAAATAAGATTTTAATAAGGTTTAATGCAAGTTTATGCTATATAAATCTTGTTAAATCTGTTTCGATGATATCTTGATGTGACGCATCGTAAACAGAAACTTCGTTTTTAATGATTAATAATTGTGGAGATTGGTGCATAACTTGAAACACTGCTCCTATTTCTGCAGAAATATCTCTATGATTTAACAAATCTAAATAATAGACTTTTAATTTTTGATGTTCTTCAGTAAACAGTTTTTCAAATTGTTTGATTACCATATTACTAATTCCACATCTTGTAGAATGTTTAAATATTAAAACAGATTGCGTAATCGATTCTTTTTTAATCTCTTCTAATTGTGCTATCGATGTTAAAGGAATCCAGTGTAAAAAAGACGTTTTTTCTTCTTTTCCATTACCTTCTTTTCCTCCAAATATGTTATTGAATATCCCCATTTTTTTGTTTTCAAATTTACAGTACAAATATATGAAACTTAATCAGTCAAAAAGTCAGTAAAACCTACAGATTTAAGGACAATTTGACTGTTTTAAAAAAGTTTAACATTTGGTACTGATTTTGCTGATATTTAGGCGAATACTAATAGAACTCAAAAAGCTATTATAAAAAATTACAGAAAAATGAATTTTAATAATTATACCACAAAATCGCAAGAAACCATACAAATGGCGCAACAATTAGCGCAAGGTTATGGGCATAATCAAATAGAAAACGAACATATTTTTAAAGCTTTAACCCAAGTTGATGAAAATGTGCTCCCTTTTTTACTGAAAAAATTAAACATCAATACAATTGCAATCAATCAAATTTTAGAAAAACAATTAGAAAATTTTCCAAAAGTTTCTGGAGCAGAATTAATACTTTCTAGAGAGGCAGGCAAAACGTTAAATGAGGCAGCTATCATTGCCAAAAATATGAAAGATGATTATGTTTCTATTGAACATTTAATTTTAGCTATTTTTAAATCGAAATCGAATATTGCACAGGTTTTAAAAGACCAAGGTGTTACAGAAAAGCATCTAAAAGCTGCCATTGAAGAATTAAGAAAAGGAGAAAGAGTTACTTCTCAATCTCAAGAAGAGACCTATAATTCCTTGAATAAATATGCGAAAAATTTAAATGATTTAGCCAAAAACGGAAAATTAGATCCTGTAATTGGTAGAGATGAAGAAATTAGACGTTTACTGCAAATTTTATCACGGAGAACAAAAAACAATCCTATTTTAGTCGGTGAACCAGGAACTGGTAAAACTGCCATAGCAGAAGGTTTAGCACATAGAATTGTAGATGGTGATGTGCCCGAAAATCTAAAAGATAAATTGATTTTTTCTTTAGATATGGGTGCTTTAATTGCGGGTGCAAAATATAAAGGTGAGTTTGAAGAACGTTTAAAAGCCGTTATTAAAGAAGTAACAACATCAGATGGAGACATTGTGTTGTTTATTGATGAAATTCATACGCTAGTTGGTGCTGGAGGCGGACAAGGCGCAATGGATGCTGCCAACATTTTAAAACCGGCTTTGGCTCGTGGTGAGCTACGAGCAATAGGCGCCACTACGTTAGATGAATATCAAAAGTATTTTGAAAAAGATAAAGCATTAGAGCGTCGTTTTCAAAAAGTAATTGTAAATGAGCCAGATACAGAAAGTGCCATTTCTATTTTACGAGGCATCAAAGAAAAATACGAAACACATCATAAAGTTCGCATTAAAGACGAAGCAATTATTGGTGCAGTAGAACTATCACAACGTTACATTACCAATCGTTTTTTACCAGACAAAGCCATTGATTTAATGGATGAAGCTGCCTCTAAACTGAGAATGGAAATAAATTCTAAACCAGAAGAATTAGATGTTTTAGACCGTAAGGTAATGCAATTAGAAATTGAAATTGAAGCGATTAAGCGTGAAAAAGATGAAACCAAATTAAAATCTTTACGCTCTGATTTGGCAAATTTAAAAGAAGAACGCAATACGATTAATGCCAAGTGGAAGTCAGAAAAAGAAGTGGTAGATAATATTCAGAATACAAAATCTGATATCGAAAATTTTAAAGTTGAAGCTGAAAAAGCAGAACGAGAAGGTGATTATGGTAAAGTAGCAGAAATTAGATATGGAAAGATTAAAGAAGCTCAAGAAAAATTGGAAGCATACCAAAACGTTTTATCAGAAAATAAGGATGAAAAATCGTTAATTAAAGAAGAAGTTACCTATGAGGACATTGCAGAAATTGTTGCAAAATGGACAGGGATTCCTGTAACCAAAATGATTCAGTCTGAACGCGAAAAACTCTTAAAATTAGAGCAGCAATTGCACAAAAGAGTTGTTGGACAAGAAGAAGCAATTATTGCGATTTCTGATGCGGTTAGACGTTCTAAAGCAGGTTTACAAAACCCGAATAAACCTATTGGAAGTTTCTTGTTTTTAGGAACAACAGGTGTAGGAAAAACAGAATTGGCAAAAGCATTAGCCGAATATTTATTTGATGATGAGAATGCAATGACTCGTATTGATATGAGCGAATACCAAGAACGTCATGCCGTGAGTAGATTAGTTGGTGCTCCTCCTGGATATGTTGGATATGATGAAGGTGGTCAGTTAACAGAAGCAGTTCGAAGAAGGCCATATTCTGTAGTACTATTAGACGAGATTGAAAAAGCGCATCCAGATACGTTTAATATCTTGTTGCAAGTGTTAGATGAAGGAAGATTAACTGACAATAAAGGTAGAGTTGCAGATTTTAAGAACACCATTATTATAATGACCTCGAATATGGGCAGCCATATTATTCAAGAAAAATTTTCTGACCCAAAAGCAGATCTAGATGCTGTAACTGAACTTGCAAAAATTGAGGTTTTGGGATTGTTAAAACAATCTGTAAGACCAGAATTTTTAAATAGAATAGATGATGTAATTATGTTTACACCTTTAACTAAAGGCGATATTTTTGAAATTGTTCGATTACAAATTGTGCATTTACAAAAAATGATTGCCAAACAAGATATCACTCTAGATGCCACAGATGAGGCTATGGCGTATTTGGCTCAAAAAGGGTATCAACCAGAATTTGGTGCAAGACCTGTAAAAAGAGTGATTCAGAAAGAAGTATTGAATCAGCTTTCTAAAGAAATTTTGGCTGGTAAAGTAACAACAGATAGTATTATTTTATTAGATGCTTTTGATGATAAATTGGTTTTTAGAAATCAGTCAGACTTTGTCGTAAACTAAGAAATAAACTAAGGCTTTTGAAAAAGTGGTGTATGAAAAAACATCGCTTTTTCTTTTTTGTTTATATTCGTCGTTCAAAATAAACCCAATGAAAAAATATTTCTTTCTTTTAGTATTTGTCTTTAGCCTTTTACTTTCTTGTTCATCAGATGAAACTACTACCTATTATTTAATTCGTCATGCAGAAAAAGACAGAACAGATGAAATGAATGGTAACCCCAATTTAAATTTTGAAGGAGAAAAAAGAGCACAACNTTGGGCCAATTATTTTGATAAAATTAAGATAGATGCAGTATACTCTACAAAGTATTTTAGAACGATGGAAACAGCTACGCCTACAGCCATGACAAAGGATTTAAAAATTAATTACTATGACCCAAGAAATATGTACGATTCTGTTTTTCAAATAGAAACGAAAGGAAAATCGGTTTTAGTAGTTGGGCATAGTAATACAACTCCTGCTTTTGCCAATAAAATTTTAGGTGATAACATATACGAAAATATGGACGATAATGACAATGCTAGCTTGTACATTGTAACCATTTCTAGCGATCAAAAAGATAGTAAAATTGAGAAAATAGAATAATAAGCTAAAACCTAATTTTTAATCACTTTTATTTCTTTTTCGGCTCATAGACAATTATAATTTGAACAATAATAGCTAAGAACACTAAAAAATAAATTTCCATTTGTGTAAATAACTCGATTGTAGAAAGTGCTTTTTTACTTACCGACATTAACTTACCACCTTCTCTAAGTTGTATTTCAGACAAGCTTACAAGACTTTGCTCGATCTTCAAAATATTATTAAGATAATCCTTGTTTTCTTTAAAATTAAGGTCGTTTAAATAATTGTTCTCAAAATTTTTAAGCGTATTGATTTGATTTTTTAAATCGTCGAAAATATAGCTCTCTTCTACAGTTAAATTAGTTTGTTCAAACCTAAATAGTAAGTTATCTATTTCTTTATTGATACTAATATTTTCGTTGTTAAAATAATTTGCATGATTACGAATCACTGCAACTTCTTTTTTATTAATTATGTTTGAAATTTTAAAAATTAAGTCTTTAGCAATTAACCGATCTTCATAAATATTAATTACCGTATCTTTTACACGAGTAAAATTGTCTTTGTCTATTAAATTTGTAGTAATAATAAGCACAAAAATCATCAAAACTCCTAAAACCCATTTTATTTTATCAAAAATAGTCATACGTAAAATCTTTTAAATCAATTTATATATTTACAAAAAACCTCAAGATAAAATCTTGAGGTTTATAGGATAACATCTTTGCTATAAAAAGATGCTAAACAACAACGTTTTTATTGGTCGTTTCTCCAAGGTTTATAATTTTTGTATGCTGGTCCAGTAAGTTTAGCTCTATCACTAGATACTGCTATAATTTTTGTTTTCTTACTGTTATCTCTCCAAGGTTTATAGTTTTTATATGCTGGGCCTTTTAAGTCTTTTTTAGCACTGCCAACAAAAATTGGTGTTGGTTCTGATTTATGTTCCCATGCTTTATAATTTTTGTAGGCTGGCCCCTTTAAGTCTTTTCGCTTTTGAGCAAAAATAGATGTTGATATCAAAATAAATCCAATTAATAAAACTAAATTTTTCATGTTGTTGTTGTTTTAAAGTTACGCTAAACACTATTGTTTAACTACTTCAAATTTAAACATGAAACCAAGGTTTTTAGGGTATGAGAAAGTTGGTAATTCTATATCCGTATTTATACGGATATGATGATTATAAGAGTTTATAATCAGTTGCCTTTTTAATTAATTCAGCAGTATTTTTTACCTCAATTTTTTTAAGAATATTCGCTCTGTGTGTTTCAATTGTTCTAGTACTTACAAATAATTTAGAGGCAATTTCTTTCGTAGTCATTCCTGTTGCAATGAGTTTTAGCACCTCAGATTCTTTGTTAGTTAACACATTGGCACTTATTTGGTTTTCAGATATGAAATTTATCATTTTTTCTGATATTTCTGCGCTAAAATACTTTTTCCCTTTAGCAACAGTTCTAATACTTTTTAACAATTCTTTTTCATCTGCATTTTTTAATAAATAGCCATAAGCGCCATCTTTTGCACATTTTGCTATATAATTTCCTTCATTATGCATTGAAATAATTATTGGTTTTATATTCTTTTTTATCTCTTTTATTTCTTTTAAGACTTCAAAACCATCTAAATTGGGCATCGTAATATCTAACAAAACAATATCAATATGATCAACCTTTTCAATTAATTCTAAAAGTTGTTTTCCGTCAGAAACAGTATCAATAATACTAATATCTTTGTTTTTTTTAAGTAATTCTGATAAGCCTACTCTAAAAAGATCATGGTCGTCTGCTATGACTACTTTAATAATAGTATCCATATGTTATATTGGTAATTCAATTACAAAAATAGCACTACCATTGTTGGCGTTTATCTCTATTTTTCCGTTAAAAATTTCTACTCTTTCTTTTATGTTTGTGATTCCTGATCCGAATTTTATAGTTTTTAAATCAAAACCACCTCCATTATCAAAATAATATAAAGATATAAAATCATCGAACTCAGAAAGCGTAACTATAACTTGAGTTGCGTTAGAATGTTTTATGGTGTTATTAATTAATTCTTGAACAATTCTAAACAAATTTACGGCTTTTTATTAGATATGTTCGAATTGTTTGTTTTTGACAAATCTTCAAAATCAATTTGAATTTGTACAGATAAGCTTATAGCATCTATATAGTTTTTTAGTGTAGCTCCCAATCCAAAATCTTCGAGAGTAGCTGGCATTAAGGCATTTGTCATAGATCTTACCTCGGTTATGGTGTCATCAATCATGTTTTTTATCTCTTCTTTATGCATAACATCATCAACATAATTTTGCACATAAAATTTTAAAGATGTTAAAAAAGGACCAATGCCATCATGTAATTCTCTTGCTAATTTTCTGCGTTCATCTTCTAACCTTTCTACTAAAATCCTTTTATTTAGCAAGTTTATTTTTTGTTCCTTATTTCTAAAAGCGATTAGTTTTTGGCGCATTTTTAAAAGTGTATGACCAAGCAAGTCATCTGAACTTTTAGGATTATAGGTCGATTGTAAATTCATATTTCCAATTTCTACAGAAAAATCTACAGCCCCAGAAAGCGCCGTTTTAAGACTTGTTAAAGCCTCAAACATTTCATTGATTTCTTTTGGATTTTTAGAAACTTTACTAACATTACTTTGATCAATATAATTACCTTTTGCCATTACCATTAAATTTTCCTTCATTTGAATTATAGGATTTGTAATGATTTTTGTTAAAAACAATGAGAGAATTATAACAAGAATCAAAATACAAATGATAATAAATATGAGTTTATGACGCATTTCAATTAACGGTATTTCAACTTCTTCAACATCCATTTCAGATAAAATAGCCCATTCTAAATGAGATATTTTTATTGGCTGATATGCACTATACACTGCAATACCCCTGTAATCTGGAAAAATACCTGTTTTTTTTAGCCCAGCTATTGCATTTATTGCTCCTTTTGTTTTACAAATAATAGTGTTGGGCGTTTTGTGCGGAAAAAATCGCGACTGTGAGCGTAATCTATAATTATTACCCACAAGGTAAGATTCACCACTTACCCCCATTCCTGTTCTTTCTAATAAAATGTCCTTAATTTTTTGATAGTCTAAAACACTTGCCAGTCTTCGACCATCCTCTATTTTTATGAAAGTAATTGAGGTTTCTTTTTTAGGATGTAAATGTGTTAAATCATAAATTCCTGTTGAATTATATTTTTCTTTAGGAATATCAAATTCTAAGGCATTATATGTGGTATCAATTTTAAAATTCTCCCATTCTGAATTTAATAATTCCTCAAATTGAATGTATTTTAATGTTTTTATGGAGTTTAATTGTTGTAAAACTCGATCATCTAAAACTTTTGAAAACTCTTTATAAAATGTAGTTGATATAAATAGCACAACAAATACTACCAAAGCATTGATAATAATTATTATCCAAGTTCTAATATTCATTTATAAAAATATTTGAGTCTATAGTTTTAAAAGTCTAATATAAGATGTTTAATCTAAAAGCTCAACTTTAATATCTTCCAAAACAATTTCAGAAACTTTTTCTAACTGATTTTTTTCAAAATCCNTATCTAAATTAATAAGTTCAGTTTCTGTGTTTTTAGGCTTGTAATTGTGGTAATCCACAAAACGAATTCCGTTTTTACTGCATTGTTCTTTTAATACTCTAAAACGCTTTCCACCACCATTTGTATGATACGAATACGCTAAATAATCAATTAAAAAATCCGTTTTACTCATCCAATACACAAAAACATCTTCAAAGTCTTCTCCTCCTCCGTTTTCAGAAAACGTAACTTTTACCTTATAATATTCTTTTTCTTTTATTGTTGCTGATGGTAATAAAGATTTGCGAACCGCTCTATCATTTAAACCAAAAGGCAATACCGAAAAATAATGTACAGAATTTACTGAGTTTACATAATTTGAAGCCGTAGAATCTTCAACTTCTATCATTTTATGATGGATAAATCTTGTAAATCCATCATTGTTTAAAACATCTCTAATAGAATCAAAACTTCTTGAAAGTTCAAATTTTCCATTGTCTCTAATGGCATTGTATTTTTTATCTCTAAACGTAAAAGAAATTATTGAATTTGCTACTTTATCAGTACCAGAAGCCAAAATACTTTTATCTACAATTTGTTGAGCTGTCAATTTTAATGTTGAAGGTTTACAAGAAATCATCAACGCGAATAAAAGGATGTAAAAATATTTCATTTCGTTTTGTTTCATTTGGTCGCAAATAGAGTTCAAAATTACATTTCTTTCACCAAACTAAAAATGTATCTTTGTGTAAATTTTAAAACTCGCTGTTATAGTGCAAAAAAAAATAAATATACAGAATAAAAAAGCGCGTTTCGAATACGAAATCCTAGATAAATATGTAGCTGGAATTCAATTAACAGGAACAGAAATAAAATCAATACGATTAAGTCAAGCCAGAATTACAGAAAGTTTTTGTGAGTTTAATGAACGTGGAGAACTATTTATTGTAAACATGTACATTCAAGAATATATGTTTGGCCATCATTTTAATCACAAACCCAAAAGCGAACGTAGATTATTATTGAATAAACGTGAGTTACGCAGCTTAAAAAAAGATGTGGAAGCTAAAGGAAATACCATCGTTCCTTTAAAATTATTTATAAACGATAGGGGTTTTGCTAAATTAGAAATTGCTTTAGCCAAAGGAAAACAAACTCACGATAAACGAAACGTAATTAAAGATAGAGATAATCAACGTGATTTATCTAGAATAAAGAAAAGCTTTAATGCTTAGAGAAAAACTACAAGAGTATAATATCATCCTAGCTTCTGGTTCTCCAAGAAGACAACAATTTTTTAAAGATTTAGACATTGATTTTAGCATTCAATTAAAACCAATTGAAGAAATTTATCCAAAAGAGTTAAAAGGGGCAGCCATAACCGATTATTTAGCCAATTTAAAATCAAAGGCATTTATAAATTTAGCTGAAAAAGATGTTGTAATTACCTCAGATACTATTGTTTGGTTAGATGATAAAGCCCTAGGGAAACCAAAAAATGAAGAAGAAGCCTTTGCTATGTTACGCTCTTTATCTGGCAAAAAACATGAAGTAATTACCTCTATAAGCATAAAAACCAAAAATAATCAACAAATAATAAGTGATGTTACTGCTGTAACATTTAAAGATTTGAGTGAAGAAGAAATCAATTATTACATCAAAAATTACAAACCTTTTGATAAAGCAGGTGCATACGGAATTCAAGAATGGATTGGTTTTATTGGCATAATAAATATTGAAGGCAGTTATTTTAATGTAGTGGGGTTGCCTGTTCATAAACTCTATAAGGCATTCATAAATCTCTAAGATAACAAGCATATCTTAAATGATAAGTTGTTAAAAAGTCTTTATGCTAAACGCATTTTTCTTTTCTTAAAAGAAAAATAAAAGTTTACTTTTACCGGAAATTTTACAACACTCAATTTAAAATGAAAAAATACACATACACAGAAAAAAAAGACACACGTTCTGGTTTTGGTGATGGTTTAACAGAATTAGGAAGAACAAACGAAAACGTAGTTGCTTTATGTGCAGATTTAATAGGTTCTTTAAAAATGGATCAATTTATTAAAGAAAACCCTGAAAGATTTTTTCAAGTTGGTATTGCAGAAGCCAATATGATTGGCATTGCTGCAGGATTAACGATTGGTGGTAAAATACCATTTACAGGAACATTCGCCAACTTTTCGACAGGAAGAGTGTATGATCAAATTCGCCAATCTGTAGCCTATTCTAATAAAAATGTAAAAGTTTGTGCATCGCATGCAGGTGTAACTTTAGGTGAAGATGGTGCAACACACCAAATTTTAGAAGATATTGGTTTGATGAAAATGTTACCTGGAATGACGGTAATTAATCCTTGTGATTACAATCAAACAAAAGCAGCAACAATTGCGATAGCAAATTTTGATGGACCTGTATACTTACGTTTTGGCCGTCCAAAAGTACCGGTTTTTATGCCAGAAGATGCTGTTTTTGAAATTGGTAAAGGNATTNNNTTAACCGAAGGTACAGATGTAACTATTGTGGCAACAGGACATTTAGTTTGGGAGTCTTTACAAGCTGCAGAGCAATTAGAAGCTGAAGGAATTTCTGCTGAAGTCATTAACATTCATACGATTAAACCTTTAGATGAGGAAATTATCTTAAAATCTGTTACAAAGACAGGCTGTATTGTTACTGCAGAAGAGCATAATAAATTAGGCGGTTTAGGAGAAAGTGTAGCGAGAACATTAGCATTAAACACACCTACTCCACAAGAATTTGTAGCAACAGATGATACTTTTGGAGAGTCTGGAACTCCAGCGCAATTAATGGCAAAATATGGTTTAGATGCGGATGCAGTTATAAAAGCGGTTAAAAAAGTAATTTCTAGAAAATAATAACGTTTAATGATTTAAAAAAATCTTTATAAAAACAATAAAATTTTAGATTATGAAAAAAATAATTTTGGTATTGTGTTTGGCTTTCGGTTTTAGTCAAATGTCTAATGCTCAACTTCAATTCGGTATAAAAGGGGGTGTAAACTACAACTCTAATTCTGTAGATGGAGTCAGTGGTGCAGGACAAGATCTTTTTGGTGGAGCAAATAGTAAAACAGGTTATCATATAGGAGTTTGGTCTCGTATAAAAATTCCTGTTATAGGTTTTTATGTAAGACCAGAATTGGTGTATACAAACTTAGAAAATGAAGTATATTACAATCAGGCAGCCAAGACCACTGCACATACCTTTCAAAAAATTGATATTCCTGTTTTGTTAGGAAAAAAGATTTTTGGAATTGGTAATGTATTTATTGGCCCTTCCTTTCAGTATATTTTATCTTCTGATTTTGGAATTGATGATATTTCAAGCGTTGACGCTGATGGCTTTACAATGGGACTTCAATTCGGTGGTGGCGTTGAATTTGGAAAATTGGGTATAGATGTACGTTGGGAAAGAGGTTTTTCTAACATCGAGTCTTCTTTTGTAGGAAATTTAGGCAGTGTGCAATACGATACTAGAGTAAATCAAATTATAATTGGGTTGTCTATAGAATTATAGTAGAAATAGTTATGAAACGAAAAAGAGGAAAACATTTAAGTTTTCCTCTTTTTTTATGAATAATTTAAAAACAAATTACGGCAAATTTTATGCTAAAATCTGCGCAGCGTGTGCCTTAGTTTTTACTTTGGTAATTACATCTTCAATAACCCCATTTTCATCAATAACGAAAGTAGTTCTATGAATTCCATCATATTCTCTACCCATAAATTTCTTTGGTCCCCATACATTAAAAGCTTCAATAACAGCCTTATCTTCATCAGCTAACAAAGGGAAAGGTAACTCGTTTTTATTGATAAAGTTTTGTTGTCTTTTTGCAGAATCAGCGCTTACTCCTAAAATAGCATACCCTTTAGCTAAAAAAGATTGGTAATTGTCTCTTAAATCGCAAGCTTCTGCTGTACAACCGGGTGTACTAGCTTTTGGATAAAAGAACAACACTAATTTTTTTCCTGCATAATCAGATAGTTTTATGCTATTTCCTGCGTTATCTTTAGCTTCAAATTGTGGAGCAGCATCTCCTATTTTTAATGACGTCATTTCGTTTTATTTTTAATAATAAATTATAAACAAAAGTACAATAATCAACAATTAAATGAAATCATATAATTATTTTTGTTAGTAAATTAACATTTTAATGAACAAACAACAAAAAGTACAATTTGTAATTGATACTCTTCAAAAATTTTATCCCGAAATTCCAATTCCGTTAGATCATAAAGATCCATACACCCTTTTGGTGGCAGTTTTATTATCTGCACAATGTACAGATGTTCGTGTAAATCAGATTACGCCTTTATTGTTTGATAAAGCGGATAATCCTTTTGATATGATAAAAATGTCAGTCGAAGAAATTAAAGCAATTATTCGTCCTTGTGGCTTATCACCAATGAAAAGTAAAGGGATTTATGGTTTATCAAAAATATTGATAGAAAAATATAATGGCGAAGTTCCACAATCTTTTGAAGGCTTAGAAGAATTACCAGCTGTAGGTCATAAAACTGCAAGTGTAGTGATGAGTCAAGCTTTTGGTGTTCCTGCTTTTCCTGTAGATACTCATATTCACAGGTTAATGTTTAGGTGGAATTTAACTAACGGAAAAAGTGTTGCACAAACAGAAAAGGATGCTAAACGATTGTTTCCTGAGGAATTATGGAACGATTTGCATTTACAAATTATTTGGTACGGACGAGAATATTCTCCTGCTCGTGGTTGGGATTTAGAAAAAGATATTATTACAAAAACAGTAGGCAGAAAGTCTGTTTTAAACGAATATTATAAGAAAAAATAAAAATTTACTTCTAAGGTAAGACACGAATTTCAATAATTTCAGGAATTATTATTTCACAAAAATTCACAAAGAATTGCACAAAGAA
>P_2C_Liq_1_UnCtyDRAFT_1000313_pt1 | contig 21201 bp, 8 predicted proteins | sample Pon2CUnioCityCA_2_FD_10234 | JGI IMG/M metagenome (IMG submission 10234) | reverse complement strand
CGAAGTGGCGGGTTTGCGCGCCGCAGGGCTAACTGTGGAGACGGCAAGCATTCGGCGCACAGGGCAAGAGCACCATGTCGGCCCCGAACAGCGCGCAGAAGCGGCGCGCAACTTTCATGTCCTTGAAGCCACAGCCAACCCTGTGAAGCTCTTGCGCGCTCATGCTGTGTTGTTGGCACAAAGCCCCAAACGCTGGTTCAAGGCGCTTGCATTGGCTTGGCGTACCGCCCCCAAGGGGCTGAGGGGGCGTGCCTATCAGATGATCTATTTCGCCGAAGCCGGCGTCTTGGCGCATCATTTGCAGGCCACGGGAGCGCAGCATTTGCACAACCACATTGCCAAGGCGAGCTGCACTGTGGCGATGCTGGCTTCAAAGCTGTCTGGCATCCCTTTTTCCTTTACACTCCATGGGCCCGATATTTTCTTTGAGCCGCATCACTGGCGGCTGGATGAAAAGATCGCGCAGGCCCGTTTTGTGAGCTGTATCAGTCATTTCTGCCGCTCCCAAGCGATGGCATTCTCGCCCCCCGAACAGTGGAGCAAGCTGCATATTGTCCATTGTGGCGTTGAGCCAGCCCGCTATGCAAACGCGTCTGAGGGGGAGGCGCTTTTGTTTGTCGGGCGGCTTGCGCCTGTGAAAGGGCTGCCTGTGCTTTTGCGCGCTCTCGGAGACGTCCCAGCGGCGCGCCTGACACTTGTCGGCGACGGGCCGCAGCGCGGCGAGATCGAGACGCTTCTTCACGCATTAAACCTTGAGGCGCGGGTGCGTTTGCTTGGGTATCAAAACCAAGATCAGGTTGCAGAGCTGTTGCGCCAAAGCCGAGCGCTTGTCTTGCCGAGCTTTGCCGAGGGCTTGCCTGTTGTGCTTATGGAAGCCATGGCAGCGGGGCTGCCTGTGATCACCAGTCAGATCGCGGGGGTGCCCGAGCTTGTCAGAGACGGCGAAACAGGCTGGCTTGTTGCACCCGGCGATCAGGACGGGCTAACGCGCGCGATTGAGGCTCTTTTGGGCGACCCCGAGCGCGCCCGAGAGATGGGCGCAGCGGGGCGCAAGGCTGTTGCCGCCGAATTTGACGCTACGGTAGAAGCGCGGCGGCTTGCGACGCTGTTTTGTGCCTATGGCGCGGGGCGCCCGGCCCTTTTGCGGCCCGAACCGCTGGAGGTGAGACCATGAGGGGCGTGTCATCCTCAAACCCGCGTATTGGCGCGGTTGTGATAGGGCGCAACGAGGGCCAGCGGCTTGTGAACTGTTTGCACTCGCTTAAAGGCGAAGTGGATCTGCTGATTTATGTCGACAGCGGCTCGACCGACGGCTCTATGCAGGCGGCCGAAGCGCTTGGGGCGCAGACTGTGCTTTTGAACCGTGATGTGCCCTTTACAGCAGCGCGGGCGCGCAATGCGGGCTTTGAGAAGATCATGGCGCGCCCTGATGCGCCCGAATTTGTGCAATTTGTCGACGGCGATTGCACCTTGGAAGCGGGCTACCTGACCCATGCTGCCGAGGCACTGGCGGCGGAGGCCCGCCTTGGGCTTGTCACGGGTTGGCGCGCGGAAATTCACCCTGATGCAAGTATTTACAACGAGATGTGCCATTTTGAATGGCACAGGCCTGCAGGCGAGATCATGGCCTGCGGCGGCGATATGATGGTACGGGCGAGCGCTTTTGAGGCAATCGGCGGTTTCAACCCCGAGGTGATTGCCGCGGAGGACGACGAGTTTTGCACACGGCTGCGAAAAGCGGGTCATAAGCTCAGGCGCCTGCCGATCCCTATGACGCATCACGACGCAAATATAACCCGCTTTGGCGAATGGTGGAGCCGTGCTGTGCGCACGGGCCATGGCTTTGAGCAAGTCAACGATCTGCACCCTGATTATTTTGTCCGCGAGCGGCGGCGGATGTGGGTTTTTGGCGGGGTTTTGCCTGTGCTGGCCCTTGTTGGCGCGGTGCTGTTCTGGCCCCTGCTTCTCCTCATTCTGGCGCTCTATGCGGTGTCATATCTGCGCACAGTGCGCGGACTTGTGAAGGACGGTTTGCAGCGCAATCGTGCACAAAAACACGCGGTGTATCTGTTTTTGTCCAAATTCCCCAACATCATCGGCGCAGCGCGCTACCGCAAACGCAAGCGGCTTGGCAGTGCAATGGAAATTATCGAGTATAAGTGAGATTGGTATGAGCAAAGTGACCAAAGTTGGCCTCATCGGCGCGGGCTATATTGCGGACTGGCACGCAGATGCGATTGCCGCGACGGCGGGTGCCGAGCTTGCCTGTGTGGTTGATTCGAACGCTGCGGCGGCCAAGGCTTTTGGAGCGGCGCGCGGGATCGAGGCCTATGGGTCTGTCGCTGAAATGCTGTCGGCGGGGGCCTGTGAGGCCGTGCATATTCTGACGCCGCCAGACAGCCACCACGCTGTGGCGCAGGAGTGCATTGCGGGCGGGCTTCATGTCTTGGTTGAAAAGCCTGTTGCGCTTTCAGGTGAAGACGTTGCGGCGATCCGCAGCGCGGCAGAGGCCAAGGGCGTTCAGTTTGCGGCGGGGCACAATTTTTTGGGCTTGCCCAGCTATCGCCGCCTGAAGGCGCAGCTTGAGGCAGGGGAGATGGGGCGGATCTCTACCGCTGAGATCAACTGGTGCTTTCCGCTCGGCCCGCTTCGGGCGGGGCCTTATGGCATCTGGCTGATGCGCGACACACGCAATCTCTTGCTGGAGCTGGGGCCGCATCTCTTTGCCTTTTGTCAGGATCTCTTTGGCACCCCCGAGATTTTGCATCTCGCACTGTCAAACCCGATTGCCCTGCCCGGAGGCGGAACACGGCCTCAGAGCTGGCGGATACTGGCGCAGGCGGGCGGTGTTGATGTGACATTCGACATCACGCTTGTGGAGACCTATGACGACCGCTCGGTTACGGTGCGCGGCTCTTCGGCCATGGCGCGGCTTGATTATGCCAATGACACGCTGGTTGTGACGGGGGTCAATACCTCTGATCTGGTGCTCAACCCGCTGCGCAATGCGCTCGGCCAGTCTTTTGCCCATTTGCGCGAAGGCTGTGTAAACGCCGCGCGCCAGCTTGTCTCGCTCAACCAGCGCTCGCCCTACGGGCTGAGCTTTCGCGGGATGTGCGAGGAGGTCTATGGCGCGCTCAATGCGGGCCGCACTCTGGATGCGCGGTTTGCGGGGGAGAGTGCGCAGGCTGTGATGGGCGCGATTGAGGCCGTTCTGGAATGGCTGCCAGCAGAGGCCGCCCCCAAGACGCCCCGTGGCACGCCCAAGCCAACGGCGCTTGTGATCGGGGGAACGGGCTTTATTGGCCGCGCTTTGACACGGCGGCTCGCCGAGAGCGGAACTCATGTGCGCGTTGTGTCGCGCGGCCGGACAGGGCCTTTTGGGGACCTTGCCCATAGGGTTGAGACTGTGGCGGTCAGCCTGCGCGATGAGGCGGCCCTGCGCGAGGCGATGCAGGGGATTGAGCACGTCTATAACCTTGCAAAATCGGACGACAAAACTTGGGAGACCGCGCTTGAAAACGATGTGGCCGTGGCAGAGCGGATTGCCCGCGCCGCCCATGCGGCAGGCGTGAAGCGGCTGGTCTATACTGGCACGATTGCGTCCTATGATATGTCAGACCCCGCCCAAAGGATCACCGAAGAGACAGGCTTTGGCGATGCTATGGAGGCGCGCAATATCTATGCCCGCTCCAAGGGCGAATGCGAGCGCCGCCTGATGGCCCTGCACCGCGAAACAGGCCTGCCTGTGACGATTGGCCGCCCGGGGATTGTGGTGGGCGCAGGGGGGCCGCTCCAGCACTGGGGCATTGGCCGCTGGCACGGCGCGGGGGCCGTGAAGATATGGGGCAACGGGCAGAACACCCTGCCTTTTGTCTTGATTGAAGATGTTGTCGAGGGGCTGATCTTGATGGCGCAAGCGCCTGCCGCTGTGGGCGAGAGCTTTAATCTGATTGGCGAGCCGATGCTCACCGCACGAGGCTATTTTGAGGCGATCCACGACACTTTGGGGGCGCGTATTCGCCTAAGCAACGGGCCGATCTGGGCCTTTTATGGCGCAGATGCTCTGAAATTCTGGCTCAAAACCAAGGTCTTGCGCCGCAAAGGCCTGACGCGGCCGTCTTATGCCGACTGGAAGAGCCGTGCGCATCTTTCGCCGTTTGACAATAGCAAGCCCAAGCAGGTTCTGGGCTGGCAGCCTGAGACGGATCGGGACACATTTGTGAGAAAAGCCATCACAGAGGCAGGGCTTTTCGGGTTTTGAAGGCAAAACCTGCGAATTTGGCTTATTTTTGACAGATTTCTTTGATGAAAAGGGGCCAAGCCTTGTGCCTTAAGGCCAGAACAGAAACGAAGGACATGACCCGCGTGAGCCAGAAGCGACCCCGCATTTGCACGATCTGCCGTCTGACGCTGCCTTGTGAGGCGCGCCATGGGTGAGAGACGGTCATTTTCACGCAGCCCGCGCAAGGCCTTGAGCCGCGAAGCGCGTCAGCGTTTGATTGCTGAGATGCTTGATGAGGAACTTGAGGATCAGGGTGTTGCGGTCACCACAATCTCGTCTTCAGAGAGTGCCGAGGCAGACGATACATTCTCAAGCAGCCTTGATGCCCTTGACGCGCTTGACGCACAGCCCCTCGCGCTGGAAGACGAGCTACGCGACCCTGAGGCTGAGGCTGAGGAGGAAGAGCGAGAAAGCCAGCTCCCAGAGAGCGACGTTGAACCAGAGGCTCCAGAGGCCTTTGATGCGCTCTTGACTGTCTTTGACAGCGATGAGGAGGCAAATGACGAGGATGAGGACGGGGACGACCTGCGCCATGACGCTGAGGAGATACCGGCCCGCTCCGAGCCTCTTGAGCAGCCCCCCCTACGGCTAACGGACGCGTATCAGAGCGCGCCGAACGCCGACGCCATGGAGGTTTCTGACCCCTTGCTGCAACGGAGCGCAGAAGAAACCGCGCAGCAAGAACGGCTGCGCGCCGCCTATGAGGCCGAGGCCCCTGCCCTTCATCGCGAACCAGCCGACAAGTGGGACAGTCTTGATGTGATGCCTGTGGATGTTGACCATCTGGAGCAGAACCTTGTCATCACCGCGAGCCGAAACGAGCCGGCGCATGGCGCGTTTGACGTTCTGCGCACGCGGCTTGTGCAGACCCTTCTGGAGCACAATTGGAAGCGCGTCGCAATCACCTCGCCGACCCGCAACTGTGGCAAGACATTTACCTCTGTCAATCTGGCGATCTCTTTGTCGCGCTATGAAGCGACGCGCACGATTTTGATGGATTTTGATATGCGCAACCCTTCGGTGGCCAGCGTGATCGGGGACACACAACCGGGCCGCATGGGCGACTTTTTGCGCGGCACCGTTTCGGCCGAAGAGCTATTGGTCAGGTTTGACAAGAACGCGCTCAATATCGGGGCCGGGCTGGCGATTGGCACAAACCATGTGGTTGAGCCGTATGCCTCTGAGCTCGCGCATGAGCCGACGACACGGGCAAGCCTTGACCGCATGATGGAAGAGATGTCGCCTGATATTGTTTTGTTTGATATGCCGCCGGCGCTTGCGTTTGATGATGTGATCGCCTTTCGCCAGCATTTTGACGGTGTGTTGATGGTGGTGAGCGGCGGCGAAACCAGCCCAGAAGACGTGCGCGAAGTGATGCGCCGTATGGGAGAGGAAACCCCTCTGTTGGGTGTTGTGCTCAATCAGGCCGAGGGTGAAGACGGCAGCGACTACAGCTATGGGAATTAATCCCAGAAGCTCTTGAGGCTTATGGCGCTGTGCGGCGCTGGAACAGGCTCCAAACCCCGCTAAAGCCGCCTCGCAACGCCCCATAGAGAAGCGGTATCATCGCGACGATGCCAACGAGAAACGCCATACGCCTCTGCGAGGTCTTGCGCTTGCCACGCGGCGTTTGGATTTTTGGGATCGCCACCACTGCTTTGACATTCAGTTGGCGTTCAAGATGTTCGCGTGTGCGGATGACCGGATGAAAAAGCTCCAGCACAAACGCAAGCCCCAGCCCCATCAGACCAGAGGCCATGAAGCCCATGAGAACTTTTTTCTTGCGGCTGCCTGAAATCGGATTTTCAGGGACAAGCGCTGTTTCAAGCACTTCTATGCGCTCAAATTGGTTTTGTGTTTCAAGGGCCTGACTCATCTCGGCGCTGGTGGCGCGCTGGGTGATGGCTGTGAACTGGCTTTTGAGCTGCTCTTGCTCGCGCTCCAAAAGATTGAACTGGCGCTCGACTTCTGGCGCACGGGCCAGCGCCTCTTCGATTTCGACAATGCGCGAGCGGATCAGATCCTGCTGTTCGTTGATGAGGCCGCGCTGACGCTGGATCACGGAGGCGCGTTGACGGGTGCCGCTGGCTTCCAGCTCGATCAGACTTTGATCCAGCGTGAGCAGCGTGCTGCGCAGCTCGATCAGCTCTTCGCGTTGGGCCGCAATGCCTGCGGGGAGATAGAGCCCGTTGCGTTCTTTAAAATCAGCGATCCGCATTTCAAGAGCGGAAATATCCCCCTCAACCTGCACCTGTTCGGCGCGAAAGAAGGACAGCTGCTCGGAAGCGGCCACAGTTTGGCGGCGGTTGTTCATATCGAGAAGGCTTTGCAAAAACTCATTCGCCAGCAAAGCCGCGATTTCAGGGTCTGTGTCCGACACCGTAATCAGCATTCCCGTGGGTGTGCGGACCGCGCCCCAGCCTGCATTGGGATCGGTGATCTGCACCAGGCGGGCCGAGTTGCGCAGGGTGTTGACCTTCTGGCTTTGAGACAGGGGGGTGCCCGAATAGAGGCCGAATTTCTTGATGATATTGGTGAGATTATCCCGTGCCATCAACTGTTGTTCGAGCAGGCGCAAGCGCTGTTCGATCGAGTTGCTGGCGCCAGCGCGTGTCCCTGCATCGACGATTGTGGGCGCTTCGATCTGGGCGACGGCAGTGGCTTCGTAAATTTTCTTTTGGCCCAAGGCCCAATAGACCGAGCCAAGCGTGCCCAGCAGAACAACACACGAGATGAGCCAAAAGCGCCGACGCACCATGCTCACAAAATCACCAAGCGACTGGATCTGGCCCATAGGCTTACTCCGATACCAAGCGCCACTCCCTGCCCCCGCAGGAATATTGCCTAAAAAATACGCTGTCATTCTTCCCAGTCAGTTTGACAGCGCGCCTTTCATGGATAGGCTATTTGCCTAAATTTTGCCAGTATTTTTGCCAAATTACACGAAACTCAACGTTTCTAATCCGGTGACAGTTTTGTGGCATAGCCTCTTGATCACAGGAGTTTTTCTGGCGCTCCCTCCAAGATCGCAACGAAAAGAACATGGGCTTTCAACCGCGCTGACAAAAGCGGAAATCGTGCCCCCAGGGCAAATGGCGCGGCGGCGGTGCGCAGCTCGGCGGTAAAGTGGCCCTGAGCTTCGGGAATGATGTTAAAGCCCTGAAAATCCATAGTCTTTTGGCTGATGGGATAGATCGCTTTGAAGGCGGATTCTTTGGCCGAGAACACATCAATGGGCAGAACATGATCAGACTGCTGCAACCAGTCGCGCTCGTTTGGCGTTGTGATCGCCTCGTGCAGGCTGTCAGGCAGGACCGCGCGCGCTTCTATATCGACCCCGAGAGACAGGACCGCGTCGGCCCGCGCGCAAACCGCCAGACAGAGATCATCACAATGGCTGATCGAGCCGACAAACCCTTTTGGCCAGAGCGGCGCGCGGCTTTGAGCGGCAAGGATGGGCACAGGCTCTTGCCCGAGCTGCGCTAAGGCGGTGCGGGCGGCGCGACGGCCTGCCGCAAACTCGCGCCTGCGTTTGGGAACGGCACGCGCGACAGCTCCCCTCTCTTCAGGGTAGAGGCCCGTGGCCTCGGCCCTCGGGTCTTCAACGGCAAAGGAGACCTCTGGCGGCAAAAGCGATCTGAGCGCCTGCTTGAGATCTTCACAGCTCAAGAGGCACGCGCCGCTTCACGCCTTGCGCGCATCTGGCGGCGGCGAGACATGGTTTCATCTACCATCAATTGAGGCGCAGCTGCCGCCTTTGAATGAGGCGTGGCGGCATTGGCCCCTATGCCACCCTGTTTGTCACCAAGATTTGCGCCCAGCTCTCCGACACGTGACACTAGCGCGCCAAGCGTGGGAAAACGGAAGATATCGGTGATCGAAAGGCGCGGCACACGACAGCGCTCGCGAATTTCGCGATGGGCCTGCACCGCAAGCAGCGAGTGACCACCAAGATCAAAGAAATTATCCTCAGGCCTGATACGGGCAACACCCAAAACCTTGGTCCAGATGGCGCCGATTTCGACTTCGATCCTGTCCCCGCTGGCGGGGAACAGCGCGCTTTTCTGGGCGACGGGCCTGTTTCGATCAGAGGGCGCTGGCAAAGCGTTTCGATCGACTTTTTTGTTGGGCGTGAGGGGGAAGTCTTTCATAAAGACAAAGTGCTGCGGGATCATGAACTCAGGCAAGCTTCGGCTCAAAGCGGCACGCAAAGCGGCCTTGTCAGGCGAGGTCTCTGCGCGCAAATAAGCGATCAGGCGCATATCCCCAGGCTGATCTTCTCGCGCTATAACAACGGCTTGGTGGACACCGCTTTGCTCGTTGAGGCGGGCCTCGATTTCGCCAAGCTCGATCCGATAGCCCCGCAGCTTTACTTGAGTGTCGGCGCGCCCGATATAGGAGAGCCTGCCCTCAGCCTGCCAGCGCACAAGATCGCCTGTGCGATACATCCGCCCCTCATGAAAGGGATTGGGCACAAAGCGTTCGGCGGTGAGATCTTCGCGTTTGAAATAGCCCCGTGTGACGCCAGCTCCGCCAATATAAAGCTCACCCGCAACGCCAACGGGGCAAGGCTCTAACGTCTCATCAAGCACATAGACCTGCGTGTTGGCGATTGGCGTGCCAATGCCAATGCTGTGCGCACTGTCGTTTATCATCTCGGTTGTGGACCAGATGGTTGTTTCGGTTGGCCCATACATATTTTGAATGCTGGCTGTGGTGAGGGATTGAAGCTCGCTCAAGAGATTTTCGGGCAAAGGCTCGCCGCCCAGCATCAAATGTTTCACACGCCCCAAAGCCATGCGGCTCTCTTCGCCAAATGTCAGCATCCGAGCCAGCGAGGGGGTGCATTGCAAATGGGTTACCTTGTGACGCAGGATCTGGGCGGCAAGCGAGTAATCTCCCTCGCTCACAGCCTGCGCAGCATTGGCGCGACGGCGCACTTCGGCCAAAGGCGTCAGGCCCTCAAGAACAACCTCGGGATCTATGCCGTAGTCAATCAGACAGCCGATTTCATCCACCCCGATGCGCTTGAGCTGTTCGACACGGTCAAGGCAGTCCTCAATCGTGCCAAAGAGGCCGCTGTCTTCAAAGTAGCGCTCGAAAGCGAACTCAAGGATCGCATCAAGCTCTTCTGGTGCGAGGACCTCCAGATCAAGTTGAAACGGATTGTCCACGCCTTTCGGCCTTTTGAACGCAGGGAACGCCCAAGCGTAGTGCTTGATCAGGCCTGCGGCGGCGTTGAGATAGTCTTTCATCGGCTGGCGCGATATCTCGCGCGCGTGCTCGCGGGTGTCGGAAACAAAAGTATGCAACATCAAAGTGATGTTGAAATCGTTAGGGTTATAACCCGCTTTTTCAAGCGCTTGGCGGTAAATCTTGATCTTGTCTCCGAGCTCGTCAATCGACTGCCCCAAGAGGTGGGTGAGCACATTTGCGCCAATCTCGCCAGCCTCACGCCATGTCTCGGGATTGCCCGCTGTGGTGACCCAAATCGGCAGCTCGGCCGACACAGGGCGCGGCTGTGTGAGAACAGACACATCCTTGCCCGAGCCGTTGGGGAAGCTCACGGCCTCGCCCCGCCAGAGCGCGCGCAGCTGCGCGATGGTCTTATACATCGCGGGTTTGTTGGCGGGCGGGGCATTCTCGGGACGCAAGACAAAATCGTCAGGCTGCCAGCCTGCCGCAATGGCAAGGCCTGCGCGACCTTCTGTAAGGTTGTCGATCACGGCCCATTCCTCGGCGATGCGCAGCGGATGATGTAAGGGCGAGACGCAAGAACCCGATCTGACAGCGATATTTTCTGTTACTGCAGCCACCGCCGCGCCTGTGACTGAGGGGTTTGGGTAAGGCCCGCCAAAGGCGTGAAAGTGACGCTCTGGGGTCCAGATCGCGCTAAAGCCGTTCGCGTCAGCAAATTTCGCCCCCTCCAGCAGCAAGTGGTATTTTTTCTTGCCCGGGCCGTCATCATTGCCCCAGTAAAAGAGGCCGAACTCCATGGCCTGTTCCGTCATGGCGAGACGCCTGTTTTGAACAGGGTTTTTGCTTTCATCTCCCATCAGAACAAGTTTGAACCCACGCGAGAGCGTGTAAAACAACTCAAGCACCGAGATATCAAACGAAAGCGATGTAACAGCGAGCCAAACCCCCTGCGCTTCGGGCGCCACACGCGCATCCATGGCTGTAAAAAAGTTGGCGACATTGCGATGCTCGACCATGACCCCCTTGGGGCGGCCTGTGGAGCCGGATGTATAGATCAGATAGGCAAGATCTTCGGGGCCAGCGCCGCCATCCAAATTGGCGCGGTCTGCGTGAGCCATTCGCGGATCATGATCCAGCACAAGGCGCGCAGCACGCCCTTTGGGCAAGCTGTCAGACAAGGCGCTCTCGGTGACGAGCACGGGCGCTTCGCTGTCGGAAATGTAAAGCGCGATGCGGTCTTCCGGATAGGCCGGATCAATCGGCACATAAGCGCCGCCCGCCTTCAGGATCGCCAATGCGCCAATCAAAAGCTGGGGGCCACGCTCGACACACAGGCCCACGAGCGTGCCCGCACTGACGCCCATTTCGCGCAGCACAGTGGCGGCCTGATTTGCGCGGGCATTGAGCGCAGCATAGCTGAGCGTATCGCCTTCAAAAACGAGCGCAGTGGCTTCAGGCGTGCGAGCGACCTGAGCCTCAAACAAGCGGTGAACCGGCATATCGGGAAAGGCAACATCGGTGTCATTCCATGTCGAGAGACTTAGGGTGCGCTCACTTGCAGGGATCAGCTCTTCACGGCTGGGCGCTGCGCTGATACGATCGGCATTCAGAATATGGTCAAGGCGCGCAACCCAAAGATCGGCCATGGCATCTGAAACCCTAGATTTATCAAAATATATAGAATTATTACAGAGTGTTATGGCTGACTTATCAAGTGGAGCATTAACTTTGGAAACAGCGAATTCTGGCGGTTGAACGGGGCTTATGGAGGCGTCGCGCAGTGGCAGGTCCAAGGCATAGCCGCCTCGCATTTGCGCCATTTCAACCGCCGCATCAAGGCGGGCATCCGCGCGCAAAGGAACCCATTCGCTGACGTGCTTTCGGGCTGTTTCGCTGGTTGGAACACCATAGGCGATATCTGCCTCACCCGCCTCGCTGAGGGCCTGACAGAGCAAAGCAACACGGCGCAAAACCTCTGGGGATGTCACATCAACAGGCCGTATCAGGGCACGGCTTTCATAATGTGGTGACAGCTTTACCGGCGTGAGGCCCAATCGCACGGGGCGTGCGTCTTTCAATGCGGACCGCCAAAACGCATCTGCGCGTGCCGCGTGTTCTTGGGCAAGGGTCAGCGCCACAATTTCGGCCTGTGTCAGCGCAAGAATCTGATCGCCTTTGGTTACTATGTTCGACGGAATCAGAGCGCCCCCCTCAAGCGTGGTGAGGCCTTGCAGAACAATCGGGGTGGACCCCGTTGCAACAGTCACCGAGCGTTCGCAGGCCTCGATCACATGGCCCGCAGGCAAATCTGGCTTGGCCAATCCAGAGGCCCGCGCCGCCTTGACCGCAATCATCTGCCCCGCATATTCAAACCGTGGGCTGACCAGCGGATTCCAATAGGGGCCATGATTAAGCCCTTGAACCATCGCAATAATCACTTCTGCGGCCTGAGAAAAATCAAGTGTTCCAAAGGCCTCGGGGCGTTTGTATTTGCCAAAATAGCTGCGCTGGCTGCTGTCTTGCGGCTGCCGCGCCAGCTCGGGTTCCGCCAAGCGCTCCAGCAGCGTATCAAAGCTTGAATAGGCCGCTTCATAGGCCTTGGTGTTGAGCGTAAGCGCCGTATCTTGCGGGGTTATATCAAAGCCTGCTTGCAGGATAATATCGCCCGTATCAGGCCCAGAGGCGATAAAATGCCATGTGATGCCGTGACGCGGTTCGCCATTGAGGCGCGCCCAGACAGGTGCGTTGAGGCCCGCATAGCGCGGCAATGGACCGTCGTGAAAGTTTATCGCGCCGCGCGCTGGCAGAGCGAGCACATCCTCGGGCAGCAGATCAAGATTGGCGATCGAGAGGAGCCAATCTGCCTTTGCGCCAGAGAGCCGCGCAGCGAGACCTTGGCCCGCTTTGACAACCGGGATGTCACGGGACGCAGCCCAAGCCTCAAGCGCGGCGTTATGGGTCACGAGACGGGAGATGCTATGGCCCGCAGCGAGCCATTTCTCGGCACAGGTCTGGGTGAGACTGGCATTGCCAATCAGGATTGCAGAGAGGCTCATAGGCTGCCCCCTTCTCTTTTGGGGTCTGCGCCAAGCTTGGTCAGGACGTGCAGTTTTTTCGGCGCAACGAGAGCGCGCAGGGCATGGCGCGCCAAATGTCTCAAAAACTGTTCTGGCGTGTCTTGCGGCTTCTGCTCGATCAGACGGCGCAAGCTGTGGAGCAAGCCGCCTTTGAGGTGAAGACAGGTCGCATAGGCTGCATAGGCCACTCCGTGGTTTTTGGTGAAATAATACCACCGACTGTCAAACCAATACTCTGGCACGCGCCCCCAAGCTTTCATCCCAGTCGAGACAGATCCGATATGGACCACTTCGCTGTCGCGCACAAAGACTGTGGGCCAGCCCGCAAGGGCCGCGCGGCGGCACAGGTCGGTTTCTTCAAAGTAGAGGAAGAATTTTTCGTCAAAAAATCCAATTTCTTCAAGCGTCTGGGCGCGCATCATCATGCTGGCTCCGGCAAGCCAATCGACCATCACGGTTTCCTCTGGAACAGGAAGCGGCACAGTGTAAGCCCGCAAAAGCCGGCTGACGGGGCCAAAGCGGATCGCGCCTTCAAACTCGCCCAAAGCCGAGGGAAAACGGAACGCCGATTGATGTGCCTTGCCATCTTCGCCTTTGATATAACTGCCTACGAAGCCAACATTGGGATGCGCTACAAGGTAATCGCAAAGGGCACGAACACTGCCCTTATCGGGGAAGGCGTCAGAGTTTAGAATATAATAAAAATCAGGCGCTTGCCCGTTGGATAGCCCCGCCCGCATTCCGAAGTTATTGCCAGCTCCAAAGCCGCCATTGTGGCCTGACTGAAGCACACGGACAGGCCAATGACGGGCGCTGACAGCGCTTTTGAGCGCCTCAAACGAGCCATCGCCACTGTCATTGTCAACAATCACAACCTCGGCGTTGAGCCCGTCCTGAGCCAGCAGGGCCGCTTCGGCCGCCAAGAGCGTCATGTCAGGGGTGCGATAATTGAGGATCACGGTTAGAATGGACGGCGCGTTCATCTAGCTCGCCTCCTTTTTCTTATGGGGCAAGGCGGCCACTCGCGCGGCACGGGCGGCAGGATTTTCGGCGTCTTCAATGCAGCGCCGCAAGCGGGCAGCAAGGACGCGCACGTTTGGTTCGAGCACCATGGAGTCGTGATCTCCGGGCACTTCGATCACCTCGACCATCGGGGCATGAGCCCCCCAGTCGTTATCATTGGTGACATAGCTGCGTTCGATATTGACCAATGCGCCGTTGCTCACCGCCCATTTGCCAACCAGTGGCGGGCGGAACAGCGCAAGCGGCCCGTGCCATGGGCGCAGGTTATAGTCTGCTACAGCCTGAAGAAAGGCTGCTTCGATTTCGGCGTTGTGAAAAGAAACAGATTTTTGATCAGAGGTTTGGCCCGGTTTTTTAAAGCGCTTATTGATCTCCCATGTCACGCGACGGACGGCCCATTTGATCGGGTAAAACAGCCCTCCCTCCTTGAGCTCTGCAAGCTGGATCATCATACGATCAACGAGCTCCAGCGGGCGGCGCTTTGGCAGAGGCGTGTCCAGCATCACAAGCAAAACGACCTCATCCCCGCCAGCTTCAAGCTGCTGGGCAATCTCAAAGGCGATGATACCGCCGCCTGAAANCCCGCCGATCATATAGGGGCCACTGGCTTGCACCGCTTTGATCTCTTTGATGTAATCCGTTGCGGCTTCAGAGATGGAACGGTGCGGCTCCTGATCGCCGTAAAGGCCGCGCGCTTGAAGGCCGTAAAACGGGCGGTCTGTGCCAACAAGATGCGCAAGGTGGCGCAGATTGAGCACATTGCCAAACATACCTGCGACGAGGAAAAAGGGAGAGCGCACGCCCCCCTCGCCCTGATGCATCGGCACCAGATGGGTAAATCGCCGTTTGGGGCGGGCGGCCTCGCTCAAAGGCTCGGGCGCGCTCGGTTGCACCTGATCGGCGCTTTGTGCCGCGATCAGTGCCGCACATTTGCGGATTGTGGGCGCTTCAAACAGCACCGAAATCGGGAAATCGACATCAAAGGCTTTTTTGACCTGTGCAAAGAGGCGCACAGCGATGAGCGAGTGCCCGCCCAACTCAAAGAAATCATCATCCACCCCGATCTGGCTGACGCCAAGGAGGTTGCCCCAGACCTCTGCAAGCTTAAGTTCAATCGCCGCTTCGGGGGCAATATATTCGCTGTTGAGATCAGGGCGTGTAAAGCTTTGCTTGGCTTTGACAACGGGAAGCGCGCGGGCCTCCGCTTGCGCGCGCAGGCCTGCCAAATCAAGCGAGGAGACGATAATGTTCGGCTGGGGCATTGCGAGCGCGCGGCGGAAGGCCTCTGCGCCTTCGGGCGGCGTTATGCCAAGACGAATATTGCCGCGCAGGCGCTCTTCGGACAAGGAAAGGGACCGCTGCTCTTTACGGTCGGGAAACTCAAGCTCGCTCAGCGCCGCAGGCGTCACGCCAAAGCCGTCTGTCTTTTCCAAGCGCCGGATCGAGAAGCCGCGCACTTCGGCACAGACCTCGCCCGATGGATCGCATAACACGATGTCAAAGCTGGCGCTGCCGGCTTCGGCGCGGTTTTCGCCCAGTATTTGCACCCATGAGACAAGCTGATCCGGCAGGGGGCGATAGATCCGCAAGGCCCCATAGGACACCGGAACCCAGAGGTTGCGGGCCGTATAGCCCTCGATAAGCTCTATGGCCCAGCCTGTGGCGAGGTCCATGAGACCAGGAGGAAGGGCGCAGCCGTCGGAGGCCGCGACAGACGGAAGCGCGAGCTGCGCAAGCCCTTCGCCCTGCCCCATAGCTATGTCTTTGAGCACGCGCCACCGCGGGCCGAAATTGAGATGTGCCTCTTGCGGCGAGCGCAAACTGCGACCGTCTTCGGCGCGGCGGCGCTCAGAGCAGCGCGCTAAAACAGCGTCGAGATCAAGCTTCGGGGGCTGGCGCATCTCCATCAGAATAATCTCGCCTGTGGCATTGGTTTCAAAACCTGTTTGGCCGTCAACCTCTCGGGAGGACTGCACCTTGAAGGCATAGCCTGTGTCGCTGCGCGAGAGGGTGACGCGCAGCTCACGCCTGACGCCCTCGGCCAGATCTAGCGGGCGCAAGAAGTAAAGATCGCGCAGCTCAAACGCTGCCCCCTCGCCTTGAGCGGCGAGCGCTTCAGCGGCCAGCTCAAGATAGCCTGTGCCGGGAAAGAGCGCCTGATTTTGCTTGGTGCGATGCTCGTTCAACACCCAGTGAGCTGTGTCCAGATCGGCTTTGAAGAGACGGTTGCCTTGACGATCAAATGTGGCGCGCGCCAGAAGCGCCGCTTCCATCGGGGTTTCGGTCTGATCTGGTGTATCCTGTGTCAGCCCAAGGGCATCAGCCGCCATGCCGACTTCGGCCCAGATGCCCCAATTGAGCGCCAGCACGCGGGTTTTGCCGCCTTGATGGGCCTCGGCAAAGGCGTTGAGGTAGGCGTTGGCTGCAACATAATCAATCTGCCCCATGGGCGCTGTGACGGTAGAGCTGGAGGAGAACAGCACCAGAAAATCAAGCGCCCCGTCAGGGAACAGCTGACGGAGCACTTCGGTGCCGTGAAGTTTGGGCGTGAGGACATCTTCGATCTCTGAAGAGCTTTTACCCAGCAGAGGGCCATCCTTGATCATGCCAGCAGCATGGACAACCCCATGGACCGCCCCAAAGCGCATCTGGATCTTCTCGAGCGCACCACGCATATCTTCGATATTTGAGACATCCCCCGCGACAACCATGATCTGGCCACCAAGGTTTTCAAGGCGCTCCACAGCCGCAATGCGGCGGGAGACAGCGTCATGATGGCCATGGCGAAGCTTGTAGCCTTCCCAAGTCTCACGAGGGGGTAAAGCGGTGCGCGCGAGCAGCACAACTTTGGCTTTATGGCGGCGCAAAAGGTCTTCTGCGAGGGTCAGGCCAATGCCTCCAAATCCCCCTGTGATAAGGTAGGTCCCGCCATCACGGATCGGCACATCAGAGGCGGCCTCAAGCGCTGCGGGGCGAAAGACCTCCTCAAAGCGCCGTGCGCCACGCCAAGCGGCGATTGTATTCTTTGGAGTTGCCATCAGCTCTTCAAGGAGCAATAGCGCAAGCCTGTCCAATCCGCCTTTGTCGGGCAGTTCAATATCAACCATCTTTGCGGTGAAGCCTGCCATTTCTCTTGGGATCACTTTGACAGGGCCTTGGAGTGTTGATTTTTCGGGGAAGCGAAGGCGCTCGCCCTTCAGGCAGCTTGCGCCTGTTGTGAAGGCCGTGATCGCAACGGGAGGCCAATCGGCGGCGGCCATGGCCTGAGCCATAAAGAACAGCGCATAAAAGCCTTGCTCTTGTGTGCGGTGAAAAAAGCTTGAGCCGGGACGATGGTTTTCCTCGGCTGTGACCAGCCAAAAATGCGCAATGCGGGTCGGCTGAATATCTTGCAGCGCAAGGTCCTCAACCAACAGATCATAGCTTTCACGGCCGCGTTCGGGCGACAGGATGTAGCCGCCGTCTCCGTCGCGGCCAAAGGCGTCGCCCGTGCGCACGCAGGCCACATCATGGCCCGCAGAGCGGAGCTTTTCAGCCAAGGCGTCTCCAAGACCCGCCTCATCCAGAAACACCAGCCAGCTTTCGCAGGCTTTGGAAAGCTCGCTCACAACATCAATATTGCAATCGGCTTCTGTAGGCTTCCATGCGGGTACAAATCCCCAATCAGACACTTCAGCCAAACGCGCAAGCGGGCCAGTCGCTCCATCACTGCCTGCTTTGCGCGCGCTGATAAAATAGGGTTTGCGCTGAAACTGATAGCTTGGCATCGGCAGGCGCAGACGGCGGGCATTGCCCCAAATGTGGCCCCAGTCAAACGCGCCACCCATGGCCCAAATGCGGCCCAATTGCGCGAGAAACCATTTGTCATCGGCGATATCGTCCTCAGGATGGCGCAGCGCAGAGATGACTTGATCGTTGCGTATCTTCGGATTCTGTTGTGTGAGCGCAGACAGCGCTCGGCCTGGACCCATTTCGATATAGATGCGCTCTTCGCGGGCGCAGAGCGTGTCAATGCACGCGGAGAAAAGCACAGCGCCGCGCAAATGCGAAACCCAGTAGTCCGGGTCTTTGGCCTGATCATCGCTCAGCAAAGCGCCTGTACGGTTGGAGACAATCGGGATCTGCGGCGCATGAAGCGGGATCGAGCGCAGATAATCGCCAAAGCTTTTCAATATTGGCTCTAGCATCCGCGAATGTGCGGCAATGTCTATGGCGATGCGTTGGCAATCGATATCATCTGCTTGCAGTCTCTGTTGCAGATCGGCCAGAGCCGCCTCAGGGCCTGAAGCCACCGAGAGGGTCGGCCCGTTGACCGAGGCCAGATCGAGCGTATCGCCCAGATAGGGCTTGAGCGCCTCAGCGGACAAAGAGACCGAGAGCATCCCGCCCGCAGGGACAGTGTCAAACAACCGTCCGCGCAAATGCACGAGGCCGACACACTCTTCAAAGCCGATAACGCCCGCAAGGCAGGCGGCTGTGTTTTCTCCCATGGAATGCCCAACAAGCACATCAGGCATAACCCCCCAGCTTTGCCAGAGTTTGGCCAGAGCATATTCAATAATCATCACCAGCGGGAGCTGCACCGAGGGTTTTTTCAGCCTCTCTTCTGCAGCGGCACGGGCCTCCTCCGCAGGCAGCCAGAGCGCTCGCAGATCATACTCAAGCCGTGGGGTGAGAATATCGAGGCCACGGTCCATCCACTCCGCAAAAACGGGTTCGGTTTCATACAGATCACGCGCCATGCCAGTATATTGCGCGCCACCGCCCGGAAACATGAAAACGGTCTGGGGCTTGTGCATGGCTTGGTGCGTGAAGCTGCGATGCGGGTCGTTTTCCCGCCAGATCATGGCCGCCTCAGCAGCGCTCTCGGCCACGATCACGCGGCGGCGTTCAAAGGCGCGGCGACCTTCTTTGAGGGTAAAGGCCACGTCTGCGAGGTCCTGCTCTGGGTGGCTGGCGACATGGTCGGCCAGCGCGGCGGTGTTGTCTTCAAGTGCGCCCTTTGAGCGCGCAGAAACACAGAGGATCTGGAAGGGCCATTCGCTCGGCTCCCCCGCCGCGCGCGCGGGGGCTTCTTCAAGCACAAGATGGGCGTTGGTTCCGCCAACACCAAGCGAGTTGACCCCTGCACGACGTGGGCCTTTGCGGCCCTGCCACGTGACGAGCCTGTCATTGACGACAAAAGGCGAGTGCTCAAAGTCAATCGTCGGGTTGGGCGTCTCAAAGCCAAGCGAGGGCGGCATCTGGGCCTCTTTGAGCGCCAATGTCGTTTTGATTAAGCTCGCCACGCCTGCGGCTGTGTCAAGGTGACCGATGTTTGTTTTGACCGAGCCGATGCGGCAAAACCCCTCCTCATCGGTGGTATTGCGAAAGGCTTCTGTCAGTGCTGCGACTTCTATAGGGTCGCCCAGATAGGTTCCTGTTCCGTGACATTCGATATAGTCGACGGTGTCGGCTGATATGCCCGCAATGGCTTGGGCTTCTTTGATGGCTGCGGCCTGACCATCCACCGAGGGTGCGAGATAGCCGGCTTTGGCCGCGCCGTCGTTGTTGACTGCGCTGCCTTTGATGACCGCCCAGATATGATCATTGTCGCGCAGCGCATCCGCCATGCGTTTGAGCACAACCACTCCCGCGCCAGAGCCAAAAACCGTGCCTTTGGCGCGGTGGTCAAAGGCGTGGCATTGCCCATCAGGGGACAGGATTTCGCCCTCTTTGTAGAGGTAGCCATGGCCTTGTGGCAGCTCGATTGTCACCCCGCCTGCCAGAGCCATATCGCATTCGCCCGTCAGAAGCGCCTGTGCGGCATAATGCGTGGCGACAAGGGATGTGGAGCAAGCGGTCTGGAGTGTGAGGCTCGGCCCTTTGAGATCAAACACATGGCTGGCGCGAGTGGTTAGAAAGTCCTTGTCATTGCCCGTATGGCGCAACAGGAACAGCCCGACATCTTCCACAAGGTCGGGATCGGAGCAGATGTTGTTATAAAAATAGCTGCCCATGCCACAGCCCGCAAAGACCCCGATGGGGCCTGCAACCGTTTCGGGGGGATGGCCTGCGCTCTCGAAGGCCTCCCAGACGACTTCCAGAAACTGACGGTGCTGAGGGTCAAGGATGGCGCTTTCTTTGGGCGAAAAGCCGAAAAACTCGCCGTCAAAATACTCAAATTTATCAAGCATGGCGGCGTGGGGCACATAGTCGGGATGCCCGCGCAACGCCTCTGGAACACCTGCTTTGGTCAGCTCTTCTTCAGAGAGTTTACGGATCGAACAGACACCATCGCGCAGGTTGGCCCAGTATCTCTCAAGGGTGGAAGCCCCTGGAAAATGGGCTGCCATACCAACAATAGCAATATCATTTTCGCCCGTAACAGGCGTCTTACTCGTATGAGACATAAAACTTCATCCCCAAGGCCTTGGCACGCCTTTGATGCATCACATAAAAATGCGGTCAAATTTGGGCGACCGCCTTACACGGGCAGGAGTTTAGCTGGTTTTTGTTCTAAAAAACACAGTGTTTCCGATCAGGAGCCAATCGCAATCAAAGCATCTAGCGCCTCGCGATTGACCGCGTAGCAAAGCCCAGCCAGCGCAAGCCCCAAAAGCGCAAGCACGCCATCATGCAGCGCATCCCATGCGCCTGTGTGTTTGGACAGCCAGACCACAACAGGATAAGCCAGAACCATCGCCACGCCCTGCCCTATAATTGCTCCAGACAGGCCATCCAGCTCAAGACCCACATAGAGGCAGAGCACCATGAGACCAGCTTTTGCGCCCGCAAGCACAAAAAAGCGCTTACTGTCACCCGCCGCGAGCGCAGCCTGATCATAGGTGAGCGCAATCAGAGCGGGGATTTGCATCAGCGCAACCAACACAGTGATCGCACCCGCTTGGGCATAGCGCGGGTCATACAGAAGATCGACGATCCAGACTCCGCCAAGGCCGAAGATCGCCACAAGAGAAAAAAGCGCCAGCGAGACCATAAAGCGCATCTTGCGCAGGTAGGTAAAATTGGCGGCATTGTCTTTGGGCGGCCACTCCCGATAGATCGGAATGAGCATCCGATTGACCAGAACCAGTCCCAAAAGCAAGGGGAAGGACGCCAGAAAATATCCGATATTGTAGATCCCGAATTGGTCCAGCGGCAAGTATTTTCCAAGGATAAGCTTGCCCGCCTGTGTGATGACAAACCCCGCCACAGTCGCCAAAAAAATCCATTTCCCGAAACTGATCAGCTCGTTGGCAGCCGCACGCTCCCAACGGAACCGGTTGCGCTTGCCCGGCAAGGCGCACTCAAAAATCAGAAACTCTGCAATCGCACTTATGATGCCAGATATGATCAAGGCCCAAACAGAGTGGAACACATAAGCAAGCGCAATCGCTGTGAGCACTCCGATCAGCTGGCTTGTCATATCAATGACGGTCACGCGGCCCAAACGCAAATGTCTGTTGGCCTCTACATAGCGGGTTGTGTTGAACCCGCTGATCACAAGCGTCAGCGCCGCCACGGGCAGCATATAGGCAAGCTCGGGCACCTCATAGATCAGCGCGGCGGGCCATGCCAAAAGGCAGGCCACAAGCCACAACAGCCCTCCGCGAAGGCCTTGTATCGTCCAGGCGG